>Ga0181563_10000441_pt1 | contig 39079 bp, 40 predicted proteins | sample 011ome_25_FD_133759 | JGI IMG/M metagenome (GOLD analysis project Ga0181563, IMG submission 133759) | Coastal salt marsh microbial communities from the Groves Creek Marsh, Skidaway Island, Georgia - 011512CT metaG (megahit assembly) | ecosystem: Environmental > Aquatic > Marine > Intertidal...
AGAGCATGGCCTTTTCAAAAAATGGACAGAGGGGAATACCCCTGAGCCTTTTGTCAACGCCAATATGATCGAACTCAAAGCTACTGGTTGGATGAGCAATCGCGGCCGACAAAATGTAGCCAGTTATTTTGCAAAAGAATTGAAAATGGACTGGCGTATCGGGGCGGCCTATTTTGAATCCTTACTGATTGATTATGACGTTCACAGTAACTATGGCAATTGGATGTATGTTTCTGGGGTGGGGAATGACCCCCGAGATCGAAAATTTGATGTTAGATGGCAAGCAGAACGATACGACACCCAGGGAAAATTTCAAAACCTCTGGCTTCAAAAAACATTGTTCTAATGAAATTAAGACTCATTCTCGGCGACCAACTCAACCTGAATCACTCTTGGTATAAAAACAAAGAGTCAAACACGCTTTATGTACTCTATGAAATACAGCAAGAGACAGATTATGTTGTTCACCACATTCAAAAAGTAATCGCTTTTTTTTCTGCGATGAGAGCATTTGCCAGAGATCTCAAAGCACAGGGACATCAAGTGCTTTATTTTGATATCCATTCGGCAGCCTCTCAAAAAAGTTTGACAGAAAACATTACCAGTCTGATTGCTGAAAAAGGCATTACCAAATTTGAATACCTGTTTCCCGACGAATACCGATTGGACGAACAATTGTCCTTCATCAGTCAGACGATTGCGATTCCGTCTCAAGGTTTCGATACCGAGCATTTTTTGATCACAAGAGAGGATTTAAAATCATTTTTTGATGGCAAAAAACAACTCATCATGGAGTTTTTCTACCGTGAAATGCGGCGGAAATACGACCTTTTGATGGAGCAAGGAAAACCCTTGGGAGGCCAGTGGAATTTTGACAAGAACAACCGTAAAAAATGGAAGGGAAATCCCGTCATCCCTCCCCCATTCCAAAGCGCACAAGAGCAGCATAAGGAGGTTTATGAATCGGTGAAAAAGGCTGCCTTCAAAACCATAGGAACATATGATGCCGATAATTATCTATTTCCCGCTGACCGAAAGGAAGCGCTGGCGCAATTGGATTATTTTTGTGAATACCTTTTGGTACATTTTGGTGACTACCAGGATGCCATGCATAGCGATGAGCGCAATCTTTTTCACTCAAGGATTTCTTTTGCGCTAAACACCAAAATACTTCATCCGCTGGAGGTCATGGAAACGGTGATTGCACATTACCACAAAAACAAAGACCAGATTGAACTCGCTCAGGTGGAAGGTTTTGTCCGACAAATTTTGGGATGGAGGGAATACATGAGAGGCATCTATTGGAGTGAAATGCCAGATTATAAGCAAAAGAATAAGTTGGAGAATTTCAACAAGTTGCCTCGTTTTTACTGGACGGGAAACACTCGAATGAATTGCCTAAAGGAAAGTATTACAGACTCATTGGAAACCGCCTATGCCCATCACATTCAAAGATTGATGATCACAGGGAATTTTGCGCTGCTGATCCAATGCCATCCGGATGAAGTAGACGATTGGTATTTGGGGATCTATGCCGATGCCATTGAATGGGTGCAACTGCCCAATACCAGAGGGATGAGTCAGTGGGCTGATGGAGGTATTGTGGCCACAAAGCCCTATGTTTCCTCAGGTTCTTACATCCACAAGATGAGTAACTATTGTGACCAATGTCAATACGACCGCAGCAAAAGAACCGGAGTGGATGCCTGTCCTTTTAACAGCCTGTATTGGAATTTCTTGGAGGACAAAAAAGAATTTTTCAGTAAAAACAACCGTATGGCCATGATGTTGCGACTCTTGGATAAAATTCCTGCAATGGAAAAACAAGAGATCAAAAACAGAGCCTTATCCATTATTGAAAACCCAGATGAATACTAATCTTGAACCCATTCACTTGGTTTGGCTGAAAAGGGATTTGCGACTGGAAGATCATCCCCCCTTACGGCTTGCACTTCAGTCCAAACGCAGGGTTTTACTGGTTTATATTTTTGAAGAAATCCTACAAAATGATCCTCATTACAGTCCTCGACATTTTGATTTTATCAAACAATCTCTTGAGGGAATCAATCTTCAGTTGGACACTTTTAATAGTAGAGTGCTTTCTGTAAACGGTAGTGTGATAGAAGTTTTTGAATCCATATCCAAAAAATTTCGAATTGAAAAAATATGGGCGCATCAAGAAACGGGGCTAATGGTCACCTATCAAAGAGACCTTTTGATCTATAGCTGGTGCCAAAAACAAGATATTCCCTTTGAGGAAAAGCTTCAACAAGGAGTTTTTAGAGGAATGAAAAACAGAATCGATTGGATTAAAAATTGGGATTCCCTGATGAATGAAACCATTGAAAAAACACCATTGGTTAAAAATGCTTTGGTCTCCAAAAAAGAAGTAGATCAAATCAAAGACCTCAGCCCTACCAATTTAAATACCACGGTACACCCCCAACGACAAATGGGTGGCAGTCAATACGCCGTTAAGTACCTTAATTCTTTTTTTAAGGACCGTTACAGGAATTATCAAAAACATATTTCAAAACCCGATCTTTCTCGAAGGAGTTGCAGTCGCCTCTCCCCCTACATTGCTTTTGGTAATCTTTCCATGCGTCAGGTTTTACAAAAAACAGAATATGAGACTGCAAAGGGAAACCGGAGTTTTGCCCTCAAGGCCTTTGGTTCTCGTTTGCGGTGGCAATCTCATTTTATACAAAAATTTGAAATGGAGTGCTCCATGGAGTTCGAAAGTATCAACAAAGGGTATCAATCCCTCAACCAACCGATCAACAAAAAATACATCAAGGCTTGGGAAACCGGACAAACGGGCGTTCCTTTGGTTGATGCATCCATGCGCTGTTTGGTTGAAACCGGTTACTTGAATTTTAGGATGCGCTCCCTGGTGGTTTCTTTTTTTACCCACCACCTATGGCAGCCTTGGCAGGCTTGCGCACATTTTCTGGCCCGACAGTTTTTGGATTTTGAACCAGGAATCCACTATCCCCAGCTGCAAATGCAGGCGGGTGTTACTGGGATTAATATGCTGAGGATTTACAATCCTGTAAAAAATGGAAAGGAACACGACCCCAACGGTCAATTTGTAAAACAATGGATACCAGAACTTAAAGATCTTCCGGAGGAGATGGTTCACAGTCCCTGGGAGCTGACCCCCATAGAAGCAGGTGTGTATGGATTTGAACCTGGAAAATCTTATCCCCACCCCATTGTTGATTTACAAAAAGCGAGGAAAAACGCTACAAGTACCCTCTGGCCCATGTCCAAAAGTGCTTCGGTTAGAAAGGAAGGAAAACGAATTCTTGCCAAACATACTTTGGCCGATCGCAACAGTTTGATGAGATGAAAAAAAATAATGATTTAAGCATAGAGCAAATCGACCGAATTATTGAAATGGCTTGGGAAGATCGAACACCCTTCGATATGATCAAAATGCAATTTGGCCTCAAAGAGGAGGAAGTCATTCGGTTAATGCGTAGGGAAATGAAATCCAGTAGTTTTAAAATGTGGCGAGCGCGGGTACAAGGCAGAAAAACCAAACACCTAAAGCAAAGAAATACAGAAGTTGACCGGTTCAAATGCAGCCGTCAAAAAGGAATCAGTAACAACAAAGTTTCCAAGCGCTAAACCACTAAAGTTGGTTCAGTAAACCACCTCCACATTCATCCCAAAGGCTGCAACTCCCATCTGATTCCAAGTCCCCTGACTGGTTGCACGTGCATACAAATTGGACCCAAAAAATCCAGCGGAAAACAACAGTTCTCCAATCCCCAAATCCTCAATCCATTCAATGGACACCAAAAAATCATCCTCCATAACTATATCATAAGATTGGAGGTCAACATGAACTTTTCCGGATTCGATATCTGTCTCCACAACAATCATCTCCTCCAAGAGGTTCTCATGGGGCATGCCCTCAATAAGGTTGTAGAAATTCAGTCTGAACCTAACAAGGCCATAGGTATTTTTGGCAATGGATATATTAAACGCCTCAACAAAAGTGGGACTTTTTCTTATTCTACATATAAAACCAATTTCATTTCCTAGATCATTGGAGGTAAATCCCCCCACCAATGCTTTGGACTCGGTTTTGTTTCCCAAAATTTTACGTTTGTATTTTTGATTTTTTTTTCGTGTGAGGGTAACCCCAGCTAACTGCATGGACTTTTCCTCCATTAGGATGACCATTTCTTCCTTTTCTTGCTCGAGATAATCTTTTACCACAAGGTCTTTTGTTCCAAAACCGATCATAGAAAAACGCAATGTATCCAAAAGATTTTTGGATTGAAGCTCAAGGTAATAGTTGCCATATGCATCAGAAACGGTTCCTATATTATTGTTTAAAACACCAATATTGACGTATGGTAATGGTTCACCATTGGCCGCGTCCAAGACCTTACCTGAAATGAATTGAGCTTGAAGTTGATAGGCAAAAAAGAAGAAGAAAAGATGAAGGGCTCTCATTTGTTTAGGTTTCCATTCGGGTAATCTTAGCTCCCAAAGCCTTGAGCCGACCTTCGATATCTTCATAACCTCTATCAATTTGTTCAATGTTATGAATGGTACTGGTTCCTTTGGCAGAAAGGGCGGCAATAAGTAATGAAATTCCCGCTCGGATATCCGGAGAGGTCATCACTGTGGATTTAAGTTGGGATTTAAAATCGTGGCCTATAACAGTGGCCCTATGAGGGTCGCACAAGATGATCTTGGCACCCATATCGATTAGCTTGTCAACAAAAAACAATCGACTTTCGAACATTTTTTGATGGATCAATACACTTCCTCTTGCCTGGGTGGCAATGACCAATACAATACTTAGTAGATCGGGGGTGAAACCTGGCCAAGGCGCATCGGCTACTGTCAAAATAGAGCCGTCAATGTAACTTTGAATTTCATAGCCATTTTGATGGGAGGGGATAAAAATATCGTCTCCTTTTCTTTCAAGCTGAATTCCCAATTTTGAGAATACATTGGGGATTTGCCCCAAATCATCCCAACTGACATTTTGTATGGTAATTTCGCTTTTGGTCATGGCTGCCAATCCAATCCAACTGCCTATTTCAACCATATCAGGTAGTACCCTATGTTCTGTTCCAGACAAAGCGCTTACTCCTTCAATTGTGAGGAGATTAGAGCCTACACCGGAGATTTTGGCTCCCATACTATTCAACATTTTACACAACTGCTGCAAATAAGGTTCACAAGCAGCATTGTAGATGGTGGTGGTTCCACGCGCCAAAACTGCTGCCATTACAATATTGGCGGTTCCTGTTACAGAAGCCTCCTCCAATAAAATATTTCGTCCTTGCAGTTGATCGGCATTTACTGTGTAAAAGTAATCTTCTTTACTATAATTAAAATTTGCTCCCAATAGCTTTAGGCCCTCAAAATGGGTATCCAACCTTCTTCTTCCTATCTTATCTCCACCCGGCCGAGGAATCGATCCCTTACCAAATTTTGACAACATGGGACCTACCAGCATCACCGAGCCTCTCAATTGTTTGGCATCGGTTTTGTATTCTTGGGTATCCAAAAAATTAAGATCAACAGCATCGGCCGTAAAGGCATACTTTCCTTTTTCCAGAAAAGCTACTTTGACCCCCATTTTTTGGAGTAACCTTATCAGTTTATTGACATCAACAATATCAGGAATATTGGAAATGGTAACAGTTTCTTCGGTGAGCAAAACTGCACACAAAATTTGCAAAGCCTCATTTTTTGCCCCTTGAGGGGTAATGTTGCCTTTTAAACTATGGCCTCCTTCAATTTGAAAACTTCCCATTAAAGCGGTAGATTAATATCGGCTACGACCGTTGTTTCGTTTTTTTCTTTTTGGATTGCTTTTTGACCCATTGCCATTTTTGGATCTGATTTTGAGGAACTCTTCGGAATCGGTCAAAGGCAAGTCCTCCTCCCTGACTTTGAGTTGGTTGTCTGACAACTCCATTAGGTGTTGGAGAATGACCTCATCTTGAACAGTATCTTTATTCCAGTTCAAGAAACATTTTTTCATGTGGTTGGCAATGTTTAAAATCAAAGCATTTTTGAGGTCTCCCGCTTCCCAGCTAAGGGCAACAGTAATCATACCTTTGATGTTGTTGCCGTAAAATCGGTATTTTGGGTTTTTTTGAGGATAATTTAACCGCTCTGGCTTTTGTTCAAAAACTTCTTTTTGTGGCCTTTCAAAAGGACTGTCCACGTCCAATTGAAAATCAGACATGATAAAGAGCTGATCCCAAAGTTTGTGTTGAAAGTCGGGAACATCCCGTAAATGAGGATTCATATTCCCCATGATGCCAATCACCGCTTTTGCCATTTTGTTGCGTTCCTCCCGATCTTGGGTTTCCAAGATCTGGTTGATCATTAACTGAACATGTCTACCGTATTCGGGTATGATCAATTGCTCTCTTTTAGTGTTGTATTGTAAGGTTTCCATTTAGGGAAATTTGTGTTTTGTAGAATTGAAGAGCTGCAATTTACTAAAAATCAAAGAATCAACTCGTTAATTATGTGTTTTTTATAAAATGATTACATCCTTTAAAGCGGAAGCTTTTTTATAAATTTCAATTACCGCTAATGGAGATTTCATTTCCAAAGTAATGGTCAAACTTTGAAATTTATTTTTGGAGGAGTTGACCAATGACACCCCTTCACTTGGATTATCAAAAAGCTGTTTGAGTTTGGGGATTTGATTGCTGTTGGATTTGACAATAAATTTAAACATATATCGTCCCGGCCAATTTTGTGAGTCCTCCAATTGCTGTTGGAATCTATTGTAAAAATCATCAGGATTTGCCTTTGATTTCATCAAGGAATAGTAATTTGTACAAATATAATTGATCCGTATAGAATTCAGCCCGCTATGTCCCCTTCAAAAAAGCAAAAAATTGTAATCAGTGGTGGTCCAGGAAGTGGAAAAACCACTTTAATACGATTGCTCAGCAACAGAGGTTATTATTGTGAAGAGGAATTTTCTCGGAGTTTGATTGAAAGTTCATTAAATGAGGGAGAAACTAATTTTTTTAAATCTAGACCGCTCGACTTTAGCGAAAAGGTATGGAAAATGAGGAAGCGACAATATGAAAAAATCAATGAAGGCTTAGTCGATTCGGCAAAGCCTTTCATTTTTTTTGATAGGGGTTTGCATGATGTAGTGGCCTATTTGGACTGGAGAAACACTCAATATGATCCAAAAAAATTCCAATTGTCAAAATACCCCTACGATCTGGCCCTGCTACTCCCCCCTTGGAAAGAGATTTATACACAAGACCGCCAAAGATTAGAAAATTTCGAGGAGGCTGAAAAGCTTTTCGAACATATCAAAAAGATTTACAAAATCAATGGAATTCCCTTAATTGAAATTCCATTTGGTGATCCCGAGGAAAGAATTTTTTCAATTTTGCACTATCTCAATCATGGAAAAAAATCTTGATCTTTTAAGAACCTATTGGAAAAGCAATGCTTTTCGTCCACTACAAAGGTCAGTGATTGAAAAGCATCTTGAGGGAAAAGACACCTTGGTATTGATGCCTACAGGGGGTGGAAAATCAGTTTGTTATCAACTCCCTGCTTTGTTGAGGGAAGGACAAACTTTGGTAATTTCTCCCTTGATCTCCCTCATGCAAGATCAAGTAGATCAGTTGAATAAAAGGGGAATCAAAGCAATGTTTTTTGAACCGGGAGGCGGTAAAAATGATATATACAGACAATTGGATAACGCCCGTAATGGGGGTTTCAAATTGATTTATTGCTCCCCCGAACGTTTGACCCAACAGGATTTTATCTCTAATCTCAAAGAATTGCCCATTGAAGGTATTGCGGTTGATGAAGCCCATTGTATATCAGAATGGGGACACGATTTTCGACCTTCCTTTAGAGCCATTAAGCAACTGAAAAAGTATTTTCCCAAGGCACCCTATATGGCCCTCACAGCCAGTGCCACCCCAAGGGTGCTAGAGGACATTCAAAGCGCATTGGAAATGGAACATGCAGAGATCTTTAGTAGCTCCTTTGAAAGAAAGAACATCAGATACCAAGTTCAATACACGGAAGATAAAATGGGAACCCTACGAAAAATAATTTCAACCACACCTGGGGAGTCCTGCATCATTTACTGTCGTTCTCGCTCTAAAGCTGAAAACACAGCCAAAACATTACAAAACTGGGGGTTAAAAGCGTCTTATTACCATGGAGGGCTTGAAGCAGGACAAAAGAAACAACATCTGGAAGATTGGAAAAACGAAATCAACCCCATCATGGTAGCTACGAACGCTTTTGGAATGGGCATTGACAAAAGTAATGTGAGAAAAGTAATCCATTTGATCATGCCTGAGAGTATGGAATCTTACTATCAAGAGACCGGAAGAGCGGGAAGAGACGGTCTTCCCTCCTATGGAATCCTCTTAGTACATCCCTCAGACAGTCAGCGTTTGTTTGAGCAATTTTTGAGTCACCTGCCCGATTCAAACGACATCAAAAAATTTTATAAACAGCTTTGCAACCATCTTCATATAGCCTATGGGGAGGGAGAAGGCATCACTCACAAACTTAATTTTAAAAAATTTTGCAGTGCCTACGGCTTGCCCCCCAAAAAAACACATCATTGCATGCAGATTTTAGACCGAGAGGGTGTTTTTGAAATGCAGGAGACTTTTGAAACCCAAACGCATTTAAAAATCAGTTGTCATCAATTGGACGCCGTTAAAAGATCCGAACAAGAGAATGCGTCTGGAAGAATATTGCGGTTTGTGATGCGAAATTATCAAGAAATCTTTCGAAAAGAAAAAAAAATCAATATGGGTCAAATGGTTGATCTATTGGGCATGGATTTCCCGAAAATCAAAAAAAATTTAAAGTTATTGCAACAGGAAAATATCATTGAATACCATCAATTGGAGAGTGACATAAAACTGTATTGGAAGGTCCCACGTGAAGATCATTACACCCTCAATCCCTTTCTAAAACGGATCAAAGCCCACCATCGACTCAAAGCCGATAAAATCAATACCATGCTGGATTATGCTTTTGAAAAAACAGGATGCAAGCGCAACAAAATTCTTCGTTATTTTGGTGAAAAGCGCAGCGCTCCATGTGATAAGTGTTCCGCCAAAAGCTGCGAAAAAAACAAGCGACCAGGGCAAGATGTCGAAATTAAAATCAAAGAGGTGTTGAATAAGGAGGCGCTAAGTGCATATGAAATTGGGATGCAGATGGGGACATCAAATGAATACATTGTAATAGCTTTGCACAAGATGATGGAGGAAAGTGTGATCGGATTGGATGAAAAAAATAAGTTTTACCTCAAATGAGTCAACGTATTATTTTTTTGGGTACCCCGCCTTTTGCAGTATACTGTTTGAAAAAAATACTTGAGGAAAAGATCAATGTGGTTGCGGTTGTCACAGCACCTGATCGTCCTGCAGGAAGGGGAAGAAAAATTAGTGAATCTGCCGTAAAACAATTTGCTGTAGGTGAAAAAATTCCCGTTTTACAACCCACTAACCTAAAAGACCCACAGTTTGTTGAGCAACTTCGATCCATGTCCCCTGATCTGATGGTAGTGGTCGCATTCCGGATGCTACCCGAATTGGTTTGGTCCATTCCTAGCCATGGAACCTTTAATTTACATGCCTCTCTGCTTCCTGACTACAGGGGAGCTGCTCCCATCAACTGGGCTATCATCAACCAAGAAAAATTTAGTGGGGTGACAACCTTCTTTATCAACGAGGAGATCGACTCCGGAGCGATCTTACTACAAGAAAGGGTAGCAATTGAGGCTGAGGAAACCGCGGGAAGTCTTCATGATAAGCTTGCAAGAACAGGGGCAGCATTGATCGTAAAGACCATTCATGGAATTTTTGAGGGGACCCTTGTCGGTGAAAAACAGCCCTGGAAAGGGAACGAACCATTGGCACCAAAGTTGGATAAGGAAAATGTATTCTTGAACTGGGATGAACCTTTGACTGTCATTCAGGCAAAAATTAGGGGGCTATCCCCTTATCCTGGAGCCAGAACGATATGGGTTGAAGATGATAAAGAATCGGTAGTCAAAATTTTTGAAGCAGTAATCATTAAAGAAAATCACCAGATACCCCCTAAAAAAATCATTTTCAGGGACAAGAAAATCTTAATTGCTCACCCTAGCGGTTTTTTGGATTGTAGCGTATTGCAGTTGCCCAACAAAAAAAGAATGGAGGCCAAGACATTGCTGAATGGTATGGATTTATCTTCTATAATCAGAGTAAAATAGCTTAAAACCCCCGTCATTATTAACAAATAGTTGATTTTATTAACATTAAAGCGGATTTGAACGAAATTTTCATTGGACTTTGTTGAAAGCGTATAAATTTGTTGATATAATAAATAACCATTTTAGATTATGAACAAATCAGAATTAATTGATGCAATGGCAGCAGATGCTGGCATCTCCAAAGCCGCTGCGAAAGCAGCACTTGAATCACTAATTGGAAGTGTAGGTAAAACCTTGAAAGGAGGAGGACGTGTTTCTCTTGTTGGATTTGGTTCCTGGTCAGTTTCCAAAAGAGCTGCCAGAGAAGGTAGAAATCCCCAAACTGGAGCTACCATCAAAATTGCAGCCAAAAATGTAGTGAAATTCAAAGCTGGTGCTGAACTTTCGGGTTCTGTCAACTAGTAGGTACAAAATCTAAAAAAGCTTCCCATTTGGGAAGCTTTTTTTTTGGATTAATTTTTTTTTCTTAAATTATGATATAAAATTAATCCATGGAATCTGGAAAACTTCTAGTTGCTGACCCCTCGGTCTTTGGTGATCAAAACTTTCATCGATCGATTGTTATTATGGCCCACCAAAAAGACAGTGGGTCTTTGGGTTTTATTCTCAATAAGCCACTGGATTACGAGTTGAATGATGTTCTCCCTGAAATCAAATTGGATTTTCCTCTATATTATGGTGGTCCTGTCGAGCAAGACAACCTTTTTTTTATACACAATGCAGGTCATTTGGTCCCTGGAAGTATCAGAATTGACGAAAAACTTTTTTGGGGAGGTGATTTTGAAAAAATCATTGTTCTGGTAAACGAAGGTGTACTCACCCGTAAAGATATTAGATTCTTTTTGGGCTATTCGGGCTGGTCAGAGGAACAATTGGAACAGGAAATTAGTGCCCACTCTTGGGTGGTGATACAAAATCCTCTAGCTGGAAATATTTTATCCTGCAAATCTCAGGATCTTTGGAAGGATCAAATGGTGGCTCTCGGGGGGAAATATTTATTGTGGTCTAATACTCCTGAAAATCCCTCTCATAACTGATTTTTAAGAAAGTTAAAAAAGTTTTGTTGTATGACCTCGGTTCTATGGGCTTCAAACTTTTTCTTTCTGAACTGCTCCACCTGCAGCCAGCCATACTGGGGGGAAATTAAAAATAGTTCCTCAGCTTTTTGAATAGAGTATACAGCTAGCTCACTTTCAATTACCTCCAACTCCGTTTCATTTTTGATAAAGTCAATGAGCGTATTTCTCAATACTGTATTTGCAACGCCCTCTGCAAGTTTTGGGGTTTGAATTTGGCCTTTGTCAAACAAAAACACAGCGCCATGGGTTCCCTCTGCGAGTCTTTTTTGATCATTCATAATCAAGGCCGAGTCAAAGCCGTTTTCGTATGCAAATACCCGACCCAACTCCCGAAGCGCTTCGTTGGTTTGAAAAAGATTTGAGTATTCATTGGCTAAAATGTGATGGTCTTTGTACAAAATCAAATTAACTTCTTGGGACAGCCATGATCCTGTATCCATTTCCATAATAAAAAAAAGGGGAACCACCGCTTTTGCCTTTATGGATTCTCTGCTTCTGTAAAATTTTAAGGTCACTTTCTGAATGTCAAATCCGTTGTCTTGGTAGCTATTCAATCGGTCCAACTGCTCTTGAAAATAGGTGAGTGTAAAATCCATAGGAATTTCCAACCTAAACCTTCTCAAATTGGCCATGATGGAAAAATAATGGGGCTCCAAAAGAGCAATTTTTCCTTGAAATGCCAAAGAATGATGAGTGTATACTGGCAAAGTGTTTAAACGAGATAGCAGTTCTTCAGGAATATCCTTATATCCAGAAAAACATTTTCCATTGAAATTAATCATTAGAAAAAGTTTAGGCAGAACCTAAAACTTGCTTTAGATCAGCAATTAGATTGTCCCAGAGCAGTTTGGACTCCTCTATTTCGTCTTCATCTGCAAAATCTGAAACGACCAAAGAAACGTCTTTGGTGATTTCATCTACCTCGATTTTAAATTCGAAATAATAGTCTTTGTCGTCTTCCTCTCCATTGTCCCATTGAAAACGAACTTTTTCATTCGATTTTGATTGGATCAATTTGGCCTGTTCCTCAGAGTCGTCCCAGATAAACTGGAAGAGCTCTCCTCTAGAATTCACATTATCAGCAAACCATTCAGACAATCCAGAGGGCGTTGAAATGTATTGAAACAACAATTGCGGCGAGGATTGGAAATCGTATTCTACTGAAAAGAAGATTTTGTTACTCATCAAGGCAAAATTAGGCGGTAATATATATAAAAAAGTTAAGCTAAGATTCAATTTGTTTATTTTTTTTAAATCTTCAAAGGGTCACTAAAAATTATAATTTTATATTTGCGAACTGAAAATGGCGAGGTAGCTCAGCCGGTTAGAGCGTCGGATTCATAACCCGGAGGTCGGGAGTTCAAGTCTCCCTCTCGCTACTCAAACGAACACCTTTTTTTAAGGTGTTTTTTTTTCGACGGAGGAGTTCTTATCCGCTAGAGGCGGACGGGAGTTCAAGTTAAGCCAGAGGCTCCCAGGCGCGCTCTCGCTACTCAAATGAACACCTTTTTTTTTAGGTGTTTTTTTTTGGACGGAGGATGGGAGTTCAAGTTACTATATTCCTGACCGAACAACCCCAGATCGTATGGCCATATTTAAAAAGTCAAAATATTTATTTACTATATTAATTAATGTTTAAAGGGAAATGAGTTTCAAAATCACAGCTACTCCTTTTTCTTGTTATACATTTTTATTCTTAGTAAAACATCCATCGTCCATACAAGCATTTGGTTTTAAGGAATAATATAATTTTATGTAATTTAGCTTGTTGTCGATTACAAGTATTGCCCATAAATCACATCAACCGTTTAAACAAAAAAAAATGAAACATTTAAACATCTTCCTAATTTTCCTCACATTTTTGTCTGTAAATGCCCAAAAAACTTCTCTTTTCAATGGAAAAGACTTAAGTGGGTGGAACATCCACGGTACTGAACTGTGGTATGTAGAGGATGGTTTGTTGGTTTGTGAAAGTGGCCCAGAGAAAAAATACGGCTATCTCTCTACGGAAAAGTCTTACGATGATTTTATTTTGACATTGGAATTCAAACAAGAGGCCAACGGCAACAGTGGGGTCTTTTTTAGATCCACCTTAGAAGGGACAAAAATCAGTGGCTGGCAAGCTGAGGTAGCGCCCCCAGGAAACGATAGTGGGGGGATCTATGAATCCTATGGAAGGGGTTGGCTGATCAAACCTGACCCAAAGAAAGACAAGGCCCTAAAAATGGGGGAATGGAATCGCATGAAGATCAAAGTGGTTGGAGATAAGGTCACCACTTGGCTTAACGGTACTCAGATGATCACCCTTGAGGATGAAAAAATTGGCCAAGGAAAAGGATCGATAGCCCTCCAAATTCACGACGGTGGCGGAATCAAAGTGAGGTGGAGAAACTTGGAGATCAAACCCCTATGAGGGAATAATTACTTCCAATCAATTTCCTCAGCACCATAGTATTTAACCTCCAGGTGGTCCAGTAAGGATCCATGATAGGACAACCTTTGGCTATAGTCTTCCCAATTTCTCCTTTTCTTTGGAGTCCAGCCTATTTCAGCGTGACCAATAATCCTTGGAAATGCCATCAGAGCAAGATCATCAAAATCCTCAATGGTTTCTGTCCAAAGGGGAGCCTCTAAACCAATGATTTGATCCGCATCTAAATCGGGAACCAAAGAACGTGGATCCCAATCATAAGCTTTTTTCACAGGAAGATATCCCGCCCAATGCAGTCCCAAAGGAGTGATACTGTCGTACTTCATGTCCAAATAGTTGTAGGAAGCGGAGGACATCAATATTTTAGATTTTTTGGGAATTACCTTGGAAAAGTCTGCACTTTTAGCCCAATATTGCAAAAGGGTTTCCTCAGGGATGTCGGCAGTAATTAATTCATACCAACCCATAGGGATCTTATCGTACTTTTTGACAATCTCTAATGTTCGATCCATGAAACGATTAAAATCTTCCTCTGGGGTGACATGAGACTCGTCTCCGCCAATGTGAAGATAAGGGCCAGGTGACATCTCACTAATTTCTCTAATCACATCCTCCACAAATTCATAGGTTTCTTCTTTGTCAACACACAGAGTAGAAAAACCAACTTCTATACCTGTATAAAGTTCTGTTGACTTACCGTTACAATTGAGCTCGGCATAAGAGGCCAAGGCAGCGTTGGTATGCCCGGGAAGGTCGATTTCAGGAACAATGGTAATGAATCGGTCGTTTGCGTATTGTACAATTTCTCGAAAATCTTCTTGAGTATAAAATCCTCCTGTCCCTCCACCAACTTCAGATTGACCACCGATTTCCGTAAGTTTAGGCCAAGATTTTATTTCAATCCGCCATCCTTGGTCATCGGATAGGTGAAAATGAAGAAAGTTAATTTTATAGCTACTCAATAGATCAATGTAACGTTTGACATCGGCTACCGAAAAAAAATGACGCGCAACATCCAACATCGCCCCCCTGTATTCGAAGGAAGGATGATCCTCAATTTCTCCTCCAGGCAAGGACAAAAAGTTTGAATTAGCATGCAGATGGCTCAGCACCACCAATTGCTCCAAAGTATTGATACCACGATAAATTCCTTCTGCTGTCCCAGCCTTGATATTCACCTCATCCGATTCGATATCCAATTCATATGCCTCAACTTCATCAAACTTTTCACTTTCTATTTCAAAGGTTATGGCATGATCTTCGCCGTCAGTTACAATCGTTAATTCATTTTTTGTGTAATTTTTCCAAAAGGATTTTAGGTCATCAGCCATACGCAATAGTGAGGGCTCTAAAGTCTTAACCTGAATCGATTTGATATGATCGATAAGCAAGATCTCATCGGAAGGCTCCACATTAGTGGGCAGGGGAATCAATGGTACCTCCTCCAGATTGAAAATCGGTTTTGGAGGACTGCAAGAACTGGTTATCAAGATGAAAACACCGAATGTAAAAAAAAATATTTTTTGGGAAACCATGCCAATTGAATTTTAAAGATAACGTTGAATAAGCTCTTTGGTGGCTGTAATTCCCTCCTTTTCGCTCAAACGGCTGCCTTCGTATTCTACTCCTATGTAACCTTCATAGTTGTGGTCTTTGACAATCTTCAACATTTTGGCATAATCAATTTTGGTTTCATTGCCATTTTCATCGAAATCATAGGATTTTGCACTTACCGATTTGGCATAGGGCATCAGTTCGGCAACCCCCTTGTACATGTCGTACCACTCTTTGCAACCCGGTTCATTACCCCACCCTCTTGAAGTGCAAAAATTTCCAAAATCGGGTAAAGTTCCACAATTATCGAGATTGGTCGTTTTCATAACCTTTGCCAACAAACTAGCATTTGAAGACAATCCACCGTGATTCTCAACAATGACGTTGATCCCCATCGTTTTAGAAAATTCGCACAAACCTGTAAGACCTTTGACAGATTGATCAACCCATTTTTGGGGGTCTTTCTCTCCTGATAGATTTACCCGAATGGAGTGACAGCCAATTTCGGCAGCCAACTCAACCCATTTTTTATGTTGTTCAATGGAAGTCTTGATTACCGCTGAAGAGGAGTCCGCAAGATTACCCTCCACATCTACCATTATCAAAACATTGGAAATGTTATGGTTGTTGGCATTGCGGTTGAGTACTTTTGCCAAGCGTCCCACATTTTTACTAGAGGTCGTTCCATTTTTAAGTTGATCAAAGTAAAATTGGTTGACATACTCTACACCTGCAAAACCCATTGAAGCAGCGTGAATAGGGAATTCATCCGCATTTTTTTTACCAGAAAAATAAGATTTATTCATCGACCACTGAGCCAAGGAAATCTTGTTTTTGTCAATATTATTATTATTCGAAAAAATTGGAGTTGGAAATGCTAAGCCTATCGCTGAAACTCCCGTAAGGGATAAAAATTGTTTTCTATTCATGACTTTATATTTTTAATTTAATAAGTTACCATTTTCATCCCATTTGGCAGTTTCATTGCGTGTATTTTGATCAATACATTTTGCCACCCAAGCTTTATCATACACCAGCTCATGATCTTTTAAAACTTCATCAGGCACTCCATCCCATACGTTTGGTGTATTTCCCATGTAGCCCAAATCCTTCAAACCTACCGCTGAGGTGAAATAGCCAGTAACAACCAAATCTCTCATCAATGAGAAAAAAACAACACCTTCTGGTTGTTCTTCTACCCCTTGAATTTCATAGGCAATAGAATCCAAAATTGATTTTTGATCCACTTCAGAAAGACGGGTAAAAGAACCTCCAAATTTTTCCTGAGCAATCTTATCAATCCACTTAAAACCCGATTTAAGTGGCTTTTGAAGGGTAGGTATATCCTTGGAAATAAATTCGATAAATCCGGGGACCTCTGCCTGTTCTATGGAACCATTGTCATGAGGTGGGAGGATCAAATTGGCCAAACGAGTAATCAACTCCATTTCTCGTTCATCAAAAAACTGTTGGCCCAATAGCTTTTGATCGTATGCTTTTTCTTTTGGTGTTCTTCCGTACTGAAACTTCCATATTTTTTGTTCTAATTTTTCTGGAGAGGTGTCAATACAACCGTTCAAAAGAAGGCTTGTCCCCAAGGATCCCAACATCAATGCCTTAATGCTTTCTCTTCGCTCCATGGTCAAATATTTTGTTTTTTTAGTTCTTCAATAATAAACTCCGAGGTCCTCCAGGAAAGAGCCATTATGGTCCAGGTTGGATTTTTATCTGCTTGAGATACAAAAGGGCCTGCATCTACCACAAAAACGTTTTTTACATCGTGCAATCGTTCAAACTCATTGACTACTGATTTCTTGGGATCACTTCCCATACGCGTTGTTCCTACTTCATGAATGATCCTACCAGGGGTGTGTAAACCAAAGTCTTTTTCAGCACCAGGCCTATCTCCCAATAGCTTACCGCCCATATTTTCTAAAATTTCCTCAAAAGTATCATGCATGTGAACGGCTTGCTTTTTCTCAAAGTCAGACCACTGATAATGAAAACGTAAAACAGGGATTCCGTATTCATCAAGGGTGTCTGGATCGATTTCGCAATAGTTGTCCTTCATGGCTACGGATTCTCCTCTTCCAGAGATTCCTACCAAAGAGCCGTAGTATTTTTTCACATCATCTCGCAAATGATCTCCATACCCTCCTACTTTTTCTCCGAAAAATTTATTGAATAGGTTGGGGTCAAAACCAAAACCATAAGCGGGCATAGTCATCCCCCCCCAAACCTCCAGGTGATAGCCCCGAGGAAAATCTAGTTTTTTGTTGTCTAACCACCAGGGAGTATAAACGTGCATCCCCCCGACTCCATCTTCATTGTAGCGCTTTCGGTTCATCAAATCGGGAATGAAAGCCATGCGATCTGCCCCGGTAGAGTCGTGTAAATATTTACCAACCAGATCACTGGAATTTCCAAGACCATTGGGATGTAATGTGCTTTTTGAGTTTAATAAGATGCGAGCAGTACTGCAAGCCGATGCGGCCAAAACAACCACCCTCGCTTTGATGCTGTACTCTCTTTTGTCTTCTTTACTAACGTAACTGATCCCAGTGGCTTTACCGTTTTTGTCCACGTTCACTTCTTTGACCATACTGTTGACATAAAGATCTACCTGACCCCCACTTTTTTGAGCAGGGAAGATCAAGCATGAACCCGCTGAAAAGTCAGCATAAACGGAACAGGATCGATTGCACTGTCCACAATAAAAGCATACACCACGTTCTTTGTTGATCCTCTTGGTCAGTACAGAGAGCCTGGCAGGAATCACAGGTATCTTGGCCTTTTTAGCTCCTTTGATATAATAAAGTTCGTGTAATCTAGGTTTAGGGGGAGGCAAAAAGAATCCGTCAGGTTCGTTGGGGATATTTTCTTTGGTTCCAAAAACGCCAATGAGCTGATCTACTTTATCGTAATAAGGTTTAAGATCTTCATACCCTATCGGCCAATTTTCCCCCAGCCCATCACGGTCTTTTCCTTTAAAATCCCTAGGGCCAAACCGCAATGAAATTCTTCCCCAATGATTGGTTCTTCCACCCAACATTCGAGAGCGAAACCAGTCAAATTTGGTTTCCCCCACATGCTTGTAGGGCTCTCCTTCTATTTCCCAACCTCCATAGGCGGCATCAAAGTCGCCAAAAGGTCTTTTGTGGTTTCCCCCACGTCTTGGGGATTCGTGTGGCCATTTCATCTGGGTTTGTTGTTCAGGGTTTGCAGGATCAAAAAAAGGGCCTGCCTCTACCACAGCCACTTTCAAGCCGGCATCTGCCAAAACTTTGGTCGCCATACCTCCTCCAGCTCCTGATCCAACAACAATAACATCGTATTTTTTTTGGTTTACTATTATTTCCATAATTCCAAATGGATATATAAAAACTATTAAAATTTATACCGTTGAAACAGCTCCATAGCTTGGTAGTCCGATAAACCCAAGTTTCTATACCTTTTGGCACTGGTACGGTTCCTGTCCTCTGCTCGAACCCAAAACTCACGGTCGTCACTTCCTTGAAACATTACGCTGTCTTTTTGTGATTGATGATAAAATATTGCTTTACGCTTACGTAAAACCTGATCCGGACTCATAGGTACTGCCATTTCTATTTCGTGGACTTCAAATTCTTGCCAGGCCCCTCGATAAAGCCATACCCAGCAATCATCCATGAATGCTTCTGATTTGAGTTGATCGATGGAATCGAAGAGAATGTTAAGACAAATTCTATGAGTACCATGAGGATCAGCCAAGTCTCCCGCAGCATATATCTGATGGGGTTCTACTGACCGAATCAATTTATTAGTAATTTCAATGTCGGTTTGCGTAGGAGGTTTTTTTTGAACTTTACCACTCTCATAGAAGGGTAAATTCATGAAATGAACTTGATGATCTGGAATTCCTATGTAACGTGTGGCTGCTAGAGATTCTCTTTTTCTGATGGCTCCCTTTAGCTTTCTTAAAGAAATAGAGTCAATGGTATTTTTTTCTTTGTTTACCAATTCTTTCCTCAAAGCGGAATATTGTCTCTCATCTGAACTGGTATCGGACAATACCTCAATGTATTTTAAGGCTTCATCATTGGAGACGGCAATATTCCCAGAAGTTTGATAGGCCACATGAACTTCATGACCTTGAGCAACCAAACGATCAAAAGTCCCTCCCATAGAGATAACATCATCGTCTGGATGGGGACTGAAAATGATACACCTTTTTTTCTCAGGAAAAGCGCGTTCCGGTCGTTTACTATCATCAGCATTTGGTTTTCCTCCAGGCCAACCGGTAATGGTGTTTTGCAATCTATTGAACATTTTAATGTTAAGGTCATAATAATTTCCTTCTTTGTTCAAAAGTTCCGACATCCCATTTTGATTGTAATCCTCCTCTGTGAGTTTTAAAATGGATTTTTTTGATTTTTCACACAACCAGAAAACAGCCTTACACTGTGTGATCGGATCACTCCAATCACTATTTCCAGTAATCCATGGCGTTTTAATCCGTGTAAGACCTGACGTAGACTGCTCATCCAAAACCAAAGTGGTATTTTTATGATTTTGGAGGTAGGTCGTTGGTATTTGTGGAGTCACAACCCCCTCTATCGCTTTTTGTACAATTTCACTTTTATTGACACCCCATGCCAAAAGGACAATCCGTTTGGCTGAAAGAATCGTTTTGATTCCCATGGTGATGGCTTTGGTGGGAACATTTTCTATTCCATGAAAAGCTCCCGAAGCATCAAAACGGGTCACATGGTCTAAGGTGACCAATCGCGTTTGTGAATTGATGTTGGATCCTGGTTCATTAAAACCAATATGCCCTGTTCTACCGATTCCCAACAATTGGAAATCAAGTCCTCCCAAATCGGCTATTTTTTTTTCGTAATCTTTACAATATGTTCTTACTTTACCCAAGGTTATCGTTCCGTCGGGTATGTTAATATTTTCCTCAGGGATATCGATATGATCAAATAAGTTTTCGTGCATAAAAAAGTGATAACTGTTGATATCACTTGTCTTTAAACCAAAGTACTCATCTAAATTAAAGGTGATTACATTTTTAAAACTTAAGCCTTCTTCCTTGTGTAATTTGATCAAATGCTGATAGACCCCGATGGGTGAAGATCCTGTGGCTAACCCTAATATGCATGAGGTACCTTGTGCTTGCTTTTCCCGTACAAGCGCCGCTATCTCATCTGCTACCGCTGCGGAACCAGAGTGGGGAGAGTCAAAAGTTACATTGTGAAGTTTTTCAAATCGATATTCTTCAAAAGCTCCAGGAAACTGGAAAAGGATTTTTTCTTTCTTCATTAAAAGGGCAATTATGAGGTTTCACACAAGTAAATATAGGCTTATTTAATGAAAATTAAATCAAAAATAAAGTTGAGATTTACCCATTTTTTTTTTTAACAGTAATATTTTAGACAAAAAATAATCTTTATGATTGTTGAAATCTGTTGTACTTCTATGCCATCGGTCGAAGCTGCAATTATGGGAGGTGCGTCACGATTGGAGGTTTGTGAAAATTTGCTTAAGGATGGGTTGACTCCCTCTATGTCATTTCTTGGGAAAGTGATTCAAAATACTTCACTGCCCATACATGTTTTAATCCGCCCGAGAGAAGGGAATTTTGTTTATACAGAGAGTGAGATCACAACCACAATGAATCAGATAGAATTGGCCAAGGAAATGGGAGTTCATGGAGTTGTTGTTGGTGCGTTGAACTCAGACCATTCCCTCCCGATTGAACTTTTAAAAAAGTGGATTGAAAAAGCCAAACCTTTGGATTTGACTTTTCACAGGGCTTTTGATCAAGTAATTGAGCCTGAAGAGTCCTTAAAAAAAATTATTGATTTGGGTTTTAATCGCATCCTTACCTCTGGTCAAGCCACTATTGCAGCCGAAGGTTTAGACTTACTAGTCAAATTAAAAAATATTGCTAATGAACAGTTGACCATCATGCCTGGTGGAGGAATCAACCCCTTGAATTGTGAACTTTTCTTTAAAGAAGGATTCAAAGAGGTACATTTATCTGCCAAAGGAAGCAATAGAACTCCAAAAGGCGAACCTATTTCCGATCCTGAAATTATAAAAAAGGTAGTAGCCTCTGCCTCAAAATTCGCTTGATTTAAGAAATAATTATCGATCAAGCAGTTGGTCCAAGGCTTTTTCGACCATCTCTGACATTACCTTATAGCCGTCCTCATTGGGGTGCACTCCATCATATCCATAGCTTTCAATCAAACCATTTTTTCCATCGGTCATGGCACTGAAATAGTCCAAATAATGAATATGGTTTGCTTCACAATAGTCTCGGATCATTTTGTTGAGTTCTGGTATTTTAACATTGGGACTTTTACCCTTTCTCCAGGGATATTCTGCTGCAGGAATTACCGAACACAATATCACTTTGATGTTGTTTGCACGAGCCAACTCCGCCATTGAGAACAAATGTCCCGCTACGGTTTCCAAATCTTTTAGTGGTGTATTCCCCGCAATATCATTGGTTCCTGCCAGAATGACAACTATTTTGGGTTTTAACTCCAAGACGTCTTGTCGAAAACGAAGCAACATCTGAGGGGTTGTCTGACCACCAATACCTCTATTGACATAGTTTTGATTGTCAAACATTTCAGGCATATAATTCATCCAACCTTGGGTAATGGAATTGCCCATAAAAACAACTCTGTTTTTATTGTTTTCGACGACAACCTCTTTGTTTTTGGCATCAAAATAATTCATGCGATACCAATCCAAGTGCATCAAAATTTTGGTAACATCAATTCCCTCCAATGGATCTTTTTGTTGAGCAAACGAAAGCTGAATGGACATTATTAAAAGTAATAAAAAAACGGATTTAAAAATTATATTAAGCTTCATATGGATTTCTTATGTTTTCAATTAGTTTTTGAATTTCACTATCGGGGGCCGGAGTAAATTTAGAAATGGTTAGGGACACCAAAAAATTAACCAACATAGCGAAAGTACCAAACCCTTCGGGTGAGATTCCAAACCACCAATCTTTTTCGGATCCACCACCGAACCATCCAAATTTAAATTTCGTCATGTAGAAAAGCATCAATAAGACCCCAACTACCATCCCTGCTACGGCACCTTCTTTATTCATTTTCTTACTAAATATTCCCATCACAATCGCAGGAAAAAAAGAGGCAGCCGCCAAACCAAAGGCGAGTGCCACCGTTGCTGCAACAAAACCAGGGGGGTTAATTCCAAAATAGGCAGCCAACATTACCGCACCCACCGCTGACAAACGCGCAGCAATTAATTCTTGTTTTTCACTGACATCGGGCTTGATCATCTTTTTGATCAAGTCATGTGAAACTGAAGATGAAATTACCAATAGAAGACCCGCTGCAGTTGAAAGTGCTGCCGCCAGTGCTCCTGCGGCCATAATAGCAATAACCCAATTGGGTAAATTAGCAATCTCAGGGTTGGCCAAAACCATGATGTCCGCATCTACTTTCAATTCATTGATTTGGGGGTCAGCAACATATTGAACCAAACCGTCTTGGTTTCTATCCTCATAGGTGATAAGGCCTGTTGCCTCCCATTTCCCAAACCATTCAGGGAGAGAAGCGTAGGCTTTATTGCTTACGGTTTCGATTAAATTGGTACGTGAAAAGACCGCAACTGCAGGTGCTGTAGTATACAAAATCGCAATAAATAACAAAGCCCAACCTGCAGACTTTCTAGCATCACTGACTTTTTTTACAGTAAAAAATCGAACAATCACATGGGGCAATCCCGCGGTTCCCACCATCAAAGCTGCAGTGATAAAGAATACATCTAAGGTTGACTTTTTTCCAGAGGTGTACTCATGAAAACCAAGTTCACGGTGGAGACCGTCCAGCTTATCCAACAAATAAACCCCGTCCGCTCCAGAAGAACCAAAACCAATTTGAGGGATTACATTTCCAGTAACCATAAGTGAGATGAATATAGCGGGCAACATAAATGCAAAAATCAATACGCAATATTGAGCTACTTGTGTGTAAGTAATTCCCTTCATCCCGCCCAAAACTGCATAGAAAAGGACAATCAACATACCAATGAGGACACCAGTAGTGATATCAACCTCTAAATAACGTGAAAAGACCACACCAACCCCACGCATTTGTCCTGCGATATAGGTAAAAGAAACGATCAAAGCACAAAATACAGCTACCCCTCTGGCTACATTTGAATAATATCTGTCCCCAATAAAATCGGGTACAGTAAACTTTCCAAATTTCCTCAAATAAGGAGCCAGTAAAAGTGCCAACAAAACATATCCACCTGTCCAGCCCATTAAATATACCGATCCATCATATCCGTTAAATGAGATGATCCCTGCCATAGAAATAAAAGAAGCGGCTGACATCCAGTCGGCAGCTGTGGCCATTCCGTTGGCAATTGGAGGAACGCCTTTTCCAGCAATGTAAAATTCACCGGTAGAGGAAGCTCTCGAAATAATAGCAATGGCAATGTATAGGGTAAAGCTCAGCCCAACAGCAATCCATATCCAATATTGTAAATCCATTATTTTTTGGTTTTGTGTTGTTTATCCAATCGATTCATCAAGTAGATATATACAAATATCAAAATAACGAAAACATAGATGGCGCCTTGTTGGGCAAACCAAAAGCCAAGTTTAAATCCTCCCATTTGAATTTGATTGAGTGAGTCTGCCAAAAGAATTCCAAAGCCAAAAGAAACGGTAAACCATATAGACAGAAGGATCACCAGGTACTTTAAATTGGTTTTCCAATAGGTATTATTATCAATCATTGTTTTAATTTATCTCGTTAAATATACAAATAAAACCGAGCTGAGAAAGTTTGTGTAAAATATAATAAAGCCTGCTATAACTTGATGTAAATTTTTCTTTTAAAGAGTTGGTAAGTCGGAATCCAGAGGATCACTACATAGAGCAATGCATATACCAAAGAGGCGAATTTAGGAGCAACTCCCAAAGTTATGGCTTGGTCCATAAAGGTGGCACTCAGGGAGATCCCCCAAAGTTTTTTGCTGTAAAAAATAGTGTAAAAAATGCCAGACAAAGTATAAGCAAAGATGGCATTCATCCCAAAAACCTGAGCCATTTTAAATCGATCCGCATGGCCCTTAATGTCAACCCAATAAACAAATAACGCTAAAAGCAAACAACTGATTCCCCCCATAATCAGAACAAAGGAACTGCTCCAAATACTCTTGTTGATCGGCATCAGATATTGGAAAAAATCGCCCATAACAAGTAGGGTGGCTGCCATAAGAAAAAGCTTGAGCAACTTGTCCTTAAGCTCCGCTTTGGAGATCAATATGAAACCTGCCATCATCCCCAGTAAACCACTGGTTACCGCCGGGAAGGAGCTGAGTATCCCCTCTGGATCCCAAGTTTTTTTCCAAAGATAACCGGGTAAGTAACTTTGGTCAATGTAATTGGCCCAGTTTTTTCCGGGTTCGCTCAGATCGGGCATTCCTATGCCGGGGATCGGGAGGTATTTCATTACCAACCAGTACAGCACCAAAATCACTGAAGCAATAATGAGTTGAGCCTTTCTTTTGGTATACAGAAATAGCAAACCACAAACCATAAAAACCACTGCAATTCGGGGTAAGACACCGACCCAACGGATCCTACCAAAGTCAAACGAGGGCCAAAACCAAAGGAAGAGTCCCACCAAATATATTTTAAAACTGCGCCACAATACTTTTTGAACCAATTGTTTTCTACTAAGGCCTTTTTCCTCCTGCTTGGTTAGGGATAAAACAATAGAAACCCCTACTATGAATATAAAAGTGGGGAAAACATAATCTGTGGGTGTCAGACCATTCCAGTCTGCATGAAGAAGAGGGGCGTAAACATGATTCCAAGAGCCAGGGTCATTGACAATGATCATTAAGATGATGGTCAAACCACGTAAAATATCAAGGGATAAAAGTCTGGTATTTGAATTTTCCATAAAAAATCATAAAATGCTAATCCCATAAATGTAAGGAAAATGGATGAATCAAAAAATGGAGTATTTGGATTGGCTACTCTAAGTTATGTTTATCGGGACACCTTTGATATTTTAAAAATTCCATTCCATGCAAAAAGCATATGAAAAGACTACCATATGTATCGGGTATAAGAAATTTATTCAATAGCTTTATGTCCTACATATTTAAACGATTCTTCCGTTGCTTCTTCAAACCGCTATTCCCTTTTTAAGTCTTGCATTTATAATTGCCCTTGGTGCCTCTCTATTGTTGGGAATTGCCAAATCGGGTATTAAAGGATTGGCCGTCTTGATCGTTACTGGTTTAGCATTGGTTTACGGAGCAAAAGAGTCTACGGGAATTTTGATGCCCTTACTGATTTGTGGGGATATTTTGGCTGTAATCTATTACAAGCGTCATGTCAAGTGGGTCTATCTTGTCAAGCTTCTGCCGTGGATGGTATTGGGGGTGTTGGTTGGGGTTGTATTTGGAAAGGATTTACCAGAGGAACTTTTTAAATCGGGTATGGCCATTATCATTCTCCTCAGCGTGATCATGATGTATTATTGGGAACGAAAAAAAGACCAAAAGGTTCCAACACATTGGAGTTTTGCTGCATTATTGGGGATGATGGCCGGATTCACCACCATGGTAGGCAACTTAGCAGGTGCCTTTTCCAATATCTATTTTTTAGCCATCAAATTGCCTAAAAATGAATTTATCGGTACAGCAGCATGGTTGTTTTTCATTATCAATCTATTCAAGGTCCCTTTTCACATCTGGTCGTGGGGTACCATCAATTGGGCCTCATTTCAAATTAGCATGAGTTTGGTTCCTGTCGTAATTGCAGGTTTTGGGTTGGGTATTTTTCTAGTTAAAAAAATCAACAATGACAAATACCGAAAATTGATTCTTATCCTGACGGGGCTGGGAGGGTTGGCGATATTATTGCAGTAATTATTTGGCAACGTTCACCGCTCGCGTTTCTCGTATAACCGTCACCTTCACTTGACCGGGATAGGTCATATCCGTTTGGATTTTTTGAGAAATCTGGAATGAGAGTTCGGCTGATTGATCATCGGATACCTTATCACTTTCCACAATGACCCTAAGTTCACGACCCGCCTGGATGGCGTAGGCTTTGTTGACCCCATTGAAATCATAAGCGATATTTTCAAGATCCTTCAATCTTTGGACATAACTGTCCAAAACCTGTCGTCGAGCCCCAGGTCGGGCTCCCGAAATAGCATCACAGACCTGAACAATCGGCGACAACAAGGAAGTCATCTCTATTTCGTCGTGGTGGGCACCAATAGCATTGCAAACTTCCTTTTTCTCTCCATATTTATCAGCCCATTCCATTCCCAAAATCGCATGAGGGGTTTCAGTTTCTTCCTCTGGAACTTTTCCGATGTCATGTAACAAGCCCGCACGTTTGGCCAATTTGGGGTTGAGTCCCAATTCAGAGGCCATTACACCACAAAGTTTAGCTACTTCTCTTGAATGCTGTAAAAGATTCTGACCATAAGAAGAGCGGTATTTCATTCTTCCAATGATTTTGATGAGCTCTGGATGAAGACCATGGATCCCCAAATCAATGACTGTTCGTTTCCCCACTTCTGTAATTTCATTCTGAATTTGTTTGGTGGTTTTGTTGACCACCTCCTCTATTCTGGCAGGGTGAATTCTTCCATCGGTAACCAATCGATGCAAAGACAAACGAGCGATCTCGCGACGAACAGGATCAAAACAGGAAAGAATGATGGCCTCAGGGGTATCATCAACAATGATTTCTACCCCCGTGGCAGATTCAATGGCACGGATATTCCTTCCCTCCCTACCTATAATTCTTCCTTTTACATCATCTGAATCTAAATTGAAAACGGACACACAATTTTCAATCGACTCTTCCGTTCCTATTCGCTGGATGGTATTGATGATAATCTTCTTGGCCTCCTGTTCAACAGTTAATTTAGCTTCCTCCAAGCTTTGTTGAGCAAAAGCCATTGCTTCAGACTTGGCTTTATTTTCAAGTAAACTAATCAATTCTTTTTTAGCTTGATCCGCTGACAAACCAGATATGGTTTCTAATTTTTCAACTTGGATTTTGTGGGAAGCTTCAACCTCCTTCATTTTATCCTCTAACTTCTCAATTTTTTTATCAAATGCCTCGTTTTTTTGATGAAGTGAATCAGACAAATTTTTATTGCGGTTGATCTCTTTGCTTAGCTTGTTTTCTTTATCTCTGAATCTATTTTCAATCTCAGCTATATTTTTTTCCCGTTGGAAAATCATTTTTTCATGTTCAGACTTCAACTCAATAAAACGTTCTTTGGCTTGAAGTATTTTTTCGCTTTTGATCCTTTCGCCTTCTCTTTTGGACTGATTAAGAATTTGCTTAGCCTCTTCCTTTGCATCTTCCAATTGCTTAATATTTTTCCTTCTCTGAAGGATCATCCCCAAAACTACTCCAACAGAAATAGCAATTAGGGAGATGATGACTATGTTGGTTGTCAATTCCATTTGATTTAATTTTTACCATTAAAAAAGCCTGCATCAGCATAGAGTTTTTGTATAAACTCCTAAAAAACAAGTTTGAGGCTACACAACTGATCAAGGATCTACTCGGGGTAGCATGCTTTTACAATCATAACTCACCTCTTTTAAATTAAAGCTCGTTGAGTTTATCAAAAATTCACCAATACAGGCAGTATGTATTTTATTTAAAGAACTTAGTAATTAGATAGATGCACATCAATTAAATCAATCAATTCACTGACTTTTTCGGATGGGCTTTCCTTCAAATTATTTTTTTCAAGCTGATTTTCCAATTGGGCTGCGTATTGCAGGGCACACATGGCCAAAACATCTTGTTTATCACGAACGGCGTAGTTTTGCTGGAGCTGTTTGCTCATCTCGTCAACTTTTTTAGCGGAACTTCTCAATGAAGCCTCTTGATCTGGAGATATCGTTAAAGGATACACCCGATCAGCCACGGTCAATTTGATTTTTATTTTTTCACTCATGAATTATCTTACTTCAGAGAGTTGTTGAATACAAAAATCTACTTCCTTGATTAAACTATTTATTTTTCTTTTGGTAATCGCTTTACTTTCTTTACTGCCAAGCAAGGAATTAGCCATCTTCAAGGAATCATTTTCCATTTTTAGCTCCGAAACTTGAGACTTCATGGAGTTTGAGGCTTGTTCTAACTCTAAATTTGCTGCTTTTAATTGATTAATCAAAAGATGATTTTCTTTGAGCTTATTCAGCAATTGAACAATTTTTTCCTCTAAAACATCGAAATCAGTCATCGAAAATTTATATAAGACGGTTAAATCTTGCGTAATACAAAGTTAATGATTCCAAACATAAATGTTTACAGTTATAGTTTATTTTAAAAATTTTAACAAAAAATATCATTTCCTATGGAAAAATAACTTGATTGGCGGTGTTATATTGAATAAAAAATTCCAAGAGTAAGGGCCGCTCGTATTCATCTACTGGATGCATTCTAAGCGTATAGTTTTTGGACTCGGTTTTAATGATATAGACATCTCCAAAATTCTTGATTCTCCTAACTGTTCTTAGGTCTATATCGGTTTTATAAATTGTTCCATAAGACAATAAATGATTTTTAATCGTCAAATAAGGTTTTTTATAACTGCGTAACAAATAGATAAAAAGTGAAAATCCTAAAACAGGTATGATATAACTTATAAAAAATTTAGGGCTTAGATAAATTAAAATTAAACCAATTAAAGCCCATATAAATAGAATAAGAAGTTGTTTTCTAGAATAGGAAGTGTCGTAGGAAAATCGTAATTCTTTGTTTAGATCTAGGGGCATAAATATAAATTTTCAAATTTGGATATAATCCACAAAAATAAAAACCTAATCAGAAATCAGGTAAATTAATGGGTAAAAAAAATGTATTTTTGAAATAGTGCAAAATTCATTAAAAAAAAGTATTGTAATCGGGTTTCTGGTCCTGCTCAATCTTCCTGTTTGGGGACAAAACGAGACCAACTTGATAGCACCGCTGGAACTTCCATTTTCTCTTTCTGGAACCTTTGGTGAACCACGAAACACACATTTTCATTTGGGAATAGATGTTAAAACCAAGGGGAAAGAGGGATGGAAAGTGAAGAGTGTTGCTGAAGGATACATAAGTAGAATTAGAGTCTCTCTTGGAGGTTATGGAAAAACATTGTATATCAACCATCCTGATCAGACGACTTCAGTCTATGCTCATCTCAAAAAATTCGCACCTAAAATAGAGTCTTACGTTAAAGAGATGCAGTATGAGAAGGAATCATATACCCTCCAACAGTTTCCAAAAAAAGATAAATTTCGTTTAGGGGCTGGAGAAGTGATCGCTTTTTCAGGGAACACTGGAAGCTCATCGGGCCCTCATTTGCATTTTGAAATTAGAGATACCAAAACCCAAAAACCGATTAACCCATTGTTATTTGATCTTCCGGTAATGGACAGTCAAAGACCGCAAATACAAAAATTATTTTTGTTCTATCCCCGAAACGAAAATATTCTAGTCCATTCAGAGCCAGTTGCACTTCAAAAAATAAATGACAGCACTTACACCACAAGGTTGATAAAAACGTCTGGGCAAATTGGCATTGGCCTTCAAATGTTCGATCGACAAGATTTGAGTTACAGCAAAAATGGAATTTTCAAAGCTCATGTAAAAGTCAATGGGGTAACCATTGCCAATTACGAGTTTGATCAATTGGATTACTCTGATTCAGATAAATTATTCATCATGGTCGATTATCCCAATTTTGTGAATCAAAAAGTCAAAATTCAAAAAATGTTTTTTCAGAATCATGAGCCCTTAAGCTTTATCAAGTTTTTGAAAAATGAAGGGGTTTTTGACATCGCTATTGGTAAATCATATCTCACAAGAATTGAGATTGAAGATTTTTCGGGGAATTCCTCCTCTATCGAAATGTATATTGAGGGCGCTTCCAAAAAAATACCAAAAAATTCTTTGGAAGGGAAATTGATTGAACCGCAAAGGGACTACCTCTTTGAATGGGATGACAAAGAAATATATTTTCCCAAAAAAACATTCTTTGGAAATGCAATCCTTCAAATGGAGGGGGATGAAAACCTGCTAAGTATTGGCCCCGATTTATTTCCTTTTCAGAAGGAGTATGAAATCAGGTTCAAAGTAAATCCAAAAGATTCAATCCATAAAAAGCAAACATTCATTGCCAAAAAAAATGAGAATAGACTGATGTATTTACCCACTTCCATAAAAGAAAATTATTGGATAACAAAGGTCAAGGGTATGGGAGATTATACATTAGCCAGAGATTCAATTGCACCCAAAATTCAACCTTTGAATTTTAAACCCAATCAATGGCTTAGTAAGTTTAAATTCATTAGAATTAAAATATCAGACGACTTTTCGGGAATCAAGTCCTATCGAGGAACAATCAATGGAGAGTGGGTTCTCTTTGAATACGAGCCCAAAAGAAAAGAGCTTACTTATCAATTTTCAGATAAAATATTTAATTCTACAAAACATGAGTTGCGTTTGGAAGTTGAAGATAATACAGGAAATAAAGCCATCTACGAGACTAGTTTTTTAAGGAAGTACAATTTGGAGTAATATCCCTTTATTTTTGAAATTCCAGTAGTGAGCCGATCACATAATCTATCTCCTCTTTGGTGTTAAATGAAGAAAAAGAAAACCTTAGTGATGGATATTTTTTAACTTCCTCCGACCTTTTTAGGTTCGCCAAAACATGAGATCCTATGTCTACCCCAGCCTGACATGCACTTCCTTTAGAACAGGCAATCCCTTTAAGATCCATATGAAAATTGAGTAATTGAGATTTGGAGGCTTCCAATGGCAGAGCCACATTGACCAACGTATAGGTGCTGCGTTCTGGGTTTTCACACAATCCATTAAAGTACACCTTAGGGTAAATATGCTTTAGCTTTTCTATAAAATATTTTTTTAGCTCCAAGATATAGTCCCTTTCAGAGTCCAAATTCTCATAGGAGACTTCGATCGCCTTTTGCAATCCAACGATATTGTGAACGGATTCTGTTCCTGCTCTAAGCCCCCTTTCTTGCGGTCCACCAACGATAAAGGGTTCCATCCCTGTGTTATTTTTAATATAGGCAAAGCCAATCCCTTTGGGCCCATGAAATTTATGAGCTGCCGCTGATAGAAAATCAATCGGTTGAGATGTTAGATCGTAGGGGTAATGTCCTACCCCTTGAACAGCATCGGTATGAAAAAAAGCACTCTCAGCCCAGCAAATTTCTCCGACACGATTGATGTCGAGTACATTTCCAATTTCGTTATTGATGTGCATCAAACTGACTAATTTTTTGGAATCATCAGCCGATAGTAGGCTTTGGAGATGATCCAAGTTTGGAGATCCGTTTTCATCCAAATCAACATAGCGGATCCTTACCCCTTCTTTTTCCAAATCATCGAGAGGATGCAGTACTGCGTGGTGTTCGATGGGAGAGGAAATGATGGTTTTAACATGGAGATCTTTGACCGCACAACGAAGGATCATGTTGTCTGATTCTGTACCCCCTGAAGTAAAAATTATTTCTTGAGGTTGACAGTTCAACAATTTGGCAATACTTTTTCTGGCGGTTTCCAATGCCGATTTTGCAGTCCTTCCATAAGCATGAGTAGAGGAGGGATTTCCAAAATTGGATGACATACTTTGCGTCATCTCCTCAATTACCTGCTTTCGCATTGGGGTTGAGGCCGCATTATCGAAATAAACCTTCATCCATATATGGTGTGATCACAGCTGTAGTTTAGCCGCGGTTTTCAAAAGTTTTTAATGTTTCGGTAATGATGCTGATACAATCATATAGCTGTTCTTCATTCATCACCAGTGGGGGTGCAAAACGAATGATATTTCCGTGGGTAGGTTTGGCCAAAAGACCATTGTCTCTCAATTTTAAACATATATTCCAAGCCGTGTCGCTTTCTGGAGCATCGTTGATGACAATGGCATTAAGCAAACCTTTTCCTCTGACTAAGGTCACAATATTACTATCCGTTATATAGCGATTCATTTCCGCTCTGAATATTTCTCCAAGACGTCGGGCATTCTGAGCTAATTCTTCCTCCTGAACCACCTCCAGCGCTTTTTTTGCGATGGTAACCGCCAAAGGGTTCCCGCCAAAAGTACTTCCATGCTGACCGGGTTGGATGACTTCCATTACATGATTGTCACACAGCACTGCCGATACTGGATAGGTGCCGCCGCTGATGGCTTTTCCTAGGATTAGCATATCCGGGCGAACATAGGTTTCGGACTGCTGTTCACATGCATTTTGACAGCTACAATTCCCGCAAACAGCAAGTAAAGATCCTGTTCTGCCGATACCGGTTTGTATTTCATCTGCGATTAGCAACACATTATACTTCTCACAAATGGCTTTAGCAGCCCTTATAAAATTTGGATCAGGGGTATAAACCCCTGCTTCCCCTTGAATCGGCTCGACGAGGAAACCTACCACGTTGGGATTGGTTTCCAATACCGCCTCCAATGCTTCCAAATCGTCATAAGGAACATGAATAAAACCTGATGCATAAGGTCCAAAATTGGCTTTGGAATTTGGATCGGTAGAGAAAGAAATAATCGTGGAGGTTCGACCGTGGAAATTGTTATTGCAAACAATAATCTGGGCTTGGTTTTCAGTCACCCTTTTCTTTTGATATCCCCATTTACGGGTGATTTTAATGGCCGTTTCAACGCCTTCAGCTCCCGTGTTCATGCAAAGCACTTTTTCGTAACCGAAATAATCGGTTACATACTTCATATACTCTCCCAACTTATTGTTGTGAAACGCTCTGGAAGTGAGCGTGAGGGTTTCTGCTTGTTCTTTCATAGCGCCCACAATTGCTGGATGACAGTGTCCTTGGTTCACTGCAGAATAGGCCGATAAAAAATCATAGTATTTTTTTCCTTCTACATCCCATAAATAAACACCTTTCCCCTTGGCTAAGACAACAGGAAGCGGGTGATAGTCGTGAGCTCCGTGTTTTGCCTCCAAATCCAAATAGTAATCCTGTATTGACCTATCCGTGGTGTCCATCTTAAATCTATAATTATGTTTGTGGTTCTAAATAAAATACAGTGTAAAAATAAGAATATAATTACACTTCCACATATCTGTAGAACTTCCTTCAAAATAAATAGAAATTAGTTCAAGGCTTTGTCCAATTTGTTTGAATTGGGTAAAAAAACAATACTATTTTTGTGAAATGGCAAAAAAATTTACTTCCGAGCGATATGAAAAAATAGAGGTAGTTGATATCACTTCTAAGGGAAAAGGAGTCGTAAAATCAGATGAGGGGAAAGTAATCTTTGTCTCAGGCGTTATTCCTGGGGACATCATCAGTTTGGAGACGTACAAAAAAAGGCGGGGATATTTTGAGGCCCGATTGACTGAAATCAATCAACCCTCTGCATCAAGAGTTGATCCTGTTTGCGAACATTTTGGAGTATGTGGAGGTTGCAAATGGCAGAACATGAGTTACAAAGCCCAACTGCAATTCAAACAAAAAGAAATTACTCACAACATGAAACACCTTTCTGGTATGGAATTACCGGAATTTGATGCGATTCAAGGATCATCCCAAGTTTATTTTTATCGTAACAAAATGGAGTACAGCTTCTCAAATCAACGCTGGTTAACGAACGAGGAAATCGCAGACGGGTCTAAAGAGATGGAAAAAAGGGGATTGGGATTTCACAAGGCAGGGATGTGGGACAAGGTGGTTGACATTCGAAATTGTCATTTACAGGCCAATCCTGCCAATGAAATACGAAATGCTGTCAGGGATTTTGCTTTGAAAAACCAAATGGAGTTTTACAACCCCAAAAGCCAAGATGGATTGCTGAGAACCCTTATGATCCGCAATTCAAATCTCGGTGAATTTATGGTTTTAATTCAATTCTATAAAGAAGACCGACCAAAAAGGGAAGCCCTATTGGAATTTCTGAAAAATCATTTTGATATTGCTTCATTGCTCTATTGCATTAACCCTAAAGCCAATGATACACTTTATGACCAAGAGATCATTTGTTATGATGGAAAAACCTATATAGTGGAGGAAATGGAAGGCTTGCGATTCAAAATCAATGCCAAATCTTTTTTTCAAACCAACACCCAGCAGGCCTACGAATTGTATAAAATTGCCCGAACATTCGCTCAACTTGAGGGTAATGAATTGGTATATGATCTCTATACGGGTACGGGAACCATTGCACAATTTATTGCAAAAGACTGTAAAAAAGTGATTGGAATAGAATCTGTTCCTGAAGCAATAAACGCAGCAATATCAAATGCCCAGGAGAATGGAATTGACAATACATTTTTTGAAGTGGGTGATATGCGCAAAGTTTTCAATGATGACTTTATTAAAAGACACGGCAGGGCTGATGTAGTCATAACCGATCCCCCTCGCAGTGGAATGCATCCCGACGTCGTAAAACAATTGCTCAATATAGCCCCCAGAAGAATCGTTTATGTCAGCTGTAACAATGCTACCCAAGCTCGAGATTTGTCTTTGATGAAAGATCATTATCGACTGGTCCGATCCATGGCGGTCGATATGTTTCCGCAGACCCAACATGTGGAAAATGTCGTACTTTTGGAAAAGATTTGAGACCATGATCCCCCGAAGTATAATTTTCCTTTTTCTTTTGACCCTTAGTTCCTGCGAAAAAGATGACATCTGTTTGGAAGGAACCCCAGCCACCCCAATGATGATTGTATTGTTTAAAGATCATCAAAATCCGGAAGCCAAAAAAGGAGTTAGTGAGTTACTCATCCGAGGTATTGATCGTGAAGAGGCCCTGATCACCTTCACCGGTGACTCTGTCGCATTACCACTAAGAAACAACTTTGAATTCACCCAATATGAACTCACTTGGACTACCTCTACTCCCACCCTTCTTAGTGACACCATCCAAATCAATCATCGCCAATTTGACATTTACCTGAACCGCGCCTGTGGGTATAAATCCACTTATATTTTTGAGGATCCTTCCCATTACATGCTCACGCAGGGAGCGGGTTGGATCGAAAAGCTTGAAAAAATTAAAGACACCATCACAGATGAAAAAAGTGCACATTTGGCCATTTATCATTAACCTTATTTTTGCAGTATCTTTGGTGACAGCTCAAGATCTCGAAGCGGAGCGAACAATCGATTCTCTAACGGTTGAAGAAGCAGAGGAAAACTTTGATTCAGTGGTGGATACCTTAAAAAAAAGAGAGAAAAAACCCTACACCCTTAGGTTTGGAATCGATCTTTCAAAACCTTTTATGGCACAATTAAATAAAGATTATTTCGGAATCGAACTGGTGGGTGACATCCGATTTTTTTCTGAATTTTACGGTGCGGTAGAGCTTGGGAATGAAAGAAAAACACAGCAATCCGAAAGAATCAATTTCAGTACTTCCGGAACCTATATCAAAATCGGTTTTGACTACAACATGTACAAAAATTGGAAAGGAATGAACAATTCCATTTATGTTGGCATGCGTTTGGGCAATAGCTTTCAAAAACAGACCCTCAATGAATACGAGCCCTATCAGATCAACCATTACTGGGATACTGAGCCAATCAGCAAAGGACCGCTAAACAAAGAATATGATGCGCTCCAATCCCGATGGTTGGAGATCGTAGCCGGAATAAAAGTAAAAATGTTCAACAACGTATACATGGGCTTTAGTATGAGACTAAATCGATTGATGAATCACAAACAACCGGAAAACTTTGACAATCTATTCATTCCCGGTTTCAATAAAAAAACCGATGAAAATGTTTGGGGAGCAGGCTTTAACTATACTTTGACCTATGCCATACCCATCAAGCTATGATCACGATGACTGACCATTCTCTTGATTTTTAATCTTATGTATTTTCTTGGTCCCCTCATAGATAGGAAATAAACACAAACGCGTTTCCATTTTTCCATTAAAGAGCTTTATTTTTTTAGTTGGGCGCAATCCGATAAATTTCAATGCATCAAAATTAGAACTGATCAGCCATGCGTTGGTATTGGGATAAGACTGCTTAAAAGTATTTCCAATCTTTTGATACATTTCATCGATATTTCCTTCCAGGCGTTGTCCATAGGGGGGGTTGGTCAACAAATGCAAAGGCTGATCTCCCATTTTTTGAGAATTGTAAAAGTCTGCACGATTGACTTGAATAAATTCTTCTAAACCAGCATTTTTGATATTGTTAATTGATTTTTCGATGGCAGATGGCGCTTTATCAAAGCCATAAATTTTTCCCACTGGAGAAGACACCCTACTGAGCTGTGCGGATCTAATTTTTTGAAAAAGATCTTTGTCCCAATCCTTCCATTTTTCAAAGGCAAAAGCTTTTCGATGTAGGTTGGCTGGTATATTGCAAGCCATCATTGCTGCCTCGATCAGAAAGGTACCACTGCCGCACATGGGGTCCAGGAAATCGGTTTTTCTATCCCAAGCGGAAGTTTGAATTATGCCTGCGGCAAGGACTTCATTGATGGGGGCTATGTTGGTCAAAGAACGATAACCTCGATGATGTAGGGAACTTCCTGAGGTATCCAAAGAAAGACTACAATTTTTATCAAAAATGTGAAGATGAAGCCTAATATCAGGATCATGGGTATCCACAGTGGGACGTTGGCCAGTGTCTTTTCTAATCCGATCTACAATAGCATCTTTAGTGCGCTGTGAGACGTAGAGTGAATGTTTGAATATCTTACCATTAACGACACTATCGATGGCAAATGTTTGTTTACTATCAAGGATATTTCTCCAGTCGAATTGGTAGATATTTTCATACAAATCTATCTCCCCTCCCGCACGAAACTCGAAAAGGGGTTTAAGAATTTTTAAGGCATTTCGCAAGCAGAGGTTGGCTTTGTACATAAAGCCTTTATCCCCCTTAAACTTGACCAAACGATTGCCAGCTGATACCTCTAAAGCGCCTAAATTCCTCAGCTCCTCTAGCAATACAGGCTCCATACCATAGAAGCATTTGGCCAACATCTGAAAATTTTTTTCCATGGAATTTAAATCGTTCTAAAAGTACTACTTTTACATAACTAAGTTGCGCAAATTCGTGTCATCATCCAACATTCTTTTCTTGATACTTCCCTTCCTGGGGGCCTTGACTGGTATCGCAATCGCCAAGATCATTCCCTTCAAAAACATATTGGGTTTAAAATTAATTCTATCATTCAGCGGAGCATTTCTATTGGGAATCACCATTTTTGAATTGATTCCTGAAATCTTTTCGACAGGAAAAAAACAGTTGTCCATTTTTGTTATGAGCGGCATCCTATTTCAAATTCTATTGGAAACTTTCTCCAAAGGAGCCGAGCACGGACATGTTCATTCAAATGGCACTAATATTTTTCCAATCGGTTTATGGATTAGCCTATGTATTCATGCCTTACTTGAGGGAATGCCCTTATCCAATCAGGTGGAGTTGACCTATGGAATTGTAATCCATAAAATTCCCATTGGCATGATTTTATTTTTTATAGTAGAAAAAATAAATATTTCTGTCATTACAAAGTGGTCTAGTTTGCTGATTTTTTGTTTGATGACGCCTCTGGGTAGTGGTTTAGTTTATTATACTGACCTATTCTCAAACTATCAATTAGAAATTACAGCATGGGTCGTTGGAATGATCTTACACATCTCTACCACCATCCTTTTTGAAAGCTCTGACAATCATACCTTTACATTCAAAAAATTTGGAATAATATTATTAGCCATTATTTTTGCTTTTTTTCTGTAGCGATTTTTACCACCTATTACATTATCTCGACCATTTATGAATTTATCTCCGCCAGCTTTTACTTTGCTGTTTTTTATGACAAATTAATTTGTCAACTTTGTCTACAGATATAGTTAATAATATGCAACCCAACATTAAATTACCATTTCATTATTACGTGAAAGTCATTATCAAGATCCCTGACTTTATGGGGATCTTGGGTTGCATAAAAAAACTGAATAGGTTTTTTAAAATTGTTTTTTCGAAGGGGTCTGACCTTGGTTTTAGTTTTTGGTACACTGTTAATGTGAAACTCCCTAACTCACATTTCTTTTATTGCTCCAAACAGTGTAAGACCCCTTTTTTTATTAAACCTAATCTAAAAAGATTTACTCAACCTGCGTATTTTCTGTAATATTTATCAATTAATTATTTTAGCCCCTTTTTAAGGGGCTTTTTTTTGGATTTAATCGATCTGAATCAGGAGCATTTTGAAAGAGATGGGTCAAAAAAAAGACCCCAACATGAATGTTGGGGTCTCGAAGAAGGCGGTGACATACTCTTCCACCGTGTGGCAGTACCATCTGCGCTGATGGGCTTAACTTCTCTGTTCGGAAAGGGAAGAGGTGAGCCCCATCGCTATAACCACCTTAATTTTCGTAGCGTTTTTGCACTACATAATAATGTGACGTATTGAGAAAACAGAACAAAAAGAATTTAATTAAAAGCAATTTGAAAGAAAAAGTTCTACGATAGGCTTACGGGTAATTAGTATCACTCGGCTAAGACATTGCTGCCTCTACACCTATGACCTATCAACGTAGTCGTCTCCTACGACCCTTAAAAGAAATCTCATCTTGTGATGGGTTTCGCACTTATATGCTTTCAGTGCTTATCCCTTCCCGACGTAGCTACTCGGCAGTGCTCCTGGCGGAACAACCGATACACCAGAGGTCAGTCCATCTCGGTCCTCTCGTACTAAAGAC
>Ga0181563_10000447_pt1 | contig 38763 bp, 30 predicted proteins | sample 011ome_25_FD_133759 | JGI IMG/M metagenome (GOLD analysis project Ga0181563, IMG submission 133759) | Coastal salt marsh microbial communities from the Groves Creek Marsh, Skidaway Island, Georgia - 011512CT metaG (megahit assembly) | ecosystem: Environmental > Aquatic > Marine > Intertidal...
AGGGGACCACATCTGCTTAGTGGGTAACGCTCTCGGCGAAAGGCTTCAGCATCACAATCAATGGGAAGCACTTCTTTACCAGCGCCACCCAGAACTAGATCTTGTTGTTCGCAATCTTGCATTTCCGGGCGACGAACCTTTTGAACGAATCCGATCGGAAAACTTTGGCAATCCCGACCAACACCTGACTCACAGCAAAGCTTCTGTAATCCTGTTCTTTTTTGGATACAACGAATCATTCAACGGGGAATCTGGCTTAACAAAGTTCAAGGCGGACTTGAACCGATTGGTACAAGAAACGTTATCAAAAGACTATGGGAAAGGTACGCCAAAAGTCGTACTCGTGTCTCCAATCGCATTCGAAAACACGGGCGATCCTAATCTTCCAAATGGCGAAGAGCATAACCAACGGCTTTCGATCTACACACAGGCAGTGGAACAAGTTGCGGAGGAGTGTGAAGTTGCATTTGCAGATGTATTCGAGCCAACGGCAAAGCTATTTAACGACACCAAAAAACGGTACACGCTCAACGGTTGTCACCTCAACGAGGAAGGGTACGATGCTTTTGCTTCGATACTAGATGAAGCATTATTTGGCGATCGGTCGGCAGAATCACCGAACCCTTTGCTGGTTGCAGAAATCGACGACAAGAACTTTCACTGGTGGCATCGTTATCGAGCCGTAAACGGCTACTCAATTTATGGATCCCGCGGTAAGGCTGGAAACGATGGCACTTACAACAACACGGATGTCATGGAGCGGGAGCGAGCGATTTTGGACCAGATGACGTCAAATCGCGATTCTCGCATTTGGGACCTTGCCAAAGGTAAATCCGTTTCGCCTACGCTTGATGACTCAAACACCCTACCTTTCATTGAACCAAAGACGAATGTGGGCGGTGCAAACGACCCAAACGCACAGCGAGGAAAGCTTGGATCATTGGATTATCTCCCGGCTTCGGAACAAGCCAAACTATTTAAGCTGCATCCCGACTTTGAAATTCAACTTGTCGCATCGGAGGAGCAATTCCCAGATCTCGCAAACCCCGTGGCACTAAATTTCGACAATCAGGGCCGTCTTTGGGTGGCGACCATGCAGTCATACCCGCAATGGAAACCAAAGTCCAAACTTGACGACAAAATCCTGATCCTAGAAGACCAAAATGGAGACGGCGCGGCCGACCAGTGCAAAGTTTTCATCGATGGTCTTCATCAACCAACGGGATTTGAAATCGGCAACGGTGGCGTCTACATCGCCGAGCAGCCAGACATTATTTTTGCCAAAGATCAAGATGGCGATGATGTCGCTGATGTCCGCACACGAGCTCTTTTTGGATTTGACACAGCCGACTCACATCATGGCATCGCTGCCTTCGAGTGGGGACCCGGTGGAAACTTATACTTCCAAGAAGGAACCTTCAAATTCTCACAAGTAGAAAGCCCCTACGGGCTGACTCGGATGTCCGAGGCAGGCATCTGGAACTATCACCCCAAAACACACGACTTGAAAGCGTTTTGTAACTTCGCATTTGCGAATCCCTGGGGCCATGTTTTTGATCGTTGGGGACAAGATTTTATTGGTGACGCCTCTCCGGGAAACAGCTACTGGGCCGCACCGCTCACAGGTCGTATTGACTATCCGCTTAAGCACCCAGGGGGAAGCCAGCACCGCCGTATCGCAGACACAGCCGGTGGAGACCCTTCCTATAAGTTCCCAACTTTTTACGTCAAAAGAACACGCCCTCTGGGTGGCTGTGCAATTGTTTCTAGCCGTCATTTCCCTCCTGAAATGCAAGGAAATTTTCTTGTTACCAACTGCATCGGTGACCGAGGCATTTTAAATCACGAAGTTCGGGAACAGGGTTCAGGATTTGTAGGCACCGAGATAGAACCTCTATTGATGTGCGACGATGGTAACTTCAGGCCTGTGGACATACAGATCGCACCGGATGGCTCGCTTTACATCGTTGACTGGCATAATGCGTTAATTGGTCACCTTCAACACAACCTACGCGAACCGAACCGAGATCGTAGCCACGGACGAATCTGGCGGCTTAAACACAAAACGCGACCACTTCTTGAACCCACTAAGATTTCTGGACAGCCTATCCCGAAACTCCTCGACCTTCTGACACTCCCAGAAGATCGAACACGATATCGGGCAAAAAGAGAACTCGCTCAACGTGATACTAAGGAAGTCATGAATGCTTTAAGCAAATGGTCAGACTCCCTGATAGAAGATGATGCGGATTACGAGCACCACCTTCTGGAATCGCTATGGGTTCACCAAACTCATCATCAAATCAACGCCGAGCTACTTGAGCGACTACTCAACGCCAAAGATCATCGAGCCCGTGCCGCTGCCACCCGTGTGCTTTCTTTTTGGTTAAAGGAAATCCCCAATCACACTGAACTTTTGGAAAAATGCATCCAAGATGAACACCCCCGAGTTAGGCTCGAAGCTGTTCGTGCTATCAGCTTCCTAGAAGGAGATGATGCCATTGAACTTGCGTTGGGTGTTCTCGATCAAGATCTTGATGAATACCTGCAGTACACGCTCGACGAAACCATGCGTCGACTCGAGCAGTAAGGTGAGCGTGTGATCCTTGATTTTCCACGTTTCTAATTCCGCGAAAAGGACAACAGATGGCCCATTGGTGGCCATCTCGTGTGGCAAACAGCATGGCCACAATCTACGCGAATCACCATTACATTCCATAACTTCTCCGTCAGCAGACGGAACCCTCTGAACACCAAACGATGAACTGCATATCCCCTAATCGTTTCATTGCCTGCCTAGTGTTTCTTGCATTGCTAGTCACTGCCTCACTTGGGTTTTGCCAAGAACACAGTTCCAAACATGAACATCATGGCGGAAACTCGTCCTACAAGCCTGAACCACCCAAAGTATTCCTCGACAAAAGCCCGAGAGTCGTTGCCTACCAACTCAAGCGACTGGACAACCAACGATTGCTCATGGTCGAACGCCAGACCTCTGACAAAAAATTCATTCCCGTTTACGAAGCAATTTTAACACGATCTGGAATGACATCTCAGTATCAACAGGAAGCAGTGGCAGCCCTCTGTCAACTGCAGGACTTGGACCCGTCCTCCGTTTTACTTAAAGCCATTGACGGCCTAGACACAAACAAAAACGACGAACGCAAAACAGCAGAACAGCTGATCGAAATGGTAATTAACCAATCACCTACGACGCTGAAGATGCTCACAAATCAGCTTCAAGAACTAACCGAGTCACCCAAAGAATACACTCGCATCACCGCCTTTGCCGCAATGTTGGCAGCAGGGCAAGGAAACCAATGTTTCAAGCTGGCGACCGAATCATCTGACAAGGTAATTTCACTTCTCAAGTCATTTCAGTTTCCGATCGATGCGAGTCTTAAAGATTCCATGCTAGAGCAAATCACCAGCACGCTTGAGGACACTGAAAGCACCGAGATACGTCAGGCCGCGATACAAGCAATCAGCAATGTTCAGATGCAACCTGCACTTAGATCAAATTTATTATTCAAAGAATTGGAAAATCCGGACTATCGAGACTTTGCTGTCAGAGCCTTACTAAGCATTCCCACCGCGAATCGTTCGGCCAATCTACATGCCGGACTTGCTGACCTTTTAGTCAGATACGCGGAAGCAACTCCCGCGGAAGAACGAACAACGAATGAATTTACAGACGCCATGCAACTAGCCGACCAATCTTTGAGTGCATTGGATGCAGACCTAGCGAGAACGTATCGAACGCGCCTGGATGCAATCACTGTCCGAATGATTCGGATCCGAACCGTTGAAGAAGAGATGCGATACGACGTCCCGTACTTTGTGGTGCAAGCAGGTAAACCAATCCAAGTGATTCTAGAGAACCATGATCTCATGCCACACAATCTCGTCATTTCCAAGCCGGGAACGCTGAAGGAAGTGGCCCAAGCGGGTTTAAATGCGGGTCCGACCGGCGGTTCAGGCGGACTAGCTTATGTCCCCGACTCCGACGACGTTTTATTTGCCACCGATCTCGTACCATCTGACACCCAAACTCGTCTAACCTTCAATGCACCGGCGACCCCAGGGGAATACCCCTATGTTTGCACCTTCCCACAGCACTGGTATCGCATGTACGGGGTCATGGTTGTAGTTGAAGATCTGGATCAGTGGTTGACCAATCCGATAGAACCAGCCAATCCCATTGGCAACAATCGGTCGTTCGTGCAATCTTGGAAAGTCGAAGACCTCGATGGTGAACTGCTAACTGGAGTTCAGGGACGCAGCAAAGAGATTGGGCAACGATTGTTTAATGAGGCATCCTGCCGAGGGTGTCACCAAATCGAAGGTGAAGGTGGAAAAGTTGGGCCAGATCTTTCACAGGTAGTTGCTAAATGGAAAGGCGATCAGAAGGAGATCCTCCGTGAAATACTAGAACCTTCTCACCGTGTGGATGAAGCTTATCAAATGCAAAAAGTCCTCACGGTGGATGGGCAGACTCTTACAGGGATTCGAGTAGGAGAAGATGATGAGAAAGTTTTATTAATCACAAACCCTGAATCAAGTGAACCGACAGTCATCCTTCAAGAAGACATTGAAATCATTGCACCATCAGCAACCTCAATGATGCCGAAAGCATTACTTGATCAATACACCAAGGATGAAATATTTGAAATCCTTGCATACATTCAATCAAATCAAAAGCCTTAAGCGAAGGGGCTACTAGCACAGTAAACCCGCGACCAAGTCTCAAAGTGCAAATCCATATCAACTCAACGAACAAGATTCAACCTGACCGTTCACTCTTCGGTTAACCAACGCGTTTGGTATGGAAGCATCTCGATGGATTGGCCACCGTAGATCCTTTGCTCGGCCAACTCATCAAAAAACATTCCGCTACCAATCAGCGAAGATGAGATATTTTTAGTTTGGTCGCTAAGATTGATGAGTGAAACAAGAGTCGATCCGTTAGACGCTACCCGCTTAATCCCGATTAGGCCATCGGTAGGTAAGTCCAGAATCTCCTGAGATGCATTGGGATGAAAAGCCTTCTGGTTCCTTCTCACTTCCAACAATCTCTTGTAACCTTCGAAGACTCGACTCTGAACTCCTTGTGTATCAGATAGGGCACGATCGAGCTCGTCACGATCGTATTTATGTCGGTTAATTCGACGGTACTGTCCAGAATCTTGCATCCCTTTGTAATCGTTGGGACTACCTACTAGGCTATGAAAGTAAACAGCGGGCACACCTTGCATCGACAACATCAATGCTTGGGTGGCCAGAAAACGACGGGCTAGCCGAACGGCTCCTTCGGATTCATCCCCAGACACTGCGCTCATGTAGGTAAGATTCAACTCATAAGGCTTCTGCGTCCCTTCAGTTGTCTGTCGCGTGTTCACTTTCCCTCCCTTACTTTCAACTATTTTTAGAAGATGGCTCAAACGCTCTGCAGACACGATGCCTTCTAGAGGTCGGACTCCGATCCCGTCATGGGATGCCGTGAAGTTAAGGAAGGTTGTCTTTTGACTTGGGGGACTTAAATCGCGAAGCCAAGATTTCAAAACAGACGTATCATTGCTATGAACCGCATCCATCAATAGCGGCGGCAAACTAAATTGATACACCATGTGAGCTTCGTCAGAGCCATCGCCAAAGTAACTGATGTTTTCTTCATGCGGCACATTGGTCTCGGTCAGGATAATCGTGCCGGGTACTACCAAATCCAAAACGCGTCGCATCAACTTCACCGCTGCGTGGGTCTCTCTTAGATGAAGGCAGGAAGTCCCCACTTCTTTCCATAAAAAAGCGATTGCGTCGAGCCGAATAATTCTAGCGCCGCGTCTTGCATACTCGACCAGAATCTCGATCATTCGAAGCATGACGCGAGGATTTTGATAGTTCAAATCAACTTGATCAGCGCTAAAGGTTGTCCAAATTTGCTTCTTACCCGCGGCCGATTCAAATGTGGTCAACAGCGGCAAACTCCTTGGCCTCACAACTGCGGAGAGATCGGCACTTGCATCGACTTCAATAAAGTAATTGTCATACTCTGGGTTACCAGCTAAGTAAGATTGAAACCATGAGTTCTGCTGCGATGCATGATTTAAAACAAGATCGAACATCAAATCGAATGAATGCCCTAGGTTGTTGATATCACTCCACGAACCCGACGCTTGATCGACAGCAAGGTAATCAACGACAGAAAATCCATCATCGCTCGTATAAGGGCAAAAAGGCAGAAGATGAACACAAGAGAACAAGTCATCTAATGAGTGGTCGAGAAGAAACTTATTCTGGGCTTGAAGAGGAGATCTGCCATGCTGTCGAATCTGATCCGCATAAGTGATCAAGACAACATCCGTTTCATCCCAGAGATCAGCGAATTCAGAAGTGGATTGCGGTTCTTCTAAAAGGCGTTGAAGACCTGATAGCAACTCTGCAGGTTGTGAACCGTAAATCGATTCCACTAAATCGGTTACGCGCGAATCCATACTCAAACTCCTCAATTATTCGGACATCATGAGATTGTTTTCGCAAAAGACGCAAGTGAAACCGTTTTCGAATACCCCGAAATCAGAGGTTATCTTGCCCTGTAAAGTTAGTAACCAGTGCACGAAGCTTTCTCCTTAGCACACTGTAGCTAAAAAATGATTTCCCCAATTCGTAATTAAAGTTAACCATCTCCTCTCGATACGCTGGGTCGTCGATGATGCGTTGCACCTTTGCAACGACATCTTTAGTTAGATAACCATCCATCGCAATCACCTTTGCTCCCTTGGGCTCAATGTCCGCCACAAAGATCGAATAGCGGTTTACCAACACCGGTTTTCGATAATAAAAAGCCTCAAGCAAGGCATTTCCGAACCCTTCATAAATACTCGGATAGGTGATGAAATCGGCTTGTGAATAAGCATCTGCCAAGGTGTAAACACGCTCACCCTCAGTCGTCAAACCTCGCTTTTCCCCGACTTGCGTGTCACACATGATCAGCTCCACGCCTTGCGACTCGGCCAATTCCGTGAGAGCGACTAAGTATTCATCTCCTTCGTCGCCGCTCGCATGCGAAATAACAAGCTTGCACCTATGATTCTTCAGCGCCGCAACGAGCGAAATTGCGTGTTCAATGCCCTTCCGTGGCACGACTCGCGTCGGCTGCAAGAAGAGAATATCGTCTTCGCTTAGTCCAATATCTCTTCGAAAGTTCTTTGCGTAATCGTCCGGCGGTTCAGGATCTGTTTCGAAATCCAGAACATTAGGTACAAGAATCGATGAGACTCCGCGGCGATGGGCTAGATCTTCTTGCGCGAAAGAGTTGATGGTGACATTTTGAATCTGAGGAAGGGCCGGAGGAAACGACATCCAAAGCAGATCGGTCACGGATGAAACGCTAAAACGATCCCTCTCCCAATAAAAATCATGATGGTGAGCAATCGTCGGGAATCCTGTCTCCGCGATAAAGTGCGTGATGGCAACACCCAGAGGCAGGTTCATTGGAATACAGAGGGCGTTCTGGACGATTAGTAGGTCGAGATCAAATCGCCGGGTGAACTCATAAAGAGTTCCCTTCAAATAATCGGCTAGTGCATAGATTCTCTGGGTTACGTCTGGGGTTCGCGTCCGAGTACCAAACGCGTGGCGATTAATCCATGCAATATCTGGATGCCCGAAATAAGCATGTGGGACGACCATAGAAGTCGCTGGATCGCGATCACTTAGACCTGAGTACCAATGACTCACGTGACGATGATCCCAAAGTACCTGAGCCCATTTGGCGCTTTCCAAGGAAACACCATCTGTACCGGCAAATCGAGTGCCGACAAATCCAATCTTTACGCCCATATCGGAATTATTAAATGTGAGGTGGCGATCGTAGATTCAAGTGTCAAACCGGTAGCTATTCAGCTAGTGATCGTTGACCCGGAGGTTTCCTCAATGCAGGTACCCCACCGACTTCCGAACCAGACTTCTCTATTATTTGAGAAACTGATAGCTAGTCCGACATATTGAGTGTAAGACACTCTAGCAACTGCGGCAGCGATGTCAGAACAAGATCCGCAGAAAGTTCAGCGCATCTTGGGTCACCGATGCGATCCCGAACGCTTCTTCGATCTCCAGCAAACCACGCGGTCTTCATACCAATTTGCCTTGCAGCCCAGACGTCATTGAGCATGTCATTTCCGACATAAACCGCTTCTTGGGGAAGAATCCCCCTTCTTTCCAACGCATTAGCCAAAGCCAAAAACAGCCTTTTCCCTGGCTTAGCACTACGGAAACGATTTGAGAAAATGCAGAGATCCGTCTTAAAAATACTGTCATTAAATTTTTTAGAAATCAGTAAATCTTCAACGAGAAATGGCGTAAAAACCTGCGCATTACTAACGATACCAAGCTCAAATTCGTTTTTAGCAAGAGCATGAATCAAGTCGGTGGAACCTGGCATGGGCCATGTTGGATTCGCAGATGATTCAAAAGCAGCCGCCAAGCGTAGGACCTGTGAAATGGCCTCATCGCCGCCAATCCATCCGCGATCTTCCAACAACCCCCTCCAAACAGCAATGATGTCCACTTCGGGACTATCACATCCGTCTTTTTTTCTCTCTGCGTTACTCGCCTGGATCCCGGCTCTCAAATCCTGCCATGTGATCGATTTAGCAATATCTCTGCTAACGCCCGCGATCTCCATCGCGTCCTGAATCACATTACTGCGATCGGTCTGATCCACAGATCCAACATCGCCGCTACCGCTCGCAATCAATGTTCCGTAGACATCAAAAATGACCGCTCGAATTCGTGATAGATTTGCAAGTCGCGGTTGAATCTCTGTCGGTATGGGCGAGAGTGGTTGTCTCTCATCAATGATCGCCCTTATCCAATGACTCGCTTTCATTGACTTCACTCTTCTGTTCGACAGGGGTAAAAAGGTCGCCGACTTGTCAGTAAGTCTAACGCACCCTGTAGACGCTTATCAGGCAAAGACTCTGACGATGCGACTTCAGAGGAAAGAATGTTTCTATAAAAATTGAGCAACCTTTCACGTACGGCACGGCTGCTGAATTCTTGGTTCACTATTTTTACATTCTGATTGATGACATCTTCACACCCAGTCTCCCCAAGCATTTGAATAAGCTCACTTGAGTATTCCTGGACCGCGAGACGAAAACCTTTGTCAGAAAAAAATCGCTGCAGAACATCAATTTGACGACTTGGAGAAAGTAACGCGAAATCGATTGCATCATGACACTTTTCTATCGGTCCTAGAAACTGATGATGGGAAACCGTTAGATTTTTCGACTCAAAAAGGCTGTCCCAAGCCATGTTAAAAGCAGCATGAAGCTCATTCCTGCATGCCTCAACCCAGGAAGGATCACCAGGAATCATGATGGACGAGTAGAAGCTCGATAAATTAAGCCCCAAAGACTCAAAGTCCGGAACGACATTATCTAATCTCCTCGCAACCACGCGACGTCCAAATAGCCACGGCTCGAGGAAAGCCATTCCAAATCCTTCGGCAACACTTGTAGATAACACAAAGTCGGAAGCTAATAAATTATCTTGGAAAGTTACGTCGTCACGATGCCCCGCATCGAAAATTGCTCTTGGTGCGTATTTTTCCGCAACTCCCCTCCATCGCTCGTAGGACTTTTTTTCGATCGACGTAGTTGGGGATAGAGTGATGGCGCAATATCGATTTTCACTACAAAATTGGCTTAGTAGTAAAAACTCCCCTAAATTCTTTCGGCGTATTCCACGAACCGGATAAACTGTCCAGCGAGCCTTTACCGGGAGTTTAAAAACACGCCTTATCCGGTCTAAGCTCTCCTGATGTTGCTCGGGAGTCCACCTCGGTGATCGGTCAGCGGCTTCAATTCCATTGGGTAAAAAGTAGATTCGTTCACTGGGAATCCCCATTTGTCGCAGTAGCTCCGCATCCGTTTGGGTTAAGGCACCATAATGAATCTGGGGAGCGATAGGGTAGAGGTAACGATCGATACTGCTTTGCGTACTCTCTCCGAGTGCGTGCACGATGGCCGAATAATTGCTTGGCCGGTAATCTTCTGCAAAATCATGGATCTGCAGCAGTGTCCTCCATCCCTTTAATGCTAACTGCGTTGCGACACCCGGCAACGAAACGTTCTTACCTAGCGAATGGTTATGCCAATGCAAAACCGTGTTATTTGGCCTTAACCCCGCTTTTCGAAACAAACCGGAAAGATCAGCAACAATGCTAGAGATGCGATCTTGGTGGTTCGACGCTTCGATAACACCAGAATCATAGTCTAGGGATTCAAGCTCGAGGCGATTTACATCGGCTGGTAAATCCTCCGGAATTCCAGATGTCCTCGCACCCGAAACGAGCACAACATTATGCACACTGGGATCCGAAACAAGACTCTTCAACTGATTAAGAACAACCGTGGTCACACCACCGCGTTCATAATGACAATGAAGAAATACAACATTCAAAATTTGATCGACCTATTCACCGAGGAAACCAATATCCGAAGAATTGATCGTTCGAGAGAAGGGTGGCAGTCAATTGCAAAGAAAGCTTCCAAGAAGGAACAACAGCCTTGCAATCCTCTCCGATTCAACATGCGGACCCATCTGTTTTCTTGGAGTTCCGCGTACAATACAACCCCACGCATGGATCCTCTTGGGTGGCAAAGTAAAACTTCTGAATTTCTACCTGCATGAGTCAATCCTAAAACTGAGTTACATCCAAGCGGTTAACACCCACGAGGAAAACATTCCGTGCGTAACCATCAGCGGCACAGGGCTTGCGGCGTACGGATAATGAATCAGTTCCACCTATTACGACTGTAGTGATGAGATTTCGAAAACCATCGCAATTGCTTGATGGATGATTCATCAGTACACCGCTGACGCACCCGACCACTCGGAGTCAATACTTGCAAATGAGACAGGAAGACTTCCTCACAAACTGCCATCGGTTAACGGGTAGCGAACCGGCAGAAGCCCCCACACCTGATTCATTAATTGGTTTTTTTCAATGCTTCAGACCAGATGGAAAAGCTGTTGAAGCAATCTTCTCTGGGCTAGAAAATCAGGTTGATTTAGTAACTCGTATTCGAGAGCTGTATACCTCAGCCGGTAATGACCGGCGACCCAACGGGGGTAGGGACGCTTATTTCATGGTACGACGTCCGCTACCCACATCCGCTGATGCCGTGGAAAAACTCGGGAACGCGTTTGTCGAGGGCCTCAGGCAACTCGCACATTTAAGTGAGATGCACGATATGACGGAGCCCTTGAGAACAGAGGTGAAAATCCGTGTGCTCGAGGGAATCCCACCAAAGCACCCCAAGAATAAAGCTGAGCATTCAAAACTTCTCGAATGCGTGCGTCACTGCAGTACAATCACGGACGGTTTAGACACCAACGCGCCGGCGATGGCACTTCGCGATGCCTACTACTTTATCGCGTGCGATCCACTGCTCAGAGACTATCTGATGTGGCCATTTTTTAGAGCGGCAACAAAATTAGAAGATCCGCTACTCGCATATTTTCAGCTGTGGCAGTGCGGTGTGAAATATCGGATCTTTGAAGAATCTCAGATAGATCTCTACTTGCCACGTCAACGTTCGAAGTGATCTTCGCTAAACTTTGGGTGCCCGAGAACGACCTTCGCCCGAGAAAATGCACAATGAATGATTCCAAAGAAATTCCGCTGATTACCTCTATCATCCACAAGATTCTTACTGGAGTTCTTTTCTCAATATTTTTTTGGACGTCTAGTTTGGGGCAGGCCGAAAACTCCAAACCCAATATCGTCTTCATTTTTGCGGATGATCAATGCTTTAGCACCATCCACGCGCTCGGGGCTACCGAAATCGAAACCCCAAGTCTTGATTCTTTGGCAAGGAGAGGCACCACATTCACGCATGCATACAACATGGGATCATGGAGTGGTGCAGTTTGCATCGCCAGCAGAACGATGCTCAATTCTGGCCGTTTCGTCTGGAACGCGAATGCGATCCACGGACAGAGTGAAAAAGAGCGACAAGAGGGGCGGTGGTGGAGTGAATATTTGAAACAGGCAGGTTATCGGACCTACATGACCGGTAAATGGCATTGTCGCGCCAATGCAGAGAAAGCGTTCGACGTTGCGAAAGACATTCGGCCCGGTATGCCAAAAGATGTAGAACTTGGCTACAACCGGCCAAGCAAGGAAGGCGAAGATCCATGGTCTCCATCCGACCCAAAATTCGGAGGCTTCTGGGAGGGTGGAACGCACTGGAGCGAAGTAGTCGCGAATCACGCAGAAGACTTCATCGAGGAAGCAAAACAAGACGACTCCCCGTTTTTTATGTACCTTGCTTTTAATGCCCCGCATGATCCTCGCCAAGCCCCGCAAGCCTTCGTAGATCGCTATCCTGCGGATCGAGTCGCCATACCCGATAATTTCCAACCGCTTTACCCATTTGCTGATGCGATTGGCTGTGGAAAATCACTACGAGATGAGAGGCTTGCGCCTTTCCCAAGAACCAGCAGAGCCGTACAAGTCCATCGAAGCGAATACTACGCGTTGATCACGCACATGGATGCTCAGATCGGACGAATCCTAAAAGCCCTTGCGGCCTCGGGAAAATCTGAAAACACTTGGATTTTCTTTACGGCAGATCACGGGCTAGCCGTCGGGCAACACGGCCTGTTCGGCAAGCAAAACATGTACGACCATAGCGTTCGCGTTCCATTCATCGTAAGCGGTCCGGGAGTTGAACAAGGTAAGAGAATCGCTGAACCCATCTATCTTCAGGACGTTATGCCAACTTCTTTACAGCTAGCGGATATCGCGAAACCGCAGCATGTTGAATTCAACAGTCTCCTGCCGCTCCTCGACGGAGCAAAAAGCTCTTATGACTTCATCTACGGTTGTTACTTGGAGAAACAACGTAGCATCCGCACCAAAACACACAAATTAATTGTCTATCCAGACGCACCACAGGTCAGGCTCTATGACCTACAAAATGATCCACTAGAGATGGATGATATCGCTTCGTTAGAAACGAGTAAGCCGTTAGCAAGAGAGCTATTTGATGAGTTGGTGCTTTTGCAGAGACAAATGAACGACAAACTAGATATTAGCTCCGCGAGACCGTAGCAATCATTGCTGCCATTTCATCACCTGAATGAATCCGTTGCATTTTGGTTGTAAGCGACTGCGAAAGATAAAATCGCTAGTGCGCAACAAAGATCAGCGATTAGCGTGAGAAAGACAACACTTGCCACCGCCACTCATGCCTCCCGCATGACGGTCTGGCTCAACTGTCTTAACCCAGCGAAAATCATTCGCATTGACATCTTTGAAAAACACTCTTCATCGAATTCGACCGCTCACCAACCATGCAATCTTTTGACTCAAACCCACAAACGCGACTGATCTTTGGTGAAGATTCTCTCTTGACGATTGGACGACATGCACGATCTCTAAATTCCCAACACGCGATGATTGTTTGCGACTTGGGAATCCTGAAGGCGGGCCATTTCGAAGCGGCCGAAAAATCACTACTGGAACAGGGAATCAAAGTTAATTGCTTCCACGATTTCAGTGAAAACCCCACCTCCGATATGGTCGATACGGGCGTTAAATACGCGGCGATGGTAAAGCCTGATTTATTGATCGGACTTGGCGGAGGCAGCAGCTTGGATTGCTGTAAAGGAATCAACTTTGTTTATTCGTGCGGCGGCAGCATTCATGACTACCACGGTACAGGAAAAGCAACCGCCCCAATGCTGCCGATGATTGCCGTCCCAACAACAGCAGGAACGGGCAGCGAAGCACAGTCGTATGCATTGATTAGCGATGCAAAAACACACACCAAAATGGCTTGCGGTGACACCCGAGCAGCCGCAAAAATTGCGATATTAGATCCAAAGCTAACGATTACCCAACCAGCAAGCGTTACTGTATTGACGGGGATTGACGCAATATCGCATGCGATCGAGACACAAGTTAGCACGCGAAGTAACGCGATGTCGGTCACCTACAGCCAACGGGCTTTTGGAATGCTTAGCCAAGCGTTTGACAGGGTCATTGAAGATCCGTTCGATATCGAAGCTCGCAGCATGATGCAAGTCGGCGCCTATTTTTCCGGCCTCGCAATCGAGAATTCAATGCTCGGAGCCGCACATGCAACAGCAAATCCGTTGACTGCAAAATACGGAATCACACATGGTCAAGCGGTTGGTGTGATGCTTCCAAGCGTGATCCGCCTCAATTCGACCGAGTGCCAAAATGCCTATCTGCAATTAGCACGACAAATCGATCCAGGAGCGAATCTCGAGAACTGTTCCGAACTTCTCGCGGAAAGAGTCACACAGTGGCTGCACCAATCAAAGCTGAGTACTTCGCTATCTCAACTTGGTGTGTCACCCGATGATTTTGAAACGCTCGCTGCTGATGCACTGAAACAGTGGACCGGCAATTTCAACCCAGTACCACTTACGCATGGCAAAGTAAAACAACTGTACGCCGCTGCATTGGAACCGTGATCAAGAATCCCAGAATCGGCAACAAACGAAACGAGTCACCAGCCGTTCTCAATTACGACTTATTTCGAAGCGTTTAAGGCTATTTGCTTGAACATAATCGGGTTAGGAACCAAGGGATGAAAGACGAACCAGACAACGAACTCGTTGATAAGGTAGACATCCAGCGAAGCATTCTTTTCGGCAACACATGGAAACCAGAGCCACCTGCTGCCAAAAACGAATCAGAAGTCGGACACCAATCAGAGACCAAAGTAGCTGATACTCATTTCAACACTACACCAAGTGCCACGGCGACCGTTAACGAATCACTCTCAATTGAACGGCGACAATACCTCGAGCACCACTTAAAATCACGACCAACCGATCTGGATGCTTATCTGGAACTCGCACAGCTCTACCGCGACGACAATCGACCTGCTGACGCTCGGAGGGTATTGAAACTTGCAACCCAAGTTTTCCCAGAAAACCCCACTGTGCTATGGGAGCTTGAAGAGGCGGTGCTGGCGAGATCTCTGCAGCAGTACCGAGAGGTGCTAGAGATTGCTAAGCGATTAGAGACTCCAGAACTGGACCGAGAGATCGAACGAAGCGAAAATGATTGGGCATGTCGTCGAATCGAGGTCTGCGAGTCCCGATTGAAACGCGACCCGAAGATGCATGATCTACGGTTGGCAATGGGCGAAGCATTTTTTGACGTCGGTCGTTTTCAAGAGGCGATTGAATCGGTGCAATCTCTCGAGCATGAGGACTCCTTTTCAGCGAGTGCTTGGTTCCTTAAAGGTAGATGCCTTCTAGAAATCGGCAAGAATCAAGAAGCGATGGCGGCCTTGCGTGCAGTCGCATTGCGACGTGCCGTACCAGCTCCGATTAAATTAAAGACTGCCGCTTTAAAATTACTTTGTGTAACGGCAGAACGATTGGGTGTACCTCGTAGCCTTGAACTATATCGTCAACAATTAAAAAGCAGCGAACTGGAACTCCATCAAACAGAATAGTTACCACCTGAGTTTTGTAGCCATCCACACTGTTTGTTTTTCCATGCGAGAAAACTTCTCGGCCAAAATCAACGCCAGCGAATCCACTTTTATCACCCACCACGATAGAGTTTTCCATGAACCAAGCCGTTGTTGATCCAGAACATCTTCGACAATTCGCCGGCCACCTGCATCGCTTCGCAGAAGAAATGCAACAACAATCTAGCTCGCTTGCGGCACAACTCAATCATCTCGAGCAGACGTGGCGAGATGAACAACAACGCAAATTTGCGGCGGAGTTCTCGACACAGATGCAACAATTGAATCGGCTCATCCAGACGACTGAAGTTCACATCCCCTACCTCCTCCGTAAGGCAGAACAAATTGATGCCTACCTAGGTCGATAAATGAACAAGAGTCATGTAATCAGCATTGAATCACTGGAGGATTTGAATCAAGCAATTTTGCGATTCACGGAAGATTTGCGTCAAACGCTGGAAGAACTAAAAGCCGCTAGACATCGAGCAGACGAAGCGTTTAGCCAGCAGTATCCAGCTTATTGGCGCAAAGAGACCCGGCTCGCAGAACGACAACTCAATGAAGCAAAAGATCAATTATCCGCAAAAACATCAACCGCCCGACCAGACGATCAACCGGCTGCGAGTGAGGAAAAAAAACGCCTACGTCGCGCAGAGACACGGTTAAGAATCTGCAACGAAAAACTTAGACGATCCAAAGAGTGGTCGTTAAAAATTTCTCGAGAATGCGACCAACTCTTGGGACCTCTGACCGATGTTTTAGATCAATGCGATTCGGTATTACCGGTAGCCGCAACAGAACTCCGAGCCTTGATTGGGCATCTAAAAGACTATACAGATCAAAACGCAAGCGACTAACCAACCTTTCTAGAGATTGTACAGCAGCCAATCGCTAGCCTCACTTGTTTCGATTCATGATTCGAGATATCGCTGAAATGGATTCTGGTTTTATCCAGCTAATCACCGAAGCCCATGTGAAAACCGTAAAACTGTGACATAATGCTGCCCAGACGGGCTCATCCGCCACACTGGTCATGTCCAATCATCAGATGGCTGGCACCCCCCAGACAAGAAAAACTCATTGAGATCACTACGTCGAAAAGCGCAATCGGCGTCGTTGCTCGAAGGGAAAGCTTGTAGATGAGATCATAACACTGTTGATTCATTCATAAGCTTTACATTAAATCCGCCTCGATCGCTACAAGTTTTTGCATCTATCGCCATGACTGAACACTCTCTAGATATCTTTGAAGCACTATCCCAGAACGGAAGAAACACTGCAGAACTTCTCGACCAGATCATCGAGCATTTCCGAGACACTTCCCGACCGATGGAGCTATTTGAGGCTTTGAAAATGCGAACTCGAGTGCAACTCGGTTTGCCGTTGATTAGCCAAGACAATGAAATTCGGCGTGCAGAAGACATCGAACGACAACTTGAACTGGGTCTTCTCGATGCATGCCGAGAAACCGGTGCAATGCTAATCAAAATGGGACGTATTGGCGAAGGCTGGATGTACTTACGTCCAACAGGCGATCTCACCGCTGCAAAAGAGATGTTATCTACGGTCGAAATCACCGATGAAAATTACGATGATATGATTCAGGTGCTGCTCCACGAAGGCATTGATGTCGCAAGGGGGTTTCAAGCGGTGCTCGATCATCAAGGAACCTGCAACAGCATCACGCTTTATGACCAAACGCTTGCGGGAAGGAGCAAGCAAGACAGGGCAGCTGCCGCAGCCTGCCTACTTGACCACTTTTACTCCGAACTCTGCGAAATGGTGCGTGCCGATATTGCAAATCGAGAAGCACCTGCGGATCCTTCGGAATCATTAATGGAAATGATAGAGAAGCGACGCTGGCTTCTTGCTGATGGCGGCTATCACTTAGACACAACACACCTAGCTTCGACAGTCAAAATTTCTTCCGTTTTAGAAAATCCTGAACAGATTAGAAAAGCGTGGGAATTGACCCAGTACGGACGAAGGCTAAATCATCAATTTCAATACCCCGGCGACGAACCATTTGTTGACTTTTACCCTGCCTACTCAACCTACTACTCAATCCTATTAGGTGAAAATATTGATGCCGGATTAACAGTTTTTCAACGAAAAGCTCGATCCGTAAACACCATAGAACATGGCACGGCAGCGATTGAAACTTACGTGGAACTATTAGATCGCACAGGTCGCCATCAAGAGGCCATCGAGACAGCAGTAGGCATGGTTCCCAAAGAGGTGCCGTCACAACGACTCATACCACTGTTGATCGAAATTGCTCGAAAGACAAATGCGATAGAGAACCAAGATGGTTACACCGCTCTTCTCGCGTACTGCAAAGAGAAGCAGGACCTACTCGGGTTTGCCGCAGTCCTTGATGCTTCACGAACCTAAGCCGAAGGCTTTGTTCACTCAATTTAACTCAGACACTGAACAAAAAACTCCGTGGGTTCAACGTAAAGCATCACACGTTGAATCTCGGGGTTTATTTCAGTAGTTTGATTATGTCGCGAAATGTGATCAAAGATACATCCCCACGAAACCTTCACCCTGATCACTTTCTGCCTGTATCGCCGCGACTCGCTGCTGGGCTTTTTTCAAATCCCCCGCTTCGATGTATCGATTGAATTCGACGACAATTGCCTGCCTGACGCTTTCTACCAGAAACCCGACACACGGTTCTGTTAGCCAAGGACAGGTTTCCTGCTCCAATTCAATCGACACATCAATGGAACGTGTTTCAAGATCCATCTCATCAGTGAGGACAGTACCTTCAAATCGAAAATCGATACTTCCCTTGTCCTCAGCATTGGTCAGATGGAACTGACAATGACCGCGATGAAGATAATATGCATTATGACTACCGTGTTTTTTTAAGGCGTGTTTAACACGGAGAATGAATTGCTCGTAAACCGGTGAAGCGTCCAGCGGTACATCGAGACGAGTAACAGACCGCAGGGGCAGGCAATCGAACTCAATCTCTACCCATCGTCCTTTAGTCTGTGGTGCAGCCATGAATTAGGTCCGGGGAAACAAAAGGAGAAAGTTTCTGCACTCCAACTCCAACTCCAACTCCAACAACAACAACGGCGGCAGGAAAATTTCAAAAACGAAATCTGCCAACCCGCCCCCTACGGTTATAAAGAACTAGTGGCGTTCGAGTCAAAACTTGAATCACGAAAGCTCATTTGAGCGGTTACCAACCGTTGCTAAAGTCAAACATCTGACGGTAGGGCAACGAATCACTTGGCCATTGAAATTCCGTCGAGTCGTCGCTGAATCGACTGATGCTTCTGAGCAATCTCCTGCTCAAGTAAAAGATTATGTTGGTGAAGTTGAGCCATCTCGGTTCTCATTTGGTCCAACTGTTCTCGCATCTTCACGGTGTAGTCGTCGATCGCCGTTTTTTCTACACGGAATTGCGTAAGATCCTGCTCGAGCTTTAACTTAATCGACTGGTTTTCCACCAACATCCCTTCCGTCTTCGATATTGCTTGCTCGAGAACTTGCTTTTCGAACTGGAGTTCGGTTTGGCGACTTGCCAACTCGTCAAGACGCAACCGAAGCCGTCTTAGAACGTAACGATAATCATTTAATGGACGCAAAAAATAACGATCGCGAAGCTCCGCCACGTCCTCATTGACCAGCTCAGTTGCCGCTTCTTCTAACATGAGCACGCGATCATCTTTCTTGAACACGACTTCATTATCATCCGGTCGCTGCAAACGACTATCGACAGCTCGACCGTTGAGATCAAAGAAGCCACCATCAAGCGCGCCCCTTTGCTCTGGACTATCGACTTCGATTTTATGGGTTTTCACAAACTCGATCATCCACCATCGACTGTTCGGGGGATCATTATCGGTCGCTCGGCGACCATCCTCGAGATACGTCTTCATTGACGCAGCACTAACGGGTGATTGCGTTCCGTTTGCTGCCTGAGCGATCCCGGTAATGGTGGCCGCGCGAACAAAAAGCTGATCAACCAAGTCAGAGTCAACGCGACCAAAGTAGAAATCCTCGTTCTCTTCACTTCCCGCAGCAATAAATGGATCATGACCATCAAGAGGAAGCAGTTCGTAGAGAGTCCACGATGGTTGCTGCCCTAGGTTCTGCAGGGCAAATCGCTGAGACGGCTCCAACGAACTCGTTGGCGATAATGTCACCGTGTCAGGTGTGCTTGCAGTCACTCGATATTCGCCAAGGTAAACGGTCGGCAGTAATTGCTGAGTAGCATTATCGGGAACCTCGCCAAATCCATAGACCACCAACCCAACGGGCACCAACGGATCGGCGTTGGCCGCAACAGGCGCAGCAGCTGGGTCGGCTGGCACACCAGCTACCCCACCTCCATTGTCCGGTGCCTTGCCAAGAATGACTTGGTTGTTGTTCATTTGCTGAGTGACCAAATTTGGCCATCGTCTTCCGGCCTCGATGCCAACCTTGGATAGCTCTACACCCAGTTCCACGACTCCGATCCCGTACTGAGGATTCTGCATATCTCCATATTTCAGTCGGCGTTGTTCGGCTGAGATATCTGCAAGTTGAACCTCCAAGCGTTCCTTGATTTGGTGCCAACTCGCTCGACTCTTGAGAACGCCGGCCGTGGGAAAAAGAAAGACTACAGCTAGTATCATCGTGATGCAGACAGCAACGATGTTGTACCAACGCCAGTTAGGCGACGCCTTCCAAACGACAACAAAGAAGCCGATAAGAAGAACACCCAGCAACGCACCGAGAACTAAATACATCATGGTCGTATTTCAAGTACCGAAAATTGAAAGTAGGTGTTTTGGTCGTCTGAGAGCAGCAAATTAGTTCGCGACGGCACGTCGATGAGGATGTGGATCCATCGATTAAGACGATAAGAGGCGGAAAATGCCCTCATGAATACTAAATTGGGTAATTTAGAACGTCAAGGATTTCTGGTTCCTACCATGCAAATCCCCCGAAAAGGGAACGTTTCTGAGTGTCCTATAGCAACCTCTTCGACTTCCCACCAGTCTAACCGGTAGTTTTCTCGGTCCAAACTATCTTCTCAGTACATTTTCTCTAATCGGACCAAACGGAACAGAAAGAATAATAACGATCACCGATACGACTAATGCGACTATTCTCAATCAGAAAAATCTCCGAACTCGATAGTGTTGGGATCGCTATACGAATTGTGCGCTCTCAGGACCGTATGTTCGCTCTCGGATTTGGCTACGAAAATCGTCATGCAACTGTCTCTCCGCTCACGCCGGTGGTTACTTCCTGTTTTGGCTGGAATCATTGCGATGGCGTCCTCGCTGACAGGATGCCATCGTCAGTACTACCGAAAGCAGGCTGACCTAGAAGTCAATGCAATCCTGGATGAAAAAGCATCCCACGTCGCCAGACCCCCCAATGTGGCTATACGCGCAGACGTGGATTCTCGCAGTCGGATGTTCAATCCGTTCGATTTGGATTTTCAGCCGATGCCAATCGATGACCCTGCCTCGTATCAGTACATGCAGTGTGTGGACGAAAGACGCGGCTATCCCTTGTGGGAGGCAGCTGGCATCACGAACACGGCCGAAAACCCTGATTGGTGGAAATACCTACCGCTCGATGAAGATGGGGTTTTGGTTCTCAATCAAGAAAACGCCGTCCAGATTGCTCGTTTGCATTCAACCCAGTACCAAGAGCAAGTTGAGTCGCTTTACTTTGCTGCTCTCGATGTGATCGCGCAACGGTTTGAGTTTGAAACCCAATTTTTTGGAGGAGCGGATACCGCTTTATCGACCCAAAGCGGAGGTCCAACGTCGATCGGCCTAGGTGATCGAGACATGTCAATGCGACGAGGTTTTGTGAACGGGACCGATTTGGTCGTCAGGATGGCCAACGGAATCGTCTGGGATCTTACTGGAAACTCAAGCGTACGCACGTCATCCTCCTTATTAGATTTTTCACTGGTTCAGCCGCTACTTCGTGGTGCAGGCCGTGACAAGGTGATGGAGGGACTCACTCAGTCTGAACGCTCTTTATTGGCAAGTATTCGCGGATTCGAGCGATTCCGACGTTCGTTCTACTTGAACGTCACCGTTGGATCGCCTACGTCGCGTATCGCCCAGAACTCCGTTAATGGAATCGGTAACCCCGGTGGGTCCGTCGGTGGAGCAGGCGGCTACCTTGGGCTACTTCAAAACCAACTGAGGATTCGCAACACCGAGGAAAATATCGCAAGACAGACTGAAAACTTGCTTTTACTGGAAGAGCAGTTGATCGAGATGCTCACCACAATTCCTGACACCCCAGACCAGATCGTTAGCCAACGACTGCAAGTTGCACAGACCCGAGCGGCGCTATTGAGAGGTCAAAGTAGTCTTGTAAGTCAGCAAGCAGCCTATCAGCGTTCCGTTGATCAGTTTTTGCAAACACTCGGACTTCCGCCGTACATCTGTGTCAAACTCGATGACCCAATTCTGAATCGTTTTGAGTTGATCGATCGAACGCTTCTGACTCGCCGCGAAGAACTTTACGCTCTTCGCTCCAACGTCGGCGAGATCAACGAAGCGATTCTCTCCACTGCAGAAATCAAGCTCGACACTTCCACCGGCCTGCCGGTATCAAACATTGCTTGGTCAGAGCAACTATCAGAGTCGCTCCGATTGCTCGCGAGGGAAATCCAACCACTCGGGGAGTTCACGAGAGATCTCATTGAGAATGATTTGAAGATCATCTCAAAGGATATCGAAGTTCTGCAGGAAGCTCTGCCACAACGTAGAAAGCAGACCGAAAAACTAGAATCCATTTACAATACTGAAAAACAGAGCATTTGTGGACTTCTGAATCTTTCTGAAATTGACGAATCCATCTTTGAAATGGATCGGCTGGGAGGGCTAACCGATGAGCTTTTCGGTGAGTACTCAAAGCTAGAGGAGCGTCTGAAGCAGTACACAACTCGCATCGCACAACTACAGGAGTCCTTTAAGAAACTGCAAGCTTCTGGAGCAACGACAGACCCTGCGGAATTAGCTTTGCAGCTTCGAGATGAAATCATCCTTGGCTCTCAAGATCTTGTGGCTGAACTTGGTGATGATGTTCTAGTGCTTCAACTCATCCAGGCACGCGCAAGAACCGAAAGCGTGCTTCTTCCAGAGATTGACCTTACGCCTGAAATCGCTTTCGAAGTCGCGAAAAACAACCGCCGCGATTGGGCCAATGCCCGCGCAGCGCTAGTAGATTCGTGGAGACAAATCGAAGTTGTAGCCAATGACCTCGAAAGTTACCTCGATATCGTAGTCAGTGGCGGTGTAGGAAATACAGATGTCAATGGTTCTCTGTCAAAGAGTGGAACACTGAATCTCGGACTTCAATGGGATGCGCCCATTACACGACTACTCGAGCGTAACCGTTACCGACGTGAACTGATACGCTACGAACAAACCAAACGACAGTACTATCTTTTCGAAGACAATATCTGGCAGCTACTCCGATCTGAAGTTCGGCAACTCCAAGCAAATCGCTTGCGATTCGAATTAGGTCGTCAAGCCGTGGCAATCGCTGCTGATCAAATTGATTTGAACACCGACATTCGCATCCTGACCGATGTCCGCGGACGCAATCGAGGCCCAACCGCTGCCCGTGACGCGATTGAAGCTCTTGAAACATTGCTATCCGCCCAAAACGGTTTACTTGACGTCTTTGTCAGCTATGAAGTGATTCGTCGAAACCTAGAATTCGACATGGGAACGATGGAGTTAACTCCTGAAGGCCTGTGGCTTGATCCCGGTCAAATTTCTGCCGAAGAACTCTTGGCATTACCAGGAGTCTCGGGAGGTGGAATGCTAGAAGATGGATGCAAAGATTGCGGACTCCGCTACAACCCTCTTCCCTCAGTCGACTACAAGCCAAGTTCCAGCTCGACGAGCAACGGCAAGTCCGTGATGGAAAATCATTCACCTAATTCAAAAACAAATCGCCCAAGCCAAACGTCTGCTAAAGAGACCGATTCCATTCACCCGGTTACCCTGATCGAAGAGGAAACGCGAACCGGCAATCGTCATTCAAAGAAAACCATGGATGGTCAATCACCCTTGGTCCTGCAGCCCGCTGCATGGTTCAGCATTGAATAGCGGGCAGTCAATTGACTCGGCAAACGCTTAAGGAGCAGAGTTGCTCAGTTCACCCAAAGAGCTGATGCGTGTCTTGTATTTTTAGTGCGGTAAGCAGCTAGTCTAATATTTTGGAACGCAAATCCGTCAACAGTTCGATAGCTTGAGCAATTTCGGCTCGTTGTCGCTCTGGATCTTGTGGGATTTCTCTTTCAATCGTCAGTGGTCCTAAGTAACCAATCTCTTTCAGAGCTTGAAGATACTTTTCCATACCGACGTCACCCTGTCCCAATGGAACTTCTGCACCCCAAGTTACTCCCGGCTGGTCACTCCAAGTGCCATCTTTACAGTGAACACTACGCACGTGCTGCCCGACTTGCATTAAGGCTTCAATAGGCTCACCGGTCCCGTACAAAATCATATTGGCTGGGTCAAAATTGATTTTGAGATTTTCACGACCAACTTGTTGGATGAATTCGATTAGTCCTTCTGCAGTCTCCTGCCCCGTCTCAAGATGTAAAAACTGATCCTGTTGGCCGCAATGATCACACAGTTGCTGCGTGACGCTCACAATATCACCGTAACCGTCAGCCGACGGGTCATGTGGAATAAAACCAAGATGAAGGGCAACCGTATCGCAACCTAACCAACTTGAAAAATCAGCAATCTCAAGCATCTCTTTGAGTCGCGAGTGACGTGTTGATTCAGGAACTAAGCCCACTGTCCTTACAACCGTTGGGATATCGGCATAACTCTCATCCTCGAACCCACCAAATACCGCCGTGCATCGCACGTTCATGGCATCAAGCTGTGACCGAAATGCTGCGGCTGATTCACGATTGCGTTTCTCTTGGTGCGGCGCATGAAGCTGTATCGTTGGCAACTTCAAATCAGATATCACGTCCCAAGCAACTCCCAATCCAGCATCAACCGAGGCAAAAACACCTATTGGCCAAGAATCCATGAACTACTCTCTTCACTCGTTAAAATGAAAACGGACTTGAACAGCCTGATCCAATTCTGCGTGAGACAAAATGCAAATCAACTGTTTCGAAAAAGAATGCACGCACACAAAACAATGTACCCTTTATTGGTAAGTGATGCATCGATTTTGTGAACCGTGGCATACAGCCTAATGCATCAAGGAAACCCTGATCAATTAGGCTAAGTAATTGGTGCAAAGATTCCATGAAGGCAAGTCACTCAAGCTCACTATTTCACTTCCCAACGAATCGCGAGTAATCTTGCGATACAAAGAAAAAGAACGCTACTCAGCGCCAGCACTGCCAATTGTGGTGCTAGTGAACCGACCGGCATCTCTCTCCAAAACACTTTGTCGTAACCATCGATGGCCCACGCGTTAAACGTCAGTAGCCCGATTTTTTGAAGCGATTCACTCATCAAGTAACGCGGGATCATTGACCCACCCATCGCACTCATCGACAACACCAACATTGTTGAAACCCCGGTCAACTGCGTTCGACTTTTACAGAGCGTCGCCATAAACAAGCCAAAACCCGATGCGGCCAGAGAGGTGGCGATTGTCATCATCATGAAACCGTCAAAGTGGCCAGCCAAGTCGACCTTAAAAACCAAACTAGCCCAAACAAACATCACTGTGATCTGTAACACCCCAAGAAATGTCATATAGAACCATTTGCCCAAGAGCAATTGATCCATGGTGAGATTGGAAGAGAGCAGTCGATCCAAAGTCTGATTCGAGCGTTCCTCAATAAGAATGCCGCCGACTGTGGTTGCATTGAACAAAAGAAACATCACCGCGATGCCTGCTGCGTACATGCTAATGACCGGATTTGCTTTTCCATCTCCTAGTAAGTTGACGATTTTTACGGGAACCATCTCCATGTCATTCGGCGCACCAGTCCCGTCATCATTCAAACGGTTCGCCATCTTTTGCTGCTTCCGGATTGCTGAACCCTGATCTGCCTGATTCGTTTGCACTTGTACTCCATCATCGATGGAATACGTGGCCGTGCCGGCATTAATCGCTGGAGCGAGCAAAACCTCATTCTCGGCAGCCAAATGGACGCCTTGGGCCGTGGTCATTCGATCATTCATGACTCGACCACTCCCAGTCATCTTGGCCGATTGACCGGCATTAGTCCAAGTAGGGGATTTCGTATTGGATTGATCGCCACCCCACCAAGCCAATTGCATCATATGACGTTGAAGTGCTGATTCCACGTAAGCTGCCGCTAATTGGTCCGACTGGTCAGAGAGGATGTCGATCGCCCAAGGAATTGCCTGTGTCGACGCATCGGTCGATTCTGAAGTCGTTGCTATCTTGATCACCAAACAAGCCTTGATCTCTCCCCTTTGAATCAAATCTTTGGCCTGTTGATGCGGAGTGACCGATTCCGTCAGATCGACGAATTGCAGTTCACCTTGCTTCTTTAATACCTCGATCAATTTGATACTTTGATGATCCGACACCTCATCGATCACGCTAATGGAAATTTTTTTCTTGCGATCACTCTGCAACCCTCGGCCGAAAATCGTTGCGAAAATACTGAAAAAGACGATTGGCAAAAACAATGCCAATACCACCTCCCAGGGTCGATTGAGCCATTGGCGCATACTCATTGCAAAGATGCTCCAAACCACGCTGACTCCTCCTTATAAGCACCAAAAATCTGGGCGAACTTGTTTTTACACGTCCCGTAAATGCTTACCGGTCAAGGCAAGGAATACATCGTGCAGTGATGGAGGCTGCACTTCAATATCACGCACGATCACAGATTGTGCGCTCAATTGCTCGAGGATAGCGGGTAGATATTGAGCCACATCATTCATCCTAAGTTCCACCACCTGCTCTTCGTCGGACCTGAAAACGATCTCTGGTTCCCATTTGCGAAGAAATCCGAATTCCCGTGGATGGTGTCGCAACGAATGCCCATCGATTCGTAAACGTACTGATCGCGATGGCCCCACCGACTGATCAATGAGTTCATCAATGGTTCCGTCGGCCACAACCCGTCCTCGATCCATAATTACCAAGCGATCACATTGCCATTCTGCCTCCTCCATATGATGAGTTGTCAAAAGAATGGAACAACCCTCTTCACTCAATGAATCAATCATCACATAGATTCGCTCGCGACTCTGGGGATCAACCCCAACGGTTGGCTCGTCCAATAATAGAACTCGCGGTGAATGCATGACCCCGCAGGCAAGATTGATCCTTCGTTTCATCCCACCAGAGAAATGACGCACGAGCTGCGAAGATCTATCTTTCAACCCTGTCCATTCCAAGGCCCAATGGATGCGATGCTTCAATTCGCGACCTCGCAATCCATGAAACCGCCCAAAGAAGTACAAATTTTGATAGGCAGACAGATCCTCGTAAATTGCTAATTCTTGTGGGACAATCCCGAGTGAAGGCGAAGTTCCGGTCGGTGCCATTGGTTCACCAAGTAGCACAATGTCTCCCTGATCAGCCCTTATGCGTCTCGCAATACAACGTACAAGAGTCGTCTTACCTGCACCATTGGGACCCAGCAGACCGAGTCGCTCCCCTTGATGAAGCTTGAAAACAACGCCATCAAGCGCATTGGTTTTACCAAACCGTTTACGGAGATCTTGGATGGATAGAGCAGGGGTATCGTCAAGGATCCGAGAATTAGACAAAGCCTGAACTCGTTGTAATGACCGAGGAACAAAAAAGATTCAAGTCTAAGGACTCGGCAGCACGGGACACCGGCGTGACACAGAGAGTTACCTTCTTAGCGGAACGATGAATCTCGCTTCATTCTAACGCTCAAGTTCGCAGATAATGATTGGGATAAAGCTTTGCCAACAGGAAATCTCAATTGATGCGTCCCTATTGAATTCTGCTATTCAAAGATCTCGCGAATGCAACGGTTTCAGATTAGCGCGAGTGCAAGACCGTTAAAATGGGAAAAACAGAGGAAAAAACCGAGTCATCTAAGAAGCTCTCGATACAAGTCAGAGAATTGGTCGATGCAAGAACTTAGCAGCGGATCCTCGGGTTCGCATGATGAATGCTAGCAAAGGAATGCACCGTGCCGGACGTTGACGACAATCTTCGCCAATCCTCTGATTTTTATATGCCTGAAATTGGCGACTCCGAATATTCCAACGGTGCATCAAGTCCGTCGATCCTAGGAATTTGGCGTGTCGGAGAAACACTACAGAAAACGGATCAATCTCTCATTTCTCTGGGACAACCCGCAGATTCAACAGGTAGCCCGCGTTGGGATTACGTGATCAAGACCTTTCCGAACTCCATGAGTACTTGGACCGTCAAGAGACACGTCACGCAAGTCGCCGCGGTCGGAGAAAAAGTTACTCATCCCAACCTAATTGGATCACTCGATGCGTCCTCAACTAGCATCACGCCCTATTTAGTGATGCCAAGGCTTCACGCAGTAAGCATGCAATCACTCCTCACGGGTCGTGAAAGCAAACCGCTTCCGGTAGCACTTTGGGTGACGCGACAGATTTCAGAAGCATTAATGGCCTTGCATCAGGCCGGATGGATTCACGGCAACATCACTCCTAATCACATCATGCTCCAGTCGAATGGTCACGCAACGCTGATCGATTTAGGAATGACGCAAAAAACTCACACCTCAGTCACTCGATGCCAAGGGATCGATCGAAAATTCGCATCGCCCGAGTCGCTATCCGGTGAGATTGCGGCAATGCCGGCAATGGACATTTTTTCGCTCGGACGAATACTGTGGCAGTGGCTGACAGTAGCAACTTCGAGCGGACCTTCTCTGTTGGAACAGGTGGCGATGCTGGTCGAAGCGATGTTGTCGCCTGATCCAAACGATCGCCCAGACATCCAATCAGTCGTGGAGCAATTAAAGCAACTAGAATTCGCGGCGTTGGAACGGCATATCGGGCCTAGTGCATTACCAAGAGCAGCTTAGCGGATCACTACGCCTACTCGGTGATGAAATATTGAGCGATGGGATATCATTCACTCTCATCGCTAGCCACTTCTTCTTGAGGCAAAGCGTTGGGAAGAAAAGAGGTATCGAAACAATCTGCAGCGGAAACCTTCCCCGCCTCGGAAGGATCGATAGCCTCCATCTGAGTAATCAAGCGTTCCCAACGCTCCATGGTCATTTGCCCGAGACTCTCAGCAGTCATCCCATCGGGGATGACCAACGAACGTAATTCCTTAACACCGTATTCAAGAGCTTCGGTTGTCATTCCATGCTCGTTGGCGGCGAGAATCATTGCGTTACCCTCTTGGGGATCCGACAGGTAATGCTGCCAGCCGTTACATGTCTCCCTCACGAAATCCCTAACCAACTCTGGCTGCTCGCGGATGATCTTTCCAGTTGTGATGAGAACGCTCGCATAGGGATTCCAACCAAGATCACTTACCATCAAACGCCGAACCGCAACTCCTTGCTGCTCGGCAAGAAGAGGCTCGGCAAATGAGTAAGCCTGAATGGCGATATTTTTATCAGCAACAAGTGACGCAACACTGCCGTGATAGGGAACGGTTTTCACTTTATCAAGGATTCCCTTTCCTCGCATAAAATCCAGGAATGGCCTACCCGTTTGGCACTGCAGTGTTATTCCCTCCAGTTCCTCAAAGCTTCGAACTGCACTAGCTTCTTGAACGAGAATACACCTCGGGCTGTCCTGCATCGCCGCTGCTACTGCGACCACATCAAGTCCTTGACGACGGTACAGCACGACATCATCGGCGTTGGCAAATGCAAAATGAACTCTTCCTAGCTCTAGTTCCGGTGCAACAGGGGTCGCCCTACCGCCGGGTCGAATATCGACGCTCAAACCAGCTGCTTGATAAAGCCCTTCGGCCTCCGCTTGGTAAACACCACCGTGCTCCGCTTCCGGATACCAATTGAGTTGAACAGTGACAGCGCGATCGCCGTCACCTGTCTTCACATCATCAAGTTGGTCATGTGATGAGGAACTGCAACCAACCAGACCCGATAAAACAACGCCAAACAAAATCGTTCGTAAACGCAACAACGGCAGCATAGGTTTGTCCAAATTCTGGAAGGAAGCAATCATCGACAACTTAGTGTGGTAGCCGGAATACCGATAACTCAAATGACTTATCTATTTTCTTCCCAAATCTTGGAAAAATCAATCGAACAGCCTCTCGGACCTAGAATCCATCAAAAATCGCCAGTCTCCAATGAGATGAATGACTTGCGAAGCGACGGTAAAAGGTCCATTTTCAAGGTTGAACCCACCGTCGAAGAATGGTTGCAGCAATCAATTGCACCATTCCGAATAGTGCTAAGCCAAGAAGTGCAGAGCAGAACAAGGCTGCAATCAAGGCATCCGTCTTTGCCAATGCCTGCCAACCGGTCATTAAAGTCCCAAGACCATCATATGCGGTACCGTTGCCTACAAAAAATTCTGCGACGATCGCTCCAATTACCGCCAACGCTGCGCTTGTCTTAGTACTAAGAACCAGATGCCCTACGGCCGAGGGTAATTGCAGAGAGCGAAGTGTTCTTAAACGCCCAACTTTATAAAGTCGAAAAAGATCTCTCACATCGCGATCCATGGACAACAAGCCAGTCGTCACGCCATTGACAATCGGAAACAAGCACACAATGACAGTCACCATCACGACGGTTCGGAACGTGTAACCGCTCCAGATAATCAACAGCGGTGCTACGGCGACGACTGGCACCGTTTGCAACAAGATCATGTAAGGAAACAGGGCGAGGCGTAGCTTGCGTGACTGACTAAATAACATTGCAAGCAGTGAACCCAAAGCGACAGAAACGGCCAGTCCTGCAATTGATGCGATACCAGTCGAAATAATTCCTTTGAATAGAATCTCGCGATTCTCAACTCCTGCCGAAAAACACTGTCGGGGTGTTGGCAACAATGCCTTCGGTAGCTCGAAATGCCAAACCACTATCTCCCAGCTTATTAGCGAAGCGATCGCTACCCCCACAACTAAAGTGATGCTTAAAAGCAATTCTCTACGATCAGCAAATTTGATCACTTTTCCCGTTACCCTGCCTCAGACCCACGAAGTGCGCGACTCACACGACGATAAAGCTCACCAAATTCGGAAGATGTTCGAATCGCCTCATCTCGAGGCCAAGGAAGCAGATTTTCAATTACCTCTCTTCGCTGACCATCCTGGATCACTGCGATTCGATGTGAAAGCAACACGGCCTCGGAAATGTTATGCGTGACCATCACCGCAGTAAATTTCTGCTGACTCCATAACTGAAGCAACATTTCACCGAGTTGATCACGTAAAACTTCGTCCAATGCCGCAAACGGTTCATCCAACAACAAAACGCTAGGCTGTGTTACCAAAGCTCTAGCGATGGAAACTCGCATCTTCATCCCGCCAGATAACTCTCGAGGATAGAGATTCATCGCATGTCCTAATCCGACATCCCGCAATCTTTGTTCCGCGATCGCTTCACGTTCTCTGCGACTCTGTGACGCATGACCGCCTTTACATAATAGCTCCAATGGAAGAGCAACATTCTTCAATGTGGTTCGCCAAGGTAGCAGAGTCGGCTGCTGAAAAACAAAGGCGATCTGACCTTTGTCCGCTTCAATGGACGGCTGGGTTTTAACTTCGCCACGTGTAGGCTTTTGCAACCCAGCAAGCACTCGTAACAACGTGGTCTTACCACAACCGCTCGGCCCTACGAGACTGAGAATTTCGCCCGGGGGCACTTCAAGTGACACATCACTTAATGCCTCAAAACCTCCGGAAAATCGAACCGTCAGTTCAGTGCAGGTGATCGATGCGCCGTTTTTCTGTAGTGGGATCAAGGTACAGGCTGGATAGTCGTGGAAATCGCAGAAACAGCATCAAGAAGATTCCCTGATGGCTGCAGTTCTAAATCTGCTCCGGCAACCGTCATAACAACGCTACGCGGGCTCACAGATTTCACCATCCCCTGAACGGTTCCGATCTCAAAAGCATCACCGACTTTTAGCTTAATCGTTTCATCCTTGGTTCTAACGTGCAGCCATGCGGTCCATTCATCACGCCCTTGAACCAGTGCCGTCAGAACGGTTTGGGATGCATCATCGAAGCCCACTGGGGGTTCGGGCTCAGGTTCGGGTGGTGGTGGGTCTAAAACTTTCACGAGTAAACGGTGTTCAGATGAACGACTAGGGTAGCCATCATCCGTCGCCCGTACCGTCACATCAAACTGCGTTGTCTGATCACTTCGAATTCTTAAAGTTCCGCTGCGCGAATCAATGGAAACGAACTCGTAAGGCCCTTCCACTAATTCATATCGCATCGATTGCCCCTCAGGATCATTGAACGCCAATGGAGCGGGGGTATCGCGTCCGACTACCGCCTCTAATTGAGACTGTCCGCTAAAGCGTGGTGGTTGATTTGGTGGTTCATACAAGTTCCGATTCATAATCGGATCAAGGTAGTCCGCCAATTCACCTTGAATTCTCCACGAGGCGTCTTCTCTCGTTGGGAGCTCGTTGGGAGCTCCTAGCAATGCAATCGCATCGATTGACAGTTCTAACTGAAAACCACCTTGTCGGTTTTTCCTCAATGAAAGATCACGAATGCGATGCAGATAATCTTTCGAATAAAACGAATACATTAATTTCAAAACGCCGGGAACGTCTGAATTACCTCGAATGCGAAAGTCCAGCAGCTGATACAAACCTCCGATCGTTCTTGAGCTGTTCGCGTCAACCAATGCTTCGGTAAGGTCGCTATCGTGAACGAGATCTAACAGCCACTGTTGGTACTGGCTTTGTGCCTGCTCGGGATCACCCGGCAATGACCGAAGCATGTACTCGCCCATTTGTCGGTTGGCAAACTCACCCTGAAGTCTTTTTTCGTTCAGCTGGGCTTGAGTGGTTACCAATTGATCAATCTGACTTTGCCGGGACTCAATCGCGGCATTGTACTTTCCAAATCCCCACCAAACGCCGGTGGCAACCAAAAGACCGGCGACCAAGATGGATAGAAATCTCTCTCTTTCGTTCATCGCTGACCCTCTGCATCAATTGCTTTCGCTACTTCGAGGCCTTGTTTAGCCTCGGAGTTTTCGGTTTGAATACTGCCCTCTTGCGGAACAGGCATGGTTGAATCTTGCGTGGGAGCGTTAGAACTCCCCTCTTCTGAATCTTTTTGATTTGACTTTACGTCCGACGGGATCTCGCTACCCTCACTCGGTTTGTCATTATCACCACTAGATGCCCCCGTATTTTCCGTTTCCCCAGGTTTTCGATCTTCTGCAACTGAAGCCTGTGCACCGGTAACAACCTCAGCAGTTGTGTCGGTAGCGTCTGCAGTTGCGGGCGATGAATCTGCCGATTGTGTCGCAATCGCGTCTGACGGCTCACCGTTAACTTGAACCTCTTGCTCAGATTGCTGTGGTACTTGAGGATTTTCTACCGTCGTTCCCTCTGTTTCGACAACAGAATTATTAACATCCGTCTCTGATGTCATTTCCGATGCCATCTGCTGACTGATACCGATATAACGCGAATCGCGTATCGACGATCCTGTTACCGAGATTGATTCACTGAATTCCCAACGATAAGCATCTTCTGTTTTCTGCTCGCTGGCGCCGGTTCCATTGACTTGATGGTTTTCATCACGAAGAGCCTTCTCAAACTCATCAATAATTGCTGGATTAACCGCACCACCTTCGATCTTCAGTACGCCACCCCCGGTTCTAGCATTCACTCCTGCTGAGACACCTCGGATGATCATCTGATCCGAGGGAGGCATTTCCACCGCCATCCTTCGAATCTCTTGTAACCAGTTCACATCGCCGTCAAGAAAAGCGTCCACCGTTTCGGTTTTGGCGAGGCTCTCATCAGCGAGTTTGATATCGGGCTGCATCGCAGCATTACTGTCTCGCAACTCCGCAATTTGTTTGTCCAAAGAAGCGATTTGCCCATAAATCGATAAAGCAAGCAGTACACCAGCAGCAACCGGAACGCCGGCAATGACGATTTTCTTATAAGGACTCTCTGTCTTGATTTCGGGCTTTCTCGGATTCAGAAAATCGATCAAGCGATCGGGTGCAACCTCATCGGCGAGCAGAAGACCGAGAAGCGGTGCGAGACGCCCAACGTGCTCAGGAAGATCCGTTTTTCGATCGACCTCAACCAATTCAAATGGGTTAACAATTTGAACGCTGCAGCCAGAAGTTTCCTCAAGCATGGGAATTTCCACAGCGTGAACTTGTGAAGTGCCCCATAGCACGACGCTTTGCAACCGATTAATCACACCGCAAGCGATAAGACTCCGTTTCAGCTCTCCCGCGAGAGCTTTTCCTCGAGCATTATCACTGCTCGGCATCCGAACGGTTCTCACAAAAACAACCTTGCCATCTCGAGCGATCACAATCTCTGCACTATCTGACAACAAGTCAATCAAAGCGACCTCACCGCTCTGACTTTCACCTTGAAGTGACAAATAAAGTGCTGCGGCTGCGAGGGGACGCAATGCGATTCTCTTGAGCGACAAACTCGCCTTTTCAACACATTGGCGAATCGAATCTAGGTTCTGCGGAGCGACCGCAGCCGCAATGACTTCCACCCCAGAATCAAGTTGCTTCGTGATCAGATAATCCACGACGGAACTATCACCAATGTTGGCAAAGCTACGAAGCGATTGAAAACGAACCATATCAGGAAGCTCTTCCTGCGGCACAGGTGGCAATTGCAATTCGCGGAGCTCTGCTTTGCCTCGACCAATTGCGATTAGTGTCTCTGCTTCAGACAAACCTGCACTTGAAAATTCCGTTATGAGAACGTCTTGGGGGGATCGCCCATTGATTTCAATGATTTTTGCTTCGATGACTTTGACCGACCGTCCGCTGCACTGCGCAGAGACGTATCGCAACTCATGTTCATCCCAGTCGATCGCCAGTTTCTTTACCATTTGATTCTCTATTTTTTGCCGAAGGCTCTCATCGGTTCGATAAGTCTCGGATTCACCCCATGACCACAAGGAAACGAGCGGAATCGATCGTCAAAACAACGACTCTTGTTCCACGCACATCTTACTTACTCAACCTGAGAGAGCGATGACCGAAGTCCAAGGACAGAAAGATCAAATCCTCTACCCAGATGACTAAGATCCCTCCAAGCAATCACTTTTGGGTTTATCGACGTTGCATCAATCACCACATCGGCTCGGTGCGAGACGCCGGTAGCTTCGAAATAACCGATAATTTGGGCGCGGTAAACGTTGCCACCACCCGTCCACAGAGGAGTAAGTAATCTCATTTGCTCCAGAGTAACTAACCCCTCCACCAGCGGCCAAGTTTCGAATTGTCGATTGGGATCGTCAGAATCCATACTTCGAGCTTCCAATAAGCCCTGAACGATTTCCTCTGATAACAAGGGAATTCCATACAGCAATTCAGCAGGGCATTCATTGAGGTTTAACCGTCCAGGCATTACCTCTGCCGATTGTGTCGATAAGGCGTCCATCAGTAGCGGAAGAATGGCTGCAAGCGAAATTGGGTCAGAACCGATTGGAGATGAATAACGTCTGGCCTGATCACCTTGACCGATCGTCACTGTCGATCCGACCAAATCAAGAATCTGGGTTAGAGAGGTTCCTCCACCGCCAGTGAGATCCAAGTCACTTAACAAATCGGCCGTCCATATCCCCCCATCTTGCGCTTGGGCGTTGTTGTTCTGCGAATTTGTATTTCCCGCAGTAGTAAGTGCGGCTGCAACCGAGTCTGACTGCCCACCAATCCGGTAGGCAATGATGTAACTGGCAAACAAATCATCACCTAACGCGTCGGTCAGCTCATCATACAGTAGTTCAAGGTCATCCTGATTGACATTTACTCGAAGAGAGCCGTCCGACTTTCGATTAGCCTCCGCTCCATGAACCGTAAGATAAGAGGCCCAGCCGAACGCCCCCGGCGTATCTGCCGTTACGCCAAATCGCTGCTGTTCGTCTGCATCGATTACACCATTACGATTGATGTCCGCGCCAAAAAGAAGGTTTGGGGTGACTCCACGAACCAACAATAACTCTTCAACGGTTTGCAGCGGACCATTCGCGGGAGAATAAGGAGTTGGCAAAGAGTTGTAGTACTCGGCTTCGGCGCCGAATTCCCTAGATTCATCATCGGAATCAAGCCAATCAAGGATTGCATCCACCGTATCCTGTGTCATTCCAGGAAGTGACATTAGCAAAGAATCGGCAATCCCAAGTGCTTGAGCCTCTGTATCGTCACCCTGCTCACCCGCAAGCGCTAAGGCTGCATCAAACAGTTCGGAATTTTGCTCAAGTACAGTCAATGTGTTGATGTTTAAACGAGCGGATTCGTTTTGCAATCCAAAGCGTATGCCGGCGTATCCGAGAGTCGGACTTAGCCCAGACGCGATCACGCTATAGTTCGATAAATTTTCTTGCTGAGCATCCGCCGAAACGGTGACTGCTTGGAACAACTGCGGGTTATTGAAGACACCGCCGATGTCGCGTCGTGCATTGGGGGGTTGCGCGAGAATCAGTCGCATCGCCTCTGCTCCAGATTCAACTGTCACACGCGCCTGAACTAAATCGCCAGACAGGTACGCAGCATCATCGTACGCAACCATTAGATCCGTGAACGAGTAAACAGCCATGGTTGCGACCACAATTACGATCAGAACCAAGACGAGGAAAAATCCGCCGCGTTGCGGTTTCCTGTGAAGCGAACGGCGGCACCGTGTTTCTGAACATTTCGAAACGAGTTCTGTATCGGATTTCATAGCCCGGCCTCCGATAGATCTTCTTCATCCGTCTGGTCAATCGGCTTCGCAAGAGGCAAACGAACAATGTGAGTGAAGACTCTAGCTGAACCGGGTAGGCCATCGCTCGACACAACCCCAGACTCTTCTTGACCCTCTGCTTTGAGCGTCAATGAGACACTGATTGCAAGAGGTAGTTCTTCATAGGTGTCGCTGCTCCACTCAAGCTGCCAAGTCACTCCATCCCAATATGAAAACTCGACCCCAACGACTTCTGGGGCGAGCAAATCACCTGTCTGATTCAACAAAGACAGACTACCCGTATTCGCGGCTTCTACAGTTGCTGCTCGATCAAGTGAGCGTCTTACGAGCCCTCCACTATCTAAACTTGTCTCTAATCCGAGCTCCGCTGTGGCATTTGCTAAAGCGTCCTGAACACCACCTATTACGTCGGCAGACTGCACAAAATAAGCCACGGTTTTAATATCACTAGGAATATCATCGAGGTCTGAAGTATTCGTGTCGATTAACGCAACATACTCCTCCAATCGCGGCAGACGACTCACATCAATCTGTATCTGACTTTGGTTACCGATTAGCCCCGGTGTGGTAAGGACAGAAACCCCAGTGGAAAGATCAACTTCCATAAGACTTTCATCCAACAACAAATCGCTATCCAAATTTGAATCAATTCCCGCCGCACTAAGGTCTTGCCCCTCGGCGGCATTGCTTCCCCCGGTATCTGCGCCCGAAGTTGCTGCTAACAATTCTTCGAGTGCCCCGGTATCTACGGGCTGTGGATGTAAAGTTGAACGCAAATCATCTTCAATCATTTGCATGATCGAAGCAGCCAATTGCGTCTGACGAATATCCATATCCCGCACGTTCATATCACGTGCGTAAAATTGAAGCGTACTGCCAATCAAAACCATCAGGACGACGGACATCGACAAAGCCAAGACTAGTTCTAGAAGCGTGAAGGCAATGCGATTTTTTCTTTGTTGAATAACAAACTGCAGCATTGGATTTGGGGTGCAGAAAAACATTATGCTCCACCCCCAGATGCTAATGCCGCTTTTTCCTCCAAATAGGCGTCTTCCTCAGCTTCGGCCTCTTCCAAGCCGAGCATTGGATCAATCACCCACCGCACTAGGGAATAAGTTGTTCTTGCCTCGCCGAGATCTTTATCAATTGATTGAACGGTTACTCTGATCGCCAACATTCCATCCATCGCTGCGGGATTCACTTCAACACTATATTGAAAATCCGAATTCGACTGAGAATCAAAAAGCGTTTGAAATTCAGCAGCGGTCACGGACTGGGGAGAAATTCCGGCCTGAGCCTCGAGCAAGATCTCAGCTATTTTCGTTTGAGTAAGAATCCTAGCCGCCGAGAGATCACGGGATTCCCTCGCTGCGACCATACCGGTGTCGACAATCCGACTCAGGATCGCCAAAGCACCACCTAAGATGGCAAGAGCTAGAAGTATTTCAAGCAGCGAGAAACCGCCACGAAGCGAGTGCTTTTTTCTCACAGCGGCAAAACCTCACTCACGGTCACATCACCCGTAATACCACGTAATCGAACCACGATTCGTCCCAACTTTGGATTTGATAAGGTCACCACTGCGGTGCTTGTGGAACCATCCGGGTAGAACAAAATTGGCCGACTCCAACCCTCAGACCGATCAGACTCCGTTAACTGCTCGATCTCCATCGACCTGGCGGCCGACACAACACCAACCGCTTCGACAGTAATATCTTCTGGTAGATCAATCGATTCTTGCGACTCTGATGGTTGCTCCAGAATGGTAACCACCCCCTCCGATGCGCCAGTCAACAGACTAGTCTGCGTTCCCGTTTGGTCCAAAGCCTCGGTAGCATCGCTGGCTGAATAGTAAGGGCGAGTTCGAAACGAATTGCCTTCTAATAAACCTTCCAGCATCAAGACTCGACCTTCACGCATCGCATCAACCCTCAGTCGAGTCATTTCGACGCGTAGTAAATCACCACCCCGAACAAGACGACGATCTCCCGCTAAAAGCCCAACTTGCGGGATTGCGACAGCGGTCAAGGCAGCAAGAACCGCAAGAGTGAGAAGTAACTCGAGAAGAGTGAAGGCTAAATTATTTTTCACGATTTGCGAACCCTAACTTGAGTCTTGCAAAGTTTGACCAAAAGCTCGCACAACTGCTTGCGTTAAACGGACCAGAAACATCCTCCCGTTAAAGCCATCCTTTGACGCGTCGTCGGACGCCTGAACTCTTGCTCGCGATCCAATCGAATGTCCTTCACCAACCCAGCGTTCCATCGGAAGCATCGAATCACCGACGCTAAACCCACTAGTTCCTAACATCGAAGCTTCACGAAGTTTGAACTTGAATCAAGAGGGAAGGAATCTCGCAGACGGCGGGAACGAGGCCTTCGATCAACTAAACTCTGTACCGCCTG
>Ga0181563_10000449_pt1 | contig 38745 bp, 53 predicted proteins | sample 011ome_25_FD_133759 | JGI IMG/M metagenome (GOLD analysis project Ga0181563, IMG submission 133759) | Coastal salt marsh microbial communities from the Groves Creek Marsh, Skidaway Island, Georgia - 011512CT metaG (megahit assembly) | ecosystem: Environmental > Aquatic > Marine > Intertidal...
AGCGCGGTGATAGTGAACACGCCGAACGATGCTGTCGCACCAGTGAAGTCCACAGCGGTAACTGCTGTCGCTGTTGCCTCCGTGAGCGCCGAAGACGCAGCGTTAGCTACCTGATCCGGGTGGATGTTACGAACGGTCACGACGTTAGTCGCGACAGACGCCGACACCTCGATCTTACCCTTCCAGAGCTGGTCCATAATGGCCGCTTGGAGGTTCGCCGCCGTAGCGTTCGCCGAGCCGCCGAGGGTTACATCGACGTTGCCGCGAGTGAATGCCGAGTCGTTGTCGAACTCGAACGTTACCGAGTTGGCACCGTCGTTGATCGTGACGGTCTCGCCATCGGCGGGCTCACTAGCGAAGGTGAACGTGCCCTCCTCGTAACCCAGGCCGGTGACGTAAATCTTCTGACCGACGACAAGGTGACCAGCCGAGATGGCGGTAGCGAAGGCGTTGCCCGCATTCGAGTCAAACGTCTTAGTGGCACCCGTTCCAGCGCGGATTGCCGTGCTCTTGAGGATGATAACGTCGTTCGCGTCCATGACGCGCGAATAGTCCGAACCCGTCTCATCGACGGCGGTCGTACCCGTCGTCACGACAGTGGTGACGCCAGCGGCGAACGAAGCCGAGGCGACCTGCCAATAGTCGTTATTCGCGGGGTTGATAAAGCCTTCCGTCTTGATGCGACGACCTACCGTGAAGTAGTCGGTGTAGTCAGCGCCCGAGATGAGAACTTCGGTCGTACCAGCGTTGTCGTTCATAGAGACGAACGCGCCCTCGAACTTGTCGAAGGTCATCGGACGGGTCCATGCGCCGAGCAGGAATGCCTGCAAGAAGTCGTCGAGCGAGCCTGCCGAGAACTCGACGTTGATGTCACCGCCAGAGGAAGCGGCGGTTTCAATAACGTCCGAGATCATACGATCTGCACGAATTTCGTCGGAAACGACAGTTTCCTTCTCAGCCGTCAGAGACGACGAGGTGATACGCATCTCACGAGAAGACCCGGAGGCCGGAGTCACGCCCCAGCAGTCGGTCGCTTCGGCGAGGTAGCGAAGGATGGCGCGGTTCGATTCCGCCGCCTGCAAGCCGCACTGATTTACGGGCATGTAATTTACCTCCTAGCTAGGGGAATTTCGTTAACGATCTTAAGGATGGCCAATCCGTTAACCATACTTAGTAACCTTAACGAAAAATTCAAGACCTATGGCGCTTTATGATGAAGTATCCGACGATTCCGGCGAATACCGCGATAGTGATCAGTCCCGTGATGAAATCCCCTTCCGTGAAGGGCTTAGCGGCCACGGTGATGCCGCCGACGCCGATGGCGATTTCCTCCAGATTCGGGAGCTTAGACTCTGGTTTATCAGTCATTTTCGGCAAGGCGGGAGCCTGCGTGACCTCGGTCCGAGGACGGCGGACGCCTGCGATGCGCGATCTGGGGAACTTGGAGACGTTGACTCCGTCGCTCTGGTTCCCGCCGAGGAGGTAGACGAATTCGTCATCCCACTTCACGAAGAACCCGACATGCCCCTGCCAACTTGACGGTGAACCCCGATGGAGAACAACGATGTCCCCGTACTGCGGGACACCTTTCACTTCATCACTATCCGGCAAGTTAAGAAATGATTTGGCAAGGAGACTCTTCGTACCCCGCCGCCCCGCTTCATACAGAACTGCGTTGAGATACGCCGCGCACCACGCGGTCTCGTCGTCTTTGATCTCTGGGTGACCCGACTTGGCGAAGAAGGCCACGACGACAGGGTTATGTCGGCTTCCCTTGATCTCTTTCTGGCCCTTGTACTTAAGGGCGATGTCCATCCAATCCGTCGATCCCATAATCGCTACTCCTTATACCGGCGACGCGTCGATGCAGAACGGTACTAGGACGGTCACCATGTACCCTCCATCCTGCGAGCGCGCCGCGCCTGAACTGTCTGACGGGTACAGTGTTACGTTGGACCCGCCTGCTAACGAGAAGTTCTGTTCCTTGAACACTCTGTTGAGAGCGTCCACCATCTGCCACAAGTCCTTGGAACCGGAGTCCTTAGGCACGATGCAGTCGATCATGAAGAACCCCTTGGTTCTGATGAATGACTGCGTTGTCCCGATTGCCGCTTTCTTCGATTCCTGAAAGCGGAACCAGCACATCAAGTAAGGGTCGTTCTTTGGCTGGATGAACGCGTGGTTTTCCAGCCCCACTTCGACGGCTGAACCGTACTCTGTAGGGAAGTAGGTTAGTAGGCGATCATACATCGCCTTACGCATGTCTTCCTTCACGCTCATTTAACGTTCTTTCCGAACAGGGCTTTGACCTGCGCTACCGCCAATTCGCTGATGACTGTCTTGCCAGCGTTTCTCTGACGAACGGGGTGTGAGAAGCCGTGGTCTCCTGTATCAATGTCATCCCAGTTGTACGCTGACGACGTTACGTAGACTTTATCTGACAGTTTATAGCTAGCCATCTTCGCCGATGCTCTGGCAATCGCCTCTGCTGCCTGCCTATTCGGCTCCGCTCCGAGGGGCATATTCTTCGTATCCCCGAACTCAGGATGGGGTAACCAGCGCCCATCACGAGCAGTATCTCCACGGTCAGGGTGTGTCTCGGTGGCATTACTTCCGCTTGGGTTGTTGCTCACGGAGACGCTTCGAACGCTTCGTCCTGACCACACAGGGACGCTACCTATAATAGCGTCCAGCAACTCCATGGCGACTTGTCTGCGCAGGTCCTCTACTTCCTGTTCCTTCTTCTCGATGAACTTGTCGAAACGGGCTCTGAGCCCCCCCATTCCGACCAGCCTGACTGACATTAGACGGCCCTCACGACGAAAACATACAGAGCGTTTGTGGGGGCAGGCCGTATATTCTTGATCTCGTACTTGACTCCCTCGACGAGCATGTAGTCGTCCTCTTTCGGGGAGATGCCCGCCGCCGAAAAAACCGACCCAGCGATCAGAATCTTGGTCTCATCCAACTCTGTCTTCTTCCAATCCTGCGTCTCCACCTTACTCTTGTACTTAATTCCCTGACATGAGATAAGGGTCTCAGTGACGTTGATAGAGTCAGTGGCGACGCTGTATCCTCCCGTGACGACGGAATAATAAGAGATCGTCAGCGGCACGTCATCGAGTGCCGCCATCGCCTTATCAACCGCGTTCGATAGGATAGCCTTGAGAGACATTATACGAGTGTTTCCTTGATCTTCACGCTCTTAGAATTCTTCCGAATGAACTGCCGTTTCCTGTAGTCACGCGGCCCAAGCACTGGAGCACGCCGTTTATCCCTTGCGGGAAATAGTTGATAGCCGTGGACTGCGTTCCATCTACGTATTCGATCTCGATAACGTCCGCCTTGATCTTCTTGATCTCACCACTTGTTGACAGCGGCACAGACGGATCGATGCCGTGAAACACATAGTGGAACGCTAACTCCACGGTAGCGTGCTTGATCGCGTCAGGAACTTCGTCGTACGGCTGTGTGAGACCATCACAGTCCACCGCGCCAGTACGAGGCCACCGTAGTCCAGACTCTTCGGCGTATTTGCTACCACGGTATGTCGCCGCGTTATCCAACGCTCGGGAGCCGAGCATCAGGTAGCGCTCCTTCTCAGTCGAAGACAGCGCCAACCACGGTGCCGTGTTGGGCTTGATCGTCAGATAGTCGTCCGCGAAGGCCACCGAGACATACGAGTTGGCGGCGGCGAGCCCAGTTCCGTCTTCTACTGTGAAAATGACTGCCACGTCTTACCGCCCTTCTCTTGTATCGCGGAACTTGACATAGAAGACCATACCGAGCGAAACCGCCGCTACCATCAAACTGATCGCGGTAACCGGGTCCTTCTTCAAGGGCTCAATAAGACTCGACACAGCGGCACCAAGACTTGTCACCGACAAGACCAAGAGTTTGATGGTGTCGCTGCTCTTGATGATCTCTTCGATAGCGTTCTTATTGGTCTCCGGCGCGTCCACCATGACGCCGCCGTCGTTGTCGTTAGGCTCATCCATAGGCTTCTGCTGCGCGATCTCTGGCTGAGCTGCTTCCATCGCCATCGAGTCGTCGTCGTCAGGGAGAAGGAACAGCGCGGTCTCGTCCTTACGGCGATTTGTCAAACCGCGAAGCGTCATCCACTTCCCGGTGTCGCGGCTGCGCGCCTTATTCCACCGGATGAACTGTCCCGCCGCTCCGACTACGTTTCCACGGTTCAGCAGCTTCAAAAGCGTGGACCGCTTGAAGTTTCCAGAACCACAGTTGTAAACGAACGACACGAGGGCATCGAATTGATGCTGCGTCAGGTCAACCTTAACAAGTGACTTTACCGTATCCTCGTCCTTGATCAGGTCCCGGCGAAGAAATTCCTCCCCCTGCTTCTTCGTGATCGTTCGACCAGGAACGGCCTCGACGCCGATGGTTCCCCAGCCGATAGTCCAGATGCCAACCGGGTCCTTATACGCCTTCGGGTACCAGCCCTCCCACTTTTTGATGAGAGCCAGACCAGCGGGCGAGATTCTTAGATTTTCGTTTCGTGTCGAACTCATATCACTTACCCCTCGTGTCCCACAGGACGTACGCCAGGAGGCCAATCGGAATGATCATACGAACCATGATCGTACTCACGACGAGAGACTCCGTTATTACGTCAGGATTGTTGCCCTGCATCCAATACACGGACAACAGAGAAATCGGCATGGTCAGCAGGATATCCAGGAACACCGGAACCCAGGTTCTAATAATCGGCTTCACGTCCATCGGCGCCTTCCTAGCCGATAGAAGGAAAAGTCCGCTTATATAGATAAGGATCGTCGTCAGTAGCGCGTTTTTGAAGGCAAGCTCGCTAGCGCGGAACGTATGTGTAGTCTCTTCTGGCGTGAAGAAGGAGAACGCCCACCAGCGCGCCTGTGCGACGGAGAACAATAGAAGCGCGAACGTCACGACGTTCAGCGCGTCGAAAGCGGCCTTGTTTGAGTACTTCTTAGCGACCAGGGCTAGCAGAACGAATGTCGCCGGTATGAACGTTGACCCTCCAGCGACCTCAACGCAGAACATCGGGATGATCTTGCCCGATCCGAGACTGGCCAGTATGCCGAACACGACCATCGATACTGTCGAAGTCGTAATACTTCCCCACTTCCAGCAGTACACTACGTACAGTGCCGGGAGTAAGAAGAAAGCGAGACTGATGGCCTGATCCCAGAACATTCCAGTTATCCTTTGCGCATTCTCCCCGTGTAGCGACTCTTTAGAAGCAAGACGACCAAGTTCAAAAGCTCAGCGCCCATGAACCCGAGGAAACCCGCAATGGCGGAAGTCAACTCTGAAGATAGTCCATAGGACTTGGCCAGCGTCCCTGCTAGATAGCCGAATACGCCGCTACCGATTAGCGCTGTGAAAGAGAAAAAGCGGGTGCTCTGCGAACTATTCCCGCACTCCGCGCAGGTATAGATGGTCATCTCACTCCCCCTTAGACGCAGAGCTACCCGGAAGTGCACGGTTCTTGATTACATAAGCCGCCCAGTCGAGTCCCTGCGTTCCGAGGTATCCGCCAATACCAGCCGAAACTAAAGCCCAGTCAGGCTCTATGCGCAGGACAACCTGCGCAACCATGTACCCGGAGAAACCACTAACGAGCGCATGCGCGAACAGCGCCGTCAGTTTCGGCATAACTCCGGTTCGAAGGTACGAATCCAGATAGCGCGCGACACCCCCGGCCATCGCGAGCAAAAGCCACATGACTTGGGCGGTGTACCCAAGCCACGTGGCGTCAGTTGTGTGAGAGGAAACGGGGTCCACGACTCACTCCAAGGTTGTTTTAGCCCAAAGGAGAGAGAGGCGTCGGCCTCACTTCCCCAAATACTTGCGCCGCCGTAACTCCTTCTGCCTACACGGTAGACAGTCGAACGGCGTTATTCCTTTCCCGCGCTCTCCGCCGCGATCTCGGCGTCGATAGCTGCAAGTTCCGCATCGATATCATCGCGTGCGTCGAACGGGACGACCTCTTCCTCTCCAAGGATCGGGTCTTCAACTTTCGCCGCCTTCTTACCTGCGGGCTTCTTCTTGGGCTTCGCCTCGTCTGCCAGTCTGGCGTCAGACGACATCTTGTCCTCAAGCTCCTTCTTACGGTCCTCGCGGCTCTTCACGTCCCGAGGAGCGTGTGCTTGGGCATCGATGGTGAAGTTGCTTGACTTCTGATACTTCCAGCCGAGGTGCGTGACGAGATCGGTCGCGTTTCGACGAGTAACTTCGTGGGGGTTGCCGTCCGTGTCGATAACGGTGACGTGCATTGCGTCTGACATTTGAGATGACCTTTCGTGTGAGTTGATTCTGACGAGTTTCTTATTAGTTATCGCGAAAAGGGCGGGTCAGGTTACCCCAACCCGCCCCTATCCAACTCCGTAGAGTCAGGAGTGACTTGATCACCCACCGCTTACGCGGCGAGATACGTCATCCAAGCACCGTAGGTGATGCTGAACGAGGTACCCGTGCCGTCGAGACGGACGCGGAGGTGCGTAGCACCCGGCTCCAACTTCTCGATGGTCTTCGACGAGATCGGAACCTCGTAGAAGCCCGTGCCAGGGATCGCCTTGAGAGCTGCGACTTCGACCGCCGAAGCGAAGCCAGCAGTCGTGTCAGCCTCGAAGTAGAGGTCGTAAACCTCGTCCGTGTCGGCGTAATCCGCCGCCGTGACGTGGACACTGACCATGATGATGCCATTCGGGATTTCGTTGTTGTCCCACTCAGCGCCCGTGAGGGTGTTGAGGGCAACGCCTGCCTCTGCGACATCCGCCGTCTCGGCACCGTCCGCAGCGTCACGAAGCGTTACCGCAGCGGCAGCATCGAATTCGCGAGTTACCTTACCAGCCATGCGAGCCATATGAAGAACCTCCTGCTTAGCTTCGCGTTTTCTTGGGAAGGGTTACCGCCCCGCTTGAGGGCGGTAACCTTTATTGTTAACGTTACCGATTACGCGGTCACGTCAGCGTTGGTGATGCCCCATACGCGGGCACAAGCACGACCGTGCATGACGGCCATACCAGCGATCCACTCAACGCGGGTGCGGTAGTAAACACCGTCGTCGAGCAGGCCAAGGTCTTCGACCTCCATGACGCCGTTCTGGAGACCCGTGACGTAACCGTCAGCGAGGTGAACGACGTAGATCGACGTGCTCGTCGAACCACCGGCAGGACCGGCTTCGTCGAAGTCGATGATCGGCTGACCCAGATCGTTGTAGTCGGCGATCAGGATCGGCAGGTCGTTGTAGCGGGTGACGCGGAAGCCGAACGAGTCGGTGTCAACCTGGATGTCACCGCCGACGCCAGCACGTGCCGCCTTGATGAGCTTGCGGCGCATGTCGGGCGACATGACGAGGTGCGTAGCACCGTCAACCTCGTCGATAGCCTTGTCGAGGGCTTCGAGAGAGAGCGGGCTGTTGGCGCTGGGAGCACCGAGGTTTGCAGGGATGAGCTGCGAACCGACGATACGCTTGCGCAGGCCGTCGAACTCACGCGGGTTTGCCTCGCTGTCACCGTTGATGATCTTGTCGGCGACGTGCAGAGCCATCGACTTGATCTTCATCGCTTCCTGCGATGCGCGAACGCCTTCACCGCGAGTCTTGATGATCGCGCGGTCAACGTCGAGGTTACCACCGACGATGCGGAGGACTTCGACTTCCGGGTTCACGACGCCGGTTGACGGGGTGTAGGTCTCGTTGTAACCACGGAAGGCGACGCCCGGAAGCGAACCCTCAACGGTGTACTGAAGAGAACCACCGACCACGTTTTCCCAGTTGAACGCACGCAACAGATCGCTGTTGCCTGCGAACATCTCGATAACAGCAGCGCGCTTGACTTCGCCGCTGTTCAGTTTGGACGCCTCAAGAAGGGTCAGACCCATAGTTACCTCCTAAATGGTCTTGAGCTGCCTGATATTCACGGAAACTCCCCGAGCTTCCACTTGGAAAGCCTCCGTGAAGTGGAGGCAACTAAGGAGACGCTTACCGCTTCGACGAAGATTTGAACTTCATCTGGTTAGCAATCTCCAATCGCTTGGACGCCGGGAGCTTGTTGAACTCAGCTTCCGTCATTCCACCGAACTGCTTGGTATCACCGCCGCCTCCAGCGCCGCCGCCCTGGCTGGCCTTGAAATAATGCGGGGCCTCCTTACGAAGGTCCACGGTGATCCACTCTTTCACGGTTCGACCCGTGATCCCGTCTTCGCCGAACTGCTTAACTCCGTCCTTCTTACAGGTCAGGGAGTTATCTTCCTCGACGATGAACGCGCCGTATGCTTTCTGCATTACGTCGCTGAGAGCTGACATCTGCACCCCGAGGTCGGGGTCGGTGAATGCCTCAGCAACGGCGCGGTCGATGAACGTCCGCTTGTAGTTCTTGACTGCTTCGTCCCGCTCAGCCTTCATGGCGCTTTCGCGCTGCGCAGCCTCAGAGACCTGCTTCTCGTACTTGCCACGAGCGATTTCCATACGCTCAGCGACGGTCTTCTCGATATCTTCCGGCGCGGTGATCTTGCCGTCCGCAACCTTCTGAGCAGTCTTCTTCAATTCCTCGTACGAATCCTTGAAGTCCGCGATGTCGAAATCCTCAGCCTTGACGCCGATAGCTGCGAGGATCGCCCCGAAGGATGATGTCGTCTCGTCAAGCTTGGTCGCCAACTTGGTGTTGTTATCGCGGAACTCTTCGAGCTTGGCTCTCGCGACAACGTTGACTGCGAACTTGCCCTTGTTGTCACCGTCTTCGGTGACTTCCTTCGCGACATCTACGAAATCGCTCGGGATGGATTCCTTGTCAGAGTAGTAAATGATAGGCATACGATAACTCCGTCATCGTTTTGTTCGGACCGGCCCCCGGCCCTGGGTACGCTCGTCTTTGCTAACCGTTATGGTTAATGATTATGGTTAACAAATCCTTTGCGTGATTGGACATATAGGGAACAACTCGTATTTGTCAAGGGGTCCCCTGCGATTACCGGTTTATTTTTGTTTACCGGATTTCTTGGAGAGTGGCTGGGCAGGCTTAGGCGCTGCCTTCATCTCACTCTTCTTGAGCTTAGACTTATGAGTTTCCAGGTCTTTTGTCAGTCCGTGCTCGTACTGGGCGGTCACTTTGCCCTGCTCAAACATATCGTCCTGTAGGAGCAATTGCTGCTCGCGGCTGAGAGCGGCCTCTTCCTGCAAGACGCTCTGCTGCCGTTCGGCCATATCATCCCGCAGACGGCTAGAAGCATCCGGGTACCCTGCGTGCATCGCCGCCACATCCGGCTGATTCGGGAAGTTCTTGAGGTCGCTCAGCATCTCCTTGAACTCTTCCAAGGTGATGTCTTCAGAGATGAACTCGGAAGCCTGTAGCGTCTCGTACACCGACTGAATCGGAATGATCCCCTCTTGGTAGAGGAGGGCTACGGCTCGCAACTCACGCGCAGCAATGTTGAGCGACTTGAAGTCCTGGTTCAACTTGATCTTGATACCCTTGATCGGCTTTCGCTGCCAGTCGAGGTACCACGTGAACACCCGCGTCAGAGCTAGGCTGAGAGATTCTGTGATGTTCAGGAGAATAGACATCTCGTTCGCTTGCTTAAGCGCGAAGATGTTGTCAGATTCGGCGGTAGCTTGGGGGCGGATACCCATGATCCGCCCGCCGAGCTGTGCGATGTGCTCTTCCTTCTCGGTCAAGCTATCTGTTAATGACTTCAAGCCTGTCCCGTAATACTCAAGCACACCCGGCTTCATGTCAGGGCCGACTTCCCAGACGACTGACGGACCGACGTGGTAATCGCCTGTTTCCTGACCAGGAGCGATGGGGACGTAATACACTGGTAACGCTGTGTAATATCTCCCGTGCTCAAGCTGAGCAGAGGTCCGATAGTGCGCCATGTTCAGCGCGGTGATGTCATAAACCGGGGATTTCTGGACTTCCGGCGTCGGCGAGAACGGTCCCACGATTACCATAGGGATGAAGTCGAAAGGCTTCCCGTTACGTGTGGGAGTGACTTCTTCATACTCCTTGCCCAAGAATGAAGGGCTTTCATCCGTGGGGTCAAAGTTGTACAACCGCTGCTTGTAGACGCCGTTATCTAGGAGGAGGAGACGGTACCGTGCGCGTAGCGAACTCGTACCATCCCACGGATTGCTCGGAGCAACTGTACTGTCATCCAGGCGAGCAACGTCACTGACAATTTCCCGTAGAAGAACATAGGATAGTACCTCCCTACCGTTGATCACAGTTGTCTGCCAAGACAAGATGTTCTCGGCGACATACTCAGTCATATACACCCGCTGATCCTTAGCGGTCATATCGACGAGTACTCCTACACGCCCCACGGAACAAATCTCGTAGGCGAGCTTCTTCGCGAACAGGTTCAGGTCTAGTCCGTTGATTGTTACGTTATCAAGGTCGGCCTTATTGGCGTTCTCGGCCTTGAGAGGGCGGCGGAAGATGGTCCCGACGAGGCCCAACACCGTTCTGGCTACCATGTTGACGTAGGTAGCCCGCTGTTTGTAGGTCTCGTACGAGGTGCCGTATTCGACATCCAGGGACGGCAGATAGTCCGTGCCCTTCTCTTTAACGCGCCGCTCACCGGCCAACGAATCGCGAATCATCACCCACTCTGGGTGATAATACTTGTAATCGGAGTGCAGAAACGAGGTCAGTTCGGACCGCGCTTGCAATGCCTCCAGCGAGTTGGAGCCGGTTCTGATCATGCAGTATAGTTAATCACTTTGGTTAATTTGTCAAGGGGGTACGGGTCACTGGCTGTGGAGCCTACCACACCCCCTTGACTGCCCAGGCGAGTTAGGGCTGCCCTGGGGTTACTTCTTCCGGCTGGCCGGGATGGCGGCTTTCTCCTCAGCAGCGCTGTCTCCGGTTGCTGCTTCCTGCTTCGGGTTGTCCGCCCAGTCGGCGATCTCGAAACGCGGCTTGTAGTTCTTGAAGCCCTTGGACTTGAAGTCCTGAGCGCCGAGAGATACGACTGGGGTCTGCTCCTTGAGATCGTGGATAGCGGCCTGCTCCATGATCTCGCCGAGCAGGCGACCCACTTCGCGCTTGGCCGATTCCGAACCGAGCTTCAGAATGTACTGCTTGTTGTCGTCCACGCCCTTCAGGAAGAGCGAGTACTGCATCGACCAGCCTTCGCGCTTCTGAGGATCGGTCGAATACGGGCCGTGGTCGGTAAGATCGTCCTCATCGGGGAGAACGTCCAGGAGGGAGACTTCGACGGTATCCACCGGCTTTCCGTCCTTCCAGCAGACGTAGCCCTGCTTCGACTCGAAGATGTTCAGGTAGACCTTGGTTCCGCTGGGGACCGAGACATCCTCACTGCCGTTGTTGTACGAGTAGATACCGACACGACCTTCGAAACGCATGAAGTTCGAGTTGACGGCTGCCGACTTGTCAACAGCGCCCTGGAGGCGGGCAAGAATTTCAGCCTGAGACATTGCTCGCAGGCTGTTCGAGTTTGATACCGCTAGATTGTTTGCCATAGGATGGCGTCCTTTCGCTTTGTCAGATTGTCACTTGTCAACTTGTCAACTGTTATTGTTTTAGTTGATTGTTAACCCTACCACAGGCCGCATCGCGTGTCAAGCGTTAAGGTTAAATGGAAAGGTTAACGACGAATTGCGTCTTCCAGGAGAAATGGTGCAGAAGCGCGAAGATTGCCGTTAACCTTCCCGGTTAACTATATAGCAGCTATGTGGATGGAAGTCAACGCAGGCGGAGGGGGTACAACCGCTGCCGTGGTGCGTTGGCGGCGCGGGGCTGCGTTAGATAGGCCCGGTTCATGGGTTCCGTCGCGTCGTCGTTCTCGCTGTACCCCGCCAACTCTTCTAAATACTGAGTTAGTCTACCAAGATGTGCCTTGGCGATGAGGTATGCCGCTTCGTGCGTAACATGTACGCGCGCCTCAGAATTGAGCCGACGACGTAACCATCTGTCCACGTCGTCTTGAGCCTTCTCGACATCATCGTCCAAGATGGCGAAGTGTGTATCTTTCTCCGCCCACCCACGCTCCCTCATGAGTAATCTGAGATGGCGCGTCTCATTCACGGAAGAGACGACGACGAGATCGCCGGGTTTCACCTCCCGCATGAGCTTCGTCGTTCTACCCGTCCCACGACTTTGAATCTCATGAAGTTCAAGGGCGACATGTAGTACAGAGGCGATGCCATAAGGGTCCATCACGACTCCTCGAACTTGGTCCGCAGGACGAAATACGGATTCCCCTCTACCATGTAGTCTTCCGGGTCGAGGCCAGAGTCCTCGGCTAGCCTCTTCGCGTCGAGCTTCTTACGCCCGCCGTTTTGAGATAGAGACGCACTCCACCCTTCTCCGCCCATGCGATTCGTGTCAGCTTCGAGAAGGAGTTCACGAAGCTCGAACTCGGCCTCCTTCTTCTCCGCCTCCATCGCCTTCATGTCGGCGCGCAGCGTCGCAACCTTCTTCACGGCTTGGTAGAATATCTCCATCTCCTCTTCGGAGAACTCTTTAGGCTTCCTGACGTTGCCGGAATATCGAGAGGCATCAGTCTGCGCGCACGCTGATACGAACTTGCAGTAGGTGCAGTCGTTGCGCATCTTGCCTTCAGTTGGGAAGTCCTTCGCGGCCTTATCGGGATCGAACACCGCGTCCGCGCGCTCCTTCGCACGCTGATAGACCTTATCGTCGTACTTGACAGTAGCTACCCGGATATCTTTGAGATTCGCGGGGTTGATATATAGAACCGCCACGTAGTCTGGCTGATAGTTGGTGTTCCGCCGCAGTGCCCCCATCTGCACGTGCCCCTGCCCCTCATGCCTCGGTTTGGGTCTATAGTAGACGACCTCGGTGGAAGGGTCGATAAGGGACGGTCCCTTGAACTTCTTGGGGGCCGCGTACTCGCCGCCAAACGTCTTGATCTCAGTGCCGAGGACGCCGCCACCACCGATGTCTTCCACCCCATATTCTACGAGCGCATCCGGCGCAAGATCGACGACTACGCCGTCAGGTGTGGCCGATAGTCGTCCATCAACGAACGTCTTCTGCTCCCCGCCCATGAATAAGCAGCGGTCTCTCCCGAACATATCTTGCAGACAGGGCACAGCGAAATCATTTTCGATGAGGTTACCGCGCTCGGCGTGCCCCCATTCAGGGTCCTCTTCCTCAGGGTCCTCTGCCAGCTCCGGTGCGCGCTTCTTGAACCACAATTCGCGCCAGCATCCGAACACCTCCGACGCACCACACGTCTGCGAGCGGTCGTGCGCCCACACCTTTTGCCCTCTGGCCACTGCCGCAGAGAAGCCATCTTTGAAGTTGACTGCCATAGTATCTCCAAGAACGCAGTTTGGCGGGGGACTTGCCCCCGCCTTATCATCTTACTTCTTACGGCGGAACCACCACCATCCATTGCTCTTGGATGGTCCGTCGTCGTCGTCGAGGCCGGGGCCGTTGTCGTCGTTGAGGCCGGGGCCGTTGTCGTCGTCATCCGGGCAAGGGTTGTTATCGCAGTAGTCCCAGGACATCCCACAATCGCACGTATCCGAGTCATCGTCATCATCGACCGACCTGAAGGCGTCCTCGTGCCAGTCAGACACACCATCGACAAGCGTGTCTCCACCGACGACGCGGTGCTTGTCCAGCGCCTCTGCCGCCTGGGATTCAGACAGTTCGCTGATCACCTCATAGGCGCATACGCGCATCTTCGAGTTGTTATAGTCGCGAGGAACAGCCACAACGTCGGCGGGATCAACCTTGCACACGACGACACGATCCCCGGCACTGTTGGACGACCCGAACGACGGAAGGTACTGCCGCGCGCAGACGTGCAAACCCTTGGCACACGTCTGGTCGCGGTTTGCCTCAACCTCCCACGCCTCAACGCGCGGTTTGGCACCAACGGAGTTGTCGAACGTCCCCGAGTGGATGTCCTTGTAGTCGTTCCGTACCTTCTTGTAGACGATGAAGTATCCGTCCTCTGTGATGGGGATGTTGTTCGCGGCCAGGAAGTCATAGAGGCTTTCCACCGCCTCACGACGAGAGTTCTTCAGAAGACGCTCGGTGAACCTCAAGACAGGCTCCACCGGATATCCCTCGGCGACGTGCTCCATGATGCGTTCCGCGATAGGAAGTTCCAACTTCCTGCCACGGTACATGACGCCATCCCGCGTGACAGTGACGGAGCCGTCCGTCACATCGGTTGCCACTTTGATCGCCTCACGAACCTTCTCCAGGGTGTCCATCAACCCCCGGATGGTGCTGTCCTCGTCGCCGCGAATGATCGCCGCCTTGACTTCATCGAAGTTGGCGTGATCCTTCGGCCAGATGTAGTGCGTACCGTCGTTAAAAAATACGGTAATCGAGTCACGCTGGGCGATATGGGCGTAGTTCCTGGACATTAGGCAGCTGCCTTGTTGAGGGTGTCAAGATTATAGTCGCCAGAGACGAGGCGGTCAACGAAGTCGTCGAAGATTTCAACCAACTGGGTTACTCTCGCGTTATCAGCGAGCTTTGGAGGGATGTCGTACGTGGGGAGTCCGTCGATGTCCTGCCATCCCTTGATATACCGCTTCATGTGGTGCAGGTCGGTAGGAACACGCTGGGAGCGACACAGTGCTGACAGCGCACTGTAATTCTGCTCGCACAGGTTGACGAGATCAGTCAGTGAGTCCCCGATGTTGTTACCATCGTTGCTGTTGATGTACTTGCCGTAGACGTTCGACATGAGTCTCTCAAGCGGTCCCCTTCTAGCACTGCTGGAAGTGTCGATACCAAAGAGGCTCTGTTGCATCGTGGCGGCTCTCAAGGCCATGGTCGTCTTGATGAGGGGGTCCCTCCGCAACGTAGCGAGAAGTCCTATCCCATCCGCGCGCTCTTCGTTGGTCATCTTCATGGAGGCGGTATCGAAAGCCACGTTCAAGAGCAGAACCACAGCCTCGTTCCGGCTCATATAGCTGAAGTTGCGTACGATGACCTCATCGTCTGAATGTAGATCAAGGAGTTCATTCTCAACCTGAGCGTGGACCGCACTCGGAAGGTGAACCCAATCCGGGGCCTCCTTGGCGATTCGCGCCGCTTGGTTCTCAGTCACGCGGTATATCGGGGAGTCGTCGATAAAGTCGAGTTTCCGAGCCTCCTTAACCAGCGCGGTTACCGCCGACGAACTCAGCTTATGCGGAGCCGTCGCCAACTTCTCTACCAACTTGATATCCGGGTGCTTGAACAGACAATCGTACGTGACGGAGAATCGCGTGATGTAGTACGCCTTCTTGAGATAGTCAGGCTCTACCTTGTCTTTTTCCCAGCCGTTGCTGCCGTTCCACGCGTATACGCTGGTGCGCGAGTGCGCCCGCTGACGCTGGTCCCCCTCATCGGGCTTCAGGTCGTCAGCGGTGAACGCCGCCATCAGGATACCGAGTTCGTCGAAAAGCTCCATAATCTTGTCGATATTCCCCTTGGGGCAACGAATGACGTGCGCCTGAAGGAAAGTGGATGACGAACCGCGCGGGAGAATCGCCTTATCGAGCAGTCCTCTGAGATGTTCAGGGACGCGCTCCTCCCACTTTGGGAGGTTCGATGGAAGGAAGTACACGATGTTCGGCAGTTTCACATCGATAGCCGTTCTCGCCTTGGACAGGCTGAGGTTCAGTTTCTCATTGGTTCCGCTGTAGTTCCTTTCGAATGACAACGAGTATGTCGCGAGAAGCGCACGGCCATTCGGAAGACGCGATGCCGCCACCGTCGTATCCACATTAGGCGCAGGGATAGTCTGTTTGACCTTCCGAATCCTATCCTCGGGATTACCCTGAGCGTCGTACGCCGTGTACACTTCATCGACTTCAGGAAGCGTTTCCACCCAAGCTTTGTGGTTGCTTCTGACGTGATCGCGAACCAGCGGAAGCAGTCGAGCCACCGTTGTCAATGCAGCGAAGTTGTTCGAATCCCGCGTGGTGATCAACTTTTTTGAAAGCCTCTCCAGAGCGTCGTTGAACTTCCTTGCGTCTCCAACGATATCGATAAGAAGCTGTTTGAACGCGGCGAAGATTTCCGCCAGTTTTTCTTCGATATTCGAGACGGACCTCGTATTATAACGGATTGCCTCGCGCGCCATCGTCACATCGCACGTCCCGATGGGGAGGTCGAACATGACGTGGCGACCTGAGTCGCGGATGCTGTCGAGGAAATCCCGGAAGCCGGTGGGAAGGTTGATAAGCTTGTTCTCGTCCAACGGATATATCGCCGACCCCTGGCGAATAAACGCCTTCCCGTTCTCGTAACTCGCCTGATTCTTGGAAGGGTCCGCCAAGAACAGACCCGGCGCAACTTCTACGATAGCAGTGTAGAATTGCAGTTCGGCCTGCTTAATGTCCCCGTCGAATTTGACAGGCTTGTCGAACCAGCAGAAGTGCTGAGCAGCGAGCCCGTCGATGATAAGTTGCCGAGAGGAGTATGCCACCGGCACCTTCACCTCGACTCCGCCGCGCTCGATGTCGTCGTCCTCTGCCGGAGGCACGTCGAAGATGTGGCTGATCTGGGGAACGTTGTCTTCGGTAATGGAAATAGTGTAGAGGCGCACTCGCCCAGTTTCGTTGAGGTCCGTACCGTTGCTCTCATACGGCGCTCCGTTCCAGCCCGGAGCGTCAAAACAGCGGACCGTGTAGGTGTCGGAGATTGACAGCGGCGACTTGGAGCCGACGCCGAACATCCCCGTCTCCTCGTTGGACTTGCTCTTCGTGCTGTGACCGATCTTAGAGAACAGCCACATCACGAAGTCATGCTTCATGCCAGCGCCGTAGTCCCGCACGATAAACGTAGGATCGAACGTTGTGGGGAGGAAGACGCGAATAGCCTCCTCAGGGTTCTGCGCCTTGACGTGAGAGTCGAAGCCGTTCGCCATAAGTTCGCGAACGACCGTCCGTTCCCGCTCCGAGTAGATGGACGAGATGACGTTGGCCATCAAATCGCCCTGAATTTCGAACGAGAAGTCTACCGTCTCCGATACGCCACCGACGACCGGAGATTCACGACCTTCTTCAACTTTTTTCATGCGTAGGAATACCCCTGTCAGACGCTCTTGCCAGCGCGATAGATGTGGAGTTTTGTTGCGCGCAGTCCCTCGACGCCGTGTTCTGCGTACAGCGTCTCCCACTCTCGATACTCTGTCGGAGTGAGGTTGTAAAGTGTCATCGCCTCCTCCCGTGACAACAGCCCACCACGGACGGCATGGACCACCTCAGCCTTACGGCGAGGCACCCAGCGACGCGTTTTGGGATCAGGCAAATCGGCCAGCGTGAGGAGTTGCGCGGTAGGGCCGACTACAGCCCTGGGGCGCTTTGGTGTGCGTGCAGTCATGGGGTCATACCTCCATCGGTTGATGAGAGGCAATCTAGCATGTTAACCGCGAATGTAAAGCGTATCTATACGGTATGGTTAATACTTAGTTACCCTTCGTTTTCTTCGCAAACTCCGCGTCGGCGTTAGCGAGGTATTCCTGCAAGTCCTTATGAGTCGAGATCAGGTCGGCGTACAGGAGTTCCTTCATCACACGAGCCGCGCCGATGGTATCCGACAAGGCGTCGTGTGCGTTAAGCAGGAACTCTCCGGTCACGCGGCGGTGTACCTGCTCCAACTTGTACCGCGCCCCGAGCGCGGTCATCGACTGTTTCATGATGCAGATGTGGCTGACGCCCTCGTCGTGCCGCCCGAGAACGAGATCGGTTCGGAAATCGGGGTGAGCGCGCCCTGACGATGAACGAATCAGTTTCTCGTCGAAGTCCAAGTTATAGGCGGAAACCACGTCCGCTTTGCGACGCACTTCCCGCAGTTCAGCCATTACCTCTACGATGTCGCGCCCCTCAGCTCGTATCTGTTCCTCGGACAGACCGTTGATCTCCATAGCTTTCGGGTCGAAGTGCGCATCCTCGGGGGGATTGACCAGTGTGTCCAGCGTGAACTCATACTCGTCTTCGGCGAGGTCCATGAGAACCGCACCTAGCTGCACCACCCACGGCTGCGCCGGATCGTAGATATCCAGCTTGCGCGGCAGACCTGTCGTCTCGGTATCGACCACGAGCACTTTCGTGGAGGCCAACTTGATTCCCAGGTCTTTCGCCACCTGGGAAGGCTTTAGGAAGTTCATCTGTACACCGTTTGAGTTAACATTTATGGTTAACATTATAGTCCAAACGGTGAACAAAGTCAAGCGCCCCGTCAGGAGCGTTAACTCCTGACGAGGTGCAAGGTCACTACGCGTGACACGCCACGTTTTACAGACGGATTAGCACGAATCGGCGTCCTCGTTGCTCTGTCCTGCCGTCCTCAGTCCCTAGGCTAGACCTTTTCGCCTTCGGGTTAAGCTCCCCAAACTGGCGGTACGTGGCGGTGAGTCCACGCCCTATGCCTTTTGGGTCGGTCGCTTCAAGCTCTTTTGTCTAACTTAGACATCTTTTCGTACCTCGTAAGAGTGGAATCCTGCCTCCTCGCGGAAGCTTAGGAATTCCGCCCCGCTCTTCTTAAACAAAGGGGGGAAATCTGTTCTCGCGTCGTCGTCATCGGCGAGCACGCGGAAGGTAACACCGGTTGGAACTTTCTTCAAGTGCTGTTTCAACCGCATGGAAGATATCGGGCAACGGAGGCCGCGTAGGTCGATATCGTGAGACATCACGCCGCTCTCCCCAGGGTTGCGAGCGGGACAACGATGTCGCCACCGAAAACTACCGCGCCTTCGTCGTCGTGGACGGCGTAGGTCCCCGCATGGTAGTCGAAGAACAGGTCGCCAGGAGGAAGGTCAACCGCGTCGTCTGGCTCGAATCCGTAGAACAGCAGACCGCTGTCGCTTACCTGATCCCACCCGGTGTGCGTACCGACCACCCTTCCAAGAATAATCAAAGGAGTTCTGTCTTCAGTCGTCATCTTCTTCTTCCCTCAGTTCGATGAATCTTCCATCATAGAATTCGACGGTTGGCCGTACCCACACCGTCCCATCCTGTCCCTGGTACACCGTCACCGATGACAGGTCCTTCTCTAGTACTGCGGTGGGATACGTCACCATGTAAAGTCCACCGGTCTTCACGTGACGGTGTGTCGGTACCCAGTCGTCGTAGGCACAGTCGGCACACGTCGAAGCGCGCTTGTCGCCTATGAACTTATCGTCGCATAGACAGCACATGCACAGGTAGTTACCAGGAGCCCAGAAATACCTCTTGGGCCGACTGTCGTTCTTTGTCTGCATTAGTGGGTATCCCCCCAGTGCATTCCCTGATCGACACCTACCTCAACAGGGAGCTTGAAGTCAAGGTGTTTCCCGGCCTTATCCGCACCACGGATGAACGCATCCTTAACGCGATCAGCGTGATGAGGTCTGGTGGCGATTTGGATTTCGTCGTGAGAGTACAAAAGGATTGTGTAGTCCTTGTCGTACCCATACTGGAAACCGTACTCGTTTTCGAGGATGTCGATAAGGAACAGAATCCAGTACTTCGAGATAATAGCACCGGCCCCTTGGAGGAGGGCGTTGAGCGCGGCGTGGGGTTTACGAACGGGAATACGTCTCCCGTCGAGTCCGATCAAGTAGCCCCTCTGTACACCGGTCATGAGCCACGTATTGAGTTGCTGGTACCCTCGCATGCCCTTCATGAATCTAGAGCGAGAGTGCGCGCCGAGTGACTTCTGCTTTTCGACAGAAGCCAGCGGATCGATAACGAAGCCAAGCTTCTGGTCTCCAGCGCCGTACATAGCTGCGTAAAGCCACTCTTTAGCCTTACGGCGATCATCGAACCCAAGGATGACGCGGTTCTCTTCATGTACGTCCTTGTTCAGCACGACATCGGCGAAGTGCCCATCGTCATACTTGTACAAGTAGTGCGCCCACGCGCGCATCTCGATACCAGCGAGGTCCGATCCGACCATCACGAAACCATCAGGAACAGTGAAGCACGCGCGGCAGTCCCATCCCCACTTGCCCTCTTCTCCCTTTAGGATTCGTTGTACGACTTTACCGTTCTCGTCCTTGACCTTGTTACCGTGTTCGTCAGTAAGGTCCTTGGCTTTCACAGACGGAACCTGTGAGATGTTTGGGTCGGAGTGTGTGGCGCGGAACGCTACAGTGTTGCAGGCGCGTATCGTCGGATGGATGAAGCCGTCATCATCAACGAGCTTCAGCCACGCCTTGTCTCCGGTCATGATCTGCCCGAGGCGCTTCTGAATGAGAAGGAACTTCACGATACTCTTCGCAGCCGGAAACTGCTCGTCGATTTTGTTCAGTTCAACTTCCGACACGGAGGGGTTACCCGTATCCGTGAACTCCTCGGGCATCCACCCTAGTTCCATGAGACGCCGTGCGATCTGTTGACGCGAGGCTGGGTTGAAAGGTTTCATCTCAACCTTAACGAAAGGACATCCTACCTTGGCTTCGTAAAGAACCTCCTTCTGCTTGTTCTTCACCACGCGGTTCACCTTGGGGTGAAACTCTTCCCCCCACCATTCCCGCAGGTAGTTTTCCGGCAGGTTGCGCTGTGGTCGATACATCTTGTTGCCGACGTGTTCGTACATCAGCCACGTCAAGTGCTGCTTCGGTCCCGTGCCAGCCATCAACTCTCGTTTACGCGCGATATCAGCCGGATCATCAGAGTTCACGATGTGCTCGAACTCTTGCATGTCCTCAATAGATAGCGCTGGCATGTCCAGCGGTATCTCATGATACACCCATTTAGACGGCTCCAGTCTTGGAGGAAATTCCTCCTGAATGACCGCTTGGGCTTTCTCGCTCTCTACTTCAAGTTGGCGGCAAAGTTCCTTAGCGTGGTCGATGTCGATCTTGATGCCAGACCTCTTGATCTGCTCCATAAGTTCGGCCATGTAGTGCTCGATGTTAATGGCATCACGGTTGGAAGGTACCCTGTACTTGGCGTCAAGTTTCTCCTTCCAGATCGCCGAGAGCGTCCGAACGTCGTGGATTGCGTACTCGTGCATCTCTTCGTTGTAGGATTCCCACGGATCGATCCCCATCCGCTCGAACACCTTACCGTACTCTCCCTTCTTATGTGGGTTCGCCAGACGAAGGCCCCAGGCTTCGAGACTATGCGAGCCAATGAGTTTGCCGCTGAATTTGAAAGGATCACTATCTGGACGGGCCTTGTGCGCTTCGTACCTCTTGAAATCCTCTTCCTCCTTAACGTTGGAGTAAAACAACTGGCAGAGAACCAGAGAATCGATGAACTGCTGATCGTTGGCGCGACTCAGGTTGAAGTGGTGTTCGAGCACCGGAAGGTCGAAGCCGATTCCGTTGTGGAACACTACGTTCTTCGCCGATTCCAGGTACGGAACGCCGTTGCTTCCTATGTCGTCGTGCCCGATAAAAGTTTTGATCTCACCGGTATCGTAATCTTCCGTCACGAGCATGTGTACAGTGTGCGGGATGATCATGCACCCGCCGCTGTCATACTCGATGCGCGTAGTTTCGATATCAGCGATTAGGAGTCTCGGTGCCATACTATTCCCTCTCGTGCATGTAGTGATAGGATGCGACGATGAGTTGATTCTTGGCGCGCGTTGCCGCCGTGTACCACCACTTCTTCCAGTCCTGGTGACTCTCTGGCATCATAGTTCCGAGCATGAACACTTTGTCGTACTCACTCCCCTGTGCCCGGTGACATGTGATGACGTTGGCCCACAGCACCTTTACGCGGTTCGCGCCTTGAGTGTAGCTCGCGTAGCGTCGAATACCCTGATCTCGCTGGTAGCTTGGATGAATCTGTTGCGGAATCAGATCAACCATCGATACGGTGATGGTGCGCGTCCTACCGTATCGGTCGGTGACACTAAGCGCCGCGATATATGGGTTATTGCTGCGCGCGTCTGCACGGTCAGGTTTTCCTGTGTAACCGTAAAACTGTACACCCTCCACTGTAACGATGTCTCCGCGAGACAGTCTAACAGTGTCGTTGTTGTCGTCGATGTAAAGTTTTTCTCCCTTCATAGGGAGCCACGGGAACCTCTGAATATCGAAGTCGAACCCGAGCGCCTTACGCAGGCGTGGTGCAATGGCGTGCCTCTCCTTATTCTGCCAGACGATGAACTGCGAATCCTCGTGTCCTTTGATGGAGCCAATGGAGCCGTCCCTTATCATCTTGACATCATCGTAGTCGGACATCTCCTTGATCGTAGGAACGCGGCCTGCGTGAAGGGAGTGTGCGTACTTCAGAATGCCGCTATCTGCGCCTTGTCTCAGAATCTCTTTCAGGTGAACGTCAGCGTTGTTGAAATCCACGGCAGGTTGCTCGTTGACAGGCGGTAGCTGTGCCTCGTCTCCAACGAATATGCGCGGAAGGTTTACGGGCGTGATGAGGTTCGTATATATCTTATCGCGACCAATCATAGACGCTTCGTCAAACAGTAAGATCGAGAAGTCAGATTCGATCTCCTCTGGCAACTTACCGGTGAAACTGAGAGTGTCCCCTTGCTTAGCCCTACGATCCAGGTCGCGCAGCATCTTGGTCTCTTCCGCCTCCTCTTCAGGCGTCAGTCCACCGCGCTCCTCTCTGGCGGATTCTAACTCATCCAACCTCTTGTGCATCTTAGCCAGTGCGTCGCTCGGACGATCTGCCAACGCTTTGTGGAGCGTCATCGCCTGAACATCGCTGATACCTGCCGCCAGAAGTTTCTGGTTTACGACACTCGCAGCCTTTCCAGTTGGTGCGCACACTGCGGGGCGGTGCCCCATGTTCAGGAGCGCCCCTATCAAGCGAACCATCGTAGTCGTCTTACCAGTACCCGCAAGCCCGGAGAGAATAAATTCACTCTTCGGAATCGAATTCATCGCAAACTGCGTCGCCTTGTTCAGCGCCGTCTGCTGATTCTCCGTCAAGGAGACTTCCGAGGAAGCGCGCTGCGTCGTTCTTCCTATAGGTGTGGAAGGCTCGTCTGACGGAATGCACTGAGGTGCCGTATTCATCTGCAATTTCCCTAACTGTCGTCTTCTTGTCCAGGTATGCGGCCCACAGCCTAGGCACGTGGCTGTATGGGATCGTAGGAGGCCGTCCAGGAGAACCTTTGTCCCTCCCGGCTTCCCTTAGAATCCGCCTTACGGTGCGCGGGTCAACGCCGAGCAATTCGGCGATGCGGCGTATAGGAGTCCCTTTATTATTCAGGTCTATGACTCTTAGACGTTGCGCACCTACAGTTCTCGTGCGTTTTACGGACACAGCCTCAACATCCTGCCTACTCGATACCAGTACGATGTCGTCACAGTACGCATCCGCTGTTTCACCTCTCGGTGCGCCTCCCGCTCTAACTCAAGAGCGCGGCGAGTCTCTGCGTGCTGCCTTACGTTCATCCATGAGGTCGTGCTCGGCGGTAGCAGCTAGTCGTGCGGCGTCGCCACTCATGCAAAATGCTCCCACGTCTTGCTATAGATATCTCCACTCAAGGCGGCGATGTAGCCGCCGATGGCTTTTTCCACGGCCTCTTTATCTTCCAGCCCAACGCCATCCTTGAACATCTCGTACAGCATCTCACTCACCATAATGATCACGCACGCGTGCACTAGAGACACGACGGTAGCTGGGATGTTGTCTGGCGCGTTGAGTGCAGCGTATGTTACGAACTGTTGCTCGATATCCTGAACCTTCGCCCTGACGTACACTGCTGCCTTGTCGGCCTCTTCTTTCGTAAGTTCGCGCATATCACACGTCTCCTTGTGTCGCCCAGAACTTGTCATCTGACATCGTAACGAGCGTACGCCCACCGTGTGGGTAGATGATCGCGTGCGTGTGCGCCCAACTTGAAGGCCCCTGGTTGTACCCAAGGTCCATCTTGGTTGAAGTGCCGACCACGTAGCAACCGCTCTCAATGGAGGGGGAGTGGATGTGCCCGATGGTAGATTTCTCTGTGACGAACTTGAATGCCACCTTGGTCCCGCGCCTGCCGTTTGGTCCACGGTGGCCGTGCCACCCGCACTCGATGTCGAAAATCTCGTAGCTGTCGTCAGGATACAGCCACGTCACATCGGCGATAGTCTCTGCGTCCTCAGGGTTGTCCAGGACAACGCTGAAACACGTCTCTAAGAGTGGGGTTTGCTGCCCCTCGACGCGCTGCCTGATTAATTCCTTCTTGAGGTCGTAGAAGATGGCGTAGTTCTCGAAGTCCTCCTTGTCGGCTGGATCGAACTGCATCAGCCACTTCTCGATGAAGTACTCATGATTGGAATCGACAACGATATTATCGAGCGACATCGAAGTAGTGAAGAGGAGGAAGTTTGCGGCCTTCTTAAAACTCCACTGGAGCGACCCCTCTTTCGAGCGATCCAGTGAAGCTCTGCGAAACACGTTGGACAACTCGTGATAATTCGCCCCGGTCATGTCCATCAGATCATGATATATCTGGCGCGTTGGTTTGACATGCTCGACGAGAGGTGTGAACTTCGGCTTCGACACCCAGTCGAATCCATCACGCTTGGCGTCAATACCCCACGTGGCGCGTGACACGGTGCTGTCCAACTTCTCCACGTGGATGTCACCATACACGACGGCCTCGACGCCAGCTTCGTTGACGTTGACATTGCCACCAGACACCACGTGATCGAGGTCATAAAAGGTACCGTCGAGGTCACCTGCGGGTGTGAGGTGGCGGAACCACACGCCCCGCTTAGTGACCTCGACGATAACTGCGCCATGAACGTGATCGAAGTGCGCGCGGAAACCAGCCTTCGTCGGCGTGTAGTACGGATGCGTAACCGCACCGGTTGTAGCGATGAACTTCGTTGGGCGATCTTTGTGGGTCGGGACCGTCTCCAGTGAAATCTTCGTGTGAGGAAAGATGCCCCAGAGCCTCTTCGTATAGGTCTGGAGACCTTGAAGCGGCTTGACCATGGTTGGCGTCAAATTCAACTCCGGGCTGAACCGGAGTTTGTCGCCTAGGACGATTGGGTCATCCGACACATAATCGATAACGAGCGGGTCGAACTCCGCCTCGTCGTATTCAGCGAAACGTTGACGCCCAACGCTTGTGAGCGGGCCGACCACCAGTTCGGCCCCGAGGTACTTTGAATAAGCTAGGAGATTGTTCCAGAAGTCCTCGTGCACCTTTGCGCCGCGAACAGCGCACGTGAAGATGTAATACTCCGGCTTGGTCGCATAACGCGGCTTGCGGACAACAGGGTTGCGCGCACTGCGAATAGCCGAGATTGATTGTTTCTCTTTGTTCAGATTGTCGAAGAATGTGGAGCGGGCGACACCTGTTGCTTCCGCAGCCTTTCTGACAGACCCGTACGTGCTCAGAGCATCTAGGTAGGGGGTGGAGGACATCGTTAACCTTCCGAATTAACCTTAACGATGTCTCTTATAGCCGACACACCCCCATGTGTCAACCTCGCCTTATCGTCTATCGAACTCGAAGCGGACCACAGGGCCGACTTCGCGGGTCTGCGTGATTAGGCTGAGGACAAACTCCTCAGGCGTCCTGATGCCGTCGTCGGGAGGCATGAACACGAAAACAATGGACGGAGGAGAGGAATCGCTGAACCCAACACAGTACGACCAGTCCTCCGCCTCGGTGTCGTGTGCTTCTGCGACAACATCCAGGATAGCCTCGACGAGTTCCAGTTCGATCACGCTGTCTACGTGATAACTTAGGCTACTGGAATCGAGTACTGTCCGCTTATCCCTCGGCATCTTCGCTATAGATGCGATGAACGAATCGTCGAGTGGGAAAGATACGAATAAGTGCTTGTTGTCGTAGACTCCGAATATCCCGTCCTCGAAACACTTACGGATACCGTAGAAAGAGACAGTACCGCCCTTGAGAGACTTACTATCGAGCGGCAGCAAGTCGTCGATAATTCCATCAGTCACATTCAGTTTCATCGCGTAACCTCGTCTGGATTCTTGTCCAGTTCACGCGATGTAACGAGAGGTACGAACCCTCTTTCTCGGAGGACTCGAACAGTATCGTCGGGATTGACGGTAGCATACTCTGTGGCGAACACAGGCTTACCTCCTAGGAAGCGGAGGCACCAGTCCACGTCCCTACGATGTTCCTCAGAAGTCTCAGCATCATCCTCGTCATACAGGTAGTTCTCGATACCGATACCATCGATGATATTCACGTACGCGCGATACTCCAGGAGGTCTGGTGCATTCTGCGGGATGATAAGGAACGTGCTGTCATTCTTCTTAGCGCGCTCTGCGATGTCCTTGATGAACTCCAGCATGAGCATGGCCATCCTTTCACGGCCTTGCTCCTCCCAGTACTGATACACGTCCACGACATCGAGGTACGCGCCGTCGAAGCCCATCTTCATAATAACGTCGAGCTGTTTGAAGACAATCTCCTGCCACTCCGGCATCCAGAACTTGGCCCGGTAGTTTCCTTTCCAATCCGGGTTCTCTTGTCCTACGTAGTCGGCGAACGGATTCCAGTATGAACGATAGTCCTCAGCCTCGCCTACGGATAGATAGCACAGCGCCTTCGCTTTTCCGTTGTTTGTGACTTCACGAAGTTCCCCAGGTTTCCAGTAGGTGCCGTCCCCTTTTTGCGGATCGAGGATGTATAGATCGCTATCGTCGGCGCTTAACTTATCCAGTTGTGCACCCTGAAGTTGGTAGTGAAACTTCCTATACGTCATAGGTCTAGCGTCTCCTTAATATACTTGATCTTGGCGAAGCCTTTCTTCGCAACAAGGGCGTCGAATGACTTGGCCGCAGCGAGGAAGAAAGCTGTGCAAGCGTTCCTTTGCGATATCCTGTGGATGCGCTTAATAGCCTGCGTCAGCGCCGTTCCTCTCCAGTCTGGCTCTGAGACAACAAGAACACGCGAGCGGGTGAGCGTCACCGCTTCACCGGCTGCGTCAATGTTGCCAAGAAAGATATTTGTCTCCCCGTCTTGGAACCTAGCTACTTCATTGAACCGCTTCTTCGCCGACACGCCACCCATGACCACTGCGGCGTCTGGGTAGTGTTGCCGAAGTTCTTCGAGAACGTCCCTGTGATATGCGAATACAACAATAGGCTCTGTCAGATCAAGACTGGTCTCGTTGATAAAGTCAACAATGTACGGCACCTTGGCTATGCCCGTCATCTTCCGCACAATGGAGAACTGGTGGAATAGCGGCTTGAACTCCGGTTTTCCGATTTGTGGAACGTTATCGATAATAGCCGAGCCAATTAGTCGCAGGAACACCTCTGGGGAAGTGGATTCGTTGACGTTCTTGTACCCCATAGACTCCGCCAACCCCATGAGAGCCGAAAGGTTCTCGGCGACAAAGGATTCCTCCTGCTCCAGGACGATCTTCACCGGGGGTAAAAGGAACAGTTCCTCGGTGAGAGGGGGCAAGTCCAACACCTCATCCGGGTTGTGTCTGACCATGAACTTGGCACGCATACGCGCTCCAAGTTCCTCCAAATTCACCGCTCCACTGATGTCCATACCGAACGGAGTTAGGTGTTTGTTGCAGTATCGCGTGTGAAACTCGTCCTCGTCCCTTCCCAGCCCTCCTGGATCGCACTCCACGCACATCGTGAACAAGTCTTTGGGCGTGTTCATCGGCGTAGCCGTCGCGAATACGGCTTTCTTCTTCCTGATCGCAGGGATGGCGTGGTTCCTTGGAATGTCACGATCATCGGCAGCAGCGTAGGTGGGACGAGCGCAGTACTTGTCAACGAGCGCGCGTTTGATCTTTAGCGTCCCTCCGAGAACCATGACAGTTCTGCGAGATGACTTGTTATTGATGCGGTGACTTTCGTCTACCAGGAGGAGGTCCCACTCGACCTCCTGTAACCGCTGCTTGTGATCGTGAAGGATATCGTAATTGATGACCACGACATCTGTATCGGGAAAGAAGTCTCGACCTTCCGCGACGCCTATCGTTAGGTCCGTCTGCGTTGACCACATCGGCCATTCCTTGTCGGACCAGTTGTATTTCGCGATGGCTGGGCAGATGATCAGAATACGTTTGGGCCGCAGGACGTTCGCAGCAGCGATCATGATAGCCGTCTTGCCCATGCCGGGTTCTTCAGCTAGCAGCGTCTTCTCATGGTCGAGGATGTATTCGGCAGCCGCTTGTTGAAAAGGGAACAGGTCGTGTGCCCCCTCTGGAACCTCAAAGGTATACTTGCCGGTGGGCTCGTTTGCTTTTGACTGTTCATATGAGCACTCCACGTTCAGCAGAATGTCACACAACTCGGGAGACAAGTGTTCGACGAACGGGGTAACCCTTGCGATATCGTTGGTGAACCAACAGTCGGAGGCTTTATGCCAGTACGCGTCGCGGAGTTTGTCTGCATAACTGGCGTCTATGGGGGCAACAAATCTGTTCCCATCGAACGTGATGCTCATAATTTACTAGTCCCTCGTTTTTCGGCAGTTCGCCGCCGCCGAATTTTTTTTTATATCGCGCTCAAGTTCGTTATCCGCCACCCGTTGTCGGTGTCGCTATCTCGCAGATACTCGTAGAACGCCCTGAGCGTATCGAACCTCTCCGTATGGTAACCGACAGAGACGCTGGTCTTCTTCTCGGTTACCTCTCGCGTCGATATGAAGAAGTAATGGTCGTGCCCGATCATCTCAACCTTTTTCATCGAGTCACCCTTCTCGGCGATATAACCGGAAAGTGCGCGGTCTCTCATAACGACGGGTCAACTCCCTCTCCCTCGCAGTGCCAGCACTCTTCGCCGTTCTGCTTACCCGTGCCCTTACATACTTCGCAGGCGTCCTCTGGCAGAGGTACCATCACCCCAGTTATCGTCTGCTCGCTCACCATGCTGGTTAGCTCGTCGGCAAGTCTCGAATTGATACCGGTTGATGGGTAGAAGTCATTTACGTACGCTCCAAAGTTGCTCTTGTACCTATCCATTTCCCTGGTAATTCGCGCAGTCGCAGTCGCAGAATTGTTGACCCGAAAGGAATATTCAGACGGGCTAGGAAAGTCCTGTAAGTAAAGGTCCTTGAACGTGCTGAGCCTCGCCTCTTTGATGCGGTCGAGATACAGCGACCCCCAACTGTAGTCGCTCAGCGTAAAATCTAGCAACTCGACCCTCGAAACTTGTGCGGTGGAAACTTTACTGGCGTGCTCCACAGGCAGCGCCCGGTACACACCATCAGGCAGGGTTGATCCCCTCACCGTCGCAGTGCCAACACTGTTCGCCATGTTTGTCATGTCCTAATCCAAAACATACTTCGCAGACATCATCGCTCGTTTGAAGCCACCCGGCACGAACGAGGTCCCTCGCATTCGCTATCGTATGTACCTCCCTCCTGTCCAGGGCTGGGGATATAACAACGACCAGTTCTTCACTCCGGTCGGCGTGACGTGCGCGCTCCGGTATCACTAACTTTGTCATCTCACGTGTACCTTACAGAACTCGTGAACCAATTCCCACACGCGCTCGATGACTCGCTGTGACATCTGGTCAGGATGGTTATCTGAGTCTGGGTCCTCTGCCGCCTCTGGATGGTGCCAAAGGTTGTAGTGGTTCCTGATGTACATGCCGGTTGTAAAATGATAACGTATGAGCTGGCGTCGGTCCGTGATCTTCAGAAGTTCGATCACGTCGTGCTGCTCAAGTTTACTGTACACGTCGTGGGCGATACTCTCGATGGAGAGATATCGCGGCGTAGGTGTCCAATAAGACATCACACGCGCATAAGCGTCGGACCATGCGTCAAACCACCACAACCACATCTGTACTGGACCTCCCAAAATTCAACGGCACTATACCCCCTTGAAGGTTTATCGTCAACATGGTAGCCTACATCGTTAAGTATATCTGGAAAGGATAAAAATGCCACAGGTTCACGATAGAGTCTACGTATCTGCTCCGGCGATAAACTGCGAAATCGTCGTATACGGATTCGCGTACGGAGACGATCCTACCGAGCTGTTCAGCGCGCTCCGCAGGAAGTATCCCCTTCTGGAGGGTTCGCAGATGCAGGTTCGGTCTCCTCCATGCGTTGGCGGCGGCTCCAGCGTCCCGGTGGTTGTCTCAAAGATGAAAGGAGTGTTCGTCTAATGCGAACAAAGAGCAAACAAGGCGGCGGAAACAGCGGGACTAAGCTGAAGGACGCCAATGGTAACGTCGTCCGCGATCAGTACGGTCGTGCCAAGTTCCGTGGGCAGCCTCATCCCCCAGGGGCGACGAATGCGACGCGCGCCATGCGTCGCGTCCGCAACCGGAAAATCTATCTCGACGCGCTGGCTGAAGAGCGGCGCGAGCGGGAAGCCAAGGCTGAGATCGGTAGACTGGTGCCCGCATAAAAGAGTAGCCCCGCGCCGGAGGGTACGGCGCGGGGCCTCACGCTCGATCCTAGGGGGGGTGTAACGCGCGGAGGGGGGAATCCGTCGTGTTACGACCGAGCGCGGAAGTCTTCGAGCTTGACGCCGCGAATCTTGAGGCGCGTCTTCAGCCATGTCGGCTGCCGACCGCGACCAGTCCACGTATTGCGCGGATTCTCAGGGTCGATGTAGGCTGCCCTAGCGGGGGGCTCCACCGCTTCCTGGGGTGCGGCGCTTTGTCTTGGCGACGACGCTGCCGAAGAGTTCCTGAACCGTAAATCCGCTCGCCTTGATGGTCTGCATCACGTTGGCTCTCACGTCTTCACGAAGCGTGCGCCGTGCCTCGGCGATCTGGAACTCGATATCATCCCGCTGCCGAACGAGGTTCGTCAGGGTGCGCGTCGTTGACAGATTGTTCGCCGTGCGCTTCACCCGCTTTGCGGGAGTACGCGCCTTAGTAGCTTTTGCGGCCATGGGGTCCTCTTCACGGTTTTCCACTTTGTACATACGTTCGCCCACACGGGGAGATACTGGCTATGAGGGACGGCGAAACTAGCGCCGGTTGCTGGATCGAAAATCTCCGTGTAGGTGTATGCCTTATCGAATGCTACGCAGTGGCGATCTTCCCCAGGGACGGCCCACAAATAGACGCCGTATCCGATAAGAAGGTATATACCAAACGCTGCGAAGTTCAAAGACATTATTGCGGTATACACGAGTGTAGTCGTGTTGTCCAAGATACCTTATTTATTTGGTAAATTTCTTATCTGCCAGTCGGCGATCAGTCTCGTCACTTGATCCAATGATTTTGCGTATTTCTTTATGATATCCTGAAGGGCCTTTTCAGTGTAGTCCGCTATGTGCATATCCACGAGGTCACGGAACTCCTCGCTGCGGTAGCGGAGGGTATCGATAACAAGCTCTTTGTCTGGGTACCTCAAAGATGGATCGCGTAGAGTATCCGCCGCGCGGTCGTACTGGTGCGCGAGGTAAAGGAGAGTTTCGGCTATTTTGCGATGCGGTGGAGCGTCATCGACAATCTTATCCGGGTCCAGCTTTACGCGTGGACGTTCGATAACTTCGTCGGACTCCGCATTGTAGTAATTTATCTTCATGGAGGAAGATTAACAGTATTCATTAACCATGTCAAGGGGGTTGACGATTCAATACAGTATGCTATACCAACGTGTCTCAAACAGTAAGGACACTATCATGAGTCAGGAACATACCGAAGGGGCGCTGGATGCGTTCGAAAGCGTCGCTGCGCGCTACCGCGACGCTATCGACGCTCTCGTTGGCGGAGCCACTGTTACCATCACAATTGATGGCACCGATACGCATCTGTCGCTGCCGAATACGCACCGGGGTGTGATGATCGGCATTCTCGACGACCACCGCGCGATGATCGAATACGGCGTCGCTAGTGCGAGACAGGCCGCGTAGGCGCGTCCACTATCTCCGCGAACTCTTGAAGGGTGGTCGCTTTGCGGCTGCCCTTTTCTGTTCGCCCAAAGGCGTGGGTGTGAGAGGCTACCAGCCGCAAACCCGCGTGTTGTTCCCCAGCTCTGTCCACCCAAATGGTCATTGTCGCGGCCACGATGTACGGTTTCTGCGTAGGACGGTCACAGAAGAGCCCAGACAGCCCGCTGACCGCCTTAATGATCTCGCAGGTCTGCGGATACCTGAACGCGCTATCGGGCGTCAGGCGGTCGATATGAAGGCCGAAACCACTGCCGTTCTCAAGCAGCTCCGCCGAGCCCGCCTCAGCGACCGGGAGAATAGCCGATATGGTGAAGGTGTGTAACATCTGTGGTATCCTCTTGACAGCAGTCAATACCACATAATCTAGATCGAGAAAGCCTTTTTTGCTCTCGACACCACCTTTTCCGTCATCTGTAGCCTCAATAGGTAAATCTCCTCCTTACCAGGAGGGATATTCCTAGGGCCATCCCCTGCGAACTGGAATCCAAGCAGTTTGCTGTAAGTCACCGCCAGAGAGTGAATAGCTGTTGTGTAAACGTCGTTCACCCCCGCCTTGATGGCCCGCTCCGCCGCCCTCCCGAGCATGTTGTATATGATCCGGTAACGTACGGCTGGGTTGATGATCATGGGGTCTACCGTCATCCGAGATATCTCCATACCACCCGTGGGGGAGATGACAGTTGGCCAGTAGGTCTCATGCGGGAGTGGCGTCCCGAAATTCAGTCTGAAACTTCCTACAGGGTCAGTCCCCTTGCAGGCGACGTACAACTCGGCCCCTCTTCTCTTGTCGTTGTTGTCTGTGAGGTCACACGGGCGCTCGTTGATCAGATACTTCTGATACGCAGCGAACCGCATATCGGCGATCCGCTTCAGATCGTCGGTTCTTTCAATGTGTAGATTCATATATCGTACTATGACGCACTCAGAACGAAGACGCTGCTGAACGATGGAATACATATGAACTTTCCATCAGCGGAGCAACTGCGCGCGAGTTGTGTCATCCTCCTGCGGGACACTGTGACCCAATGCGCCCGATCCTCTCCTGATAGACGCGGGTCGAGTGTTGTTAGGACATCGACCCTCGGGGCGAGGTCGCGCATAAGTTTATCCATCTCTTTCGGTAAGAAGACGCCGCTGTGAACGTCGTCAAGAGAATACTGCTCACCGCACCTCGTGCACTCGGCACGGCGATCAGTACAAGCGCCACATGGTGGGGGTGACGGTCCGCAGTGACACGGATCGTCGTGGACGGTTAGAACTCCTCCGCACCCTCTCCGCACGCAAAATGGAAACAATACTGTCCCGAGTCGCGAGCGTTGGATCGGTATGTCGTGGTAGAATAATAACGGAGCGTTAACGCGCACGGGCTTCTCTCAGAGCTTTTCGCGCCTCTTCGCGGCGATATTCACGACTGATCTTGATAGCCATCGATATCGTTTCCCTGGACATCGGGTAGGAAACGCTTACCCCTGGCGGGAGCGCTATATTCCTCCCAGCACTGCCGACGTAAGCCGACATCCGCCTACGCAGATTGCAGTACTCACACGTACACCCATCGTCGGCGTAGCCGAGGTTGTTGTTCGTGTGTCTCGCTGCTGCCTTATCGAGAATGACGGCGGGCAGCCTCTCAGCTACCCGCGCGTTCACCTCGTCCCAGATGTCGTCGAAGACCGCCATCACTTACCGTTCAGCGCGCCCTGGAGCTTGCCCCAGGTTTCGTTGTCGTTCTTCTCGAACGCCTCATCGACCAGCTTGCTGATCTTGGCGAAGCGGTCTTCGGCCTTCTTCTTGGAGTCGATCTGCTCCTTCGAGTACGACTCGCCGACCTTGTTCCCGTTCTCGTCGTAAGAGACGTTCGCCGGTTTCTTGAGGATGGCGCTGCGCTCCTTGCTCAACTTCGAGAGTTCTTCGATAGCGTTGAGCAGCATCTCCGAGCGGGACCGCAAGACCTTATCGGCCAGTTCCTCTACGATCTCGGCGCGCAGGATCGGGATGCTCTTCGCCAAGCGGTCGGCGACTTCTTCGTGCAGTGTCTTGATCTGTTCTGACATTTTAGAGGTATTCCTTCCATTCAGGTGGCATGATGCAGTTTGGTGGTGCTCCCTTGAAGAGGGGAGCGATATCGGCGTGGGTGTAACCTGCAAGACCGGTGCCGAGGGCGGTCACGTAGAATTCAACGGCGTCGAATGCCGTAGCGAAATCGAGAAAGACTTTGACATGGTGGTTGATGTGCTCAAGCTCCATCGTCTCAATCTTCCAGTCCTTGGTAGGGATGGCATAGGACCGTCCCATGATGCCAATCCCCGCGCCGTATCGCGCCCCACAGCGCTCTTTAGCGAATAACGCAGCACCGGCTCCGTGGATACCCGCAAGGTTCGAGCCGAATACGAAAATCTGCGGAGGCTCCCAACTCGGCCTTCCAAAATCTGTCATGCGTGCGTCTCCGGTTTATCCCGCTGTCGATACTTTCTACGACCATACCCAGATTCAATCTGGCGCATGGCTAGGTATAGTCTTTCGTCTAACTGCTCGGTAGCTCCTGGGAAGTCATCCGAGAGTTCCGGGTTGTCGTAGAGGACGGTCTTGGACGCATACTCAGTCCATTTGATTTCGTCGTATTCGAACTCGACAAGAACTTTCCTCGGGCGGGGATTCTTGACTCTGGCCTTGTTCAACTTTTCGCACTTCCTCAGTGCTTCGTAGAGCTTGTCTTCCAATTCGTCGGTCGCTCCACGGTACGTGTCGGCCAGTTCGCTTTCGTTACACCTCGCCACGCGCACGGCATACTCTACCCAGCGAATCTCTTCAAGACGTAGCCATACTTCTGTAGGGTCTGGCGCGGTCTTGCCGTACATGAACTCTCTCGACATGTGCGGGACAGTCGGATAGTTCGCTCTTCCTCTGGTGTTGGCCATACTCAATCGTCCAGATAATCAGAAAAACAGCGGTACACGACGGTCCCGTCGTCGGCCACCCACCTAGCAGGCGGGGGGCCTTCACCGGGCCACCTGTGCTGCGGCTTGTAGTTCTCTGGGTTGTACTCGAAGGAGCAAGTCCCATTGATTCTAAGTTGTTTACACGCTTCTCCGCCTTCACAGCCGCTTACCGTGCAGTATGGTTTAGTCCACATCTGGAAACTCTCCTAGGCAGCGTATTCCTTTAACGTAGATATTATAGCCGTCCTCATAGAAATCCACGCCGAGTCGTAACAGGTACAGTCCTGGGCGCAACTCCTTCATCCACGCGTTATCCAGTCCTATATCCTCGGTCGTGTCCTCATCGAGGAATATGTCGGCATTCGCCAAGTCTTCGCTACGGTCGAGGATGAACGCCTTGTCAATGCTGTAGTCGATAGCGACGACTACCCAGTACACACCCACGTCTCTCTCCCTACGATAACCTGAAAGAAGCGCCGATCATACCTTCCGCGCGCCTCTACCGTCATATCACCAAGGTCGAACAGCTCGCACAGTAAATCCTCAACCATATCCCTGACGTTTTCCCCCGCCCCAGACAACTCTGCGGTCTTCGCGAACTTCAAAGCTAGGAGAGTAATGTCTTTATTGATGAGGTAGTGCGGTCTGAACTTTCCAACCTTGCCCAGCATGATCCAGCAAAAAGCGGTCAAGGCTATGGTCCCGTTTATCACAGCGTCCCACTCATGTGAGATATCAATGATATCCCCGTAGCGCTTTGTGTTAGACACGGCGCGAGCCCTTCAAGTCGGAACAGACCATCTCGTACATCTTCTTGCCGATCTCGGGGACATCCCCTTGGGCGGCACCGACGACATGGGGCACCACGGGGACGATGTAGTCCGCGCGTATCTGTCGTAGGTGTCCACGCCGCCAGTGCGGGGAAGGAGATGCGTGTGTACCGACAGAGTCAAGCGGCTCGACGCGCGGTTTCTGGTGGTGGTCCCGTATCTTGATACAGAACGACTCTGATATGGTCGGCTTCCCCTTCTTCACCCGCTGCTTGTTCAGCTTCACCGGCTCGGGCGTATTCTTTACCTCGGTGAACGGTGACATCATCATCAAGTTTATCGCCAGCGCTGCCGCCACGAAGCTAACGATGTTTCCCTCGGGCGAGCGCCCCTTTACGACATGGAAGAACTTGAGCCCTTCCGCGCTAAGGAAAACGTCGATCAGCGGCACCTCGTTAGACGGTATAGCTTCTGGAGGCGTGGTGAATGCACGCGACAAGAACTGCGGACGAGATACAGCACCGACCACGACAGTATCAGACCACTCGCCGATCTCTTCCTTACCACGAACTTTCTCTGGGTCGCTGACGAAGGACAAACCCGACATCATAAACGCCGCCATGTTTTTTGTGGTGGAGTCGCGGATGATACGAACAGACGTTAACTCGTCGAGGATGAACGTGCAGTCATCAAACGGCAGCGGGTACGCTCCCTGATCCAGCAGTGTAATCGCAAACCGCCAGAACTTTACGTACTGCTCACGCGTCATCCGAGAGAACGCGTCGGATACATCAAACGACACGGAACTGCTCAAGGACTCGAAATAGTTCCCAGCAGTCAGATACGTCCAACTACGCTTGTTATAGAAGAACTCCGCGTACCACGTGTTCGCATCCATGGGGATGTCGGAGGACACGCTCGAACGCATCTGAGTGTTTTTCATGAAATCGCGGTGTCTCTCCACGATGGTGTGCGGGAACGGCTTCTTCATGCACGCGTCTCCTGGACGAACGGGATAGCCGAGTAGACGCGCTTACGCTTACCCTTCGCCTTCGAGATGAAAACCGGCTCCATACCAGTCATCGTGTCGATAATCTTCCTCCCCTTCACACCGATGAAGTGATCGCCTGTGCCAGGACCCACGACGAGGACGTACGACATTCCCTTTGCGCGCTCTTCTTTTGAACGGCGCAGCCATTGTGCGACGGTGGGTCTCTTCTTCGTATCCCGGTGCCCGTAGAGGTACGGTTTGCCTGCGCCGACGTTTGTGAAGCCAAAGTGCCGCAACGTTTGGTATAGTTGGTATTCGCTCATACCACGAACGGCTCGCTTGGGACCCGTTGGACGGTCTCCACGAACCCGGCGCACCATCTCTCGTATCTCAGAGATTTTACGCCCGGTGATCGCGGCGACTACCGTAGGCCCACAAAAGGCTCGCGTGTCTGTATCGTTTACACAGGTCTTCAGCGTCATGGGCGCACCTTACCACAACGTAGGTCGTTTACAACTATGCTTTCCCGCTACGGTTAAGGAAGCGTAAACGTCAGGTACCGATCCTCTTGTGGGCGATAGGCTTCGTTTCCACGATGAACTCATCACAAGGGTTGAGGTTGTAGACTACGGCAGTCCGCCCGATTGCCTGTCGTGCGAAGTTTCTCGCCGACGAGCGGGCTTCCTCGTGCGTCGTGAAACGCTGGGGACCGACCAACTCGCTTTCATTTGAGTATCCAACGACGAAATAATTCGGTTCGTCTATGTATCCAACAGGCTTACAATCTAAGTAATTATACTTTTCCCTAACATTTTCCACGATCTGTACGTGAGTGTCTGCCCGCGCCTCGATGTCCTGCTTGTTGAGCTGTTCTTCGAGTTTCGCGATGTAAACATGCGCTGCGGCGAGTTCATCTTCACCTTCATCTTCATCTTCATCGTCGGACAGGTCTCCAGCCCTGAGGTCGTACACATGCTCGGCGGAACTGTGTATGGTGGAAATCAGGAAGGTGACCTTGCTGTCCGTCGCGTCGATAAACGTCACCGACATCTTATAGTCGGGGAGCGACCCCTCCCCGATGGAAGCCGTCGCGGTCGAGAGCGCGGCCATGACCTCCAAGTAGTCGTGCTCCCCTCGCGGGAGCAGTTCCATTGGATCGAAGTGGAAGGGTCGATCCCCGTCCCATTTGAGGGAATTGTCGGCAAGGAACGCGTCTACGTCAGAACGGGTGACATCGACGATGGTGACCTGTACAAGTGGGGACATGATGTTTTCCTCAATAATGGGCGAAAGCTTCGGTGATCTCATTCACAAGGTCGCCGACGTTCTGGAGTGAGTGGGCTTTTTTCTGGTCGCCATACGACGACGGGGCGATTGTTCCCTCAACCGCGTCGATGTAGCATGAGAACTTTCCCTCGGGAGATGAGGCCAGCTCTTCCGGTATGTCGAATTCCTTAAGGAACCCGGCATTCGCTTCGACGAAGGCGGTATCCGCAGATAGCGTGCACGCGAACCACTCCCTCGGCTCGGCCTTCATCTTCTCGCGTAGCGTGTGTAGCTTCGCGGCGAAGTCAGTCATGTCGTATGGGGTGAACCCACCGCCGAACCCTGTCGTCTTGTAGCCTAGAAGAAGCACAGGAATGTTGTTCCTCCACAGCGCCTCTATCAACTCCAGCGTATCATCGACAGAGAGGATACCGAACACGTGCTGCGCGGTAACGCGCGCACCGCCTCTCCACCCCTCGTGAACAACGGCCCTGATGCGATTCACCTTCTCGATGTCCTTCAGCTTGTGGACAGATACACCGATGCCACCGCAGCGCTTCGCAGCCTTCACCTTCTCCTCGTCTTTGAGCCACTTCACGGAGTAGGTTGTGAAGTTAGGGACGATGCCGTAGCGTCGCGCGTCGTTGATCCACTCCACGAAGTCTTGCGACTCCGTTGGTTCGCCGCCGCCCAGCGCGATCTCGAACACGTTGAGGTCTTTCAGCGCAACCAAGATGCGATATCGAGGGATAGCGTTTGTATCCTTGCCCTTCTTGGTCGAGCCCTGGTAGCAGAATTCACATCCGTAAGGGCAGTAGTCGGTGATCTTGATGTCCACCAACTCTGGCGTTACGGCCTTGAGATACACGCCGCTTGGGTGGAAGCGAACCTTCGCTCCGGTGCTGCTGTTGAAGAAAACTATCCCAGCACCGTCTCTGCGGATGTTGAGAACACAGTTACCGAGATCGATACGCTCCCCCGAGAACGGCGTGTACTCCAGCGGGTCACCGCCATTGTCGTTGCCACCTACAATGGTGAGAGCGGGGTCGGAGAAGATGTCGAT
>Ga0181563_10000451_pt1 | contig 38666 bp, 32 predicted proteins | sample 011ome_25_FD_133759 | JGI IMG/M metagenome (GOLD analysis project Ga0181563, IMG submission 133759) | Coastal salt marsh microbial communities from the Groves Creek Marsh, Skidaway Island, Georgia - 011512CT metaG (megahit assembly) | ecosystem: Environmental > Aquatic > Marine > Intertidal...
AGATCCGACCGACGAATTCGACCCGGTCCTCGACCCCGAGCTCCTGCGCAAGCGATTCGAGGCTGTTTCGCTCGGGGCCCGACCCGACGACAACGAGCCGAACCAGAGGAACGCGGTCACGGATCGTTGCGAGCCGTCGCACGATGGTGTCGATTCGTTTGGCACTGGTGAGTCGAGCGACGGTGAGCACGATCGGCTCACGGAGCGCAGGTCCTTTTCCGAACGACGCAGCGATGCCGGGCGGCACCACGTTCACCTGGTCGGATCGCAGCACGGTGCTGGCCACGATCTCGCGCGCCGAACTCGACGACAGCGTCGCCACCGGACTCCCGCGATAAAAGCGCGGGGCCACCCGACGTTCCACGAAACTGCCGATGTGGGCAATCGGCGCTGGGTAGGTGGAGTGCCAGAGTTCGTGATGAAGGTGATGCAGCAGGGTCAGACGCGGGCGCCGCCACCACAGCGGCGACAGGACCGGCATCCCGTTCCAGACCTCGACGAGGGCATCGGCGCCGTGAAACCGTCGACCCACTCCGGCGAGCGCCGTTCGAGCGACACCGGTGTAGTAGCCACCTACCCGTTCGACGTGGTAGCCGCTTCGTTCACAGGTCCGAACGAGGCCGGGACCGGCAACGGTGCGGAGATCGACTGCGAGCCCAGCATCCGCCCAGCGGCTGAGGATTTCGTGCAGATGCAGTTCGGAGCCGCCTGCCATCGGGTCGTCGAGATCGCGGTAGGCGACGACTTGGACACGCCGGATTCCGGCGCAGTCGGCATCGGCGATGCGGCTCGGCAGGGATGGATCGGTCACAGCGGTGGGCCCCCGACGTCGGCAGTTCCCCCTTGGAAACGTCGACGAAGCTGAGCGAGCCTACACTTCGCCAGCGAATGGCATCTACAGGCGACGTCGCCACCTCCAGCTCTGCGTTGGTCGACCACCCCAACGGTCGCGGCATCGCTCGCCTGCGCACGATGTGGCAGCTCTTCCGTCGGGAGCGTGAGGATCCGGCTCCGTTCTACCGTGCACTGGCGGCCGAGTCGGCGGTCGACCTCGAGCACCGGTACGGCCTCGACGGCACCCTGTTGCTCGATGCGGGGTGCGGGCCGGGCTGGTTCGTCGAGGCGCTGCGAACCGCAGGGGCGACAGTCGTCGGTCTCGACGGCGACCCCGAGACGTTGACGTTCAACGATCCACCTCCGTCCGGACTGCTCCAGGGCGATGCCGGGCGACTTCCCTTCGCCGACGAGACGTTCGACGGTGTCTTTTGTTCGAACCTGCTCGAACACGCTCGTGACACCGGTGCGATCTTCGACGAGATGGCCCGCGTGCTGCAGCCCGGAGGCTGGGGGTACATGAGCTGGACGAACTGGTATTCCCCCCATGGAGGTCACGACATGTCGCCTTGGCATCTTCTCGGACCCGAGCGCGGTTCGCGTCTGTACGAGAAGCGCTTCGGCCCACCTCTCAAGAACCGGTACGGCGAGGGCCTCTTCGCCGTGCACATCGGGCCGACACTTCGACTGGTCCACGCCCACCCCGAGTTGCAGATCGAGTCGGTCGAGCCCCGCTACTGGCCGAAGCTGCGGTTCATCTGCTCCATTCCCGGGGTCCGAGAACTGCTGACCTGGAACTGCGTCATTCGCATGCGAAAGGTCACACCGTGACCGAGACATTCGACGAGATCTGGTCCATCGCCGACCGGGCCGAGGGATGGTGCAGTGACGGCCAGGCCCGAGCCCTGTGGCGTCTGGCCGATGCGGTCGACCCACCCGGCACTGTTGTGGAGATCGGGAGTTACCGGGCTCGCTCGCTCATCGTGATCGCCGCCGCTGCGGCGGACGGGGTTGATGTCGTGGCGATCGATCCCCACGGCGGCAACGATCGGGGCCCGCAACAGTGGACCGGCACGGTCGAAGAGGGCAACGAGGACAACGAACGTTTCTGGGCAAACCTGTCGGCGGCCGGCCTGACCGAGCGGGTGACCCACATCCGCTCCCGTTCCCAGGCCGCCCATGACGATGTCGGTGACATCGACTTCCTCTACATCGATGGTGCACACGGCTTCCGTCCGGCCCGCGACGACCTCGTTCGCTGGGGGGCGAAGGTCACCGACGGCGGCACGATGGCGGTGCACGACTGCTTCTCGTCGGTCGGTGTCACCCTCGCTCTGCTCACGACGACCTTCGTGTCCGGCCGATGGCGCTATCGCGGCCGCGAACGTTCGCTGGCATGGTTCGAACGGGCCGAACTCGGCCCAACCGAACGAGTCACGAACGCGCTGCGTCAGGCTGCGTCGTTGCCGTGGTTCGCAACGAACCTGGTGCGCAAGGGCTTGATCGCAGCGAAGCTCAGCAAGGCCGATTGGCCGTACTGAATCCTCGGGGAGCGGGCCGACCGTCGACGGCTGCACCGCATTCCCTGGCGCCTCACTCGGCGATCTCCTCGTGATAGTCGTCGTCGACGTTGACCGCCCAAAGGTCGTTGTCGGCGCCGTGGAGATTCTCGACCGCAAGCATCGCCGTCAGCATCGAGTGGTCCTGGTTGTTGTATCGGTGCATGCCGTTGCGGCCCACGGGCTGCACCATCGGCACCTCCTCGGCAAGCCAGTTGCCGATCCGTTCGATGGCTGCGCCGTAGTCGGCGTCGTACACGGGGTAGGCCTTCGGCATCCGCACCACCCAACCCCCACCCATCTGTTCGGTGTCGGCGAGACCGAGATACTCGAGTTCACGGCGCGCCATCTCGATCAGATCGGCGTCGGCCTTCGTCCAGAGCCGATCCCCCTCCTGGACGAAGTACTCCAGGCCGAGGCAGGTGGTGCCGGGCTCGACCATGTCGGGTGACCACGCCCCGAAGTTCTGGACACGCCCGACCTCGACCGCCGGCTCGTGGATGTAGATCCAGTTGTCGGGGAAGGCTGCGTCCTCGGGGACCGTGATTGCAACGGTGAGGAAGTCGCGATGGGTGAGGGTCGAGGCGGCCTCGAGAACATCGGCCGGTGGTGCCGGTTCGAGTGCGTTCACGAGGTGACCGAGCGGCATCGACGAGATGACGCCGCCCGACGCCGGCATGGTCATCTCGCCCTCGGCAGTCCGCACGACGATCTCGGTGACCTTCCCGGCATCGTGGCGGATCACCTCGGCCGTGGCGTGCATCACGATCGTGCCGCCCCGATCGGTGACCTGCTCGGCGGCGCGATCCCACATCATGCCGGGGCCCAGCCGTGGGTAGAGGAACTCCTCGATGAGGCTGGTGACATCGGTCCGGCCACCACGCCGAGGCAGCAGGGCGTCGAGCACAGCTCGCCCCAGCGACAGGTTCTTGATGCGCTGGGCGGCCCAGTCGGCGGGCATCACCGAGGGATGGATGCCCCACACCTTCTGGGTGTAGCTCTCGAAGAAGATCGAGTAGAGCCGACGCCCGAAACGGGCTGACACGAAGCCCTCGAACGTGCTCTGGTCTTTGGGGGGCCGGATACGAGCCCACAGATACGAGCTGACGGCCCGGACCGCCTCGACGATGCCGAGGTTGCGGAGTGCGTTGGCCGCCTTGAGCGGGTAGTCGAAGAACTTCCGGTTGTAGAAGATGCGGCTCAGCCGTGAGCGGGTGAGGAAGTCGTCGTCGTCGAGGATCTTGTGCCAACGCTCCTTGACCGACGGCACCTTGGTGAAGAAGCGGTGACCGCCAATGTCGAAGCGCCACCCGTCGGCAACAACGGTTCGGCTGATGCCACCGACGACCGAATCGGCCTCGAGCACGGTGACCGTGCGACCCCGTTCGACGAGTTCGAGCGCAGCGGTGAGGCCGGCCGGGCCGGCACCGATGACGACGACCGGACCGGCACCCTGCGCGTACTCGCTCGGAGCCGAACTCATCGAAGCCACGCTCCACAGCAGCAGCGCACAACCGGACCATCGAGATGAAACCGCGGGTGATACACGTGCGAAGCCGCTCCTACCGGTGCCTCCGAAAGAGGCCTGATCGGTGCAAGCTACACTTCGGCCTCCATGAATGCGATGTCAGGAGCGGACCTGCGAGAGCGACTGCCGCTCGTCGTCACTGCCATCGCAGTCGTCATCGGGGTCGCCCTCCGGTTCGTCCTTGCTGACACCCCGCTGTGGCTCGACGAGGCCCAGACCCTTGCCGTCATCGCCGATGGCTACGGCTCCATCGGTGCTCACCTCCGAGGCGACGGTCACCCTCCGCTCTACTACTGGCTGCTGCTCGCCTGGACCGATGTGATCGGCGACGGCGACATCGCGGCCCGGTCTCTCTCGGCGGTGCTGGGGCTGGCGGCGCTTCCGTTGGTCGCCATCGCGGCGAAGCGACTGGGCGGCACGACCCTCGTCGGCCCCACCATTGCACTCGCTGCGTCCTCACCATTCATGGTCCGGTATGCGACCGAGGTGCGCATGTACAGCCTGGTGATCGTGCTGTCGCTGGCGTGGTGGCTGCTGGGCCGTGATGCCTTGGAGCGGCCGACCGCTGGGCGCCTGGCCGGCGTTGCAATCACGACCGCAGCGCTGCTGCTCACCCACTATTGGGCAGCGTTCCTCGTCGCCGCCGGGTGTGTGCTGGTCGTACTCGTGCGCCGCAGTGAGCATCATCGGGCTGAGACTCGAAGTGTGGTCGTGGCTGGCCTGGTCGGTTCACTCGTCTTCGTCCCCTGGCTCCCGTCGTTGTTGACACAGGTTCGCCACACCGGGACGCCGTGGGCAGTGAATCGCAATCCGGTCTCGTCGTTCGTGACCGGTGTGTCGGAGTTCGCGGGAGGACGCGAGGCGGGGCACGCCATCGCCTTGTTCGGTGTCCTGGCGATCCTGCTCACCCTCGGACTGCTCGGCACCCGCCGCAACCGATGGACGACCGACCTCGACCTTCGCCTCGTGCCGGCGGTTCGACCGATGGCGCTGCTCGTCGGTCTCGCCATGGCTGGTGGACTTGGGGCCGCAGCGATACTCGGATCGGCATTTGCCGGCCGCTACTTCTCGATCGTCGTGGCCTTCGTCCTCGTGCTCGCGGGCCGTGGCGTCGCCCAGATCGGCGATGCCGTGATCCGGGCCGGTGTGCTGGCTGCCGCCGTCGGACTCGGCCTGCTCGGCTCACTCGATCAGGTCCGTGACGACCGCAGTCAAGGGCAGCAGATCGCCGAGGTCGTGGCCGAGAACGACCGAGGACCCGACATCGTCGTGGTGTGCCCCGACCAGCTCGGGCCGGCCATCGACCGCTACCTGCCTGACGACGTCGAGATCGTCGCCTACCCGACGCTCGAGCCGGCCGGTCGGGTCGACTGGACCGACTACGAAGAACGCAACGCCGCGGCAGATCCAGCCGTCATCGCCGACATGATCGACACACGGTGGCCCGATGCCCCTGTGTGGCTTGCGATCTTTGGCGGCTACCGCACGTTCGGCTACCAGTGTGAGCGGCTGGCGAACGAACTCGCCGCTCGGCGTGGTCCCTCCCCCACCGTGGTCGTCGCCAACGACGATGTCTTCGAGCCCATGAACCTCATTTCCTTCTCCGCTCCGATGTCGTGACCGACCCGATTCGTGACCTGCTGCGAACCGCCGGTAGTGCGTGGTTGGCGGCGCGTGTGCTGGTCGGGATCTCGGCCGCGATCGTCGGGGTGCTCGAGGCCGGGGACCGAGGTCCGTACCCCTGGTTCGACCGAGGCCTGCTCGCCTGGGACGGCGACTGGTATCGGGCGATCGCCGAGAACGGCTACCGGCCGGGCGAGGAGGAGATTCGGTTCTTCCCGCTCTTTCCGTTGCTCGGTCGCATCGTCGGGATCCCTGCGTTCGACAACGCGTCGATCGGACTCGTGATCGTCGCAAACGTCATGGCGCTGGTCGCTTCGCTCATGATCGGAACGCTTGCCCTTCGGATCACGGGGAACGCCGACATCGCTCACCGCTCGATCTGGCTGGTGTCGGTGTGGCCCGCTTCCTTCGTGCTCGTCTTTGCCTACAGCGAGGCGCTGTTCCTCGTGCTGACAGCGTGGGCCGGTCTGGCCCTGCGCGACCGGCGATGGGAACACGTTGCCGTCGCCGGCTTCCTTGCGACCCTGACTCGGCCCACCGGCCTCGCCATTGCGGTCCTCGTCGTTGCGGTCGTGCTACAGGACGGCCGCACGTCCGCACGCGAGCGTGGGCGGCAGGGACTCGCGCTGATCAGTCCATTCCTCGGATTTGCGCTGTTCGCGTCGGTGTCGGCGCGCGAGCACGGAGCATTCCTCGCCCCGGTCGATTCCCAACGGGTGCATCGCGGCGAGTTCGTCGACCCGCTGCGCCGACTGCTGCGTGGCGTCGAAGACATCGTGGGCGACGAACTGTTCGGGGACGGCCTCCACCTTCCCTTCGCACTCGTGGCGATCGTCGGGGTTGTGCTGCTGGCCCGTTACGTCGGCCGTCCCGAGGCGATCTACGCCGGCACGATCGTGCTCGTGGCGATCAGCGCCGACAACTGGAACTCCCTCGAGCGCTACACGCTCAACGCGTATCCGATGATGATCGGATTTGCTGCGTTGCTGACCGATCTCGGCCGTACCGTGGTGTGGCGTGTCACGCTCATAGCGAGCTCAGCAGGCCTGGTCGGGATGTCGGTGCTGACCTGGACCGGCGCCTACGTCCCCTGAGTCGACGGGCGGTCCGGTTCGATGACACCGGCGAGTTCCAGAATCCGCGTTGGAGGCAGGTACTGCTCTGTCACTTGGATGCCGAGCGCATCGGACACGGCGTTGGTCAGCGCTGCCGGAGCACCGATCATGCCTCCCTCCCCCACGCCCCGAAAGTCGTTCTCACCTTTCGTGAGGGTCTCGAGATGTTCGATCTCGATCTCGGGAATCTCCATGGCGGTTGGAATGAGGTAATCCATGTAGGTCGAGGTGAGCAGGTTGGCGTCGTCGTCGTAGTAGGCGTTCTCGTACAGCACCGCACCGATGCCCTGCGCCACCCCGCCGCGAACCTGACCATCGACGATGGCCGGGTTGATGACGGGTCCGCAGTCCTCGACCACGAGATATCTCGGAATCTCGACCTTGCCGGTGTCGAGATCGATGTCGACCACTGCGACATGGGTCGCACACGACCATCCGCCGTTGCCGACCCCTTCGTACTTCTCGGCGTGGCTGAACACGGGGCCCGCCGACACGCCACTGCGGTTTGCCACTTCGCCGGCAACGTCGGCGAACGAGAGGCCGTGGGCCGGAACCCCCGACACATGAATGTTTCCATCGACGACCTGAATGTCGTCCACGCTCGCTTCCAGCATGTCTGCGGCGACCTCGAGCATCTGGTTCTTCACGTGGCGAGCGGTCGAGCGCATGACGCCGGCACCGAGTGGACCGCCACGACTGCCGCCCGTTCCGATGAAACTGAACTGCGACGTGTCGGTGTTCCCCCACACGATCTCGACGTCGTCCATCGAGACGCCGAACTCGTCGGCCACGACCTGCTTGTAGGTGGTCTGGTGGCTCTGCCCGTGCGGTACCTGCGAGGTGTACATGACGATGCGGCCGTCGGCCTCGACAGTCGCCCGCCCGTCCTCCTTCGTCAGTATTCCTGCACCAGGACTCATGGCATCTGCGAAATCGGGAGGGCCGGGAGCAGCCTCGTGATAGCTGGCGATCCCGATTCCGACCCGGTGGTTGCGAGCCTGTGCGTCGGCCTTCATCCGTGCCATGTCGTCGTGATCGATCAGCTCGAGTGCCCGCTCGAACGTCTTGCGAGTCGACATCGTCTCGTCGATCGTCGGTCCGGTCAGGAAATGCGACGGTGCGTCCTGCTCGGTCATCATGTTTTTGGCCCGGACATCGGCCGGTGTCATCCCGAGTTCGGCAGCGACGGCATCGATCGCTCGTTCGCGCACGAATGTCTCGTTGGCCCACGGGCCCCGGTACGGCACCACCCGGCCCTTGTTCGTGGCGACGATCCGTGTGCGGAGCTGAAACGCCTCGAAGTGGTAGGGCCCGGGCATGTACACCTTCCACATACCGGGCAGCACATGTGCTCCGAACGGGAACGACGGATAGGCGCCGGCGTCCACGATCGCATCGACCCGCATCCCTTTCATCGTGCCGTCGTCGTCGACCGCAATCTCCACGTCGAACCGTTCTTCACGGGCGTGACCCCCGTCTGCGAGGTTCTCGACCCGATCTTCGATCCACTGGACGGTCCTGCCGAGCCGCATTGCGGCGACGACGATCGGGAGATCCTCACGGGCCACCGGACCCTTGGATCCGAAACCACCACCGATGTCGACCGACGTCACCGTTGGATAGTCGTCTTTGGCCAGAAGGCCCAGGCCCATCTGGCCGAGATGCTTGAGCAGGGAACGATCCTTCTTGAGCTGGCCCTTCATCGCTGCGTTGTCCTGCTTCTTGAGGTCGGCTGCGTTGGACGTTCGGAACTCCCGTGCGGCGGCGAAAAAGGCCTTTCGTCGCGGCGTGTTGCGCAGGAACTGCCACAGCGATCTCAGTCGACCCTGATCGACCGTCTGCGCAGCAATGACCCATTTCAAGACATGGGGCCCCTGCGACGTGTTGTGGATCGTGAGATGACCGGTGGCCGGCTCGATCTCGACGACGGTGCCGCGGGTCTCCATCGGCTGATTGGCCTGGCGATGACTGTGAAGCGTGAGCGTGACGAGTCGGTCGGCGCTCGCAAACACCGCATCGACATCGCCATAGGTGTCGGTGTGATCGTGCAGGACGTTGCCGTCGGCGCGTTCCCAGAGCTGCGGCGTTTCCGGAGCAAGTGCTTTGTCGATCGACCCGACCCCGTCGAGCAGGTCGTAGTCGACGACCACGAGTTCGGCGGCATCCTCGGCAACCCGGCGAGACTCGGCGACGACAAGCGCAACCGGGTCGCCGATGTGGCGGACCTTCTCGTCGGCCATCGGTTTGTAGAGCGGGCTGTAACTGCCGGGTGACGCAACGAAGGGCACAAAGGGGTGCGTCCCCTCGTTGAGCTCTGCGCCGGTGTAGACGGCGACCACCCCCGCGAGTCGGTTCGCCTCGGTGATGTCGACACCGGTGATCGTGGCGTGGGGGAACGGACTGCGGACGAACGCGGCGTGCAACCCTCCCTCGGGCTGAACATCGGCGACGAACCGTCCCTTCCCGATCAAAAAGCGGTCGTCTTCGATCCGCGTGACCGACTGACCGACGAACCCGAGGCCCGAGGTTTGGATGCTCACTGCTCCACTCCCGGTCTGGCGGTGGACGAGAGCAGCCGGACGGCTGTCTCGACCCCGGCGACGATCGACTGGTAGCCGGTGCACCGGCAGAGGTTTCCCGAGAGCTCCTTGCGAATCTCCTCGGTGGAGGGACTCGGGTTCTCCTCGAGCAGGGCGACGGTGCTCATCAGGAAGCCCGGAGCGCAGAAGGCGCACTGGAAGGCCATGGCCTCCTTCATCGCACGCTGGACGGGATGCATCTCGTCACCATCGGCCAGCCCTTCGATCGTGGTGATCTTCGCGCCGTCAGCCTGTACGGCGAGCAGCAGGCACGCTCGAGCAGGCTGGCCGTCGAGCAGGATCGTGCAGGCGCCACAGACGCCGTGTTCGCATCCGAGATGCGTGCCGGTCAGCCCGACCTCTTCCCGGATGACGTCGGCGAGCGTTCGGCGAGCTTCGACGTCGAGGGCGTGGCGGGAGCCGTTGATCGTGATGGTGACCAGTTCGGTGCTCATGCCGCGACTCCGATCCTGGCAACCGCCGCGGTGAGACCCCGTTGGGTCAAAACACCGGCGATGTGTTTGCGGTAGTTCGCAGAGCCGTGCACATCGGAAGGCGGGTCGAGTTGGGCACACACGATCTCCGCGGCTGCAGCGAATGCAGCCTCGCCGGGTGGTTGACCGACGAGCGCGGCTTCTGCGTCGGCAACCCGCACCGGAGTGCTGGCAGCTCCGAAGAACGAGAGGGCGGCGCTGGTGATCGCGCCATCCGCGACCGCCACGGTGCAGGCAAGGCCGACGAGTGCGTAGTCGGCGTGGCGGCGACTGATCTCGACAACCGTTCCCCCTGCGTCAGTCGGCCAGGCGGGGAGACGTATCTGGGTGAGGATCTCGTTCGGCTCGAGTGCGGTGGTGAGATAGCCCTGGTGGAAGTCGGCGGCAGCGATCAGGCGGGTACCACCGGCGGACACAGCGACCATGGTGGCTCCGAGCGCGAGACACACCGCCGGCATCTCGGCCGCAGGGTCGGCGTGCGCAACGCTACCGACGAGGGTGCCGCGCGTTCGGATGGCCCGATGACCGATGTGAGGTGCTGCTGCGGCGACGAGTGGGGCGTGATCAGCGATGGCGACGGAGCGTTCGGCTTCGGCATGCCGCACCAGCGCACCGATCGTGGTGCCGTGCGGGCCAGCCTCGAGGTTCGAGAGTTCGGGAATACGCCCGATGTCGACGACATGGCCAGGGCGCCCCAGGCGAAGTGCGAGCACCGGCAAGAGGCTCTGACCACCGGCGAGGATCTTGGCGTCGTCGCCGAACTCGGCCAACAGCGCCAGGGCGTCGGCCAGCGACTCGGGGCGGTGATAGGTGAACGGCGGGTTCTTCACGGCTGCTCCAGGGCGGGCCCGATCGGGGTGGGCGTGGAGGCCACGAGCCGGGCAACCTCAGGCATCGGCGACAAGTCGGTCGACCGCTGCGATCGCATCGACATCGAGGATTCCGGCAACGGAGCGCCGCAGGAGCGTGTCGAGCACGAACTGACCCTCACCGGGAAGATGCTCGAACTCGGCGTATGACGCAACGCCGTAGATCAGACACCAGGCGATCGAGACGCGGAAATCGAACCAGACCTCCTCGGGATCACGGTGCACCCCGTGACGGGCGAGCGCATCCGTGTAGAGGTCGACCAGTTCTCGTTCCCGGCCCCCGCGAACCTCTCGTTCCAGCGACTGACTCACGAAGTACCCGAGGTCGTACGCGCCGACCCCCACACCGGTGAGCTGAAAATCGATCATCACGATCTCACCGGCATCGTCGATGAACATGTTGTCGGCCCGCCAGTCGGCATGGATGAGCGTGAGATCGTTGTGGAAGTGTTTCTGGAACACTGGGAGCAGCTCCGTCCAGCGGTTGCCGAAGTCGACCACTTCCGGCGTCAGATGCTCGGCGCCGTACCGCTGGCAGTTTTGCCATCCCCCTGCCATGAACTGCGGAAGGATGACGTTGTAGACCGGATGCTGGATCGCATAGAAGGTTTCCGCCATGCGCTCGAGGTCGGGATGGCCGTGCCAGTGGGCATGCCAACGGGCCAAGGTCTCGACCGCGGTCACCGATTCGTCCCATGTCATGCCATTGATGCGGTCACCCTGCCGCATCGAGCTGAGGTCCTCCATGACGATGACGCAGCGGCTCTTGTCGTCCGTGATCATCGCAGCGTGGATGGTGGGGACCCGCAGGGGCGACTGCTCGGCATGGTCGACGTAGTAGCGGACTTCGCGCTCGTATGCGTTGAGCGCATCACCCATCCCCCGCTGGGCCGGAACATCGATCGGCCACTTGATGATCACCGTCGGCGGGCCCTCACCCCCGGCGTAGGTCATCGTTGCCCGGCCGAGCTGACCGATCAGGCCGACACCGACCTGAAACGGCTCGACCATGATCTCGGCAACTGCGGTCTCGCCATCGATCGCCCCACTGGTGCGCAAGACGGCAGTCATCCATTCCGTGCCCGGATCGAGCATGTCGTCGGGAATCCCGACATCGAGTCCTGCGATCTGCCCCATACGTCCTCCTCCGGGAGTGGATCACCACCCTCTCATATCACCGTCGGTCAGCTCATGGGTTCGCAACGGTGAACCGGCCGACCGACGAACAGATCATTGCCGGTGATGCTGCGGTTCTGATGCACCCACCAAGTTCTGCTACGACTCTGGCATGGACATCACCCCTGTCTCCAACGCACTCGGCGCCACCGTCTCGGGAATCGACGTTCGAAGCATCGACGACGACGACGCAGCAGCGCTCGTGGATGCCTGGGCCCGGTACGGCGTGCTCTTCTTTCGGGATCAGGACCTCACCCCTGACGACCACCTGACCTTCGCTCGGCGCTTCGGCGACATCGACGTCAATCGCTTCTTCACCCCTGTCGACGGATACCCAGAGATCGCAGAGGTTCTGAAGGAGCCCGACCAGGAGCACAACATCGGCGGCGGCTGGCACACCGATCACTCCTACGACCAGGCCCCCGCTCGCGGTTCGATCCTCTACGCACGCGAGATCCCACCGATCGGTGGCGACACCCTCTTCGCCGGTATGGGCGCCGCCTACGACGCGTTGAGCCAGCCGATCAAGGAGCTCCTCGATGGACTCGATGCGGTGCATTCGAGTGCGCACGTCTTCGGGGCGCGCACCAAATGGTCCGAGACCACCGAAGGCAGGATCGGCAATCCCGATGCCGTGGGAGACGATGTCTCCCACCCGGTCGTGGTGGCGCATCCGCACACCGGGCGACCTCTGCTGTACGTGAACCCGGGATTCACGACGTCGATCGCCGGGCTCAGCGTCGCAGAGTCCCGGGCCATCCTCACGTTCCTGTTCGAACACGGGCGCCGCCCAGAATTCCAGATTCGCTTCCAGTGGGAGCCCGGATCACTCGCCATGTGGGACAACCGCTCGACATGGCACTTTGCACTGAACGACTACCACGGTCATCGGCGATATCTCCATCGCATCACCGTCGCCGGTGACGAGCTTGTGGCAGCTCGCTGAGTCGACGCCTCAGGCGTGGCACCGCGCCGGTTCTCGACCCTAGGGTCTGCCCAATGGCACTGCGTATCGGCATCCATCCGCCAGGGGCCGATCCCGGATCGCTCGAGTTCGTTCGCGATGCGGAGCGCCTCGGGGTCGACTCGGTCTGGGTCGCTGAAGCCTGGATGTACGACTGCCTCACCCCACTCGCCTACCTCGCGTCGATCACCGAGACGCTGCGACTGGGCAGTGGTGTCGTACAACTCGGCTCGAGGTCTCCGGCGATGCTGGCAATGTCGGCGCTGTCGCTGCAGAAGATGTCGGATGGGCGCTTCATCCTCGGCATCGGTACCAGTGGGCCGCAGGTGATGGAGGGGTGGCACGGCGTCCGATTCGACAAACCGGTCACCCGCACCCGGGAGACGATCGAGATCGTCCGCAAGGCGGTTTCCGGCGAGCGACTCGAGTACGACGGAAGGGTCCACCGGCTCCCACTTCCCGACAGTCAGGGGCGGCCGATCCGCTCTCCGGTCGGTGGAACCGAGATCCCGATCTACAACGCTGCGCTTGGTCCGGCCAACCTGCAGTTGACCGGTGAACTGTGCGATGGCTGGGTCGGCACGGCGTTCATGGCCGAGACGGCCGACGTCTACCTGGAACCGATCCGGCAGGCCGCCGAGGCGGCAGGGAGATCGTTCGACGAGATCGAGATCACGGTTGCTGCCGGCCTCGAGTTCACCGACGACGTCGAGGAAGCGGGTCGGCGCCATGCCGCCGGCTATGCCTTCACGATCGGCGCAATGGGTTCATCGTCGACCAACTTCTACAACCAGTCCTATATCCGTCAGGGGTTCGGCGACGCCGTCGAAGAGGTGCAGCGGCTGTGGCAGGCGGGCGACCGCGAGGCGGCCGGTGCTGCCGTACCGATCGAGTTCGGCCTGCACACCAACCTCGTGGGCGGCGACGATCAGGTGACCAAGCGGCTCCGGGCCTATCGAGATGCGGGGGTCGACACACTGCGAATCAGCATCAACGGCGATGAACGCACCGACCGACTCGACGATCTCGCCCGGCTGCTGGACCTTGTCGAGCGCGTCAACGCCGAGGCGTCGACGTAACCGACCACGATCCCGGCACCCGGCCGCCGGCATGCTGCTCGGTGTTCAGGCGTCGGGCGAAAGACTCGGCGGGAGGCTGAGTTTGGTGGTACGGGCTCCATCGACGACCACCACCTGACCCGACACGAACCGGGCATCTCGACTCGCCAGAAACGCAACCGTGGAGGCCACATCGGCCGGGTCGCCGATGTGACCGACCGGGTGGAGTACTGCCAGCTCGGCGATGGCCTGGTCACGGTTGGGGAGCCGGTCGAGGTAGTCGCGGTTGAGCGCGGTGTCGATCCAGCCTGGTGCCACTGCGTTGCAGCGAATCCCGAGCGGACCGAGGTCGACAGCCATCGCCGCAGTGAGTCCGTGCACGCCGGCCTTCGACGCGGAGTAGGCGGTGTGGAGAGGGTTCGACCCGATGCCCTCGATCGACCCGATGTTGACGACAGCACCGCCACCGTCGGCCTGGAGCTGAGGCAGCAGCGCCTTGGTCATGAGCCACGGTCCCCGCAGGTTCACCGCCATCGCCATGTCCCACTGCTCGACCGTCTGCTCGGCAATCGATGCCTCGAACATGATCCCGGCGTTGTTGACCAGCACGTCCACCGACTCACCGACGACCGCAGCGAGGGCGGTGGTCGACATCTCGGACGTCACGTCGAGTTCGACCCACCGTTGGCGTACGCCGAGGTCGCCGGGATCGCGAAGGTCGCCGACGATCACGTCGGCACCGTCGGCCGCAAGCCGGTCGGCAACAGCTCGACCGATGCCCTGGGCCCCGCCGGTGACGACCGCCGTCGTGCGTACGGAGGGACTCATCGAGCCGTGTATCCGCCATCGAGGCTCAGGTTGGCACCGTGGATGTGGCGGGCCGCATCGGAGCAGAGGAAAAGCGTGAGGTCTGCGACCTCGGACGGCTCCGGGATACGCCCCTCGGGGATCGAGGCCAGGTTGCTTGCGAACACGTCGTCGACCGTCGTTCCCTCCGGGTGTTCGGAGACGAGCATCGGCGTGTCGACCGACCCGGGGCAGATCGCGTTGATCCGGATGCCCTCCGCCGCATGGTCGAGTGCCATGGCCCGAGTCAGGTTCGTGACGGCGCCCTTCGACGCGCAGTAGGCAGCCAGGTTGGCGGAGCCGACGAGCCCGCAGGTCGACGAGATGTTGACGATCACGCCACCGCCTCGAGCCCGCAGTGCCGGGATCGCAGCGCGCGAGAGGAAGAACGTGCCGTCGACGTTGATCGACATGACGCGCGCCCAGTCATCGTCGGATGTGCCCATGGCATCGGCGCGATGGATCACGCCGGCGGCGTTGATCACGAGGTCGACGCCACCGAACGACTCGACCCCTACGTCGATCAACGCCGCAGCGTCGGCCGAGTTGGCCACGTCACCCAGACCCGCAACCGCTCGCCCCCCGGCCGCAGTGATCGCGTCGACGACGGTGACCGTCCGGCCCAGGTTGCGGCCGCCGACGACGACGGCGGCGCCCGACCCGGCCAGTCGTTCACTGATCGCGGCGCCCATTCCCGACGAACCTCCGGAGACGACGGCGACCCTGCCGCTCAGATCGACCTGCATGGCCACTCCCTCATTCTTCGATACCGGCCTGGGCTCGGCGCCAACGCGAGTTCATCATCACACCCCAGCGGTTGAACGGATCGGGGAAGTTCCGAGTCGGCTGGGCCCCGCTGGTGAGCAGGTCCATCAGCGGGTCGGTGTGGCCCATCATGCGCTCGGCCAGGAACTTGCCCGAGATCGTGCCCTTCGCCATCCCGGTTCCCTGGTAGACCATGGTCGCCCAGACGCCGGGGGCGACCTGACCGCACACGCCCGCACCGTTGCGGCTCAAGCTCAGCGCACCACCCCACGAGTACTCGAAGTCGACCTCCGGCAGCATGGGGTACCGGTTTCGAAAGCTCTTCTCGTGGACCTTCTTGACCTTCTCGAGGCCGCTGACGATGTCGCTCTTGCGGCTGAAGGTGTACTGGTTGCGGATCAGGATCCGCCGATCGGGCCGCCGCCGGACCGTGGTGCCGGCGGGGTGGGCCGGAATGATTGCGTAGTTCTCGTCGCCACCGAGCCGGTCGACCTCGTCGTCGGTGAGCGGACGGGTCATCGAACCCCACGTGATGAGCGGAATCAGTTTGTTCTCGAAGAACCCGAACCCCTCGCCGAACCCGTTGGCTGCGAGAACCAGTGATGGGGTGCGCACCGAGCCTCGGGGTGTGCGCAGCGTGTGGGGTGGGCCGAGATCGAAATCGACGACCATCGAAGCCTCGTAGACCGTGACGTTGTCGGGCATCGTCTCGGCCAAGCCGATCACCAGTTGTGCAGGGTTGACCAGCACGCTGTGCGGAGCGTGAAGCCCCGACCGGTAGAAGTCGGTCCCGAACCGACGGCGGCACTCGGCCGCGTCGTACATCCGATAGTCCTCGTCGACCGCATCGAGCGACGCAGCGAACCCGGCGAGGGTTTTCTCCCCCTTCGACGACGCAGCGGCGTGGATCTTGCCCTCGCGCCGCCAGTCGCACTCGATGCCCTCGCGGTGCACGATCTCGTCGAGCCAGTCCACGCCTGCTCGGTTGAGAGCGATGCCGCGCTTGGCGTTGGCGGTGTCGTCGGCGAAGCTCTTGGCCCGGATGTTGTGGGCGTGGTCGATGATGAAGCCCGAGCAGCGGCCTGCGGCGTTGTTGCCGAACCGATCGGCCTCGAGCAGCACGATCGACTGCTCGGGATCGAGCTCGGCCAGCCGTCGAGCGGCAGCGAGCCCGCCATACCCTGCGCCGACGACGACATGGTCGGCCTCGATCGCCTCGTCGAGGACCGTGGGCTCGGGCTGGGGCCCGAGGATCTCGAGCCAGCCGTTCTGGTTGTCGTAGCTCGGGAGGATCGAGACGCGGGTCAAGAGAGATCCAGCCAGATGGTCTTGGTCTCGGTGTACTGCTCGTGGGCCTGAACGCCGTTGTCGCGGCCACCGAAGCCCGACAGTCCGTAGCCGCCGAACGGTGTGGTCATGTCGCCCTCCGAGTAGCAGTTGACGGACACGGTTCCGGCCTTGAGCATGCGGCTGGCGAGGTGGGCAGTCCGGACGTTCGACGTGAAGACCGAGGCGTGCAGGCCGTAGTCGGTGTCGTTGGCCATGGCGATCCCCTCGTCGGCGTGGGTGAATGTCGACACCGACAGCACCGGCCCGAAGACCTCCTCGCGAGCAACGGTCATATCGGGGGTGACACCGGTGAAGATCGTGGGCTCGACGAACCAGCCGCCGGAATCCTGGCGGGTCTGCTTGCCGCCACACCGCAACGTTGCGCCTTCGTCGTTGGCCTTGTCGATGTTGGCGAGGATCTTCTCCATGTGAACCGGTTCGATGATGGCGCCCATGCGTGTCTCCGGATCGAGCGGATCACCGAGCACCCACTCGTGCATGGCTTCGTCGATGCGGGCGAGCACCTCGTCGGCGACTGACTCGTGGAGGATCAGTCGGCTGTTCGCCGAGCAGTTCTGTCCGGCGTTCCAGAAGATTGCCTCGCACGCATGAGCCGCGACCTTGTCGAGGTCTTCGGCATCACCCATGACGACCATCGGTGACTTGCCCCCACATTCGAGCAGGACGCGCTTGAGATTCGAATCGGCGGCGTAGCGAAGAAACATCCGCCCGACCTCGGTCGAGCCGGTGAACCCGACGCAATCGACCTGCGGGTGCAGACCGAGCGCAGCACCGGCGGTCTCCCCGAACCCCGGGACGACGTTGATCACCCCGTCGGGCAAGCCCGCCTCGGTCGCGAGTTCGGCGATGCGGATGGTCGACATCGAGCTCTGTTCGGCAGGCTTGAGCACCAGCGTGTTGCCGGCCGCCAGCGCCGGGCCGATCTTCCAGCCCGCCATCATCAACGGATAGTTCCATGGCAGCACCGCACCGACCACGCCGATCGGCTCGCGCACGATGGTCGACACGACCCCGGGGCCCGATGGTGTGGCCATGTCATAGACCTTGTCGGCCAGTTCTGCGTGCCACATCAGGCACGTGACCGTTTCGGGCAGATCGATCGTGGAGGTGTCGAAGATCGGCTTGCCGGCTTCGAGTGTTTCCATCACGGCGAGCTCGTCGGCATGCGCTTCGATCAGCAACGCGAACCGCTTCAAGAGGTTGCGTCGATCGGCCGGAGCCAGTTTTCCCCACGGCCCATCGTCGAACGCCGTGCGGGCGGCGGCCACGGCCCGGTCGATGTCCTCCGCCGCTCCCTCGGCAACCTGGGCGAGTTCCTCGCCGGTTGCCGGGTTGTAGGTGGCGAACGTCGCGCCGCTGGCGGACTCCACGGAACGACCACCGATCATCATCCGGGTCGGCGGGGTGACGGAGGCGGCCAGCGCCGCGGGATCGAAGTGCAAGGTCATCGGTTGTTTCCCTTCGCTCGGCTCACGCCGGAGGTGTGTGTCATCTGGACGAGCCAGTCACGCTCGTCTTCCCACTCGCGGAACACCAGTGTGTCCCGAGTCGTCCCGTTGACCGGGAGCGTCGACAGTGCGGTCTGAAGCGCAAGGCGACCCTGACGGGTCATCGGCATCACTGGACGGCGACACGGACCGACGGCCCGACCGACCATGTTGGTGGCGGTCTTGACGGCAGAGTTGTACTCGGCGTCGACGTTGTTCTCCCAGAAGAACATGTTGGCGGGCAGCATCTTCGCCCACAGTCCGAGCGCAGCTGCATGCTCGCCGGCCTGGATGAGTTCCCAGAGCTGCACGCATTCATGCGGCATCACGTTGGCCGCCCCCCAGATCCAACCGGCAGCTCCCGCCATCGCGGCAAATGGGGCCAGCGGATCGGCACCTGCAAGCACATGCCCGCCGATCCCGATCAGCTTCTGGGCCCGGATCAGGTCGCCGGTGGAGTCCTTGATGTACTCGATGTTCTCGATCGCCATCAGTTGGCGGTACAGATCGGGGTGGATGTCGAAGCCGCTGTTGACCGGGATGTTGTAGAGCACGATCGGAATGTCGATCGCCTGGGCGAGCTTTTCGTAGTGGAACAGCACACCCCGCTCGAAGGGACCTTCGAAGTACGGAGGAAGCACCATGGCCGCCGATGCCCCCTGATCGGCCGCCCGACGGGTGCGCTCGATCGCATCGGTCGTCGTGATTGCCGAGGTCTGCGCGATGACCGGGATCCGGTTGTCGACGATCTCGACACCGAGACCGATGATGCGGTCCTTCTCGTCGTCGGACAGAAACGCAAACTCCCCGGTGCCGGCGCACAGCACCAGACCGTGGACACCGGCATCGATCAGGTTCTCGATGTGGTCCCGCAGGCGCCCCTCGTCGACACGCTCTCCCGTGTCGTCGAACGGCGAACACATCGCTGCACACACACCGTGCAGCAGGGGGGTGGTCGTGTCTCTCACTCGCTTCCTCGCTCTCGTCTCACTCTGTTTCTCACGCTCGTCTCACTCGAGCGTCTCCGGAATCTCCTGCACACGGCGGTCGACGAAGTCACGAAGTGCTTCGTCGACGTCGTCGGGCAGTTTCGGCTCGTCGTAGTCGGCCAGCAACTGCTGTGCCTTCCTGGTGCCGCGAGCTTCGGCATCCTCACCTCCGGCCGCAAGCCACTGCTCGTAGCCATCGCTGTCCATCAGTTCCGGCATCGCAAACGCCGATTCAAAATTGGCGAGTGTGTGCGTCGTGCCGAGGAAGTGACCTCCCGGCTCGATCTCGTCCAACGCGGCGAGCGCGTCGTCGAGCTCTCCGAAGTTGATCCCCTCGACGAAGCGACGGAACATCTCGGCCTGTTCGCCGTCGATCGCCGCCTTGGCGTAACTCTGGCACAGCGCCGACTCCATGTAGCCGGTGGTCGACAACACGAAATTGGCGCCGGCGAGGACGGCACCAAACATGTTGCGCGCCGCCTCGTACCCGGCTTGCGCGTCGAATGCCTTCGACGCCGTGCACATTCCCGAGCACCGCCACGGAAGCCGGTAGCGACGAGCAAGCTGGCCGACCAGCAGGTTCATGTGGTCGATGTCGGGCGTACCGGCCATCGGGGCACCCGATTTCATCGAGACGGTGGCGAGCCACTGGCCGTACACCGCCGGCGAGCCGGGTCGGACGATCTGACTGAACGCCACACCCGCAAGCGCCTCAGCGTTGATCTGCACGACCGAACCGATCGTCGATGCCGGCGTCGACGCCCCGCCGAGCACGAACGGCGAGAACAGCATCGCCTGGTTTGCTCCGCTGTACACCTTGACCGCGTCGAGCATCGTGGCGTCCCACACCAGTGGCGAGTTGCCGTTGGCGAGGCACGTCATGACCGTGTGCTGATCGACGAACTCCTCACCGAACAGCAGTCGCGCCATCTCGAGCGAGTCCTCGGCTCGCTCCCGACTGGTGACCGCACCCATGAAGGGCTTGGTCGAATGCTTCAGCAGCGAGTAGGTCATGTGCAGATGCCGGTGTGGCACGGCGATGTCCATCGGCTCGCACAGCACTCCCCCCGACATCTGCATCGCCGGCGTCATCTGGGCGATCTTGGCGAAGTTGTCGAAGTCGTCGAGCGTGGCGTTGCGGCGGGTTCCGTCGAGATCACGGACGAACGGTGCGCCGTACGCCGGTGTGAAGATGCTCTTGCGGCCGCCCAGGGTCACGGTCCGCTCGGGATCTCGAGCGATCATGGTGTACTCGGCCGGCGCGGTGGCGATGCATTCCATCAGGAACTCGCGATCGATCCGCAGGCGATGGCCGTCGATCGCCACACCCCCGCCCGCACCGGCCCGCCGCCACATCTCGATCGAATCGTCGTCACGAAACTCGATTCCGGTCGTCTCCAGCAGCGTCATCGTGCGGTCGTGCACGATGTCGACTTGTTCGGGCAGGATCGCATCGAGATACGGAATGCCTCGCTCCATCTCGGGCAGGAATCGCTGGGTGTACGCCGTTCGTGCGTCACGACGAGCACCGCGCCCTCGACGACTCGGGCGGGTCGAGGCGGTGTCCGTCACGATCCCGCTCCTGCGAGCGCGAGATACGAGCGACCGGACTCGGTATCGGGGCACACCGGTGCGTCGTGATGTGTTCTCGCCACGGCGCAGATCGTGACAGTGCGCCGTTTCCGAGGCAAGACCACCCTCGACGCGCGCCGAGCTTGCAGCCCGGTCTGCTGCAACCGCCGTCGGGTTCGCTCACCAGGGGGCAGGTTGCGCACCCCGGACGAGCCTGCCGTTGAGAACCCCGGTGGGGTCCCCATTGCGAAACGCCACCTCGCCGGCGACGATCGTGTACTCGTACCCGGAGGCTCGCTGCACGAGGCGACGGCCGCCGGCCGGGAGGTCGTAGGCGACGGTCGGCTCGTGGAGCGTGAGGTTCTCGAAGTCGATGATGTTGAGGTCGGCCTTGTATCCCGCTGCGATCACTCCCCGATCATCGAGACCCACCAGACCCGCCGTCTCGCTCGTCTGCATCGCCACCAGTCGCTCGAGCGGAAGCTTCGGCCCCCGGGTGCGATCGCGGCCCCAGTGCTGGATCAGTGTGGTCGGAAAGCTGGCGTCGGAAATCACGCCACAGTGCGCGCCACCGTCGGACAGTCCGAAGGTCGTGTGCGGATGCTCCAACATCTCCTGCACAAACGACAGATCGCCGGGGAGATAGTTGAACAGCGGGTGGTAGACGAGCGCCCTGCCGTCCTTTTCGAGCAGCGCGTCGTAGGCGATCTCCTGGGGGGTCGAACCGTTCGCCACCGCCAGCGCTGCGAACGAATCCTCCGGTGCCGGTTCGTAGTCGGCCGGGTCACCGAGTCGGAACATCTTGTGCCAGCCGCTGATGATCTCTGCAGCAAGCCCCTCGGTGAGCGCAGACTGCTCGGCGAGCAGCGCCTTGCGAACCTCAGGTTTGCGCATCTCGGCCACGCGTTCTTCGAGCGGCATCGGATGCAGTCGGCGATACGACGGATGGAACGAGAACGGGTTGAGGGTCGCGGTCAACCCGAGCAGCACACCGGTGGCGCGGGGTGGGACCTGGCCCCGCATCGGCAGACCGTCGTTTTGGGCCTCCGTGACCGCATCGAGGAGTTCCCTCCACCAGTCGGGGCGGGCATCCTGCTGCTCGACGGTGATCGATGTCGGGCGCCCCGACGCTTCTGTCATCGCGCGGAACAGCCGAAACTCTGCCGGGAAGTCGTAGAAGTCGGAGATGCCCTGCAGCACGCCAGCGTCGAGTTCCCCAAGTGCCTCGGCGATGCCGACGAGTTCATCCTCGAAGGCGGTGATCGACGGGGTGAGCACCCCGGAGGAATCCTTGTGCTTTTCGGTTCGGCTGGTCGTGAACCCCAGCGCACCGGCTTCGATCGCTTCCTTGACCACCCGCTTCATGTCGGCGATCTCCTCGGGTGTCGCAACGTCATGGTTCGCACCCCGGCGACCCATGACGAAGGTGCGCACAGCCCCATGCGGGATCTGGGTGCCGACGTCGATGGCGAGGCTGCGTCGCTCGATGGCATCGAGGTATTCGGGGAAGGTCTCCCAGTCCCACTGGATGCCCTCGTGCAGCGCAGTTCCCGGGATGTCTTCAACCCCTTCCATCAGACCGATCAGCCAGTCCCGCTCTTCGGGCTGGCACGGGGCGAACCCGACGCCGCAGTTGCCGGTGACGATCGTGGTGACACCATGGAACGACGACGGCTGGACGTACGGATCCCAGGTGATCTGCCCGTCGTAGTGTGTGTGCGCATCGACGAACCCGGGGGTGACGATGCGGTCGGTTGCATCGATGATCTCGGTGCTGGCGCCGATGAGAGATTCGTCGATCGAACCGACTGCCACGATGGTTGCACCGGTGAGTGCGACGTCGCCGTCGACGGGCGGCGCGCCGGTTCCGTCGTAGATCGTGCCGTTGCGGATCACCGTGCTGTACACGGCGCTCATGCTACGACACCGGCCGGCGCCAACCCAGATCCGAGCGACCTCTGACCCGCACCCACGGCTAGGGTCCGGCCATGCTTCCAGAGGACATCAAACGACTCGTCTGGGCCTCCGATCCGCAACTGTCGCCCGACGGCTCGCAGATCGCCTACGTCGTCACCCGCGTCGACGACGAACGAAACCGATATCGGAGTCGGGTGTGGCTCGTGCCATCCGACAGCTCTGCGCCACCGCGGCCGATCAGCGCCGGTGAGGAGAACGACGCCTCACCTCGGTGGTCTCCGGACGGCCGTCTCCTCCTCTTCACCTCGACGCGACGCACCGACCAGGCGGGCAAAACCACCTCTGCGCTCTATGCCATGGTCACCGACGGTCCCGGGGAAGCGTCGCTGCTCGTCGAGCACGACGAGGTCATCTCCGGGGTCGCCGTCTCACCCGACTCACGCAAGGTCGCCTACGCCTGTCGAGTACGAGGTGAGCACTATGCGAGCGACGACATCGATCGCCGCCCGCCTCGCCGAATCGATCGACGCATGCACCGACTGAACGGCGTCGGGTTCACCCTCGACCGACCAACCCACGTGCACGTGATGTCGCTCGACGGTGACGGTGAACCACTCGATGTCTCTCCCGGCGATGCAGAGTTCGAATCACCGTCATGGTTCCCCGACGGTCGGCAACTCGCAGCGGCGCGAACCAACACCGCCGAGCGGATGCTCGCCGGAGACATTGCGTTCATCGACCTCGACACCGGGTCCGTCGAGATCGTCACCGACGGGACCGGTGTCTACCGATCACCGGCGGTCGGCCCCGACGGCACCGTGGCACTGGTTGGTCATGACAACGCCATGCTCTTCCCGCACAACAGCAAGCTCGGTGTTCTGGAGGACGATGGCTCGGTGCGATGGCTGACCGAACGTCTCGATCGCGACTGGAACACCTTCCCGGTGAGCACGGCCGCGACCTGGAACGCCAACGGCCGTGGGTTGGTCGGCATCGTGGCAGATCGGGGTGCCGTACACCTTCGCCAGGTCGACCTCGACGGCACGATCACACCCCTCGTCACCGGTGCCCGCTGGGTGACGGGCTGGTCTGCCGTGAACGGGGTGATCGCCTTCGTCGCCGAGAACTCTGAACGACCTGGAGAGCTCCATGTCCTTCGCGACGGCCACGAAACCCGGCTCACCAACGTGACGGACTCCTTCGTGCGCATCGCCGAGCCGGCGCCGGCGACACGGTTCACGGCCCCCGCCCCTGGGATCGAGGACGAGGTCGACGCGTGGATCGTCACCCCGCGCGACCTCGATCCCGACCTCACCTATCCGATGCTCCTGTCGATCCATGGCGGCCCGTTCACGCAGTATGGCGACTACTTCCTCGACGAGGCACAGCTGTATGCCCGAGCCGGGTTCGTGGTCGTCTACGCCAACCCTCGGGGTGGTTCGGGCCGTGACAACGACTGGGGCCGCTGCATCAGGGGCAAGACGCTCGGTGGCCCGGGATGGGGATCGGTCGACTTCGACGACTTGATGTCGGTCACCGACACCGCCCTCGAACGGTTCCCGTTCATCGACGAGAGCCGGGTCGGCGTGATCGGCGGCAGCTACGGCGGCTACATGACGAGTTGGATCATCGGGCACACCGATCGCTTCGCAGCCGCCTGCTCGGAACGAGCGGTCAACAACGTGTCGACGCTCGACATCGGTTCCGACATCGCCGGTGTCGCCAAGTTCTGGTTCGGCATCGACGCACTCGACGATGACGGACTCGACGAACTCATGCGCCTCTCCCCCATCAGCTATGTCGACAAGATGACCACCCCCCTGCTGATCATCCACTCCGACGACGATCTGCGTTGCCCGTTCGATCAAGCCGATCAGCTCTACTACGCACTGCGCGACCGCGATCACGACGTCGAGTACTACCGATTCCCTGGTGAAACCCACGAGCTCAGTCGCTCCGGTTCCCCGGTCCATCGGATGCAACGAGCCGAACTCGTCATCGACTTCTTCACGGACCGCCTCGGCGCCGTCTAGGGATCCACCACCTCGGCATTCCAGGTCGTGACCGCGCCAACACTCCCCGGGCGCGGGGTCATCAGCTCGGTGTGACCGCCGACCACATACCCGTTCTCGATCGCCGCCCAGGTAAGCAGGTCGGGGTCGGCAGTCCCCGAGTCGTCGAGGCCGCGGCTTGTGTCGAAGTCCTTGCGCAGTCCGATCCAGTTCTCGAGGTGGGTTGCCCAGACCACGATGACCTCGCGGTTGTTGTTGATCACCTCGAGGAGGTTGGTGAGGTGGATCCCCCGAGCCTCGAGTTGCGGCACCCGCTCCTCGGCGACCTCGGCGAGGTAGTCGATCTGACTTCCGGGTCGGACCTCGAGGAGTTGATGGACGAAAACCGTGCATCGAAGATTGCGAGCGTCCAACTCCTCACGCGTCGGACAGCCCGGCACGGAACCCCCGATGCGATCGACTCCACCAGTACGGAACTGTGAGGCATCGTCCCACCAGTCGCCGTAGAACGTCGCCCGACGCTTGAGATTGAGCCGGTCGAGGTTCCGGGTCCAGGCGTCCCAGCCGTCGGGTCCACCGTCGTGGATGTTGACGACTCTGGGCCAGCGACCACCCGATGCCCCGATCACGAAAAAGGTGCCCTGAAGCCTGAAGAGGCCGGGCATGGCGTGGACCGGTTCCGCTGCGGCGGCGTCCATGTAGTCGTACTGGCCCTGCCCGACGATGTCGATGCTTTCATGGAGGTAGAAGCGTCTCGGCATCGCTTGGCCCCTCAGGTTGCCTGCATCTCGGCTTCGCGACGAACGACGAGCGACAGCGCAGCCAGGGTCACAACCATGCCCGAAATCTGGAGCAGGTTCACGGTCTGGTCCAGCACCACGACGGCCCCAAGGGTCGACATCACCGGAATGGCGAGCGTCAACATGGCGGTGATCACAAGACGAACCTGGTTGTGCGACCAGTTGACGAGAAGATGACCGGTCCCGGGTACAGCGAGGAGCGCACAAAGCCAGATCCACTGTGTGCGCGACGGCCAGTCGATCCCGCCAGCGTCGATGACGGAGATGGGGAACAGGGTGATCGCACCGGTGATCCACAGACAGGCCTGAAACTCGATGATCGCAACCGTCTGGCGACCTCGCTTCGCCAGTGCGAAGTACGCGGCGAAGAAGAGCATCGCAACAAACGACAGCACGTCGCCGAGGGGCGACCAGGTCGAGTGCTGGGTCGACCCGAACACCACCAGCACCACGCCGACCATCGACACCACCGTTACCCCGATCAGCAAGCCTGTCACCTTTTCGCGGAACGCCCGGGCTGCAACGGCAAGCAGCACAATGGGTGTCAGATTCGAGATCACCGTCGCATTCGCGACCTCGGTCTCACGAATGGCGACGAAAAAGATGGCGATCTCGATGGCGATGACGATGCCGGCGGGTGCGACCGCCTTCACCATTGCGGCGGTGATCCGTCGACCCGAGACGTAGACCGCCCCGGCGTAGACGACGGCGCCGAGGAGGATGCGCCAGAACGCGATCTGCAGCCCGTCCATCGGTGCCTTCACCACCATCACGTTCCCGGCCGCCCAGCACGTCACGCCGAGCACCGCCCCGGCGAGGCCCGCTGGGGTCGAGCGTGCGACGCTCACGCGCCGTCGATGCGTTTCTGCACATGGGGCATGAAGTACCCCGCGTACCGTTCTTGCACGTCGGCGCGTTGCCAATCGGTCTCGCGGACCGTTCCTCGGCACACGTCGGTGCCGCACAGGCACGCCAGTGCGTACGGCTCGACTCGAGCCATTGCATAGTCGTGGCAGAGCTCTTCACCCGCCTCGATGTCGCGGATCGCCACATAGGTGACGTTTCCCTCGAACCCGACGTTGGCATCGCAACTGTGATTGATGTGCACGACCATCGCCTCGTACTCGTCGGGTGAGCGAGGCGAAAGAAAGAGCCCCTCCGCGATCTGCAGGCTGAAGTCGCCGATCTCCTCGGTGAGGCGCTGGGCCTCGCCGAAACCGACAACATGGCCGACCTTGACCGCAACCGGTTCGTCCTTGGCGATCGAGTCGTTGGCGAAGACAGCGAGCCCACCGAGATGGCTCGCACGAACATCGACCTTTGGCGATCGCCAGACGGATACCGGCTCCATTTGCGGAGTATGGCAGGCTGAGCCGCGATGACCGATGTTGGCTCTGACGCCGTTTCCGAATTCGACCTGCCCGCCGTTCGCAAACGAACCCGATTGGCCCTGATCGGGTCGGTCTTCCCGGCTGGCATGGGCATGACGGCCACGTTCGCTGCGACGAGCCTCGCTGCGAAGGAGATCACCGCCAACGACGGACTTGCGACACTCGCCGCCACCATGACGGCAATCGGTGGCGCGATCGCTGCGGTGCCCCTCGGCCGTTACATGAACGAGCATGGGCGCCGCGCCGGACTGATGCGGGCGTGGCTGATCGGTGCTGCCGGCGCCGCCGTTGCCTTCGTCGGTGTGATCGCCGAGCTCTACAGCCTGTTGGTGATCGGCGGCATCGGAGTCGGCATGGGTCAGGCGGCGAGCCTCGCCGCCCGATATTCGGCTGCCGATCTGGCCCCGGAGGATCGCAAGGCGAGCGAGATCGGAATCGTGATGTGGGCTGGGTCGATCGGGTCGGTGCTCGGTCCGACGGTTGCGCTCGGCGGTACAGGATGGGTTGCTGCCAACCTTCTCGGACTCGACGAACTCGCCGGTCCGTACCTCATGGGCACGCTCGTCTTCGTCGCCGCTGCTCTGATCGTCACCACCTTCCTTCGCCCCGATCCGCTGCACGTTGCGAAACAACTCGGGAACGCAACAGAAACGAAGCGGCCCACCCTGGCGGAGTCGTTCAAGAAGTTGTTCACCAACCGTCTCGCCACGATCGCGGTGTTTGCAACCGCCGTCGGTCAGGGGGTGATGGTGTCGGTCATGACCGTCACGCCACTTCACATGGACGATGGCGCCCACGAAAAGACTGTCATCGGCCTCGTCATCTCGCTGCACGTCGTCGGCATGTATTTCTTCGCCCCGGTGGTCGGCTGGCTGGTCGATCGCGTCCGCACTGAGCTCATGGTCGCAGCGGCGGGCCTGATTCTGTTCACCGGAGCCGAGATTGCGTCACACACCGACCCCGAGGACAGTCTCGGCGTGTTCGTCGGGCTGTTCCTCGTCGGACTCGGCTGGTCGTTCAGCATGATCGCCGGCAGCGCCCTGCTGTCGTCGGTCTTCCCAGTCGAGGAGCGGGCATCGGTGCAAGGTGCTGCCGATTTCACGATGATCACGTTCGGTGCCACCGGCGGCATCCTTGGCGGCATCGTCGTCGAGGCGACCGGGTACCACACGCTCTCGCACTACGCCGCCGTCCTCGCCCTTTCCCTGATTGCTGCCGCGCTCTACCCGATCGTCACGAACGTGAAGGGGCCGAGGGAGCCTGAACCCGTTCCCAGCTGACAGCGACGCAGACACACGCTCGCTGGGCCCGGCGTCGCAAACCTCGTCAGGACGCATTCAGGCCAGCAGTGCCTCGTCGAACGGGTACTGCGACATCAGCTCGGTGCCGGTTTCGGTCACCAGGATCTGCTGCTCCAGCTTCACACCTTCGGTCGTGTCCGGGCCACCGATGAAGCTCTCGACGCAGAGGGTCATGCCCGGTTCGATCACACCGTCGTACCCGAACGGGGCGAAATCCTGTGCGTGATAGAGGTACGGATACTCACCGGTCATCCCGACACCATGGCTCGACAGGTAGTAGCGATGGGCGGCGAATCGCTCGGGCAGATCCCAGGCCCGTTCGCTGTACTGCGCGAACGTCAGCCCTGCCTCGATGATCCCCATGTTGTGGTGCACCTGTTCGAACGCAATCCGGTAGAGCTCCCGCTGCTCGGCACTCGGCGTACCGGGGCCGGCATGGAAGGTCCGCGAATAGTCGGCGTAGTAGCCGTGGCAGCCGACGACGTCGGTGTCGAACGCAACGAGTTCGTCGGCACCGATGATCTTCTCGCTCGTCTCCTGGAACCATGGGTTGGTGTTGCTGCCCGAGGACAGCAGGCGGGTCTCGATGTAGTCGGCACCCTGGGCGATCACGTGCTGATGGAAGACCGACCAGAGCTCGTTCTCGGTCAGTCCCGGCCGCAGTTCCGCCTCCATCGCCTTCATGGCGCGCTCGGTTGCGCGCATCGAGGCAACCTGACACGCAAGCTCATCAGGCCCCTTGACCGCCCGTGCCCGCTCGACGGGAGCCTGCGCATCGACGATACGAACACCCTCGGCGGCCAGTGCGACGGCGGCTCCGGCATTGACGCGCTCGAGGCCGACCGTCGTGTCGGCTCCGACGGTCTCGCGCACCAGCGAGGCGATCTGTGCCGCCCATGCCCTCTCGACGTCGGCAATGGCTTCCCCGGCTGCCACGAACGAGGCGGTGGTTGCATGCCGGACCTCGGTCACCGTTTCGAGCCCGTCGGCGAGGTGGAGCGCACCGGTGAACTCGAAAAGGATGACCGGACCTTCGACCGTGACGAAAAGGTACCGCGCCGGGTTCCGAGCCGTGAAGATCTGCATGTTGCGGGCACCGCAGGCATACCGGATGTTGACCGGGTCGGTGAGTACACAGACCCCGATGTCGCGATCGGCCATCTCCGAACGCAGCCGACCGAGGCGAAAGGCCCGCAACGCCACCTGATCGATCGGCGTGTTCTCGGTCGGGAGCATCGTTGGAATCTACTCCTCACCGAAGGTGCGGCGAGACGACGAACGGGCCAACGCCGGGGCCGGGCTCACCGATGTGACGGTCACGGTGAGCTCGTCGTGCCCGAAGGATCCTGCTCGGTGTCCGGCGCTCGGGGTGCGGCGGGGACGATGACGAGGTTGGAGTCATCGATCGCCGGAATCTGAAGCCGGGACAGGGAGATGCAGCCGTTGTTGCCGCTGACGAAGAAGAGGTAGATGCAGTCGCGGCCGGGATCGATCATCGCCACAAAGCTGCTGTCCGGCGCCCATAGCGGCTCGAGGCCCTGTATCCGTTGCTCGAAGTCGAGAAGGGTTCCCGTCTCGATCTCGTACAGTGCCGGGAAATCGTCGTACTCCCGGCCTTTCGGGAGGAAGATCCACGCACCGTCGGGGCTGATGGCCGGTCCGAGTCCGAAATCGAGCAGGTCGTTGTCGAGGGTGTACTCGACGCCGTCGGCGCCGGCGGCAGTCGTCACGACCATCTGGTTGGCGTCGGTGGTGCTCCGGCGGTATTCGAGCCATCGGGTGCCGTTCGTCGCCACGATCTCGTGCGGCGAGACGCGTTCGAGGCCGGTTCCGGTCACCTCGAGTGTCCCGCCGGTCTGGGCGGTCACAAAGGCGCCGACTCCCGGAACGATCTCGATGTCGGTACCCACGGGCAACAGCGACCGCTCCGTCGCGGAACCGGGGACGAACTCGCCGTACTCGACACCGGCGTCGGTGGAAACAAGCACGAGCAGTTGGCCGGTGTGGCGCCGCACCAGTTGCACACCGGTCGCGAGACGCAGCGCCCGAGTCGGGTCGGCCGGATCGAACCCGAGGGCTCCGTCGCTGGTGACCAGCACCGCCTCGCCGCTGTCACCGCTGGCTCGCGTCTCGTCTCGCACCGACACGAGTTCACCGGTCCCGAGCTCGATCACGACGGGAAATCCATCGGCACCGATGTATGCAAAGCGGTAGTCGCTCGGCACCATCTGCACTGGGCGGAGCAACGCATACTTGTCGGCCTCGTCGGGATCGACCTGCACTTCGAGCCATGCCGTCACGAGATCCTGCGCAGTGAGGCCGGCGATCGATGCCTCCAGATCGAGGGCTGGGTCGGGTTGAGTCGCCGACGAGACCGCGCGGTCGCTGTCTTGCGGGGTTGCGTCAGATGCAGGGGTTGCGGGCGCCCGGGTGGTGTCACCGCCAGACAGGACCCAGATCACGAAGATGAGGGCTGCTGCAGCGATCAACCACCGAGCATCGAGACGACGACTCGCCCGGGGTTTGCGCTCACCGCGCCAATCGCGGATGCGGTCACGCCGAGTCCCTGCATCGACAGCGTGAGCACGATCGCGCGGCTCATTCCACTCGAGTTCGACGTCGAGAATCTCGGCGCTCGGGTTGTCGGCCACGAGGTCCACGATGCCATCCCCCATGGCTGTTGTACGACTCTGATGCACGGTCCGGATGCGCCGCACACGAGCCTCCCGCATTCCCAAGGTGCGCAATCCAGCGGCGATGGCACCCGGGGTGTCGGTCTACGCTGCGCCGATGGTCGACCAGACAAACCACTACCACACTGGCCTCGCCGGCCGAACAGCGCTTGTCACCGGCGGAGGCTCGGGCATCGGTGCGGCGATCGCCACCACACTTGCCGGTGCAGGAGCGACGGTGCGGACGTGCGACGTCGACAGTGCAACCGGCGCCGATTACCGCTGCGACGTGTCCGACGAGAGGGCAGTCGCGACGATGTTTGCATCCATCGACGACGAGCTCGGTCATCTCGACATCGTGGTCAACAATGTTGGTGTCGCAGGTCCGACCGGTGGGGTCGAAGACATGAACCCGGACGAGTTCGATCGCTGTGTGCAGATCAACATCGGGGGTACGTTCCGAGTCGCGCAGCACGCCGTGCAACGGATGCGCCAACAGGGTCGCGGCGCGATCGTCAACATCTCGTCAACAGCCGGGCACGTTCCCTACCCGTTGCGGTCACCGTATTCGGCATCGAAGTGGGCCATCGAAGGCCTGACCCGCTCCTGGGCGATGGAACTCGGTCGGTTCAACATTCGGGTCAACTGTGTGGCACCGGGCACCATCGCCGGTCCACGCATGAGCGGCGTCATCGAACGCGAAGCAGCGGCGATGCAGACCACGACCGATGCGGTGAAGGCGGCGTATGAGGATCAGGTGTCGATGCGCACCTTCGTCGATGCGTCCGACATCGCAGCAACCGTTGCGTTTCTGTGCAGCGACGCGGCGCGGTTCATCAACGGCGAGATCATCAGCGTCGACGGCCATTGCGAGACGTTGCGGACCGAGTTTCCCGACGATGTTCGAGTGCGGGGCGTGACCTTCTAGGCGGTGATCCGCTCACCCACCCACGACCGGCGCAAGAAAGTAGATCTCGGTGTCGACACCGACTCGCACATACTCGGGATCGGCATGGATCTCACCGTCGATGCCCGCCGACGAGCCGGCACGCAGCGCACGACCGAGGCCCGGATAGGTGGCTTCGAGGTCATCGATGACCTGACCGACCGTGGCGCCGCTCGCCTGCACAACCGCCTCACCGCCGGTGAAGGCACGGTGCTGGGTCATGAGATGAACGGTGGCCACGGTGATCTGGATCGTCAGTGGACGACGACGGTGCTCAGCGCTCGTTGAGCCTCTTGAGCACCTTCGGAGGCGACATCGGAAGGGAGGTCATACGGACACCGGTGGCAGCCTTGACCGCGTTGCCGATGGTGGCCATGGGCGGAACGATGCCCGTCTCGCCCACCCCGCGCACGCCGTAGGGATGTGCCGGGTTCGGAACCTCGACGATGATCGTCTCGATGAGCGGCAGGTCGGACGCAACCGGAATGCGGTAATCGAGGAATGATGCGTTCTCCATTGCGCCATCCGCGTTGTAGATGTATTCCTCGTTGAGCGCCCAACCGATGCCCTGCACCGAGCCACCCTGCATCTGCCCCTCGACATAGCTCGGGTGAATGGCGGTTCCTGCGTCTTGCACCGCGGTGTAGCGGACGATCTCGATCTCGCCGGTCTCCTCGTCGACCTTCAGGTCGGCACAGTGCACGGCGAAACTCGGACCCGCACCGGCTGCGTTCAGTGACGCAGTGGCGGTGAGCGGACCACCGGTGCGTTTGGCCTGCGCGGTGATCTGCGCAAGGGTCAAGGGGTCTCCGCCCTCTCCACCGCCGTGGCCGGGTGACACGGCGGCGCCGTCGACCCAGGCGACCTCGCCGACATCGACCCCCATGATGGTGGCGGCCCGAGCCTTCAACTGTTCGATGAGATCCTCACAGGCCTCCACCACGGCTTTGCCGGTGGCGAACGTGGCACGCGAACCTTCGGTGACGTCGGTGAATCCGACCGATTCGGTGTCGGCAACGATCGGGGTGATCGAGTACACGTCGATCCCGAGCGTCTCGGCTGCCATCAGTGCCATCGAGGCCCGCGACCCGCCGATGTCGGGCGAGCCGGTGATCACGTTGGCTGTCCCGTCTTCGTTGAGGTTGACCGTGGCACTGGACTCTTCACCGATGTTGAACCAAAAGCCGACAGCCATACCGCGCGACGATCCCTCGGCGGGCTCGGACTGGTAGTGGTCGGACGACTTCAGCGCTTCGAGACATTCGACCAGACCCACTCTCGGGTGGGGCATGCCCATCGCAGTGAGATCACCTTCGACAGCGGCGTTCTTCAACCGCAGGTCGATCGGATCCATCCCCAGCTCGGTCGCGACCTCGTCGACGACCGACTCGATCGCCCACGCTGCGTGCGGCGCCGAAGGCGCCCGGTAGGCCGCTGACTTGGGAGTGTTGGTCAGCGCTGTGTACGTCTCCATGCGCAGATTGGGGAACTTGTAGGACGCCACCGACATTGCGCCGATCAGCCCGGCCATGTCGCTGAATGCACCAACGCCGTAGGCCATCCAACCGTCGATGGCAGTGAGTTCGCCGTCCTTGGTCGCGCCGATCTTGATGCGGAGTTCCGCGCTCGGTGCCGGACCCGAGCCCCGCAGCACCTCTTCGCGCGTCATGGTGATCTTGACCGGCTTGCCGGACTTCTCCGACAGCTTCGCTGCGATCGGCTCGAGGTAGATCGTGGTCTTGCCGCCGAAACCGCCGCCGATCTCGGCCGGGACCACCTTGACCTTCGAATTGTCGACGCCGAGCACATCGGCGGTCATCGAACGAACGCGGAAGTGGCCCTGCGACGAGCACCACACGTTCGCCTTGCCATCGCCATAGTCGACCACACAGGCGTGCGGCTCGATGTAGCCCTGGTGGACGTGGGCACAGTCGAAGCCCATCTCGACGACGACGTCGGCGTCGGCCATGGCCTGATCGACGTCACCCCGATCGAGGTTGGTGATTGTGGCGAGGTTTGAGGGGTCGCCCGGAGGCGCAAACTTCGTGTGGTTGTTCGGGTTGGCGAGCGGAGCACCATCGGCCATGGAGTCGGCGATCGACAGGACGGCAGGTAGCACCTCGTACTCGACCTCGACGGCTGCAGCGGCGGCCTTCGCCTCCGCCTTGGTGGTGGCGGCAACGGCTGCCACCGCATGACCGTGGTAGAACGCCTCGCCCCGGGCCATACAGTTGACTGCGGTGTCGTAATTCGGATGCGTCGGATCGAGCGCCGGGAAGTCGTCACCGGTGACAACGGCCTTCACGCCGGGCATCGCCTCGGCCGCAGACGTGTCGATCGACACGATTCTGGCGTGAGCGTGCGGTGAGCGCACAAATGCACCATGGAGTTGACCGGGAAGGTTGAGGTCGGCCCCGAATCGAGCCTTGCCGACGACCTTGTCGAAGCCGTCGTGACGGATCGGACGGGTGCCGACCCACTTGTAGTTGGTGGGATTCTCGGTTGCGGTCATCTCACACTCCCTGCTTGCTGGTCGAGTTCAGTTGCACAGCGGCTTCCTGCACCGCTCGGACGATCTTGTCGTAGCCGGTGCACCGGCAGAGGTTGCCGGCGAGGCCATAGCGGATCTCGGTCTCGGTCGGGTCGGGGTTGGCGTCGAGCAGTGCCTTGGCCGCCACGAGAAAGCCGGGCGTGCAGATTCCGCATTGGAGGGCCGCGCCCTCCAGGAAGGTCTGCTGCAGTGGGTGGAGTTGGTCACCGTCGGCGATCCCCTCCACGGTGGTGATTTCGCGTCCTTCGGCCTCGGGGGCCAGGATCAGGCACGAGCAGTTGAGTTTGCCGTCGACGAGGACCGAGCAGGAGCCGCAGTCACCGGTGCCGCAGCCTTCCTTGGTTCCGATGAGGCCGAGTTCGTCGCGCAGGGCGTCGAGCAGCGATGTGGCATCGGCGGCCAAGAAGTCGGTTGGCTCACCGTTGACGATGCAGTTGATGTGGGTACGTGACATGTGGATCAGGCTCCGTTCTGGGCGCGTTCGGCGGCGATGGCTGCGGCACGCTTGGCGAGGACACCGGCGACCTGGGTGCGGTACTCGATGGTGCCTCGCTTGTCGTCGATGGGGTTGCAGGCCGCCGACGCTGCAGCGGCAACGGCGGCGAGGGTGTCGGCGTCGAGGCTGGAGCCGACGAGCGCAGCTTCGGCCTCGGGGACGCGAACGGCGGTCGGGGCCACTGCACCGAGCACGACGCCGGCGGCACTGACGGTGTCGCCGTCCATCGTCAGTCGAACCGCAGCGCCGACGACGGCAATGTCCATCTCGGTTCGCGGGATCATCCGCAGGTAGGCATCACCGGTGTTGGCCGGCGGGTCGTCGATCTCGAACTCCACGATGAACTCGTCGGCGGCCAGAGACGTTTGACCCGGCCCGGTCACGACATCGGCGACCGGGATGGTTCGCTCCCCACCGGCGCCGGCAATCACGGCCCGGGCGCCGGCTGCGATCATGCCTGGTACCGAATCGGCTGCCGGTGAGCCGTTGCACAGGTTCCCACCGAGGCTCGAGCGGTTCTGGATCTGGTCCGAACCGATCAGACCGGCACCTTCGGAGATGCCGGGGTGCATGGCGGTGAACGCTGCATTGTGGGTGAGGTCCGATGCCGGGGTTGCCGCACCGATAGTCCACCGACCGTCGGCATGCGACACCGACATCAACCGATCGATCCGCTTGAGGTCGACCATCACCGACGGCTCGAGCCGGCCGGTGCGCATCTGGGGAACGAGATCGGTCGCCCCGGCGAACACCCGGGACCCCGGGTTGTCGGCCAAGAGCGAGCAAGCCTCGCCCACCGTGGTGGGAGCGACGTAGTGCATCCAGCGATCCTTTGCTTGTGAGCTGCGAACAGCCGTGAGCATGCCACGCGGAAACGCTGCACGCTGAACCCGCCGACAACCGACGCGTGCCATCATCCGATGATGCAGCGAACGTCCATCGAAATCGAGAGCCTGTCGCATCTCGCACCGCTTCCCGCCGCCAGCAAGGTAGGGCCCCTGCTCGAGTCGAGTATCACCACACCGTTCAACCCCGGTACCCGCGATCTCCCCGCCACGTTCGAAGAACAGGCCGAGAACCTTTTCATCCATATGGGACAGATGCTCGAGGCTGCTGGTGGTGGGTGGGGGCAGGTGGCAAAGGTGACGTTCTTTCTCGCCGAACACGAGAGCAGAGCCAAGTTGAACGTTCCGTGGTTGGAGCGATTTCCCGACGAAGCGTCACGTCCTGCCCGGCACATCATGGAGGTCGGCCCGGGCGCGTCGAAGGTTACGTGTGTGTTCACGGCCTACATTGCCTGACCATGGAAGATCCTGGCTACGACAAGGACACTCGCCCTGTCATCCTCACCGATGAACTGAAGGCGAAACTCAATGGTGTGGCAACGCCGACGTTGGCCGGTGCCTTGCAGGACCGAGGCATCGAGAACGGCATTCTCGTCGGTCTCAAGCCGACCCGTCCCGACCTTCGTCTGCTCGGTTACGCCCACACCCTCCGCTACGTCCCGAAGGCCCCGGAGTTCACCGCTCGAACCAAGGGCCGCAATATGCAGCGCGTCGCAATCGAAACGATCGAGGCCGACGAGGTACTGATCATGGAGGCCCGCTACGAGGTCCTCGCCGGCACCATCGGCGACATCTACTCGATGCGAGTGAAACAGCGCGGCGGTACGGGTGTGATCACCGACGGCTGCCTGCGCGATACACCGGGCATCGCCGAGATCGATCTTCCCGTGTATCACTTCGCCTCGCACGGTGCCCGGGTCGGCCGGGTTCACACGCCGCTCGACCATCAGATCCCGATTGTGTGTGCGGGTGTCACCGTCTTCCCTGGTGACATTCTCGTCGGTGATGCCGAAGGGGTCTGCGTGCTTCCGGCCCGTCTCGCCGAGGAGATCGCCGATCAGTGTGTCGAGGACGAACTTCGTGAGGAGTGGGGTCTCTGGCGCGTCTCGCAGGGTGAATCGATCGACACCACCTTCCCTATGGACGAGAGCCGCCGGGCTGAGTACGAAGCCTGGAAACACGAGGTCAAGGGTCGTTGACTCGAGCGAACCGGTGTCCGTGCGTCGAGGATGCCCGCCCGGTGACGTTGGGGTTGACCAGCGAGCCAAGCAGCGGTAGCACGACCGGGTTGAGGGCATGACTAGTCCAAAAGACCTAGTTTCCTTGTCCATGACGCTCACAACCGGACGTGACATGCCGATCTTATGCGAGTGACTAATCCGCTCGAGCCTGTAGTTGGATCGCCCTTGACGCCATCATCGGTAGCTCCTCACCTCGTCGAGACCGACGCGCTCGCGTCGTTCGCCTCCGCGCTTTCGCTGCTCCAAACGACGGGGTTCACCATCGGATCCCACACCGATCTCGAAAAGTTGGAACCTGCCTTGCAGACGCTGCGCGGTTTGATCGGTGTCGACGACCTCGTTTTGGGCTACCGAGTCCCCGGCACGCTGCGCCTGCAAAGCGCACTGCACCACGATGTTCTTCTCGACTTTGCCACCATCAGAGATCGTTCGGACGGTTCTCGTGACGACACTCGATCGCACTCGTTGCGGGAGGCGCTTGCCCAACGCTTTCCGGGGTCGACTGGTATCTGGATAGAGCTTCTGGGCGGCTCGCAGGACGAACCAAATGGCGCACTGATCGCTCTTCGAAGGGAGTCGGAGCTCAGCAACGAAGCGAAAAGTCTTCTCGCGCCAGCCTCACGCACGATCGCCACCATCCTCGATCGCATAACGGACCGAGAAGCGAGCCGAGAAGCGAGCGCATTGCGCTTGCTTCTGACAGAACTGGGCTCGCCTTTGCTCCAAGAGACCCATGACGAATCTGGTGACTTTCGTGCAATGACCAGCGCTCTCGCGGGCATCGCTGAGACCCTTGATGCCGACGAGGCGCTTTGGGGCAATCGTGGCGACGTCGGGGGTGCCAACAACTCGCAGCGGTACCGTCGCGGTCACGCAGCCGAGAAACTCCCGGGCGAGAGGCTGCGTATTGCAGCTGAGCTCGATGGTACGAGCGGGGTCGTCGTCTCTACGTTCACCGAGGAGGCGCACCTCGCCCTCGGCATAGAGCCAGCCGACGCGACGGACTCGACGGTGTGGGCGGTCCCTATTGCGAGCGACGAGCAACCCATACTCGGACTGGTGCTTTTCTTCCGCGGGCGCCAACCTGATCTCGGTTCCGAAGAAGTTCAATTCCTGCTTGAGGCCAACAAGACGCTGTTGCAGTTCGACAACCGGATCTCAGAGCAGCGCTCCCTCGAGCGTCGTGCTTCTTTTCGCCGTCTTGAAGAAGACATTGGGCACTACCTCGTCGAAGCTGCGGGCCGCCAGACGTCGCCCACCGTCGTGATCGAATGGACCCTCGAGCAACTCGGGCAAGCCTTCAACGCCGACATGGGTACCTGGGATTCCACGACGTCGTTTGCGAACTGGGGGACTTCGGATGGGCTCGATATCAATCGACGTTTGATCGACATCGAACCGTTTCCTTTTGTCCGAGACACAGCTCGAAGCGTGTCGAGCGAAAGAGGCACTGCACTGCTCCGGCTCCCTGACTTCCCCGACGCCGGCCGTCCAATCCTCGAGCAACTCGGAGCCCAAGACATCGTCGCCGCTGCGGCCCTCGCCGAGGGCGAAAGCCCCGGCTTCATCGGCATGTTGTCTTGGCACGGACAGGATTGGACCACTGACCATCTCACCGTCCTGAAGTCCGTGGGGGTCATGCTCAACCTGGCGACAGATGCGATCGAGGCACGGCTCCATGAGCAG
>Ga0181563_10000456_pt1 | contig 38564 bp, 36 predicted proteins | sample 011ome_25_FD_133759 | JGI IMG/M metagenome (GOLD analysis project Ga0181563, IMG submission 133759) | Coastal salt marsh microbial communities from the Groves Creek Marsh, Skidaway Island, Georgia - 011512CT metaG (megahit assembly) | ecosystem: Environmental > Aquatic > Marine > Intertidal...
CTCGGGCGACATTCTGGCCGAGATCGAGACGGACAAGGCGACGATGGAATTCGAGGCGGTGGACGAAGGCACGATCACCGCTCTTATCATCCCCGCCGGAACCGAAGGGGTCAAGGTGGGCGCGGTGATCGCCACACTGGCCGGGGAGGATGAGGGCGCTTCTGCCCCGCCTGCTTTGCCCGCCGCGAAGGCCGAAGCGCCAGCGCCGTCCCCTGCGCCCGCACCAACCGCATCCGAACCTGCGCCCGCGGCTCCCGCCATGCCCGCGCCATCTTCCGGTGAACGGATCATTGCCTCGCCACTGGCGAAGAGGATTGCGGCGGGCAGGGGCATCGATCTGACGGCAGTGACAGGCTCTGGCCCCAACGGGCGGATCGTGAAGGCGGATGTGGAGGCACTGGCCGGTATCGCGCCCGCAACCGCCAGTATGGGTGCCGGTGCCGCCGCGCCCTCCATCGCGCCGCCTGCCATGCAGCCGCAGGATTTCGGCATTCCGCATGTCGCGGAAAAGCTGTCCTCCATGCGCAGGACCATCGCCCGGCGCCTGACCGAGAGCAAGCAGCAGGTGCCGCATATCTATCTGACGGTGGATGTCCGGCTCGATGCGCTGCTGGCGCTGCGGGGTGAAATCAACGCCGCGCTGGAACCACAGGGCATCAAGCTGTCAATCAACGACCTGCTTATCAAGGCGCTGGCGAAGTCGCTGGAAGCCGTGCCGGAATGCAATGTGCAGTTTGCAGGCGATCAGCTGCTGAAGTTCGCGCGGGCTGATATTGCGGTGGCCGTATCCATTCCCAATGGCCTGATCACGCCGATCGTGGCGGATGCCGGGGCGAAATCAGTCTCCAGCATATCGAAAGAGATGGCGGATCTAGCGGCGCGGGCGAAAGAGGGCAAGCTCGCCCCGCATGAATATCAGGGCGGAACGGCCAGCCTGTCGAACATGGGAATGTTCGCGATCAAGCAGTTCGATGCGGTGATCAACCCGCCGCAGGCGATGATCATGGCGGTGGGGGCGGGCGAGAGGCGGCCCTTCGTGATTGACGATGCGCTGGCGGTCGCCACGGTGATGTCGGCCACCGGCAGCTTCGATCACCGCGCGATTGACGGGGTGGACGGCGCCCGCCTGATGCAGGCCTTCCGCCAGATCGTCGAAAATCCGCTCGCCATGCTGGCCTGAGTGCGCGAATAGTAAAAATCCGGAGCATTCATGGCTGAACCATATGATCTTGTTGTGCTTGGCTCTGGCCCGGGCGGTTATGTTGCGGCGATCCGTGCGGCGCAGCTTGGCCTCAAGACCGCAATTGTGGAGCGCGAGAAACTGGGCGGCATTTGCCTCAACTGGGGCTGCATCCCGACCAAGGCTCTGCTGCGTTCGGCCGAAATCTTCCATTACATGAATCATGCTGCCGATTACGGGCTGGCGGCAAAGCAGATTTCCGCCGATCTGGACGCGATCGTGAAACGTTCGCGCGGGGTCGCCAGCCAGCTCAATGCGGGCATCGCGCATCTGATGAAGAAGCACAGGGTCGCGGTGCACATGGGTGAGGGCAGGTTGAGCGCACCCGGCACACTGGAAGTGAAAGGCGAGAAGGGCACTGAAGCGCTATCCGCCCGGCATATTATTGTCGCCACGGGCGCGCGTGCGCGCGAACTGCCCTTCGCCAAGGCTGACGGCAAGCGTATCTGGACTTATCGCCATGCGATGACCCCGCCCGAAATGCCGACAAAGCTGCTGGTGATGGGTTCTGGCGCAATCGGTATCGAATTTGCCAGCTTATATAATGATCTCGGCGCCGAGGTGACCGTGGTCGAAATGCTGGACCGCATCGTTCCCGTCGAAGATGCGGATGTCTCCGCCTTCCTTGCAAAGGCGTTGGCGAAGCAGGGGATGACGATCCTGACCGGGGCTGGCGTCGAAGGGCTGGAGGTCAGCGCCAGTGGCGTAAAAGCGCGGATCAAGGGCAAGGACGGCAAGGTCGGAGCTCAGGAGTTCAGTCATGTCATCTCCGCCGTGGGCATCGTGCCCAATACGGAAGATATCGGCCTTGAATCGCTGGGCGTGGCCATGGATCGTGGCTTCATCAAGATCGACCCGTTCGGACGCAGCGTCGTGAAAGGCGTGTGGGCCATCGGCGATTGTACGCCCGGGCCATGGCTGGCGCACAAGGCCAGCCACGAAGGTGTGACCGCCGCCGAAGCCATCGCGCAGGAACTGGGCAACAAGGATGTCCATCCGCATCCGCTGGACCGGCGCAATATCCCCGGCTGCACCTATTGCCATCCGCAAATCGCCAGCGTGGGCCTGACCGAAGCGAAGGCGCGCGAAGCGGGGTATGAGGTGAAGATCGGCAATTTCCCGTTTATCGGCAACGGCAAGGCGATTGCGCTCGGCGAGGCGGAAGGCTTCGTGAAGACCGTGTTCGACGCGAAGACCGGCGAATTGCTGGGCGCGCACATGATCGGGGCGGAAGTAACCGAACTGATTCAGGGCTATGTGGTGGGCAAGCAGCTTGAAACGACCGAAGCGGAACTGATGCAGGCCGTGTTCCCACACCCAACGCTCAGCGAAATGATGCATGAAAGCGTGCTCGCCGCTTATGGCCGGGCGCTGCATATCTGACGGGAAAGCGGCGTAACGGGACACAGCGCTGCCGTATGGCCAAACCGGATCGTCGGCACTAGGAGGCGCTGCTGTTGCGAGTTTAAGGGGTTACGATGCGCATTGCGATGATCGGCACAGGCTATGTCGGCCTGGTTTCGGGCACCTGTTTCTCGGACTTCGGGCATGATGTGACCTGCATTGACAAGGATGCCGGCAAGATCGAAGCCCTGCTGGACGGACGCATCCCCATTTTCGAGCCCGGCCTGCATGCGCTGGTCGCCAAGAATGTGAAGTCAGGTCAGCTATCCTTTACGCAACAGCTGGCAGATGCCGTGCCGCAGGCAGAGGCGGTGTTCATCGCTGTGGGTACGCCATCCCGTCGGGGCGATGGGCACGCCGATCTGAGTTACGTTTACGCCGCCGCGCGCGAAATGGCCGAGTTCCTCTCTCCCGGCGTGGTGGTGGTCACCAAATCCACGGTCCCTGTTGGGACCGGCGACGAGGTGGAGCGGATCATCCGTGAAGTGCGCCCAGATCTGGATTTCGCTGTCGCCTCAAACCCCGAATTCCTGCGCGAGGGTGCGGCAATCCAGGATTTCAAGCGTCCTGACCGCATCGTCATCGGCTGCGAGGATGCGCATGCCGAAGATGTCCTGAAGGAAATCTATCGCCCGCTGTTCCTTAACCAGTCACCAGTTGTCACCATGTCGCGGCGCGGGGCGGAGTTGACCAAATATGCAGCCAACGCGCTGCTCGCAACCAAGATCACCTTCATCAACGAGATCGCCGATTTGTGCGAACGGGTTGGCGCCGATGTGCAGGATGTTGCGCGCGGAGTGGGGCTGGACAATCGCATTGGGCCCAAATTCCTTCATGCCGGGCCGGGCTATGGCGGTTCCTGCTTCCCCAAGGACACGCTGGCGCTGCTCAAGACAGGTCAGGATTATGACACGCCGCTGCGGATTGTGGAGGCGGTCGCCACAGTGAATGACAATCGCAAGCGTTCAATGGGACGCAAGGTTATCAATGCGATGGGTGGCCAGGTGCATGGCAAGACGGTCGCGATCCTGGGCCTGACCTTCAAACCCAATACCGATGACATGCGTGATTCCCCCTCGCTCGCGATTATCCAGACCTTGCAGGATGCCGGCGCCAGTATCCGCGCCTATGATCCGGAAGGCATGGAACAGGCCGCCCAGATGATGACGGGGGTGGCGTTCTGCGCTGACGCATATGAAGCGATGACCGGGGCTGATGCGGCGGTGATCGTGACCGAATGGGACAGGTTCCGCGCGCTGGACTTCAGCCGGATGAAGACCCTGCTGAAACAAATGGTCCTGGTCGATTTGCGCAACATTTATGAGCGCCATGAGGTTGAACGGCACGGCTTCAAATATGTCGCGATCGGCAGGTAATACCCCATCCTGCCGCCCGTCAGTTGCAATAATGCAATATTAACCGCTGTTCGCCACTCTGACCGGGTCGAGGAACCGAGGGAGGCAGCAAGGTGACAGTTCTGGTCATTCGCGCGAGCAAGCGCTTCGCCGTCTGCAAGAGCGCGCGATCGGGTCTGCTGATCGAATTGTCGCTCGAAGGATGCCGCATCAGCCAGCTTGGGCGGAATACGAGCCTGGAAACCGGGGCTGAGGTCACCCTGGATCTGGGTCAGGGCCAGCAACTTCCCGCGGTCGTGCGCTGGTCGCATGATGGCCAGGCCGGGCTCCGCCTTCTGAAACCGTTGCACCGGCCAGAGCTATGCGCGCTGATCGAACAATGTCGCCTGCCTGCTCAGATATGCGTCGGACAGCCGGCAATGGCCGCCGCGCGTTAGGACTGGCGCGCGCGCCATTCAATAATCCGCCGGGATAGGTTATGACGGGCTCGCGATGAGTGAGGCGCAATATCTTTCCGGGCGACTGCTGCTGGCGATGCCCAATATGTACGACCCCAATTTCGAACGGTCCGTGATCGCCATGTGCGTGCATGATGAAAATGGTGCGCTCGGTATCGGGGTGGGTCATCTGCGTGACGACATCAGCTTTCACGGCCTGCTTGAACAGCTTGATATCGCACCTGGCGATGTACCGGACTGTCCGGTCCATCATGGCGGTCCCGTTGAAACCGCGCGCGGCTTCGTGCTCCATTCGGCGGACTGGGGCGGGGACGGGACATTGTTGGTCAACCCCTTTGGCGCGCTGTCAGGATCAGTGGATGTGTTGCGCGCCATCGCTGCAGGGCGTGGCCCGCGCCAGTGGCTCGTCGCGCTGGGCTATGCGGGATGGGCGCCCGCGCAGCTGGAACAAGAAATGAGCAGGCCGGGCTGGTATGCGGCCACCGGGCGGTCGGCGATCCTTTACGATACGCCCGCGCAAGATCGCTGGAACGCCACCTGGGCGGCAGAGGGCATCAACCCATTCATGTTGGCGGGCGATGGCGGCAACGCATGAAATTCAGGCCCGATGAGGCGGCGGGATCGCCACCGCGGGTCAGCCCCTATCCGCTTAACGCATGCTCTTCGGCAGTGACCGGCTGAGTCGGCCCCTGGCGTTCCGACAAGGCGCCTGAAATCCAGATGGCCGAAAGGGCCAGGATGGCCAGGGTCAAACTGATCAGCAGTATGTAGCGCACAATGTGCGGGGTGCTGCCCGCGCTGGCTTCGGTTGTCGTGACATGCACTTCGTCGCCATGACGTTCCATGCTCGTCTCTCCCGTTCTCTGGCGCCCCGAAACAGTCGTCGAAGAGCCATGAAGGCGGGCGAAGCAGAACCCTGCCGCTGACAGGGTGCAATCACCCGCATGTGCGATCATAACACGGTTTCAGAAAATGGTGCAGGTGGATTTGTGGCGGACAGGGTGGGATTCGAACCCACGGTGGGCTTGCACCCACGCCGGTTTTCAAGACCGGTGCATTCAACCGCTCTGCCACCTGTCCGTGCCGAGCGCCGTCCCGCTAGCGCGCGCCACGAGCTTTGTCACCCGCGAATGGTCCGGGTGAGGGATAAATGCATCCAATTGCCGCTCCGCGATTTACAGGCGGGCGCGGCTTTGCCACGCTTGGCGTATGATTTCATTCAAACGAATCTTCCCCGCGCTGGCCGCATTGCTTTTCTGTCTTCCGCTTGCGCCGCTGTCCGCGCAGCAGAGGCCGGACACCAGTTTCGAAGCCTATCTTCAACTGCTCGCCGCCAAGGCGCGCGCAGAAGGGGTCAGCGAGGCGACGATCCGACAAATGACCAGTGGCCTGACGCCTAACGAGCGGGTGATGAATCTCGACCGGAGCGAGAATACCCCGCCGCGCAGCGGCTATCCGGCCATGGCTCCATATATCGCGCAGCACGTGGATTCGGCGCGGATTGCGGGCGGACGCAGCGTTTTGGCATCGCTGGGGACCATGGCATGGTCGATTGAGCAGCAATATGGGGTTCCTGCCGAAATTGTGATCGCGATCTTCGGGCACGAGACGAATTACGGGTCTTATGTCGGCGATTTCGACCTCGCCCGTTCCCTGGCAACACTGGCATGGGAGGGTCGGCGGCGCGAATTGTTCGCCGGTGAATTTGTGGCGCTGCTCAAGATCGCGGATCGCGGGGTTCCCCGCTCTCGCCTGGTCGGCAGTTTTGCGGGCGCCTTTGGTTACCCGCAGTTCCTGCCCAGCATCTATCTGCGGCTGGCGGTGGACGGGGACGGTGATGGCCGTTCGGAGATCTGGTCAAGCCGGGCGGATGCACTGGCCTCCATCGCCAATTACTTTCGCGATGCGGGATGGCGCAGTGGGCAGCCATGGGGCGTACGCGCCGCAATCCCTGCGGGATTTGATTTCAGCGCGGTGGAAACCAAACTTGTTTCCCCTGTTTGCCCTCGCGTGCATGAACGGCACAGCCAGTGGAAAACCGTGCGCGAATGGCGCAATCTGGGGGTTTCGCCGCTTGCTCCGCTGGCTGACGATGTGCTGGCCTCGCTGTTCCAGCCTGACGGGCCGGGCCGTCCTGCCTGGCTCTTAACCGGGAATTATAGGGTTATCACCGAATATAACTGCTCGAACTACTACGCTTTATCCGTGGGGTTGCTTGCAGATGAGATTGCCCGATAGAAAATTCCTGGCCCTTGGTCTGATTGCATTGCTGGCGTCATGCGGCGGCAATGGCCGCGTGGAGCAGGCCTCCACACCCGTGCCGACCACCGGCCCGGCGGCCGATTATCCGATCGTTGTTGGCGAACCCTATTCAGTGATGGGGGTGAATTATGCCCCGGTCGATACGCTGAATTATGATGAGGTTGGCTATCTCGGGATCGAGCCAGAGGCAGACCCCGCGATCACTGGCGCGCATCACACCCTCCCGCTACCAAGCTATGTCGAAGTGACATCACTGGATAGCGGTCGCACGATCCTCATCAGGCTGACCCGGCGCGGCCCCATGGATAGCAATAGCCTGATCGCCCTGTCGTCAGGCGCTGCCAAACAGTTGGGCGTGAGCGACACCACGGCCGTGCGTGTGCGCCGCGTCAACCCGCCAGAAGTTGAGCGGGCGATGCTGCGCCGGGGCGAGGCCGCACCTGAACGGATGGAGACGCCACAGTCGCTGGTGACGGTGCTGCGCCGCAAATTGCCCGAAACAGGGACTGCGCCGGCTGTCGCGCTGACTCCGCCCAAACCGCAGCAGGAAGCGCCGGTTGCTTCCGATGCGCCAGTCAGCACTGCCAGCGCCGCGCCCGAGTCTCTGGCGCTCCCATCGGTCGATGCCGCACCAGGACCGGATAACAATCCGCGCGAAACGCCAGCTGCACACACTGCAACGCCCCCGGACGGACGCTTTGTGGTTCAGGCAGGGGCCTTCTCGGTCGAAGGCAATGCCAAGACCGTCGCCGCGCAGATTGACGGCAGGATCGACCGGTCCGGCAAGCTTTATCTGGTTCGCACTGGCCCCTATGCTGACAAGGCGGCGGCCAAGGCTGCCCTCGCCAAGGTGATCGCAGCCGGATATAGCGGAGCGAGAATCTACTCGCTTCAGTAAACTCCCGCCAGGCAGGCGGGCAAAGGGAGCCTGCTTGTCGCGTAAACCGGCCCTGTTTCTGCCTTTGCTGGCAATCGCCGCACCATCGCGTGCGGCTGAGAATGCCGTGCCCGCCGCCGCGCATCTGCCGACTGCCGCGCAGGCACCGATTGCATTGCTGCAAGATCTCTCCAGCGGTCAGGTGCTGTTCGCGCGCGAGGCTGACCGGCGCTTTCTGCCTGCCTCGATCACCAAGGTGATGACGGCATTGCTGGCCTTCGACATGCTTGACGACGGACGGCTGACTGCCGGGCAGCACTATACGGTCAAACCCGCCATTGCGCGAGAATGGTCCGGCAAGGGGACCAGCCTGTTCCTGAAGAGCGGGGATCAGCTTACCGTCGAGCAGTTGTTGCGCGGGATCACCACTGTGTCTGCCAATGACGCCTGCGTCGTTCTGGCCGATGGAGCAAGCGGTTCCGTCGCCAGCTGGGTGGCGCTGATGAACCGGCGCGCTCGCGCCCTTGGCATGGCCGACAGCCATTTCGGTACGCCCAATGGCTGGCCCGATGAAGGGCGCACCTATGTTACCGGACGCGATCTGGTTCGGTTGGCGCAGGCGCTGATTGATGGTCACCCGGCCTATTATCGCGATTATATGGGCAAGCGCAGCTTCAGCGTGGATGGCGTGGAGCAGCGCAGTCATGATCCGATCAGCGGCGTGGTCGAAGGTGCGGACGGGATCAAGACCGGGCACACGCGCGAAGCGGGTTACACTTTTCTCGGTTCGGCGCATCGCGGTGGGCGGCGGCTGGTGATGGTCATCGCCGGTGCGCCGAGCGACGCGGTACGCGCGCAGGCTTCGCGCGATCTGATCGAATGGGGCTTCACCGCATTTGAAAGTCACCCCCTGTTTGCCGCGAACACCATTGTAGGGCAGGCCAGCGTCCAGGATGGTGTGCACGGATCCGTGCCTTTGCGCACGCCCCGCGCCATATTCGCCAGTGTCCCTCAGGGCAGCAGCAGCACTATTCGCCTCGCCCTTCATTACAAGGGGCCGGTCAAGGCGCCGATCGCAGCGGGGGACAAGGTGGCTGAGCTCGAAATTCGCGTGGATGGCCTCCCCCCCTCCCGCTTGCCTTTGCTGGCCGCGCGCGGGGTGGCGCAGGCAGGGCCGCTGGTGCGCATCTGGAATGGGCTGAAAGGCCTGTTCGGATGAAGCGCGGGTGTTTCATCACGCTGGAAGGCGGCGAAGGGGTGGGCAAATCCACGCAAGCCCGCCTGCTTGGCGCATTTCTGGAACAGCGCGGCATTGCCGTGGAACTGACGCGCGAGCCGGGTGGAACCGCGGGGGCGGAGGCGATCCGCGCGCTGTTGCTCGATCCTGCGGGGGCGGGCTGGGGGGCACGGGCCGAGGCGCTGCTGTTCGCTGCGGCCCGGGCCGACCATGTGGCGCAGCGCATCCGGCCCGCGCTGGAGGCTGGCCGCTGGGTCATCTGCGACCGGTTTCTCGATTCGAGCCGGGCTTATCAGGGCGGGGGTGGCGGAATCTCAGATACCGAACTGCTTGAACTTCACCGCATTGGCAGCGACGGATTGCTGCCTGACCGGACCCTTCTCATCGAAGTTTCCCCGCAAGTCGCGGCGGAGCGGCTGGCCGCGCGCGATGGCGGCCTGTCAGACGCAATTGGCGGACGCGGCGCGGAATATCACGCGCGGGTCGCAATGGCGTTTCATCGTTTGGCCATAGCGGAACCTGGCCGCTTCGTGATCATCGACGGCTCCGGCGCGCCCGATGCAATTCACGCGCGCATCTGCACTGCGCTTGCCCCGCTGCTGGATGGCCAGCCATGAAATGGGCGGGGCACGATGCCGCATGGCACGCCTGGCGCGGCGCCATCAGCGGCGAACGGATGCATCACGGGTGGATCTTTGCAGGCCGCAAGGGGTTAGGCAAGGCGTCCTTTGCACAGGCGGCTGCGCGCGAACTGGTGGCGGAAGAGGGGGTGCCGCAACCCGCCGGCGAGCATCCCGATATCATCACCCTGACCAATCTTCCCGCCAACGCGGATGAGGAAAAGAAACAGGCTGACGGGAAACCGTTCGAAACCAAGCGCAGCATCAGTGTCGCCCAGATTCGCTCGATGCAGCAGCGTTTGACCACCCGGCCAACGCTGGGATCGCGACGCGCGATCATCATCGATCCGGCGGACGATCTTGAAAAACCTGCGGCCAATGCGCTGCTCAAGAGCCTGGAAGAACCGCCGGTCGGCACCTATTTCCTGCTGGTGGCGCATCGCCCGGGTCGTCTGCTCGCCACCATCCGTTCGCGGTGCCGTCTGCTCCGCTTTCCCGAGTTGTCGGAACAGGAACTGGCCGGAATCCTGCGCCAGCAAGCGCCTGACGCGAGCGAGGCCGCCATAGCGGCCGCCATTGCCGCCGGGGCCGGATCGGCAGGGGCGGCACTGGACTTCATCGAGCTCGATCTGGCGCCATTGCACGGGTTGATGGCGCGGATCGCGCAGCAGGGCGATCCCGTTTTCCACCTGCGTGGCGAACTGGCCGAAGCAATGGGGCAACGACCCGATCGCAGGCGCCAGCTGGCCGCGCTCGAGCTCGCCCGTGCGGTTCTGGCCGAACGGCTGCATCGTACGAGCGGTAAGGAACTGCCCCCACTGATCGATGCGCATGCGGAACTTGTCCGCCTCAGCGGGCAGGCACCCACCTATAATTTCGATCCCGGCCTGCTGGTGCTTGAAATCGGTGGCTTGCTCGCATCGGCGGCGATGGATAGGGAGCGCGCCAATGGCTGACTCCTTTTACATCACCACCGCGATTTCCTACCCCAATGGCAAGCCGCATATCGGCCACGCCTATGAGGCGATTGCCGCAGACGTTATCGCCCGGTTCCAGCGGCTGAATGGCCGCGAAGTGCGGTTTCAGACCGGGACCGACGAACATGGCCTGAAAATGGCGCAGAAGGCGCGCGAACTGGGCATGGAACCGCGCGCACTGGCGGACGAAATGTCTGCCCATTTCATTGCGATGTGCGATGGGCTGAACGTGCGTTACGACCGTTTCCTGCGCACCAGCGAGCCCGATCATCACCGCGCCAGCCAGGCGCTGTGGCAGGCGATGAAGGCCAACGGTGACCTTTATCTCGATCGCTACGAAGGCTGGTATTCGGTCCGGGACGAAGCCTATTATGATGAAAGCGAGCTGGTGGCGGGGGAAGGGGGCGAAAAGCTCTCGCCCCAAGGCACCCCGGTCGAATGGACGGTAGAGGAAAGCTGGTTTTTCCGTCTGTCGAAATATCAGGACCAATTGCTCACGCTGTACCGTGACAATCCCGATTTCCTGCTGCCTGAAAGCCGCCGCAATGAAATGATCGCCTTCGTTTCGGGCGGGCTGCGCGATCTGTCCGTCTCGCGCACCAGTTTTGACTGGGGGGTAAAGGTGCCAGGCAGCGAAGACCATGTCATGTATGTGTGGGTCGATGCGCTGACGAACTATCTGACCGGCCTTGGCTACCCCGATAAAACCGGACTGTTTTCAGAATATTGGCCGGCAGATCTGCATCTGATCGGGAAGGACATAGTACGCTTCCACACGGTTTACTGGCCGGCCTTTCTGATGAGCGCGGGCCTGCCGCTGCCGAAACAGGTCTTCGGGCATGGTTTCCTGCTCAATCGGGGGCAAAAGGAATCCAAGTCGCTCGGCAATGTGACCGATCCGATGGAACTGGCCGACCGCTTCGGGGTGGACGTGCTGCGCTATTTCCTGATGCGCGAGGTCACCTTTGGTCAGGATGGTAGCTATTCACCCGAAGCTATTGTTCTCAAAAGCAATGCGGAACTGGCCAACAGCTTCGGCAATCTCGCGCAGCGGGTGATGAGCTTCATCGCCAAGAATTGCGACGGTGGCTTCAGCGCGGAGTCTGAACCAACCGAAACTGACACGGTGTTGCGAAACAGGGTCAATGGGGCCTGTCGCATTGAATTGCCGGAAGCCTTTGAGCGGCTGGCGTTTTCGAACGGACTTGAAGCGTGGATGCAGGCGGTTTTTGCCTGCAATGCCTATATTGACGAGCAGGCACCCTGGGCGCTGCGCAAGACTGACCCGGAGCGGATGCGGCGCGTGCTGGCCACATTGTGCGGTTGTATCCGTGATCTGGCGGTGGCCGTTTTGCCCGTGATTCCGACTGCGGCCTCTGCGATTCTGGATGCACTGTGCATCCCGGAAGACCAGCGTGACTATGCCGCGCTGACAACAGACCCTGCGGCAGGCGAAATCCGGGTGGAGAATCCGGCACCGGCGTTCCCCCGCCTCGAACTGCCGGAAGAAGCGGCCTGATGCTGGTCGATTCCCATTGCCACCTTGAATACAAGGGGCTGGTTGAAGATCAGCAGGGCGTGCTGGCCCGCGCGCGTGAGGCCGGGATTGGCACATTCCTGAACATTTCAACCCGCCGCAGCGAGTGGGAGCAGGTGGTCGGCACGGCGCAGCGTGAACGCGATGTATTCGCCAGCGTCGGTATTCATCCGCATGAAGCAGACACGCATGCTGATCTGGACGAGGCGGCCTTGCTCGCGGCGGCGGAAGATCCCCGCGTGATCGGTATCGGCGAAACCGGTCTCGACTATTATTACGATCATTCGGACCGTGCTGTGCAGCGGGATCTGTTCCGCCTTCACATCGGCGTTGCGCGCAAGACCGGGCTGCCGATCATCATCCATACCCGTGATGCGGAGGAAGATACGGCGGCGATCCTGCGTGATGAATGGGAGAAGGGGGCCTTCCCGGGTCTGATTCACTGCTTCACCGCCTCGGCCGATTTCGCCCGCACGGCACTGGACCTTGGCCTTTCGATCTCGCTGTCAGGCATTGTCACCTTCAAGAACGCCCGCGACCTGCAGGTGGTGGCGCGCGATCTGCCGGGGGACCGTGTGCTGGTGGAAACCGATGCGCCGTTCCTGGCCCCGGTGCCGCATCGCGGGCAGGTGTGCGAGCCGGCCTTTGTCGCTGATACGGCGCGCTTCGTAGCCGAACTGCGCGGCGAAACGGCAGCGGCGCTGGCCGACAGCACGACCGCGAATTTCCATCGCCTGTTCACCAGGGCCGCCGCATGAAGCTGCTGATGCTCGGCTCGGGCACCTCTTCGGGAGTGCCGCGTGTCGGCAATGACTGGGGCGCCTGCGACCCGGCGGAGCCGCGCAATCGCCGAAGCCGGGTTTCGATCATCGTCGAAGGCGATGATGGCGCCCGTCTGCTGGTGGATACGTCACCGGATTTGCGGCACCAGCTGCTCGACAACGGGATAGACCGGATCGATGCGGTGTTCTGGACTCATGATCATGCTGATCATTGCCACGGGATCGATGATTTGCGCGCACTGCGTTATGGCCGCAACGGCCCTTTGCCGGGTTTTGCGGCGGATGAAACGGTGCGCAGGCTGCGCCAACGCTTCGGCTATGCCTTTGCCGGACAATATGGCTATCCCACCATCGTCAATCTCGATACGCTCGACCGGCTTCGGATGTTTGCCGGGATCGGCATTTCATCGTGCCAGATGCCGCATGGACCAGCCCAGTCCACCGCCTTTCGATTCGATCAAGCTGGCAGGTCTATTGTTTATGCAACTGATTTCAGTGAGGTTTCATCTGAAATGTTGGCGCTGTTTGCTGATGTGGATGTGCTGGTGGTCGATTGCCTGCGCCGTGATCCGCATCCGACTCATGCCAATCTTGCCGCCGCGCTTGACCTCGCGCGCCGCTGCCGCGCTCGCCGCACCGTGCTGACGCATCTGGACAAGAGCATGGATTACCGCAGCTTGTGCCATGAAGTGCCCGAAGGTGTGATCGTTGGTTACGACGGATTGGAGCTGTTCGCATGAACGGTGCCATTTGGGCGTCAGTCATACTTCTGGTGGCAGCTTTGGCGCTGCCATTGGCGTCGCTGCGCGGCCGGCGCATTCCTCGCGGCACGCTGCTGAAGATGGCGGCGGCGTGGATCGCCATATTCATCCTCTGCGCCATAATTTTCGCGTATCTGGTCAGGTAGGGCTTCCTGACACGAGCCTTTATTTAACATAATATATATTATCATTCTTATGTAGAGTGCGATGTCCGATCAGATCAACCGCCTCCTCTCAATCATGGCTCGACTGCGCGACCCCGAAACGGGTTGCGATTGGGACCGCGCTCAGGACTTTGCCTCGATCGCGCCATATACCATCGAAGAAGCTTACGAGGTTGCGGACGCAATTGCGCGCGCAGACATGAAAGAATTGCGCGAGGAACTTGGCGATTTGCTGCTCCAGGTGGTGTTCCACGCGCGCATGGCTGAAGAAGCCGGACATTTCGCCTTTGCCGACGTCGCTCGGGCCATTTGCGACAAGATGGACGCGCGCCACCCGCATATATTCGCGGGCGAAGTACAAATTGACCGGGAGACGCGCTGGGAAGCGATGAAAGCGGCTGAGCGCGCCGCGAAGGGTGCGACCGGCGCAATGGACGGCATCGCTGCCGCGCTCCCCGCCTTGCTGCGGGCAGAAAAGCTGCAAAAGCGCGCGGCGCGTGACGGCTTCGACTGGCCCGACACAACCGGTCCGGCACAAAAGCTGGCGGAAGAAGCAGCAGAACTGGCCAGTGCACCGGCTGACAAGATCGCGGAGGAGGCGGGCGACATGCTGTTCGCAGCGGTCAATCTGGTCCGCGCACATGGCATCAGCGCAGAAGAGGCGCTGCGCGCCGCCAATGCCAAATTCGAGCGGCGCTATCGCGCGATGGAAGCGTTGAACGGTGGCAGTATCGCAGGCCTCGATCTCGATGCGCAGGAAAGGCTTTGGCAGCAGGTCAAAGCGACCGAAAGCTAAAGCGCAACGAAGCGGCCATACTCCATCGGGGTGAGACGCACCCTGAGCGACAGCATCGGTTCACTGCCCTCCTCTTCCAGGCGGGCTTCGGACAGCACCTCGCCATGTGCATGGAGCCAGGCAATCCGCTGTCCATCCGATGCAGGGATTGCAAAATCATATACGCTCGCGCCGCCGGTCAGTTCGCGGTCAAGCTGTTCAAGCAGTGCATCCACCCCTTCGCCAGTAACTGCAGAGATCGGAACGATCCGGTTATCACGCGCGGCGATTTCGGCAAGTTCGGCGCGCCGCTCCTCGTCAAGCAGATCCCACTTGTTCCATGCTTCGACAATCGGGGCTGACTCAGCCTCACCCTCCCCGTCGATCACGCCCAATTCGCGCAGCACGTCCAGCACCTGCGCCCTCTGTTCGGCACTGGCGGGATTGGCGATATCGCGTACATGAACAATGACATCCGCCGCCGTGACCTCTTCCAGAGTGGCCCGAAAGGCGGCGACGAGCTGCGTGGGAAGGTCGGAAATGAAGCCCACCGTGTCAGACAGGATCGCCTTGTCCACGCCCGGCAGTGAGATGGCGCGCATGGTCGGATCAAGCGTTGCGAAGAGCATGTCTTCAGCCATCACCCCCGCCCCGGTCAGCCGGTTGAAAAGGGTCGATTTTCCGGCATTGGTATAACCCACCAGCGCGATGATCGGCCAGGGTGCCCGCTCTCGCCGCTCGCGATGCAGCCCGCGAGTGCGGCGCACCTGTTCCAGCTCGCGGCGCAGGCGCGCCATGCGATTGCGGATCATGCGCCGGTCCGCTTCGATCTGGGTTTCGCCAGGCCCACCAAGGAAGCCGAAACCGCCGCGCTGGCGTTCCAGGTGAGTCCAGCTGCGCACCAGCCTGCCCTGCTGGTAATCGAGATGGGCCAGCTCCACCTGCAGCCGCCCTTCGGCGGTCGCCGCGCGTTCCCCGAAAATTTCGAGGATCAGGCCTGTCCGGTCAATTACCTTGCGTTTCAGCCGGTCTTCCAGATTGCGCTGCTGAATGGCGGAAAGGCTGCCATCGACAATGACAAGGTCGGCATTTTCGAGCCCGCAGGCGTCGCCAATACGCTGCACCTGGCCTTCCCCAAACAGGGTGGCAGGGCGCACGGTCCGGATCGGAATGACGAAACTGTCAGCAATGACCAGGCCGATTGCCAATGCAAGATTGCAGGCTTCTTCGCGCCGGGCTTCAGGATCGTCATGCCGTGCACCGCGCGTCCTGATATCGGGGCACACAACGACACAGCGCGCGCCGCGCGTTACCTCGCCATCAGTATCCTCTCCGAAAATCAGGCTTCGTCGCCTTGCTCAATGTCATCTTCATCGTCGTGATTCATCAGATCAACAGGTGTCGCCGGCTGGATCGTGGACACGGCATGCTTGTATGCCAGCTGCACATAGCCGTCACGTTCGAGCATCATGCAGAAGAGATCGAACGCGGCAATGCGCCCCTGCAACATCACGCCATTGACCAGGAACATGGTAACCTGGACGCCTTCGTCGCGCACGCTGTTGAGAAATACGTCCTGCAGCAGCCGCTGCTTGCGGCTGCCCTCCCCGATCACGCCGAAAGGTTTGGCGTCAACCGGCTGGCCAGGCATGATCGTTGAAATGGCGTGCTTGTACACCAGTTGCGATTGTCCGTCGCGGCGCAGCAGGATCGAGAAATTGTCGAACCAGGTGACGATTCCCTGCAGCTTCACGCCCTTGACCAGAAATATGGTCACCGGGAGCTTGTTCTTGCGCAGATAATTGAGGAAAGCGTCCTGCAAATTCTGCCCTTTCGCCACCTCGGGCGGCGGGACATCCGCAACCTCATGCTGGGTGCGGGGACGAGCGGACAGGGTACGGCCTGTGGTCACGTTTCTGACTCCTGTTTTTGGCGAGCCGCAAACCGGCGCGCATTCTGAATATCTTCCCCCCAAAAATGAAAGGAGGATGACATTCGGACAATTCATCGTGATATTTATGGTGTTTGCTGCATTGCGCAATGAAATTCTTTTTTGATGAAGCGTGGCGTTCAATCGTCATCCTCATCTTCCCTGCGATCAGTCATTCCCAAAATCTTGAGTTTGCGGTGCAATGCGGAGCGTTCCATGCCGATGAAACTGGCGGTTCGGGAGATATTGCCGGAGAAGCGGCGAATCTGGACTGAGAGATATTGCCGCTCGAAAATTTCGCGCGCCTCGCGCAGGGTAACGCCCATCAGCGCACCCACTCCCCCGCCATTGTCGCTGCGTTCACCGGAGATTTCCGGCGGCAGCATATCCGCCTCGATCCGTTGCAGGCGGTCTCGTGGGGCAAGGATCACGGTGCGCTCCACCATATTGCGCAGCTGGCGTACGTTGCCGGGCCATTCATAGGCCTGCAGTGCTGCCATGGCTTCGGGCGAGATTTCCAGCCCTGCCACCCCCTGGTCAGCGACGTAGCGCGTGAAGAAATGATTGGCCAGCGGCGGAATATCCTCCCTCCGTTCGGCCAGTGGCGGGATCGTCACTGGCACGACGTTGAGACGGTAAAACAGATCTTCGCGGAAACGTTTATCGGCAATTTCCCGTTCGAGATCGCGCGAAGTCGACGACACCACCCGCACATCGACACCGATTTCACGATTTCCCCCGACCCGCACGAAGCTCTGTTCGGTCAGCACGCGCAGGATGCGGGCCTGAGTGGAGGCGGGCATATCCGCCACCTCGTCCAGATAGAGCGTCCCGCCATCGGCCATTTCGAGCAATCCAGCCCTGACCAGCTTGCCGTCCGATTCCTCGCCGAACAATTCGTGTTCGAACCGTTCGGCGGTGATTCGTGCCGAATTGACCGTGACAAAGGCCTTGTCGGCGCGCTGACTCCAGCTGTGGAGAAGGCGGGCGGCCACTACCTTGCCTGACCCGGCCGGGCCCGTTATCAGCACCCGGCTGCCGGTGTTTGCGACCCGTTTCAGAGTGGCGCGGACCTGATTGATGATCGCGCTGTTGCCGGTGAATCCATCGGCAGCGGCGATACCTTCGCGCAGGCGCGCATTTTCGCGCCGCAGACGCTCCGTTTCCGTTGCCCGCGCGACCAGCAGCAGCAGTCGTTCCGTCTCGAACGGTTTTTCGATGAAGTCCACCGCCCCCCGGCTGACGGCTGCCACGGCGGTGTCGATATTGCCGTGGCCGGAAAAGATGATGACCGGCAGATCAGGTTCGCGCGCCTTGATCGCGTCGAGCACTTCCAGCCCGTCCATTGGGCTGCCGTGCAGCCACACATCCAGCAGGACGAGCGAGGGTCGCCGCCCGTCAATTGCGGCCAATGCCGAAGTGCTGTCCGCCGCCGTGCGGCATTCATAGCCCTCGTCGCTCAGCACCCCGGCGACTAGTTCGCGGATGTCGCGTTCGTCATCTACGATCAGAATGTCGAGCGCCATCAGCCAGTCTCCATGGAATTAGGGGTTTGCCGTGTCCTGCTTATCATTCCGCCGCTTCGCTTTCCGTGCCCGGATCGCGAGCGAAGACCAGTGTCACCACGGTCCCGCCGCCATCATTGGCGGCAAAGAGCATTTCACCGCCATGTTCCTCGACAATCTTGTTGACGATCGCCAGCCCCAGCCCCGTACCCTTTTCGCGGGTGGTGACATAGGGTTCGACAATCCGTTCACTGTTTTCTGGAAGGCCGATGCCATTGTCAGCAATGGATACGCTCAGCCGTTGAGCGTCCGCGCTGACTGTCACGCTGATCCGCGCACGGTAATCCGGCTCGGCATTCTTTGCATGCGCTTCCACCGCTTCGGTCGCGTTTTTCAGCACATTGGTCATCGCCTGGCCGAACTGATGGCGATCGCAGGCGATCTGCGGGACCACCTCGCCATCGGTCGCAAAGTGAAACTGGATATGTGGCTTGGCCACTTCCTGCAGGAACATTGCCTGACGCACCAAGTCCACCGCATCTTCCTGGCGGAACACGGGCTTGGGCAATCGCGCGAATGATGAAAACTCATCCACCATCTTGCGCAGGTCGCCGACCTGCCGGATGATCGTGCTGGTCAGTTCATCGAACAATTCACCGTCCTGTTCGATCTGGCGGCGATAGCGGCGATTCAATCGCTCCGTCGCCAGCTGAATAGGGGTGAGCGGGTTCTTGATCTCATGCGCGATGCGCCGCGCGACATCAGACCATGCCGCCTGGCGCTGATCGATCAGCTGGCGGGTTATGTCCTCGAAGGTGATGACGTGGCCGGTCGTGGCGGGGGCGATCTTGGCCGCCAGTGTCAGCATTTCGCCATCCTTGCGGTAATGCACGATCCCGCCGGAGATCCCGGCATCGATCATCGATGCAAGCTGCGGCGATATCTCGCCCAGCACCAGCCCCACCGGCGCAGGCCCTATCCGGCCCAGCAGCAGTTCCTGGGCGGAGCTGTTCATCAGTAACACCCTGCCCCGCCGGTCGACCGAAATGATGCCAGCCGTGACCGATTCCAGCACCGCTTCGGTGAAGGCGCGCCGTTCGTCGAGCTGGCGATTGGCCAGCACCAGTTCCTTCGTCTGCTGGTCAATCTGCGCGGTCATCTGATTGAAGGCGCGATTGAGCAGGCCAATCTCGTCGGCCCCTTCCCTGCCTTCGACGCGCACGTCGAAATTGCCTGCGCCGACCTTATGTGCAGCGCTGACCAGTTCGGTCAGCGGTTTCACCTGCCGGTCCGCCAGCCTCAACGCAAACCAGATTGCAAACCAGACCAGCGCCAGCGAGACGAAGAATAGCGCGAGGTTGAAGCGCAGCTGTAATGTGCGCGCGCGGCTGGTCAGCACATCATAGGCCCGGCGCACGCTTTGCGCGCGTTCCCACTGGCTCAGCGCCAGCGAATCGGAACTGCGCGCCGCATAGAGATAGACCCCTGCCCCGCGATCGATCGCGGTAAAGGCTTCAATCCGGTTGGCGCTGGCCCACACGGCAACCGGCTGGCCACTGTCAATCTTGGCCAGCGTATCCTGGCTGATCTTCTGGGATTCATTATCCTCATTGGGGTCGACGATTGCAGCGGTGCGCAATTGACCGCCCTTGCCCTTCTGGAGAATCGCGGACTGGTTGAGTTTGCGCCCCACCACCTGATAGGAATAGCCTTCGGCAAATTCCGGGCTGAGTATGGAGGTCTGTTCCAGATAGGAACGCAGGTCACCCGCCATGGTCACCGTTTCATTGCCGACGTCGCGCAGGTTCTGTTCGTAATAGCCGCGCGCCAGCTTGTTGGCGTTTTCCAGCATCCCGCGCGAATTGTCGGAAAACCAGAATTCGATGCCGGACTGGAACAGGATCGCAGCGAAGATGGCGACCAGCAGAGTCGGAATGGCGGCGACGAGCGAAAAAATCGCCACCAGCCGCACATGCAGCCGCGCCGTGCTGCCCTCTGCCCGCTTCAGCGCCAGTCTGCGTCCCAGCAGGACCAGCAACGCCATCGCCGGAATCAATGTGCCGATCAGCAGCGTTGCCGCCTTGCCCGAGGGCAGCAGTTCACCATTGGCCGGGACGGAAGAATAGGCGATCCAGCTAATGCCGATCATCGCCGCCAGCGCCGCCAGCGACACGATCTCCAGCATTCGGAAAAAATTTGCCCGCCGCGTCAAAACACGGATTCGTCGCCACCAACGCGGTCTGGCCATCAGGGCCGGGGGCTTGCGGGAAGTCATCGTTGCCGATTTACAACTATGCCGTTGCCAAAATGCAAGCGCTTTTCGCCAGGCGGGGCATTTCGCGCTGCTATATTCCTACTTCCGCTGCCCGAACCGGTCTGCCTCAATGGCCAGATCGACCAGCCGCTTGCGTAAGGTATTGCGGTTGATACCCAGCAGTTCCGCCGCGCGCAGCTGGTTGCCGCCGGTCTGGCGCAGCGCATGTTCGAACAACGGCCGTTCAAAAGCAGCGAGCGCCGCGCTGTAGAGTTCGCCGTCTGCTGGCCTGACATCGTCGAGCCAGTTGGCCAGAGCGGAACCAAAATCAGCGCTGCGCGCCTCGGCCGATGGCACTGGCTCGTCGGCCAGAGCTGAGGCAACTGTCGCCGTATCGATCACTTCTTCGCGTGACAGCAGAGCGAGGCGATACATCACATTGCGCAATTCGCGGACGTTGCCGCGCCAGGGATGCAGCTTGAGCCGGTCCACCGCTTCGGCGCTGATCCGGTGGAACGGAAGCCCTTCCTCGGCGGCGAGCGCAAGAAAATGCGAGGCCAGCGCCTCGATATCATCGCTGCGTTCGCGCAGGGGTGGCAGCGGGATTGGCACGACATTGAGCCGGTAGAACAGATCCTCGCGGAACTGGCCTGCCTCGATCAGCGGCTTAAGATCGCGATTGGTGGCGGCGACGATCCGCACATCGACAGCGATTTCCTCCTGCCCGCCAACGCGCCTAATCCGGCCTGATTGCAGGGCACGCAGCAGCCGGGTTTGCGCCTCGATCGGCATATCGCCGATTTCGTCGAGGAACAGCGTACCACCCCGGGCTTGTTCGAACTTGCCGACATTGCGGGCTACCGCGCCGGTGAATGCGCCCTTTTCATGGCCGAACAGCTCGCTTTCGATCAGCTCGCGCGGGATCGCCGCGGTATTGACAGCCACGAATGGTCCGGTCCGGCGCGAGCCCAGTTCGTGAATCGCCTCGGCCACTAGCTCCTTGCCGGTTCCCGATTCGCCAAGGATCAGTACGGTCAGATCGTTGCGAAGTACCCGAGTGATGAGCCGGAACACGCCCTGCATCGCCTGGCTGCGCCCGACCAACGGCAGGCTGCCCTGGTCATGTGCTTCGGCGACTGGAGTCGCCTTGCCGCGCGAAATTGCCTGCCCTACCGTCGAGACCAGCTCTTCAAGGTCGAAGGGTTTGGGGAAATATTCAAACGCCCCGGTATCGCTGGCGCGCACGGCGGTATCCAGCGTGTTCTGAGCTGACAGGATAATGATCGGCAGATCGGGATGTGCGATGCGCACTTCGCCCAGCGTTTCGATCCCGTCCCCGTCAGTCAGCACGACATCGGTAAGCAACGCATCGTACCGGTGCTGCGCCAGCATGGTATCGCGGCAGGCGATGCTTTCGCAATGATCGACCGTATAGGATTCCGCCTCCAGCGCTGCCTTGATGACCATCGCGATGCCAGTATCGTCCTCGATCAGCAGGATCCGGTTGCTCATGGCGCTGTCGATCCTTCCGCTGGCTTGGTCATGGGGAGATGAATGTAGAAGTGCGTCCAGCCTTCGCCTGCTTCACGTTCATGCGTGATCCGGCCATCCATATCGCGCACCAGCTTCTTGACCAGCGCCAGGCCAAGCCCCTGACCATTTGCCTTGCTGCTGACGAAGGGTTCGAAAATATGATCGCGCAGCGCAGGGTCAATGCCGGGGCCATTGTCGCTGACCCGCAGTTCGATCGGCAGGCGGATCGGGCGACCCAGACGGATGGCGTTCATCACGAAACCGCTGACAAAGCGCGTGCGCACGATCACCCGGGGTTCCTGCGCATGTTTGCAGGCCTCCATCGCGTTGGAGAGGAGATTGATCAGAATTTGGACCAGCGCGTCGTGATTGCCGAGCACTGAGGGAAGCGACGGATCGAATTCCTCCAGCACATCGACCGCGTCCTTGCCGGCAACTTCCACCACCGCGCGGGCATGGCGAATGGCCTCGTGCAGATTGCACGCCGAAACCGGTTCCGGCCGTTCGCGCCCCAGTGACTGCATCCGGTCGATCAGCTTGGCGATCCGGTCCACTTCGTCAGTGATCAGCGTGGTCAGCGCCCGTTCCTGTTCCGCCGCCTTACGCGCCAGCAATTGCGCGGCCCCGCGAATGCCGGCCAGCGGGTTCTTGATCTCATGCGCCAGAATGGCCGGGGTGCGAACCGCATTATAGGTTTCATCATCCAGCTCGCGCCGGTCCACCGCCTCTTGCAGAGTCATGACCTGCCAGCCCTGATGATCGAGCACCGGCGAGAGGGTCAGGTCAATGCGCCGTTCCGGTTGCCGGTTCAGGCTGACCGACACAGCATGCGCGGTGATCAGCGCATCGCCCTGTGCCAGTCGTTCGGCGAGGCGGCTATCGTGAAAAGCGATCACCGCATCCAGCCTGCGCCCCGCGAGCCGCTTGGCGCTCAACCCCATCAGCTGCTCTGCCGCAGCATTGACTTCGCGGATCACCATGTCCGGATCAATCAGAAACACGGCAATGGCCAGGCTGGCCAGCTGGGTTCGGGCCGCAGGCGTATCGTTCACGCAGCCTGCCGCTGCAGGAAGGGTTCGTAGAAGCGGCTAAGTTCGGACAGTACCTCGTCCGGATTGTCGAGAAAGTTGACGCGATTGCGAAATTCCGCCGATCCATGCAGCCCCTTGGTGTACCAGCCCAGATGCTTGCGCGCGATCTTGACGCCCACATCCTCGCCATAAAGGTCCAGCATGCCGCGATAATGCTGCATCAGCACCGCAAATTGCTGATCGATTGACGGGTCAGGCAATTCGGTGCCGTGCCGCAGCCAATGCATGACCTGCCCAAGAAGCCACGGCTTGCCATATGCGCCGCGCCCGATCATCACCCCGTCCGCCCCGCTTTGCGACAGTGCCTGCGCGACATCGGCGATGGTGCAGATATCGCCATTGACGATGACGGGGATCGAAACCGCATCCTTGACCTTGCGGACAAAGGCCCAGTCGGCCTTGCCCTTGTACATCTGGTTGCGGGTACGCCCGTGCACGGTGATCATCTTCGCGCCGAGATCTTCGGCGATCCGCGCCAGCTCCGGCGCGTTCAGCGACTGGTGATCCCAGCCCATGCGCATCTTCACCGTAACCGGAACGGCCACCGCCTTCACCGTCGCCTCGATCAGGCTGGCGGCGAGTTGAATGTCGCGCATCAGCGCGGAGCCGGCATCGCCATTGACGACCTTCTTCACCGGGCAACCCATGTTGATATCAATGATGGCTGCGCCGCGCTCTTCGCTCAGTTTCGCCGCTTCCCCCATTTCAGGCGGGCTGCATCCAACCAGCTGCATTGACACCGGTTCTTCCGCCTGATCCCATTCGGCTTTCTGCAGGGACTGGCGCGTTTCGCGGATCGCGGCGGGCGACGCGATCATCTCGGTCACATTGAGACCCGAGCCGAAGCGCCGCACGAGCGAGCGGAAAGGTTTGTCCGTTACCCCCGTCATGGGCGCAAGGACAACCGGTTCGGCTATCTGGACCGGCCCGATTTGCAGGGGTGCAAGCCGGGGCGGCACGGGAATGGGCTGCGTCATTGTTGTCTGCCTAAAAAACAGGCAGGCGCATAGTGGATTGCGGGCGCGGCGGCAAGCGGTTACCCGCGCGGGGCATGAGCGTTACCGTTTCAGCCTCATCCCCTTTTGCCGCCATCATCGTGGCGGCGGGCAAGGGGCTGCGCGCAGGGCAGCCCCTGCCCAAGCAATTTGCGCCGTGGCGTGGCATGCCGTTGCTGCGCCATTCCGCGCTGGCACTGGCTGATGCGGGAGCCTGCACCATCCTTGTCGCCATACCCGATGGAGCTGACGAACTGGCCGGCGCGGCGCTGGAAGGAATTGATGGCGCGATCTGCATCACCGGCGGCGAAACCCGGCAGGAATCGGTGCGCAACGCGCTGGAACGGCTGTCCGCAAACCCCGCCCCGCTGGTGCTGATTCACGATGCGGCCCGCCCGCGAATTCCCCCACAAGTCATCACGCGCCTGCTCGATGCGCTGGAACGACACCCGGCCGCGATCCCGGTTCTGCCGGTGGTCGACAGCCTGGCGCTGGACGAGGCGGGACTGATGGCTGGATCGGCACGACGTGAGGAATTGCGCCGGGTACAGACGCCCCAGGCATTTCACTTCGATGCAATCCTTGCCGCGCACCGGGCATGGCCCGGCGCGCCTGATGCGGGCGATGACGCGCAGGTTGCGCGCGCTGCTGGCTTTGCCGTCGCGCTGGTTGAAGGTGCCGATGCATTGAGAAAACTGACCTATGCGGAGGATTTCATGAATCCGGCATCCCCGGTGCGGATCGGCACCGGCTTTGACGTGCATCGCCTGGTTGCGGGCGAGGAGTTGTGGCTGTGCGGGCTGAAAATTCCGCATGACAAGGGGCTAGCCGGGCACAGCGATGCCGATGTGGCCCTGCATGCGCTGGTCGATGCGTTGCTGGGAGCGATCGGCGCCGGGGATATCGGGATCCACTTTCCGCCCAGCGATCCGCAGTGGCGCGGTGCGGCGTCCAGCCGCTTTGTGGCGCATGCGGTGGAGCTGGTCGGCGCTGCGGGCTATCGCATCGGTAACATCGACCTGACGCTGATCTGCGAAGCGCCCCGCCTTGGTCCGCATCGCGATGCCATGTGCGAAAATGTGGCGAGGCTCTGTGCCGTTGACATCGCAGCCGTGAACGTGAAGGCCACCACGACCGAAAGACTCGGATTTACCGGGCGCGGCGAAGGCATTGCCGCTCAGGCTGCCGTCACCGTCTGCTGCTGATCCTGTTTCGAGGAGCGTTGAATGTTGCGCAACCGTATGATCGCCGTCGCGCTGGGCCTTGCCGCGATGGCCCAGCCCACGTTCGCCCGGGCGAATGAATGCATCAGCGAACCGGAAATCGCGGCAATGGCGATTTATGCCATGCCTTCGCTCATCACATCGGTCAGCAATTTCTGTGCCCCTCACTTGCCCGCCAGCGGCTATCTTGCCAGCGAAGGCGCGGCCCTGTCGTCACGCTATGCAGAGGTGCGCGCAGACAGCTGGCCACTGGCGAAAACGGCGCTGCTGAAACTCGCCGCAAGCGGCAAGACGGCGGACAAGGAGCGCGAAATTTTCGCGCAGTTGCCGGATGAGGCGCTGCAACCGCTGGTGGACGCGATCATTGTCCAGAAACTTGCCGCGGACATGAAACCCGGCGACTGCGGCAGAATAGAGCGCGGCGTCAGAATTTTCGCGCCCCTGCCCCCGGAAAACTGATCGCCTTCGTCATCAGCATGGCGAAGGGCGACAAGATGCCGGTCTGCAGACAGGATCCATCGTGACCGATTATTTGCTCCCCCCGGATATCGTTGATCTGGCTCGTCGCGTGGTGGAAGAAAACGCCGCAATCGGGCGCAAGATCGCGGTCGCGGAAAGCTGCACCGGCGGGTTGGTCAGTGCAGCGCTCACCGAAATTGCGGGTTCTTCCGCCGTGCTTGATCGCGGCTTCGTGACTTATTCTAACGAGGCTAAGCAACAAGCGCTCGGTGTGGCTGGCGACATCATCGAAACCTTCGGTGCCGTGTCCATTGCCTGCGTCTGGTCAATGGCCAAGGGCGCGCTGGAGCGGAGCGAGGCCGACGTCGCAGTTGCGATCAGCGGCGTGGCCGGACCAGATGGCGGGACGGAGATGAAACCTGTGGGCACCGTGGTGTTCGCCAAGGCCAGGCGCGATGGCGACGACAAGGAACCGGAAGCCGAACTGAAGAAATTCGATGATAACGGCCGCTCGGGAATTCGCCATCAGGCGACGCTTTGCGCGCTCGAACTGCTGTTGCCATAAAGCTCTTCGGCCCGCTTTTCGAAAGCGGCCACCATCTTGCGGAAAGCACGGTCAAAATATTGCCCGGCGAGAGATTCGAACAGACGATTGCGAAACTGGAACTCGACCCGGAAATCGACCTCGCAGCCGCCACCGTCCAGATCGCGAAAGGCCCAGCGATTATCCAGATCGCGCAGCGGACCGTCGACATAATGCACGTCGATCAGATGCGGGTGCTGCTTGGTCACGCGCGACGTGAATTTTTCCCTGATGCCCTTGAAGCCCACGAGCATGTCAGCAAGCATTTCCGTCTCGTTGTCAGAACGGATGCGGGTGGCCGGAATCCATGGCAGGAACTCAGGATAGCGCGCAACATCGGCGACCAGGCCGAACATCTGTTCGGCGCTGTACGGCATGCGCCGGACCTCGTGAATGCCCGGCACTATGCCCCCCTGGCCAGCCGCGCTTCGCGCGCTGCGCGCATCTGGCGGAAATCGTCGCCTGCGTGATAGCTTGAACGGGTCAGCGGGCTGGATGCGACCTGCAGGAAGCCCTTGGCCCGGGCAATCGCCCCATAGGCATCGAACGCGGCGGGCGTGACAAATTCGATCACGCTGGCGTGTCTGGGCGTGGGTTGCAGATACTGGCCCATGGTCAGGAAATCGATATCGGCAGAGCGCATGTCGTCCATGACCTGATGGACTTCCAGCCGTTCTTCCCCCAGCCCCAGCATGATGCCGGATTTGGTGAATATCGCCGGATCATGCACTTTCACCTCTTCAAGCAGGCGCAAAGAGGCGTAATAGCGCGCACCGGGCCGGATCGTGGGATAAAGCCGCGGAACGGTTTCCAGATTGTGATTGTAGACATCAGGCCCGGCGGCAACGATTGCTTCCACCGCCGCTCGCATCTTGCCCCTGAAATCAGGGGTGAGGATTTCGATCGTCATGGCCGGCGTCGTGCGGCGCAGCGCCTCGATCACCTTTACGAAATGCCCCGCCCCGCCATCGGGCAGATCGTCGCGATCGACGGAGGTGACAACGATATGTTCCAGTCCCAGCTGCGCCGCTGCCGTTGCCATATGTTCCGGTTCCAGCGGATCGACGGCACGTGGCATGCCGGTCTTCACATTGCAGAACGCACAGGCGCGGGTGCAGACATCGCCCAGGATCATCACCGTGGCGTGCTTTCTGGTCCAGCATTCGCCGATATTGGGGCAGGCCGCTTCTTCACAGACCGTGTTAAGGCCAAGTTCGCGCATCAGCTTGCGGGTGTTGTCATAGCCCTTGCTGACCGGCGCCTTGACCCGAATCCAGGCAGGCTTGCGCTGTCGCGGCGGTTGCGTCGATGTCAGTACCTTATTCATGCGATTTTCCAGATAGGCGCTTGTCACGGCGCTTGCCAGTGCCATCGACTCAAGGCATCAACAAGCCATGACTCATCGCCCCTCCCCCCAACTTGATCGCCTGCTCGAAGGTTATGCACGTTTCCGCGGTACTGGCTGGTCAGCCAATCGCGAACGCTGGGCCACGCTGAAAGATGGCCAGCAGCCAGGTGTAATGGTTATAGCCTGTTCGGACAGCCGGGTCGATCCCGCCCAGATCTTTGACGTCAATCCGGGCGAAATCTTCGTCGTGCGCAACGTCGCCGCGATGGTGCCACCGTTTGAAACAACCCCCGGTCATCACGGCGTGTCGGCTGCTCTGGAATTTGCCGTACAGGTTTTACAGGTGCAGGAAATCGTTGTCATGGGCCATGGCATGTGCGGCGGTTGCAAGGCCGCGCTGACCCGCGAGTTGCATGGCACCGAACCGGGCAAGGGCGGGTTCATTGCCGACTGGATCGCCCTGCTCGACGACGCCCGCGAAGAAGTGGTGGCGCATCACGGCATGGAAGGCCGGACAGCCGAGCGGGCGATGGAACAGGCAGGCGTGCGTGCAAGCCTCGCCAATTTGCGCACATTCCCCTGCGTTCGTGAAAAGGAACGCGATGGCTCGCTGAATCTCCGCGGCGCCTTTTTCGCCATTTCAGATGGTGTGCTGCATCTGCTTGAGGAGGATACGGGACAGTTCGCACCAGCCAGCTGACTTGGGCTGCCTGCCCGTCAGCGCCATCTAGGTGGCATGAACAACGATACATTGAAAAACATCGCCCTGCTGATAGACGCAGATAACGCGAGCCCGGCAGGCATTGATCCCGTGCTGACGGTGCTGGCGGAACTGGGCCAGGTCAACATCCGCCGGGCCTATGGCAACTGGCGCAAGGCCGCCCTGAAGGGCTGGGCCGACAAGGTTCACCGTTACGGCATCGAACCGCAGCAGCAATTCGACCTGACCAAGGGGAAGAATGCCACTGACATGAAGATGACCATCGACGCAATGGACATGCTTTATCGAGGGCGCGTCCATGGCTTCGGAATCATGAGCTCCGACAGCGATTTCATGCCGCTCGCCATGCGCATCCGGCAGGATGGCTATCCCGTCTATGGTTTTGGCAGCCCACGCACACCCGAAGCATTCCGGCAGGCGTGCACGCGTTTCATTGATGTTGATGCGTTGATCACGGCGGAAAAAATGGCTGCGATAAGTGACAAGGGTAGCGTGAGCGGATCGCTGGACGAAGAATTGCTGCATCTCTTGTTTGATGCCTATGCGGCCAGCAAGCGAGATGATCGCGGTTATGCAAAACTGTCCGAAGTTGGCCAGCGTGCCGGAAATCGCAGCAGTTTCGATACGCGCAGCTATGGCTATGCGCGGTTGATCGACATGCTGGAGGCCATCCCCAACTTTTCGAGCGAACGACGGGACGATGGCCAGGTGTGGGTCAAGCGACTGCGCTGATCGATCCCCAATACGGGCCTGCAAACGAAAAAGGGCGGCAGAAATTGCCGCCCTTCTCCATCGGGTTGACGCTTCGCTTATTGTGCAGGCGCGGCAGGCGCCGGGGCCAGCTTGTTATCGATGTGGACCATCCACAATTTGGAGACGATCGCGCGGGGGCCGGTGACCTTGGCGAAACTGGTCTTTGCTTCGGCCAGCTTGCCCTGATCGAACTGGGCAATGCCGAGCCGGGTCAGCGCGGTGTTGGCATCAATCCCGCCCTTTGCCAGTGCGGCGCTGTAGAGCTCTTCAGCCTTGGCGGCATTGCCATAGTTCAGGAAGGCATCAGCCAGACCCAGCGGTCTTGTTCCCGTCGCGGCAGACATGGCGCCCGCAACTTCCGACGGCAGCGATGCCTTATCACTGGCAATGCGGCCTGAGGCATTCGTGCGGGCTTCGGCAACCCAGCCCGAAAGATCAATCGCGCCCGAATTCACGCCCTTGTCGATGATCCGGACGACTTCGCCCGGAAGGCGCCGCGGATCCGCAGTTTCGATATATTCCTTGTATTCGTTCTTCACATAATCCGGTTCATTATCGAGCGCGCCGGCCCGGTCCATCAGGCGGAACAGGTCCAGCGTGGTCTGCGGATCGAGACCGCCTAGCGCACGGATGATCTGCGCAGCCGCCAGCCAGTTGAAATTACTAGGGTATTCGTCAACCAGCACGGTCGAGAAATAGACCGCATTATCCGCGCTCTTGGCATTGTATGCGACAACATTGGAGCGTTCGATCCAGTCTTGCGGCACCGCCAGACCGGCAGCCCGGCGATCTTCGATCGCCTTGCGGGCAGCGGCAAGGCCGGCTTCCGCCTGGCCCGCACCCTGATAGGCCTGGACCATCAACGGAACCAGCGCTTCATGTTCGAAGCCCATGGACGCGGCCTTGGCCAGCGCCGACATCGCCGTGGGGTAATCCTTTGCGGCATAGGCAAAATTGCCAAGATAAAAGAGATACTGACCCTGCTTGTCTTCCGCGATCTGCCCGCTATCGAGCATCATCTGGATACCCTTCTGGCGCAGGGAGGGGTCATCGTTCATGCCACCAAGAGAAAAGGCGAACTGGCCAGCTGCCAGCTTGTCGAGGTCAGTGGAAACCGCGGCCATGGCCGCGTCCAGCATCGGCAGGGCCGCATTGGCGCCAGCTTTCGCGCCAGCCGCGTCACCACCGTCACGCAGTTTTTCAAGTTCCTTGACCTTGTCCTGCACCGGCTTGGCTGCAGCCCTGAATTCCTTGGAATAGCTTGCCTTCCCTTTCGCCAGGACAGGCTGTGCGCTCAGCACATAACCCGAAACGACAAGTCCGGTCGCGGCCGTCACGGCGAGCGCGCCCGCCGAACCCAAACGGTACAAACCCCGCATGCATCTTCTCCTGTAGCGGCCAGTGCCCTGGCCATTCAAACCATGCTCGCGCTAGTGCAAGCAAAAGCGCGTTTTTGCAACAGTTGCTGCCTAGAAAAATGGCGCTGAACGGCGATTGAACGGGCGCACGGCGCGGCGTTCACCCGGCCCGGCCTGACTGGGGGCCAGCAATGTGGAAAAAGAGTGGCCCAGGGGGGTATCGGCTGGTCTTTTCCGGCCAATTTTCCTACGGCCATGGGCAGATAGTGAAAAACAAGAAAGTGTATTCACACAGTGAGTCATGATATCGATACGATTGAACCTGCCGCTCCCGCCGGAGGCCCTGATATAGAGCGGATCGACATCGTCGATGAGATGAAGTCGAGCTATCTCGACTATGCGATGAGCGTGATCGTCAGCCGTGCGCTGCCCGATGTGCGCGACGGGTTGAAGCCGGTCCACCGGCGCATCCTCTTTGCCAGCCAAGAAGGCGGTTTTGTCGCCGGGCGCCCCTATCGCAAGAGCGCCAAGATCGTCGGCGACGTGATGGGTAATTATCACCCGCATGGCGACAGCGCGATTTACGATGCGCTGGCGCGCATGACGCAGGACTGGTCAATGCGTCTGCCGCTGATCGATGGCCAGGGCAACTTCGGCTCGATGGATCCCGATCCGCCGGCCTCGATGCGTTATACGGAAGCGCGGCTTGCGAAAGTCGCCAATTCGCTGCTCGATGATCTCGACAAGGATACGGTCGATTTCCAGGAAAACTATGATGGTTCGCGCAAGGAACCGCAGGTTTTGCCCGCCCGCTTCCCCAATCTGCTGGTCAATGGCGCAGGCGGGATTGCGGTCGGTATGGCGACCAATATTCCGCCGCACAATCTGGGCGAGGTTATCGATGGCTGCCTGGCCTTCATCGCCAATCCGGCGATCACGACCGAGGAACTGATCGAGATCATCCCCGGGCCGGATTTTCCCACCGCGCCGCTTATTCTCGGCCAGTCAGGGGCACGTTCCGCCTATATGACCGGGCGCGGTTCGGTGCTGATGCGTTGCCGCCATGAGATCGAGACCGGACGCGGTGACCGCCAGTCAATCGTGCTCACCTCCATCCCCTACCAGGTCGGCAAGTCGGGCCTCGTTGAAAAAATCGCCGAAGCAGCCAAGGACAAGCGGATCGAGGGTATTTCCGACATTCGCGACGAATCCAACCGGCTTGGTGTGCGCGTGGTCATCGAACTGAAACGCGATGCGACCGCGGATGTGGTGCTGAACCAGCTCTGGCGGCACACCCCGGCCCAGTCGAGCTTCCCGGCCAACATGCTGGCCATTCGCGGCGGGCGGCCGGAAACGCTGGCCCTGCGCGACATCATCCAGGCCTTCATTCAGTTCCGCGAGGAAGTCATCAGCCGCCGCACCAAATTCGAACTGAACAAGGCGCGCGACCGGGCGCATATCTTGCTTGGGCTGGTCGTTGCCGTCTCAAACCTCGACGAGGTGGTGGCGATGATCCGCAGCGCCTCCAATCCCGCAGAAGCCCGGGCCAAGCTGCTGGCGCGGGAATGGCCGATTGGCGACATCGCGCAATATATCCGGTTGGTCGAAGCGATCGAACCCAACACCGAACAGGAAGGCGGAACCTACCGCCTGTCCGAGGCGCAGGTAAAGGCCATTCTGGATCTGCGCCTGCACCGCCTGACGGCGCTGGGCCGTGATGAAATTGGCGACGAGCTGAAGGAACTGGCCGCTGCCATCGCCGAATATCTCTCCATCCTGGCGGATCGGGTAAAGCTCTATGGCGTGATGCGCGGCGAGCTGGAGGAGATCAAGCAGCTGTATGCCACTCCGCGCCTCTCGGAAATCGCCCCTGCGTGGGACGGGCTGGAGGATGAGGACCTGATCGAGCGGGACGACATGGTCGTCACCGTCACGCTGGACGGTTACATCAAGCGGACCCCCCTCTCCACCTTCCGCGCCCAGCATCGCGGCGGCAAAGGCCGCGCCGGGATGGCGACCAAGGATGAAGACGCGGTCAGTGCAATGTTCGTCACGAGTACGCATAATCCGGTGCTGTTCTTCTCCACCGCGGGCAAGGTCTATCGGCTCAAGGTCTGGAAATTGCCCGAAGGCGGCCCGGCAACGCGGGGGCGGCCGATCGTCAACCTGCTGCCGGCGCTGGATGATGGCGAAACCATCGCCACGGTTCTGCCGTTGCCGGAAGACGAGGATAGCTGGGGTGCACTCAGCGTCGTCTTCGCAACCGCGAAGGGCAGCGTCCGGCGCAACAGCATGGACGCTTTCGCCAATATCCCGTCGAACGGCAAATTCGCCATGCGTTTCGATGACGGGTCGGATGACCGGTTGATCGGCGTTGCCCTGCTGGATTCGGGCGATGACGTGTTGCTCGCCTCGCGTCAGGGCAAGGCCATCCGCTTTGCCGCTGACGATGTGCGTGAATTTACCAGCCGCACCTCCACCGGCGTACGCGGCATGACGCTGAAGGGCGATGATGAGGTCGTGTCGCTTTCCATCCTGCACCGGGTCGGGACCGAGCAGGAAGAGCGGGAGGAATATCTGCGCTTTGCCCCATGGAAGGCCGAGAAAGAGGGCGAACCGAATCTTTCGCCCGAACGTTTCGCCCAGATGGCGGAACGCGAGCAATTCATTCTCACCGTTTGCGCCAATGGCTATGGCAAGATGTCCTCAGCCTATGAATACCGGCGCATCGGGCGCGGCGGCCAGGGTATCACCAATATCGATAATATCAGGCGCAACGGACCCGTGGTCGCCAGCTTCACCGCCAGCCAGTCGGACCAGCTGATGCTGGTGACGGACCAGGCCAAGCTGATCCGCATTGCACTGAACTCGCTGCGCGTCATCGGACGCGGTACGGCGGGTGTGCGATTGTTCGATGTCGGCGAGAGCGAGCATATTGTCAGCGCCGTGCGTATCGACGAACAGGAAGCGCCCGAAAACGACGCGGAAGAGGCAATTCTAGAAGAAATGCTCGGTCGGAATTCACCCCAGACTGCGCCCGATACGCCGCCAGACCGGGACGATCCCACGCCAACAGACCCTGAATAGGCTGACCGGGCCGCGCGTCAGCTTTCCGGCAGTTCGTGGCGCAAAGTCTGGATGACACCCGTCGCGATCAGGAACAAGCCGATGTAATGCAGCGGCCAGGCCGCCATGCTGGCCTGGTCGTAAGGCAGGCGGCCGGAATTGATCGCCATCGTCAGCAATTCCGCGACGAGGAAAAGCACCGAGCCAAGGCCGACGCGGTACCGCGAGAAATGCGAGGCCCAGGCAAGCGCCGCCATCGCGCCCAGTGACAGCGAATAGAGGCCAGATGCGTAGAACATGTCCTGACCCAGAGTGATCGAAATCGCGATCAGCGGAGTCAGCGCCAGCAGCGCCACCGCCGCCCCTTTCTGGCTGGGCGTCAGCACCGCACGGCGGTTGCGCAGAAACAGGTTGATCGCCGCCAGCAGACCGCCAAAGCCAAGCAACATGGCCAGGCGCGGATCGATTTCCACCGCGATATCACTGGCCATAGTCAGCGCGAGGAAAAGCACCAGCCAGCGGGAATCCGCGCTCCGGTGGCGCAACAGGGCATAGATCGCCAGCATCCCTGTGGCAGCGGCCTTGATCCCCAGCAGATACAGCCCCGCCAGCGCGGTTTCGCTCAGGGCAAAGAATGCCAGGCCCGCTGCCAGACTGCCGAGCAGCCACGGCCTGCGTTCCACCAATGCGCGTCTCGGCATGAATCATCTCCCCTTTCGCGCAGGCTTGGCCTTGAACAAGGGTGAGTGCAAGGGCTAGGCGAGTTTGGCATGAACCATCAGATCCACATTGTCGGCGGCGGACTGGCCGGGTGCGAAGCGGCGTGGCAGCTTGCCCGGCGCGGCGTGCGCGTGCGCCTGTCGGAAATGCGCGGAGCTGGTGATACGACGCCTGCCCATCAGACCGATCAGCTGGCCGAACTGGTCTGTTCCAACAGCTTCCGTTCCGACGATGACTCGCGCAATGCCGTTGGCCTGCTGCATCACGAGATGCGACGGCTGGATTCGCTGGTGATGCGCGCGGCCGCCAAGGCCGCAGTTCCGGCAGGTTCTGCACTGGCGGTCGATCGCGATGTCTTTTCCACGGAGGTGGAGCGGGAACTGGCCGGCCTGCCCAATCTGGAAATCGTGCGCGAACGGGTGGACGAACTGCCCGATGCCGGTCCCACGATCATCGCCACCGGCCCGCTGACCGCTGACCGGCTGGCGCAAAGCATCGTTGCGGCCACGGGTGAGGATCGGCTGGCGTTCTTTGACGCGATCGCGCCCATCGTCCATCGCGACAGCATCGACATGTCGATCTGCTGGATGGCGTCGCGCTGGGACAAGCCATCCAAACTGGGCGGCGACGCGAAAGATTATATCAACTGCCCCATGAACAAAGAGCAGTACGAGGCTTTCGTGCAAGGTCTGGTCGATGGCGAAAAGATCGCCTTCAAGCAGTGGGAAGCTGATACGCCCTATTTCGAAGGCTGCATGCCGATCGAAGTCATGGCCGAGCGCGGTCCTGAAACCCTGCGCTTCGGGCCGATGAAGCCGGTCGGGCTGGACGATCCGCGCACCGGGCGCTGGCCCTATGCGGTGGTGCAGCTGAGGCAGGACAACAAGCTGGGCACGCTCTGGAACATGGTCGGCTTCCAGACCAAGCTGCGCCATGGCGAACAGACGCGCCTGTTCCGCACCATCCCCGGCCTTGAGAATGCGGAATTTGCGCGGTTGGGCGGGCTGCATCGCAATACTTTCCTCAATTCGCCGCTGGTGCTCGACCGCCAGCTGCGTCTGAACGAGGCGCCGCACATCCGCTTCGCCGGGCAAGTCACCGGCTGCGAAGGCTATGTCGAAAGCTCGGCGGTGGGGCTGCTGGCGGGACTGATGGCGCATGCCGAGCTATGCGGACGCGATTGGCTGGGGCCACCCCGCAGCACGGCGATGGGGGCGCTGCTGGCGCATATTACGGGAGACGCAGAGGCGGACAGCTTTCAGCCGATGAATGTCAATTTCGGTCTGTTCCCGCCGTTGCACGATGTGAAGAAGAAACAGCGCAAGGAAGCTTATACCACCCGCGCCAAGGCGGACTTCGGGGAATGGATGGCGGCCCGGATCATGGCCGCAGATCACGCCGCCTAGCAGCGGCAGGCCGGTTTGCGCACGGGTTTCGGTCTGGTGGCGGCAAATTCGGTTGGGGTCAGCTCGTTGTCGCGATTGCTGTCCGCATTCTCGAAACGCTGTACCGTGGCCACTGCCCATTCCTCGAAGGTCAGCAGATTGTTGCCATCAACGTCCAGCTTGCGGAAGGCGTCCGTGCGGGTCGACAGCATTTCGGACCGGCTGATGCGCCAGTCGCGATTGCGGTCATAGCGGAAGAAGCGCTGCTGTTCGCGGGTCAGCTCGCTCGCTTCAGGCGGTGCCGGGCCTTCCAGCCCAGACACGTCCGCCTGCGGGATGAGAGTATCAGCAACCGGCGGCGATTGCGGTGCGGGCGGCGGTGCGCCCTGCTCCGCCGCTGCGCGGCCCTGCCACCAGAACAGGCCGATCCCGACCAGAACCAGCGTGGCCAGCGCCGCCAGTATCGTCCGCTGCATCCCGTGCCCCTTCCCTCTATCGCCCGGTCAGGCCAAGCCTTATCGCAAGCAGCAGAGCCCCGCCACCATCAAGCATCGGCGCACCGCCGCGGCGGATAGAGCGCCGGGCCAACCCATCCAGCACAGTGAGAGGGCGCAGCACACGCGGCAGGCGAGTAACCGAGCCAGCGTTATCCCCCGTAAGATCTAGTGCATGCGCGCGTTCGTCCGGGTCGCTCAACCCAGTGACCAGATCGCCCAGCGCCCATGTCATCCCCGCCCGCGTGGCCGCGTCTGCTGCGGCCCCGTTGTTCAACAATGCGGCGAGCGCGGCGAAGCCTCCGGCGCGCCCCCGGGCGAAACGGAGCATCGCTGCTGCTGGCAATGGCCCTTCATGCAGCAATTCTTCCCAACCGTTCACCAGATCGACCAGCGCGGGCCGCACCCCGTCCCAGGGGGTCAGCTGCGCCAGCAGCGGTTCGCCCGCAGGCCAGCCGGCGGCAGGTTTTGCCAAAGTATCGCGCCACCAGGCCAGGCGCATCTGGGCCATCAGCACTTCGCCGCGCTGCCGCACGATTCCAGCGATCCGCGCGTCAAGCGCCAGCAGCCCGACCGTCAGTGTGCGGGCCGCCGCGGGCGAATAGGCCAGCGCGAGGCGTTGTGGCGGCGGCAGCTCATGGATCAGCTCAGCGAACATGCGCTGCATACGAGGCGCAAACCGCGCCGAGTCAAGGCTGAGGAGCCAGTCAAACGAAATCCTTCATTAACCGAATGTTTTGATCCCCCGATTACCCTGACGCTCTAATGGTCGAATCCAGCTTTCTGCAGACCCGTGGGGAAACCATGCTGCGCCGAACGAAAAACATACTGAAAAGCCTGCGCAACTGCCGCAGCGGCAATGCGGTGATGATCGTCGCGCTTGGCATGCCCGCGTTGATCGGCGGGACCGGCTATGCCGTGGATACGGCGCAATGGTATCTGTGGAAACGTGAAGTCCAGTTCGCGGTTGACCAGGCCGCGATCGCGGGCGCCTGGGCCATGACGGACGAGGACACTCAGGCGACTTACGAAACCCGGGCCGGTCAGGAGTTCGACGCCAATCTTTCGGTCACTGACGATTTCGTGAGCGAGCCTGATGTCCGCCTCGCCAGTTTCGCGGGCGGCACGGACAACAGCGTGATCGTGGAGGCATCGGCTTCGCGCATTCTGCCCTTTTCAGGCTTTCTGACCGGCAAGGCCGCAACCATCAATGTGTTCGCCCAGGCGGCGTTCGAGGAAGGCACGACCTTCGATGGCGAAGCGGTGATCTTCGTCGAAGTCGCTTATGAATATCAGCCCCTGGTTGGCGACACATTCGCCTTCAAGCGGCAGTTGCGCGCCATCGCCTCATTCACCGTGCGCGACAGTCGCGATCTGACACAGATTTACCAGCGCGATCCATCAGACCCTTCGACGGTGGCGAGGTGTTCCGACTACACCGGCGTCAGCAGCGATCTTTTTTCCTGAGCGGCCCGTCCAGGTTCAGCGATAGCAGACCTTGCGGGCTGCTTCCGCGATACGCGCCGGATTGAGCAGCGCCAGCTTTTCCAGATTGGCCGCATAGGGCAACGGCACATCCGCATCGCACACGCGCAACACCGGCGCGTCAAGCAGGTCGAAGCCGTCCTCCATGCAGATCGCGATCACTTCGGATGCGATAGAACATTGCGGCCAGCCTTCTTCGGCCACGATCAGGCGGTTTGTCCGGGCAAGGCTTTCCAGCACCGCCGCGCGGTCAAGCGGGCGCAGCGTCCGCAGATCGAGCACTTCGGCATCGATCCCCTCACCCGCCAGCGTTTCCGCGGCCTCCAGCGCCATGCCGACCCCGATCGAATAGCTTACGATGGTGACATCCGACCCCCGGCGCACCACCCGTGCCTTGCCGATGGGCAGAACCCAGTCCGCCATGTCCGGTACGGGGAAGCTGCGCCCATACACCAGTTCGTTTTCGAGGAAGACGACCGGGTCTTCGGCGCGGATCGCCGCTTTCAGCAGCCCCTTGGCGTCAGCACTGTCATAAGGGGCGATCACCACCAGTCCGGGCACGCTGGCATACCATGGCGCGTAATTCTGGCTGTGCTGGGCGCCCACGCGCGCAGCCGCACCATTGGGGCCGCGAAACACCACCGGGCAGCGCATCTGACCGCCCGACATGTAATTGGTCTTGGCCGCAGAATTCACGATGTGGTCAATCGCCTGCATCGCGAAATTGAACGTCATGAATTCGACGATCGGCCGCAAGCCGCCCATCGCCGCTCCCGTGCCAAGCCCGGCAAAGCCATATTCGGTGATCGGCGTATCAATCACGCGCTGGGGTCCGAACTCCTCGAGCAGGCCCTGCGTGACCTTGTAGGCGCCTTGATATTCGGCCACCTCTTCACCCATCACGAAGACGCGGCTGTCACTGCGCATTTCTTCGGCCATCGCATCGCGCAGCGCCTCGCGCACTGTCAGCACGGCCATGGCTGCACCTTCGGGCACGGACGGATCGCTGCGCAGGACCGGCGCGACATCTTCACGTCTGGGTGACGGCGGCGGCGGAGCGGGCTGAGGCGCTGATTCCACCCTGGCTTCGGGTGCGGGCGAAGCGGCGGCGCCATCGCCATCAAGCGTCGCGATCACCGCGCCCACCTTGACCCCTTCGGTTCCGGCGGGGATGATAAGAGCGGTGATCGTGCCTTCGTCCACCGCCTCGAA
>Ga0181563_10000460_pt1 | contig 38301 bp, 42 predicted proteins | sample 011ome_25_FD_133759 | JGI IMG/M metagenome (GOLD analysis project Ga0181563, IMG submission 133759) | Coastal salt marsh microbial communities from the Groves Creek Marsh, Skidaway Island, Georgia - 011512CT metaG (megahit assembly) | ecosystem: Environmental > Aquatic > Marine > Intertidal...
GCGCCCTTGCGGGCTCCGAGGATGGCTCCTGCAAGCATGACGCCGAGGGTCTGGAGGGTGATGGGCACGGGCATGCCCGGCAGTTGAAGGGCCGGCACGAGACCGAGTGCCGCGATCACCCCCGCAAAGATCGCGACCTGGGCCAGCCATCGGGCGCCCCCGCCTGGGGACTCCGCGGGCAGGGAGTCATCTCGGAGCATGCCGCGGACCCTACCCCGCAGCATCCATCAGGCGGGACACCCGTCTGGCCAGGAAGATGTAGCCGATTCCCACGACGACGGCCACGGCGCCGAGACCCGCGAAGAACGGCCCGAAGCCGTACCCGGAGAAGAAGCGGATCGCCTGCCCTCCGAGAGAGTCACCGACGGATACGGCGAGAAACCACAGGGCCAGCACCTGGCTGCCCAGCCCCACCGGTGCGAGGCTGGTCGATGCGGCCAGCCCGGTGGGCGAGAGCAGCAGTTCCGCCCAGGTCTGAAGCAGGTAGGCACCTATGAGCCACCAGATGGCACTCGACTCACCCCGATCGGCGGCCATGCCCGGGAGGACGAGCAGCCAGAACGACAGCCCCACTCCGATGAGCGCGATCGCGAACTTCATCGGGGTGCTGGGGGCGCGGTTCGCGAGCTTCGTCCACAGCCATGCGAAGACGGGAGCGAACACGATGATGAAGATCGGGTTGACCGACTGCAGCCACGGCGCCGGCATCACCCATGAGCCGATGTCCCGGTCAGTCCAGTCGCTTGCCAGGATCGTGAGGGTCGAGCCCGCCTGGTCGAAGATCATCCAGAACAGCGCCGCCCCGATGAAGAGCGCGAGGAAGGCCTTGAGCCTGGGCCGGTCCTCGGGGCCCACCAGCGGCGAGCGGAACAGCACGACGAAGTACACGACCGCGATGATCAGAATCGTCCACGTGAAGACGAGTGCCACACCGTCGACGGAGTAGCCCAGCCACAGACCCTGCAGCGCGAATGCCGCGACGAACAGGCCGAGTCCCAGGAGTGAGCGGATTCCCACCTTCCGCAGCACGGCTCGATCCGCACGGTTGGGCACGCCGGTGCCAGCCTGTCGAAGGCTCGGCCAGCCGACCACGTAGACGATGACGGCGATCGTCATGCCGATGCCCGCAGCCAGGAAGCCCCATTCCCAGCCGTACTCCAGGGCAAGCCAGCCCGTCACGAGGGGAGCGAGGAATGCCCCCATGTTGATGCCCATGTAGAAGATCGAGAAGGCAGAGTCCTTGCGCGACTCAGGCTGCCCGTCGTAGAGATCGCCCACCATCGCTGACACGTTCGGTTTGAGCAGTCCTGTGCCGGCGGCGATGAGGAGCAGGCCGATCCAGAACGTGCTCTCCCACGGAGCGGCCATCGCGTAGTGGCCAACGGCGATGACGATGCCACCGATCAGCACGGACCGTCGCGCACCGATCAGCCGATCGGCGATCCATCCGCCTGCCAGCGGAGTCAGGTACACCAGCGCGTTGTAGGAGCCGTAGATTGCTGCGGCACTCCCAGCCGTGAGCGCAAGGCCGGACTCAGCCGGGTTCACGAGGTCGATGCCGGCGACGAGATAGAGGACGAGGATCGCCCTCATTCCGTAGAAGGAGAAGCGCTCCCACAGCTCCGTCGCGGCAAGGGTGGCAAGACCCCAGGGGTGCCCGAAGAAGGTGGTCGGTGAACTCACGCGTGATCCGAGACTGCCGGTCCGGTGGATCCGCGCACCACCAGCTCCGGACGGAAGACGAACTCATCGCGCGGAGCAGGCGTGCCGTTGATGCCGTCGAGGAGCGCCTGCACGGCCGCCGTTCCCATCTCGCCAACCGCCTGACGCACGGTTGTGAGCGGAGGATCGGTGAAGGCGATCAGCCGGGAGTCGTCGTAGCCGACGACGGAGATGTCCTCGGGAACGCGCAGGCCTCGCTGCCGGATCGTCCGAATGGCACCCAGAGCCATCAGATCCGACCCGCACACGATCGCCGTCACGCCCAGACCGAGCAGGTGGTGAGCCGCTGCCTGACCACCCTCCACGGTGAAGAGCGTGTGCGTGACCAGATCCGCAGCCTCGTGCTCTCCGATGCCCGTAAGCCGGCACATCGCGGAGATGAAGCCCGCGCGCTTGCGCACAACGGGGACGAACCGAGAGGGGCCTACGGCGAGACCGATGCGTCGGTGGCCCATGGAGGTCAAGTGGGTCACCGCAAGATCCATAGCGGCTACATCGTCGTCCGAGATGAACGGCGCATCCACGCCCTCGGCAAAGCCGTTGACGAAGACGACCGGAAGTCCACGCTCCAGCAGCGCCCTGTACGCCGAGTAGTCGGCAGTGGCATCAGCGTGCAGGCCGGATACGAAGATGATGCCGGCGACCCCACGGTCCAGCAGTAGTTCGACGTACTCGTCCTCGGTGACACCGCCTGGCGTCTGTGTGCAGAGCACGGGTGTGTACCCGTACTGGGCCAGCAGCGTCTCCATCACCTGGGCGAAGGCGGGGAAGATCGGGTTCTCGAGTTCGGGCACGATCAGTCCGACGAGACCGGATTGGCCACGAAGTCGAATGGGCCGCTCGTACCCGAGGACGTCGAGCGCCGTCAGCACCGCCTGTCGGGTCGTCGTCGACACGCCCGGGCGATCATTGAGCACCCGCGAGACGGTGGCCTCGCTTACCCCCGCATGCTCGGCAATATCGGACAGCCGTGCGCGGGGGTTCTCGGACATGGGCAGCAGCCTAGGGGGCCATCCGGGTCCGCATCCGTGCAAGGCTGGGCTCCATGCGCATGACGGGCAGCTTCGAGGAGCGTCGACTCGCGGATCTTCCCTGGGGCGCCCCGCTCGAGCAGTGGCCCGACGATCTGGTCGTTGCTCTCCCGCGAGGCATCTCGCGACACATAGTCCGGTTCGTGCGGATGGACGGGGTCATCTACGCCGTCAAGGAGGTCGAGGAGCACTTCGCCGTCCGCGAGTACGAGCTGCTGTTCGATCTCGTACGACGCGACCTCCCCTGCGTCGTGCCCGTGGGAGTCGTCCTCGACCGGATCGACGATGAGGGCGAGCCACTCCCGGGTGCCTTGATCACCCGCCATCTGGAGTTCTCGCTCCCCTACCGGGCCCTGTTCTCCTCCAGCTTGCGACTGGAGACCGCGAATCGACTCCTCGACGCGCTGGCGCTGCTGCTCGTCCAAGTCCATCTCGTGGGCTTCTCCTGGAACGACTGCTCGCTGTCCAACACGCTCTTTCGACGCGATGCAGGAGCGTTCGCCGCCTACCTGGTCGATGCCGAGACGGGTGAGCTCCATCCGCGCCTGTCGGACGGGCAGCGCGACTACGATCTTGAGACGGCGGCCATGAATGTCGCCGGCGAACTGATGGACCTCCAGGCTGGTGGCCGCCTGCATGAGGGCATCGACCCGATCGTCACGGGTGTCTCGCTGCGCACCCGCTACGACGCGCTCTGGGCGGAGATCACCGAGCCCCTCGTCATCTCGCGCGATGACCGGTACCGCATGGAGGCACGCGTTCGGCGCCTCAATGAGCTCGGCTTCGACGTCGCCGAACTCCAGGTCAGCACTCAGTCGGACGGCGAGCACATCACTGTCGCCCCCAAGGTGGTCGATGCGGGTCACCACTCCCGCCGACTCATCAGACTGACCGGTCTGGATGTCGAGGAGAACCAGGCCAGGCGCCTGCTGAACGACCTGGATTCGTACCGGGTCAAGCTCGGACTCGGGTCCGCGGACGAGGAGATCGCAGCCCATCGATGGGTCACCGATCGCTTCGAGCGTGTGATGGCCGAGGTGCCCCACGCCATGCGGGGCAAACTCGAGCCAGCCGAGATCTTCCACGAGGTCCTGGAGCACCGCTGGTTCATGTCCGAGCGCGCGGGCTCCAGCGTCCCCTTCGAGGATGTAGTGCGCGACTACGTCGACACCATCCTCAGCGCCAAACCCGACGAGCAGTCGGTCCTCGGCTCCCGCGAAGGCACACCGAGCGACGACACCGCTACTCTGCGCATCGTCATACCCGCCGACCCTCGCCCTGATTCGCCCTCCTCGCGACTGGAGTAGCCGTGGAAACCGAACTCCTCTCGCTCGTCGTCATCGTCGCGATCGCGGCGTTCGTCCCGCTGCTCGTCGGACTCCTGCGCCTGAAGATCGCCGAGGTCGTCCTGCTGCTGGGCTTCGGCATCCTGCTCGGGCCTGAGGTAGCGGGTTGGATCGAGATCGATGCCGCGATCGGCCTTCTGTCGGAGCTGGGCCTGGGACTTCTGTTCTTCCTCGCCGGTCTAGAACTCGAGCAGCGGGCGATCCGCGGGCAGAGCGGTCGCCTGGCTGCCGTGGGCTGGCTCATCTCCCTCGCAGTCGCAACCGCGGCTGCCTTGATCATGACCGAGGCCGGACGCATTGAGGACACCGTCGGCGTCGCCATCGCACTGACGTCCACGGCTCTGGGAACCCTGCTCCCGATGATCCGAGACCGAGGCGAGCTGAACACGCGGTTCGGCACGTTCTTCATGGGCGCGGGCGCGTGGGGCGAGTTCGGCCCGATCATCGCGATCTCCGTCCTGCTGAGCACTAAGTCATCCTTCGCCGCCATCCTGAGCCTGCTCGCGTTCGGCGTCGTCGCTGCCATCCTCGCCCTCCTGCCTAGGCGACTGGCCGGAGATCGGGTCCGAGCGCTCCTCGACCGGGGCCACTCGACGAGCTCGCAGACCGCCCTGCGGTTCACCATGCTTCTGCTCGTCCTCCTTCTGGCGCTCGCGGGCTCGTTCGGCCTGGACGTCGTCCTGGGAGCATTCATCGCCGGAGTGATCGTTCGTCGTTTCTCTCCGCCAGCAGAGGAGTCCCGCCTTCAGGTTCGCATCGAGGCGATCGGCTTCGGCTTCCTGATTCCACTCTTCTTCGTGGTGTCCGGTGCCCAGCTGGACATCACCTCGATCGTCGAAGACCCGCTCCCGATGCTGCGCTTCTTCCTCTACATCCTGTTGGCGCGCGGTGTCACGACGTGGCTGCTCTACCGCAGGGCCTTTCCCGACGTTCGCGAACGCACCCGTTACTCCCTCTACGTCGCCACGGGGCTGCCCGTCATCGTCGCCGTCACCACGATTGAACTCGGTGCGGGCGTGATGGAGACGGGTACCGCCGCTGCGCTCGTGGGGGCCGGCGCACTCTCGGTGCTGGTATTCCCTCTCGTCGGCAATGCCCTCACCGCCGGACGGCCTTCATCCGACGATGCGGGACCGGATCCCGACGGGAGCGATCAGGATCGAGCTGCGAACACCGCCTGAAGAACGATGCCCGCGGCGACGGACGCATTCAGCGACTCGTTGCCGGACGCCATCGGGATGCTCACGCGCCAGTCACAGGTCTCGCCCACGAGGCGCGACAGTCCTGCACCCTCAGCTCCCACGACGATGGCGACCTTGTCGGTCAGGATCTTGGGGTCCAAGCCCGCAAGCGAGACATCGGCGTCCGCGGTCAACCCCAGGACTGCGAATCCGGACTTCTGGAGCGACTGCAGCGTACGAGTCGTGTTGGTGACCTGAGCGACGGGAATCCGCGCCAGCGCACCGGCCGATGTCTTCCATGCGGATGCCGTCACCCCCACCGACCGCCGAGTCGGAATGATGATGCCGCTGGCGCCGAAGGCAGCCGCCGAGCGGGCGATCGCACCAAGGTTGCGCGGGTCGGTCACCCCGTCGAGGACGACGACGAGCGAGCCAGTGTCCACATCGGAGAGGTCGGAGTACTTGTACTCCGGAACTGTGAGCACCAGTCCCTGATGGACACCGCCATCGGTCATGCGGTCGAGCTCGGTGCGAGCCACCTCCATGATCGGGATTCCGCGAGAGACCGCGATCCGCATCGCCTCACGCCACCGATCATCAGCATCGGCCTTCGTCTGGACGTACAGACCCGTGGCGGGAATGTCCGCCCGCAGAGCCTCGACGATCGGGTTCCGTCCCATGAGCAGTCCACCCGTGGAGCGGCGGCTGCCGCTCGAGCGCCCCGCAGGGCGGTTCGCCGACTCCGCCCGCTTCTTTGCGGCCCGATCCCGACGGGCTGCCGGATGGTGCGGACGTTCAGTGGCCTTGGGCGTGGGGCCCCGTCCTTCGAGCTTGGCACGGCGCTGACCGCCGGAGCCGACCGTCGCACCCTTCTTGGTGCCGTCCTTGCGCATGGCTCCGCGTCGTTGCGAATTGCCTGCCATCGTCTTCTCTCCGCTCAGCTGAGGGTCCATCGGGCGCCCGAGGGGGTGTCCTCGACCGTAATACCCATGCTGTCCAGACCGTCCCGAATGGCGTCCGCTGCAGCAAAGTCCTTGCGCGCCCGGGCATCCTGGCGCTGTTGGAGGACGACCTGAACGAGAGCGTCGATCACCTCCGCCTCACGGTCACCTCCCTTTGTCGATGCCCACGGCTCGGACCAAGGATTCAGGCCGAGCACATCGACCATGGCCAGCACCGCATCGAAGGCACGCCGCACTTCCGCGGCATCCTCCGCCGCGAGAGCGGCATTGCCAGCACGGACGGAGTCGTGGAGCACAGCGAGCGCCTGCGGAACGCCGATGTCATCGTCCATAGCCACGTCGAAGGCTGCCGGCCGGGATGTCCGCACGACTGTGGGGGTCCCATCGATACCGAGCGAACGATGCGCCCGCTCGAGGAATCCCTCGATTCGGCGATAGCCCTGGCCCGCCTCCTCCACGTGCGCATCGGAGTACTCGAGCATCGAGCGGTAGTGGGCGCCCGCCAGGTAGTAGCGCAGCTCGACCGGACGGACGCGCTGCACGACCTGGTCGACGAGGAGGGAGTTTCCAAGCGACTTGCTCATCTTCTCGCCCGCGGTGGTCACCCATGCGTTGTGCAGCCAGTAGCGGGCGAAGCCGTCTCCCGCCGCCTTGGACTGAGCGATCTCGTTCTCGTGGTGCGGGAAGATCAGGTCCAGTCCCCCACCGTGGATGTCGAAGGTCGTGCCGAGGTACTTGGCCGCCATCGCGGAGCATTCGATGTGCCAACCGGGTCGCCCGGGACCCCAGGGGGTGTCCCAGGCCGGCTCTCCTGCCTTGGCGGACTTCCACATCGCGAAGTCGCGGGCGTCCCTCTTGCCGCGCGGATCAGCGTCGGCCGCGTCCTTCATGTCGTCCGGGCGCTGACCGCTCAGGGCGCCGTACTCCGGGAACGAACGGACATCGAAGTAGACGTCGCCTCCGCCGGCATACCCGTGCCCGGCATCGATGAGCCTCTGCATGAGGGCCACCATCTCGGGGATGTGGCCAGTGGCGCGTGGCTCGTAGGTGGGGGGGAGGCAGCCGAGTGCGTCGTAGGCACGAGTGAAGGCACGCTCATTGCGCATGGCGACGTCCCAGTAGGGGATGCCCTGGTCGATGCCCCGCGCGAGGATCTTGTCGTCGATATCGGTGACGTTGCGGACGAACGTGACGTCGTAGTCCCGCGCCAACAGCCACCGTCGAATGACGTCGAAGGCAACCCCGCTGCGAATGTGGCCTATGTGGGGAGGCGCCTGAACAGTGGCCCCACACAGGTAGACGCCCACCTTGCCGTCCTGGAGGGGGACGAACTCCCGAACAGACCGGGTCGCGGTGTCGTAGAACTGAAGGGCCACGGGCTGAACAGTACCGAGAGGACACGGATCGGACGAAACTCCACAAGCGTGGAGCGACGCGAGAGGAGCCGAGACCCAGCCCGTCAGCGCGCCAGGAGGACGACCTTCTCGGGCGTGATGCGCACGATGACGCGCACGTTCTCGGTGCCGTCGTCCATCGTGTAGCGGTCTGCACCGGTGTAGCGCTGGCACAGTCGGTCGATGAGCTCGCGGCCGCCCTCCTCCGTCACCTGAGCGGTGCCACGGATCTCAACGTAGGAGTAGGGGTTCTCCTGGGGATAGACGAGGACGGACACCCGCGGATCACGCTCCACGTTCAGGTGCTTGCGTCGTCCCTTGACCGTCGAGACGAGCACGTCGTCGCCGTCGCGCTCGATCCAGACGACGGACTGGTGCGGCCGGCCGTCCGGCAGGATCGTGGCGAATGTGGCGAACGCATTCGCGTCGATCCACTCACGGGCAACTGCGGGAATCCCGGTCATGTCAGTCCGTCCACTCGGTGATCGCGTTGAAGGCGACCTGGTTCACCGACGCTCGCTGTGCGGTTGTCAGGTTCTTCGAGCCATTGGCATAGAACGATGTCTGGATGATGGTATCGCCCACGAGGCTGAAGACGGCGTACGTGTCATTGATGCCCGTCGACCCCGAGGGCGCGGATTCGGAGCGGTTGTCGAGGGTGACCGAGAGGGAAGGCACGCCTACGACAGAGACCCCTGGGACGACCGCATTGCTCACCTGTGTCGAGTAGGTCGTCGTCGTGCCGTCGTCGCCGGTGTAGCTGCTGGAGCCGGAGCCCGAGCACTTCCTGATCGACTTCTTCAGACCGGCGAAGGCCTTGATGGCCGCCGCGGCACCCGCATACTGCTGCACCGTGACGTTGATCGTCGGATCGCTGAACTTCTTGCCGTTGTAGTTGATCCAGTACTGGAACTTCGACTTCGCCAGGTTCACGGTGACATCCGGCTGCGAATCCACCGCCGCAGGGACATCGCACACCATCGACTTGTCACCCGGAAATACGCTGAACTGCCCGTTGGGCTTGAAGGTCCCGAGATTCGCCGGGATGTCGGACGCGTCGATCATGTGACCTGCCGCGTACGAGTAGGAGTCACGGTCGTAGGCCATGGCTGCGGGCGCTGCAGTGGTGACGATGGCGACAGCGACTGCGGACGTCAGTACGAGCACTCGATTCGGACGCATGGAAACCCCCGGTCAGGACGAACGTGATGAGATCGACGCTACCGCAATCGCCGCTACGCCCTCGCCGCGTCCGGTGAGCCCCAAGCCGTCAGTGGTGGTCCCGGATACCCGCACCGGGGCACCGATCGCCGCACTGAGGACATCCTGCGCCTCTTCTCGGCGAGTGCCGACGCGCGGACGGTTGCCGATGACCTGGACGCTGGCATTGCCGATGACGTATCCGGCCTTGCGGACGAGGTCGGCCGTATGCGTCAGGAGCGAGACGCCAGAGGCCTGGGCCCACTGGGGGTCATCGGTGCCGAATACCGAGCCGAGGTCTCCGAGTCCCGCCGCAGACAGGAGTGCGTCGCACAGCGCATGGGCCGCAGCATCGGCATCGGAATGACCCGCGAGCCCCGTCTCGTCGGGCCACAGGAGTCCGGCGAGCCACAGCGGGCGGCCCTCGGCGAGGGCATGGACGTCGGTGCCGATCCCCACCAGCGGGATCGTCGGCTCAGCGGGCACCGGAGGCCCGTCGTCGGGCCAGCACGGCCTCGGCCAGCACGATGTCGAAGGGACGAGTCACCTTGAATGCCTCCTCGTGACCGGGAATGACGAGAACGGGCACGCCCAGCGCCTCGACGAGTCCCGCGTCGTCCGTGACGTCGAGATCGGCCTCAGCATGCGCCCGCTGGAGCACTCCTCGCTCGAAACCCTGAGGAGTCTGGATGGAGCGCAGCGGGGTTCGGTCGATGGTGCGCACCACGGTCGCCGCGTCATCGACCTCCTTGATCGTGTCGACGACGGGCAGGGCTGGCACGACGGCGGGATGCCCCGAGGCCACCGCAGCGGCGACGGCCGTCACGACCTGCTCGGGCACGAGGGGCCTTGCAGCATCGTGCACCAGCACGATGGTCACGTCGTCGGGCAGCGTCAGCAGGGCTCGCGCGACGGAGTCCTGGCGGGTGTCGCCACCGGCGACGACGACGACGTCGGCCGGGAACTCCTGGTCCGAGAGCAGGGCGGACATCTCGTCCACGGCATCGATCGGCGCGGCCACCACGACCAGGTCAACGACTCGGCTGGCAGCCAGTGCTCGCACAGCGTGCACGAGCATTGGGAGCCCGCCGATGGAGCGGAGTGCCTTCGGGGCGCCCGGACCCAGGCGCTCACCGCGGCCGGCGGCAGGAACGATCGCCGCTGTGCGACCCGGCTGGTGCGACAGGTCACCTGTCGCGTCCGTGGACGCCACGGTGGTGCGGCTTAGGAGGCGAGGACTTCGTCGAGGATGGCCTCGGCCTTGTCCTCGTTCGTCTTCTCGGCGAGAGCGAGTTCGCTCACGAGGATCTGGCGGGCCTTGGCCAGCATGCGCTTCTCGCCAGCCGACAGGCCGCGCTCGCGCTCACGGCGCCACAGGTCACGGACGACCTCGGCCACCTTGATGACATCGCCCGAGGCGAGCTTCTCGAGATTGGCCTTGTAGCGACGTGACCAGTTCGTGGGCTCTTCGGTGTAAGGCTGGCGAAGAACGTTGAAGACCCGGTCGAGTCCCTCTTGGTTGACGACGTCACGTACGCCGACGAGATCGACGTTGTCGGCGGGTACTCGAACGGTCAGATCACCCTGGGCCACCCGGAGAACGAGGTACTCGCGCTCCTCGCCCTTGATCGTGCGCATCTCCACTGATTCGATGAGCGCTGCTCCGTGGTGAGGATAGACAACCGTGTCGCCGACACTAAAAGTCATAAGAGAGAAACCCCTTTCAAGGAACTCAAGGCTACCACGCACGCCACGGCCGCCCGCCGGCCGTCACAGGGGACCTCGACGTTCCTCATGCCCACGAGCGACGTGATCGCGGCCTTCGCTAGTCTGAGGGCCGTGAAGCGCACTCATCTTGCCGCCGCCCTCCTGCTCCCCGCCGCCATGGTCACACTGACCGGCTGCTTCAACGGCCAGGGAGCCACGACGACCACTCAGGCCTCCATGAATTCCGGCAATGGCGTTCAGGCGCGCCAGGGTGATATCAGGATCGAGAACGCCACCGTCGTGATGGGCCCGGAGGGCACCCAGACCGCCACTCTGCTCGTGCGAGTCATCAACGACGGCGTCGAGACGGACGCCCTCACGTATGCCACGATCAACGGCCAGCCTGCCGAGATCCTCGTCCCCACGGCCGAGGGTGACGCAGCCACGACGCTCGAGCCCGGGGCGTCAGTGTCCTTCGGCTGGGATTCCGATCTGCGCATCGATGCCGGGTCGCTGGACGTTCCGGTCTCCAGCTACGTGCCGGTTGAGCTCGGCTTCCAGAACGCCGGCCTCGCATCCCTGTCGGTTCTCACAGTCCCGCAGGCGGGCTACTACGAGGACGTCACAATCCTGCCGTAGCCGGCAGGCTCGGGATCAGGCCTCGTACTTGTAGCCGAGCCCTCTCACGGTCACCAGGTGCACCGGATTCGCCGGGTCCTCCTCCACCTTGGCGCGCAGGCGCTTCACGTGGACGTCAAGCGTCTTCGTATCGCCTACGTAATCCGCGCCCCAGACCCGGTCGATCAGCTGGGACCGCGTCAGCACCCGGCCAGCGTTGCGCACGAGCAGCTCCAGGAGGTCGAACTCCTTCAGCGGCATCGACACGGTTGCGCCCCGAACCGTGACCACGTGGCGGTCGACGTCCATGCGGACCGGACCGGCCTCGACCGTCGCGGGCAGCAGCTCCTCGGGCTCGCCATGCCGGCGAAGCACCGAACGGACCCGAGCGAGCAGCTCGCGTGACGAGAACGGCTTGGTGACGTAGTCGTCAGCACCGATCTCGAGGCCGACCACCTTGTCGATCTCGCCGTCCTTGGCGGTCAGCATGATGATCGGGACCTGCGACTTGGTGCGGATGATGCGGCAGACCTCGAGGCCCGAGACTCCCGGGAGCATCAGGTCCAGCAGGATCAGGTCGGCGCCGCGCTGCTCGAAGACCTCGAGAGCCACATTGCCGTCGGCGGCCACCTCGACCTCGAAGCCCTCCCTCTTCAGCATGAAGGACAGAGCCTCGGAGAACGACTCCTCGTCCTCCACCACCATGATTCGCGTCACGACTGGACCTCTTCTGCGGGGGTAGTGATGATCTCCAGGTCAATCTCTCCATCGCTCGACGGCGATGACGGGACATAGGCGGGCAGGCGCAGGGTGAAGGTGGAGCCGACACCCGACTCCGACCAGACCGTGCACTCACCCCCGTGGTTCTGGCTGACGTGCTTGACGATCGCCAGGCCCAGGCCTGTGCCGCCCGTGACCCGAGAGCGAGCGGGATCGACCCGGTAGAAGCGCTCGAATACCCGATCGAGGTCGTTGGCCGCGATGCCGATGCCCTGATCCTTGACCGCGATCTCCACGATGGTGTCGAGAACCCGCGTTCCGACCGCTACGCGCGTGTGACTGGGCGAGTAGGCCACTGCGTTCAGGATCAGGTTGCGAAGCGCCGCCAGCAGCTGCCGCTCGTCGCCGTAGATGAGACTTCCGGAGGGAGGGCCGACCTCGATCTCGATCTGCTCGCGAGCAGCAAGAGTTCGCACCTCGTCGACCGCACGGCCGACGAGGTCGTCCACCTCGACCACCTCCGCACGAGTCAGCGGGTCGTCTCCCTGCAGGCGCGAGAGGTCGATGACGTCCTGCACCAGAGTGCTCAGCCGAACGGCCTCGATCTGCATGCGCTCGGCGAAGTGCCGCACCTGCTCCTCGTCATCCGATGCGGCGAGAACCGCCTCGGCGAGGAGCGAGATCGCGCCCACCGGAGTCTTGAGCTCATGGCTGACGTTGGCGACGAAGTCTCGGCGGACCACGTCGACCCGTCGCTCCTCGGCCAGGTCGTCGATCAGGACGAGGATCGCACCCGTGCCGAGGGCCGCCACCCGCACCCGCAGCTCGAGCAGCTCGCGCCCCAGCGGTGGGCGTCGAACGCGCATCTCCATCTCGCGGGCGTGACCATCGTCTGCGGCGCGCTGGATCAGGTGCCGGATGTCGGGGACAGTCACGGCGTCGCGGTTCACGAGGCCCAGACCGGCAGCCCGGGCATTCGCTCGCAGCACCGTGCCGTCCGGGGCCACGACCAGGGACGCCGACGGCAGGACATTCAGGACTCGGATGACCTCTGAGGGCACATCAGGGGCGCCATCGGGCGAGGCGGTGAACGTTCGGCCCGCGTCTGGGTCGGGGATTCTGGCCACGCGCCCAGAATAGGAGCGAAAGTCCACCTGAACCGCCGTGCGTGCCCAGTCACGGCGATGATTCATGAAGGATTCGGCCCACGACACCGCTTATTCACCCAATCGCTGCGTGGCGTTCATGTCGTGACATGGTGCAGTTGCCTGACGGGCGTACCGTTCACCCCAACGCTCGAGACAAGAGGACATATGGATACCGAACTCACCCAGCACATCGACGTGGTCAAGGGCGACCTCGTGCGCATGACGCAGCTGGTGGGCTCTGCCATGAACCGGGCCACCCAGGCGCTTCTGGACGCCGATCTGGCGATGGCGGAGTCCGTCATCGCCGCCGATGCCCAGGTCGACCTGCTCTTCAGCGACGTCGAGGAGCAGTGCCTCGATGCCCTGGCCCAGAGTTCCCCCACCCGGGAGGACCTCCCAGAGCTGATCGGTGCGCTCCGCATCGCCGCCTCCCTCGAGCGCATGGGCGATCTGGCCGAGCACGTGGCGAAGCAGGCACGCCTGCGCTATCCCCGCCTGTCGATTCCCCAGGAGCTGCGCGGGACATTCGCGGAGATGGGAGGACTGGCCGAGGCCATCGTCTCCAAGACCGGCTCAGTGATCGCGTCCCAGAACGTCGTCCTCGCAGCCGATATCGGCCGCCACGACGCTGAGGTCGACCGCCTGCATCGCGAGCTCTTCACGATCGTGCTCTCACCCGCGTGGCCGCACGGTGTCGAGGCGGCCATCGACGTGACCCTGCTGTCGCGCTACTACGAGCGCTACGCCGACCACGCCGTGTCCGTCACCCGTCGCGTGATCACGATCGTGACCGGGGAGCCTTATGTGGGGATCTCCCTCTAGCCGCTGGCTCACATCGTTCGTCGAGTGCCCGACTCGCCTCGGGTCTGCAGCCAGGCGGAACCGCAATCGAGGTGGCCGGATCGATCCCCATGCGGAAGACTGCGGGGGTGCCATCGCCTGCCCAGCTGTCCGCGCGCCGCGGACATCGGCCTCGTCGCATCGCCGTCCTGTCCATTCACACCTCACCCCTGGACCAGCCAGGAACCGGTGACGCCGGTGGCATGAACGTGTACGTCGTCGAGACGGCCAGGCGTCTGGCCGAGACGGGTATCGAGGTCGAGATCTTCACCCGGGCCACGTCGTCGGATCTGCCACCCCTGGTGGAGATGGCCCCCGGTGTCCTCGTCCGCCATGTCACCGCCGGCCCCTTCGAGGGCCTGGACAAGAAGGATCTACCGGGGCAGCTCTGTGCAGTCACGGCGGGCGTACTGCGCGCCGAGGCCTCTCGCCCCGAAGGCTGGTTCGACCTCATCCACTCCCACTACTGGCTCTCCGGACAGGTGGGCTGGCTGGCGGCGGACCGGTGGCATGTTCCGCTCGTGCACTCGATGCACACGATGGCGAAGGTCAAGAATCGTGATCTCTCCCCCGACGACACTGCTGAGCCGCCGTTGCGGGTCATCGGCGAGGAGCAGGTCGTTGTCGCGTCGGATCGCCTGATCGCGAACACCGACGACGAGGCTCACGAACTCGTCGATCTCTATGGAGCCGATCGCGATCGCGTCGACGTCGTGCATCCAGGTGTCGACCTGGACCTGTTCCGCCCCGGCAGCCGCGCTGCTGCACGGCAGCGCCATGGCGTCCCCGATGACGCCGTCGTCCTGCTCTTCGTCGGCCGCATCCAGCCTCTCAAGGCGCCTGATGTGCTCCTCAAGGCCGCCGCCGACATGCTCGCCGCCAACCCGTCCCTCCGGAGCAGGTTGAGCGTCGTCGTGTGCGGAGGGCCGTCCGGATCGGGCGTGGACCGACCCACCGCGCTGATCGACCTCGCTGTCGAGCTGGGCATCAGGGAGCTCGTGCGCTTCGAACCACCCTCTGACCGGGACACTCTCGTCGACTGGTACCGCGCCGCCGACGTCACGGTCGTTCCATCCCACTCCGAGTCCTTCGGACTGGTCGCCGTCGAGTCTCAGGCCTGCGGAACCCCTGTCGTGGCCGCCGCCGTAGGGGGTCTGCGCACCGCTGTCGCCGACCACGTCAGCGGACTCCTCGTCGACGGCCACAGTCCCCGCGACTTCGCTCAGGCCATCAGCTCGATCATCACGCAGCCTCGGCTTCGCGAGGAACTCTCCCGCGGAGCCCATATGCATGCCGCCGCGTTCGGCTGGGCAGCCACGACCGCGGGACTGCTGGGCAGCTATTCAGCCGCCGTCGGCAACTACGCCGAGGCAATGGCAGACACGTCCGCCGCCGGAGTGCTGTCCCACCAGCGCTCATGAGTCAGGAGTCGGCCGAATCGGCGGTCCTGGCGTTCCTCGAGGCCTCTGGGCTCGAGTGGGAGTCCGCGACCCCGGGAACCTACGTCGTCAACCTGCCGGGAGAGAAGAAGCTCTGGACTGCCACGTCACTGGCCGTCGGTGAGCACGCCCTGACGATCAACGCTTTCGTGGCCCGCCACCCGGACGAGAACCACGAGGCCGTCTATCGATGGCTTCTGGAGCGCAATCGACGGACCTACGGTGTCTCGTTCGCCATCGATCACCTCGGCGACGTCTACCTCGTCGGCCGGATCCCCCTCGCCGCCGTCACCGTCGAGGAGCTCGATCGGCTGATGGGCTCGGTTCTGGAGTATTCCGACGGATCCTTCAACACCCTGCTCGAGCTCGGCTTCAGCACGAGCATCCGCAAGGAATGGGACTGGCGCACATCGCGTGGGCTGCCCACCGGCAACCTCGATGCCTTCCGCCACCTGCTCACCGACACTCCCCCGGCACAGGACTGACACTCGACGAACCGGCAGGATGGGGCCATGACTGATGCGCCCTACACCCTGATCCTGCTCCGCCATGGCGAGAGCGAGTGGAACGCCAAGAACCTCTTCACCGGATGGGTCGACGTCGACCTCAATGAGAAGGGAGTGGGCGAGGCCAGGCGCGGCGGAGAACTGCTGGCCGAGGCAGGCCTGCTGCCCGATGTCGTTCACACGTCCTTGCTCAAGCGCGCCATCAAGACCTCGCAGATCGCCCTGGAGGCATGCGATCGGATGTGGATCCCGGTCGTGCGCAACTGGCGGCTCAATGAGCGCCACTACGGCGCGCTGCAGGGCAAGAACAAGAAGGAGACCCTCGAGGAGTTCGGCGAGGATCAGTTCATGCTGTGGCGCCGCTCGTACGACGTCCCGCCGCCGCCGATCGACCCTGAGGATCCCTGGGCCCAGACGCACGACGCTCGCTACGCCGCGCTTCCTCCCGAGGCACGCCCCGCGACCGAGTGCCTGGCCGACGTCGTCACCCGACTCATCCCCTACTGGGAGGACGTCATCGTCGCCGAGCACCTCCGGGCCGGCAAGACCGTCCTCGTCGCCGCTCACGGCAATTCGCTGCGGGCCCTGGTCAAGCATCTGGACGGGATCTCCGACGAGGACATCGCATCCCTCAACATCCCCACGGGGATTCCGCTCGTCTACCACCTGGACGAGAACCTCAAGCCGCTCGTGCCCGGTGGCGAGTACCTCGACCCCGATGCCGCCGCGGAGGCTGCTGCGGCTGTCGCGAATCAGGGCAAGAAGTAGTCATGTCCACCGCCCACACGCATCGCCTGGACCTCGAGGACGCAACTCTGCGCGAGTGGGATGCCACGGTTCTGCTGAGCGATCCCGAGCAGGGGATCGTCCTGGACCGGTCGGCGTTCTATCCCGGCGGCGGTGGCCAGCCGCCGGATCACGGGGTGCTGCTCTGGGGTGGAGTGCAAACCCGGATCGTCGACGTTCGTCGCGGGGACGACTTCTACCTGGTTCCCCTCGACGGCGATCCGCTGCCTCCGGTGGGCACTGCCGTCACCGGTGCGATCGAAGACGATCGACGAACGGCCTTGATGCGCACGCACTCAGGACTGCACCTGCTGTCCGGTGTCGTGTTCCGTGACTTCGGTGCCCTCGTGACGGGATCGAACATGGACCCACTGTCAGGTCGTCTGGACTTCAACCTCGAGCAGGTGCCCGAGGGATTCAAGGATGCGATCGAGGCGGCCTGCGCCGTCGAAGTCGAGTCAGATCGGGCGATCAAGGCCTACGAGCTGCCGCGCGAGGAGGCCTTCGCCATCCCGGACATCATCCGAACCGCCACGAACCTGCTGCCTGCCGGCATCGAGATCGTTCGGATCGTCGACATCGCCGGGCTCGATGTTCAGGCCGACGGCGGAACCCACGTCGCGTCGACCCGTCAGATCGGCCGGATGCGTGTGGTCAAGGTCGAGAACAAGGGCAAGGGCTTCCGGCGCATTCGCGTCACCCTCGAGGACTGAGGGGCGGTGCGGCAGTTGCGCGCAGTGCCCATGATCACCGGCGTCCGGTGATCTCAACGATCTTGGGACGGATGTCGAACAGGTAGATCAGCGCGACCACGATGCCGGCAAGGCCGATCAGTCCGAGGGTGGAGCCCATCAGCAGGCCGGTGCCCGCCGACAGGCCGGTGAGCACCAGCCACAGGACCTTGCTCTGCCGCCCGATGGCGGGGAAGGCTGGAGCCGGGCGGCGGATGCAGTCGATGAAGGCGAAGGCCTTCACGACAAGCATGACGCCCCACAGCACGAGGATCAGCAGGCCTTGAAAGGTGTCGAACATCTGGCCACGCTAACCCACGAACGTGCAGGGCCGCGACCGAGGAGTCCCGGTCGCGGCCCTGTGAACATGCTTAGACTCCGACGGCCTCACGCATCAGCGTGACAGCGTGGGACACACCGCCCTTGACCGTATGGGCGGTGGCCACTGCCTGGGCGCGCGCCTGTCCGGCGAAGCCGGTGACGTCCGCCATGTCCGGGAGGTGCGGAAGATCGAACTTCGGCACGTCGAACTTGGGAAGCTCGAACTTCGGCATGTCGAACTTCGGGACATCGAACTTCGGCAGATCGAACTTCGGCAGATCGAACTTCGGGACATCGACTCCGGCGAAGTGCGACGAAGACTCCTTGGCGGCGGTCGCGGCCTTCGAGGTCGCCTCGGTGGCCGTTGATGCAGCCTTCCTGGTCGCCTCGGTGGCCGATTTTGCAGCCTTCCTGGTCGCCTCGGTGGCCGATGATGCTGCCTTCTTCGTCGTCTCGGAGGCCGTTGATGCTGCCTGAGCCGTGCTCTTCGTTGCCGTGGCTGCGGCCTTCTTGGTGGTCTTCTTCACCCGTGCCGTGGCGTGGGCGGTGGGGTTCTCGGCGCTCATGGTGCTGTCCTTACTTCTCGTCGGTGCTACTCGTGGTTGTGGTGCCGTGCTGACCTGGGTCGGTCATGTCACCTGCCGGGGGATCGCCCCTGTCGGCAGGCTCCGTGGTGCTGCGTGCGGTGTTCTCGGCCTGGAAGGCCGCATAGATCTGCAGCAGGGTGGCCCGCTGCCGTTCCGTGAGGGTCTCGTCAGCGGCGATGGCGGTGGTGACATTGGCATCACCCTCCCGCTCGTCGAGGATGCCGGCCCGCACGTACAGGGTCTCGGCAGAGATGCGCAGGCCCTGAGCCAGACGGGCAAGGATCTCCGCGCTCGGATTGCGCAGGCCCCGTTCCACCTGGCTGAGATAGGGATTCGAGACCCCTGCAGCCTGGGCCAGCTGCCGCATCGACATCTCGGCCTGATCCCGCTGTTCGCGGATGAAGCCTCCGAGATCGCTGATGCGTGCCATGCCTCAAGTATTACCCATGTGCTTGCAATTGCAAACGCAGGTGCTAGCAAGTGCTAGCACCTGCGGGTCCATCAGGCCGGAACACCACCCTGAATCACGAGGACAACGAGGCTGACGACGACGACGACGCACAGCAGGAGGCCCGCAACCGGCACGACCCGCTGGGCCCACCAGGGACCCGGCATGGCCAGGGACGAGGCATGCGCCACTGCGTAGTAGCCCAGGATGCACGCTCCTGAGAGTGCCAGGGCCCAGGACAGCCGACCGGGGATCACCAGCACACCCGCCAGGAGGGCGGCAGCTATCGCCGCTCGATGTGGGACCTTCACCCGCGACACGGCCGCCAAGGCCGCCGGAGCATCCCCCCGGCTCGCCATCGCGAAGATGGTGCGGCCCATGCCGGCGATCAGGTTGATGAGCACCGAGCCCGCACCGATCACCGCACCCAGCACGACAACTCCGGTGAGCGCGGGCTGCTGGGCCAGATCGACGATGCTGGCCAGTGACGCGGGGCCGAGATCGACTCCCCGCTGACCTGCAGTCGTCACCACGAGTGCCACGGCCGCGTAGACCACGAGAACGATTCCAAAGGACCACGCCATCGCCCGTGGAATCGTGCGCGCTGGATCATGCACCTCCTCGCCCAGCACCGTGATCCGTGCATATCCGGCGAAGGCCACGAAGACCAAGCCGCCGGCTGCGATCACGGCACCTGCCGACGTGGACGGGAGCTGCACGGCATTCGTCGCCGACGGCAGACTGCCCGCTCCGACAGCGATCGCCGACACGACGATGGTGAGCACAACCGCAACGAGGACGGCGTTGACCCGTGTTGAACGAACGATGCCGCGCAGGTCGATCGCCAGCGCGATGAGGAGCGCCACCCAGGCGATCGCTCGCTCCTGGCCGGGCCAGACGTAGGCACCGATCGTCAGGGCGGCCGCCGCGGCACTCGCACTCTTGCCGATGATGAAGCACAGGCCGGCACTCACGCCTGCCGTGCGACCCAGCCGCAAGCGCCCGAACGCGTAAGCACCACCGGACTCCGGGTGCACCCGCGCCAGACGTGCAGTCGAGATGGCATTGAGCACCGCAACAACCGTGGCGATGGCCAGCGACACCAGCAGCAGACGGCCAGAGAGCTGCCACGCCGGGGTCCATACGGCAAAGACGCCAGTGCCCAGCATGGCGCTGACTCCGACGATCACCGCACCGCGAACTCCAAGAGCCCGATGCAACCGGGATTCAGGTTCGTGACGAGTCACGGACGAAGCGTAGAGCGCACCTCACCCACGCGCCGACCGCCGCCGAGGAGCGGAATGGAGGCGAGTCCCTCAAGGGCCGAGGCGTCGGCGGGCGAGAGCTTCATCAGGATCGTGGCGAGCGCCACCTGACGCGCTCGCGCGGCACCGTCCTCAGCCTTGATGGCAACGGCCGTGCCATCGGCGAGAGCAGCGACATACACGCCCTCGGCACCGTCCTTCGCCACCATTCCCGGAACGGCGCGCATGAAGTGCGTGACATCGCGATTCATGCCTCCCACCATCTCGGGGTGATCTCGCATGGCGTCCACGACCTGCCGGCTCGAGTCCCCCGGGTCGGCCAGAACGGCACGGCTCAGCGATCGCGCCAGCCCCGCGAGGGTCATCACATGGACGGGTGCGCCGCATCCGTCGATGCCGACCGGCGGGATCTCATCCCCGGTCAGCTGCTGCACCTCGGCGAGGATCGCCTGCTGCAACCGGTGATCAGGATCGCGATAGTCCGTGACCGACCACCCCTGGCGAACACACGTGGCGAGCATCGACGCGTGCTTGCCCGAGCAGTTCATAGCGATCGGTGCCGGAGCACGCCCTGACTGCACCCAGGCATCACGGGCACGCGGGTCAAGCGGAAAGTCCGCCGGCGTCTGGAGCGCCGAAGCATCGAGTCCAGCACTGGCAAGGATCGTCGTCACGCCCTGCAGGTGCCTGCGCTCCCCGCTGTGGGACGACGCGGTGAGGGCCAGCAACGGACCGGGCAGGTCCAGGCCCAGACGCACCATGGCACTGGCCTGCATGGGCTTGGCCGAGGATCGCGCCATCAGCGCATGATCCGGATCACCCCAGGCCGAGACGATGGCTCCGGCAGGGTCCACGACAACCGCGTGACCGCGGTGCTCGCCTTCGACGAAACCGCTGCGGTCATACGTGGCCAGCACGGCCGCGTGAGGAGTCGTCACCGTGGCACTATGCCACGACCGCGAGATGGCAGGCTGTCCTTCATGAGAGCGGTCATCCAGCGCGCGCGAGATGCCCACGTCTCGGTCGACGGTCAGATAGTCGGTGGATTCTCGGGGCCGGGCATCGTCGCCCTCGTCGGCGTCACCCACGACGACGACCTGGCGAAGGCGGCACGCCTGGCCGACAAGCTGTACGACCTGCGCATCTTCGGACCCGAGCACGCTGTGGCTGGCCAGTCCGCCGATCTCGGCCGAGAGGTCTCTGCCTCGGATCTCGAACTGCCCGTCCTTGTCGTCAGCCAGTTCACGCTATACGCGGACACCAGGAAGGGCAGGCGTCCCACGTGGGACGCCGCAGCCCCGGGCCATGTGGCCGAGCCGCTTGTGGAGGCCGTCATCACGCATCTGCGCGACCGTGGCGCCACCGTGTCGACCGGCATCTTCGGAGCAGACATGCAGGTGGCGCTGACAAATGATGGACCAATCACCATCTCGATCGAAGTCTGACCAGCGTCAGCCGCGCACGACCGGAATCACCGTCGCAGCTACCTCACCACCGGGCGTGCGCACCACAGCGGGCACGTCCTCGGGTGTCGATCGCTTGACCACCGCTGTGGCCAGGGGTCCCTCCTCGAAGTGCCAGGCAGCAGTGGCTATCCACCCGACCTCGCGTCCGTCGACAACGACGACATCGCCGTGGTTCGGCAGGTCGTCGGCACTCCCGTCCAGATGAAGCAGGACCAGGCGACGGGGCGGGTGCCCAAGATTGTGGACACGTGCGACGGCCTCCTGGCCCCGGTAGCAGCCCTTGGCCAGATGCACGCCAGGACCGATCCAGCCCACTTCATGCGGCAGTGTTCGATGGTCGGTCTCGAGTCCGACGCGTGGCACAGCAGCGGCAACACGCAGGGCCGTCAGCGCCCACGTGCCGGCACGTTCGGGCCATTCCGCCAGCCGATCCGCGAGATCCTCCCGATGGATGATGACCTCACGACCCACGAGCGCACCCGGACGGCTGGGAACGTAGCGCGCAGCATCGCCTCCCCGATCCGATCCGGCCTCCACCTGTCCGACACCGGCGAAATCCGCCGGCACGAGCCAGGTGACCACCCGAGGGTCGACCTCGCGCACCGGCTCCCAGACGACAGCGAAGTCGGCGGACCTGTCGGCAACCTCCACGCGCAGCATGAACTGCATCGATGTCAGGTAATCGACCAGCGATGCCACCGCATCGGACTCCGTGATGACCCAGGTGGTCTCTCCGTCGTCGACCAGATGAAGCTCATGCTCGACATGGCCATGCGGGCTGAGCAGGAGCGCCAGCGAACTCTCACCCGGAGCGAGCGACTCCAGATGCTGCGTCGTCAGGCTGTGCAGCCAAGTGAGGCGGTCAGGCCCGGTGATCGTCACCACGCCGCGGGAGGACAGGTCGACGGCAGCCGAGCCTGCATCGAGGGCCCGCTGCTCACGAAGGGGATCACCGAAGTGCCACGGCACACCCTGGTCCTGGGAACCCTCAGGCGGCGGGACGGGTGTGCCGCTCACAGCGGATCGTCCGGCTCCACAATCGGATCGAGGTGCACGCAGTCGGCGCAGCGTCCGTGGACGGAGACGTGGGAGATGTCGGTCTGGAAGCCATGCTCCTGGCGAAGTGCCTCAACGAAGGTGGTGGCCGCAGAAGCAGGGACGCTCTGCACATTCTTGCAGCGGTCGCACACCAGATGAATATGCACGTGTTCGTCGACCGCATGGTACGTCGGCGGCCCGTGCCCTATGTGCGCATGGTTCACCAGCCCGACATCCTCGAGAACCTCAAGCGTGCGGTAGATCGTCGACAGGTTCACGCCGCTCGCGGTGCGCTGCACTTCGACGAGGATCTCCTCCGGCGTGCCGTGTCGCAGCTCCTCGACGGCCTCCAGGACCAGTTGCCGCTGCGGCGTGATCCGGAAGCCGCGCTCACGCAGTCGGCTCTCCCACTCCTCGGCCACGGCTAGTCCTCTCCTCGTCCGTCAGCAGGAGCAAGGTTCGCGGCGAGGTGGTTCTGCATGGTCTGACCCATCGCCTGCATGTCGAAGGTCCACAGGAGCTTCCCCTCGACCAGCCCGTAGAGGCGCTCCGCGGCCGAATACTCCTTGGCGCTCTCGCTGCGCGTCACGACGTCGGTTCGCAGGCTGGCGCGAGCCCCCGTGATGACGGCGTTCTCGATACCTGTCACCTCCAGGCTCCCCACCCACTGCTCGGCGAAGCCCGTGGGATGCGCGAGCGTCATCTCGATGCCATTGTTGGGACGAGCGCGCCAGAAGCCCGCCTCAGACGCGAGCGGCCGCACCCGTTCACCGTCGTCACCGAGAAGCCAGCTGCGTGACAGGTAGGACAGGAACGGACGCCCGTCCGTGGAGAAGATGACCTCCTGGCCGAAGCGGAAGTCGTCAATGGTGGGGTACTGGCCGGTGCCGACCCCTACCCAGCGACCGATGAGCCAGGACAGCGGTCGAAGCTCCTCGGGAACCTCGACCCCAGATCCGTCAGGAGCCAGCACCTAGCCCTGGCCCTTGAAGAGCTTGAAGACGACGTAGAACGCGAACCAGCCGGCGGCCGCCATCGCCGCAACGAGCAGGCCGGTGTAGAAGACCTCAACCATGGCTGCACCCTATCCGCATCCCAGGAACGGCGCCGGTGGGCGCCCGGTCAGCCGCGTCGTGCACGCATCCACAGGACATGCATCTCGCAACCGAGACAGAAGTCGAAGGCCGCGTTCAGGAACGCGGCCGCAAGCGCACCGGCGACGGCGACGGTCGCCAGCACCGGCACTCCCAGAGCAGCTGATGCCAGAGCAACCAGCATGAAGAGCAGCCCCACCAGCTGCGCGAACCGGGGAGCGGCCGGGTCCTCAAGGGCAGCAGGCGGGGCAAGGCGTGGTCGCACGAGTCGACGGAACACGACTCCGTAGGGCTGGGCCTGAAGGCCCACGATCGCCCCCAGGCCGAAGACCAAGGCCTGCCAGGCAATGAGAGCTGTGCCGACTGCCGTGCCCATCAACGCGAGCGCGGCGACGAGGACGACGGTCGAGATGGCAGCCCCGAACCGAGGGCCTCGGGGGTCGACGGGTCGCCGTGAAGCCGGGACTGTCGCGGGTGCTGGCACAGATGTCATGCAGATGAACCTAGGAACGTCCTGACGCCAGACGATCAGGACCCCGCGCAGCAGCAATCGCGTCGTACCTGCGAGAGGTTCGCACGATCAGGCCCACCTCGAGATCAGATGTTGAAGTCTGGTTCGCCCTCGGGCAGCAGCTCCCCCAGTGCCGCCACAACGTCCACCTTCCGAGGCTGGCCGCTCGCCTGCTTGCGAATGACTCCCGTGCGATCTAGGAAGAGGACGGTGGGCGTTCGCCGGATGTCCAGCAGCCGCACCAGCTCGAGGTTCTCCTCGGCGTCGATCTCCACGTGGGAGACCCCCGGCACCATGACCGCAACCTCCTCCAGAATCCTGCGCGTGGCCCGGCACGGCTGACAGAAGGCGCTCGAGAACTGCACCATCGTGGCCCGCTCGCCCAGGCGACCCGCCAGCACCGGGGCAAGGGCGGCGGCCTGTTCACCCGTCTCGTCCCCGGTGATCACCGCGGGGGGATCGTCCGGCGACACTGCCTGCACCTCCGGCCCGCCAACCGATGTCACGCGGCCGTTGTTCCGCCGGAACCACAGGCCGAATCCTGTGGCCACCACCAGCACACCCAGCGCCACCCAGATCCCTGTCATTCCGCCTCCCTCACTCCCTCACCCCTTCGCCCCCGGACACTAGCGGGGGCAGACCACACGCCTGCCGCGTCCAGGCACCGATGCGGTCAAGGAGCTCGGGTGTGATGGCGGCCTCCGCGTGCCCCATGCCGGGCTCGACCCAGAGCTCCACCGGAGACCCGGCCAGTGCGGCCGAGCGCTGGATCGACCGGGGGTGCTCCAGGGGGAAGTAGTGATCCGCATCGCCATGCACCACGAGCAGGGGAATGCTGCCGAGCATTCCGGCCGCATCTGCTGGAGGCACCGGATAGGGCTCGACCCACATCCGACTGCTGATCCGGGTTCGCCTGACACGCATCACCATACGTCCGGGAGATGTCTCCACCATCCAGTGGGCGATGCGCATGATTCGGGTGCCCCTGTAGAACCAGAAGGCAGGAGAACTCACGCTGACGACGGCATCCACTCGACCGTCGCCATCCTGCTCGAGCGCCCCCTCGCGCAGGGCTACCGCACCGCCCAAGGAGAAGCCGACCGTCACCACGGAGGCGTACCCCAACTCCCGGGCCCAGGTCACGGCCGTCGCGACATCGATCACCTCGTCATCGCCCATGGTGGTCGCCCCCGTCGACGCGCCATGCCCACGCATGTCCAGAGCCACCACACCGCCGGAGGGCGCGAGCCCCTCGATCACGGACCGGACTCTCTCCTGCCGCCAGTTCCCCGTGAATCCATGGACGACGACAAGGCCGAGATCGCGACCTGCCCCCGGCCGATGCATGGCGCTGAGACGTTCACCATCCGGAGTCGTCAGCGTGTGTGATCGGATGCCCGACATACGCCTATTCTCCCTCCGTGCACCCAGTGGCGTAGCCTTGGCACTTGTTCCCGGGCCCCGCTCGGGATGCCGGCCCCATCCATACGGGTCCAGGGAGGGAGGACACGCCATGCGCCTGCTCCTCCTCACCCGCGCGATGGAGCCGTCGGCAGAGGTGCTGCCGGCCCTCGGACTGCTCGCCCATCACGTGCACACCATGCCTGCCGAGGCCACCGCACTGCTCAACGCGCCAGGCTGTGATGCCCTCCTCGTCGACGGCCGCCGCGATCTGCCCGCGATTCGGGGGCTCACCCGGCTCCTGCGCCAGACCGGCATCGACGTCCCCCTGCTCCTGGTCACCACCGAGGGCGGCCTTGCTGCCATCCAGTCCGACTGGGGCATGGACGACGTCCTGCTCGACACGTCCTCCCCGGCGGAGGTCGAGGCTCGCCTCCGACTCGCCGCGACCCGCATCCACGGCGGAACCGACCCAGTCGACGACAGCCCAGAGGAGATCCGCAGCGGCGACCTCCACATCGACGAGGCCACCTACGCGGCGAAGCTGCGTGGACGCACGCTTGACCTCACGTTCAAGGAGTTCGAACTCCTGAAGTTCCTGGCCCAGCACCCAGGGCGGGTCTTCACTCGCGCCATCCTGCTCCAAGAGGTGTGGGGCTACGACTACTTCGGGGGCACCCGTACCGTCGACGTCCACGTCCGTCGCCTGCGCGCCAAGCTCGGTGCCGAGCATGAGGGCCTCATCGGCACCGTCCGCAACGTGGGCTACCGCTTCGTCCCGGATGGCAGCGCAGGCCGCGACGCCCTGTCGGATGAGACCAGCGACTCCTCCGTCGACACCAGCGTCTGATCAGCCGCCCGATGAGCGGGGACTTCACTTACACGGCGCTTCCTCGTCTTGAGGGGCCGCTGGTCAACGAGTTGATGACGCTTCTGGACCGCATCACCGAGCACGACGGACTCCGGCCTCTCTCGGAGCACGTGTGGCTGCACGTCAAGGAGGGCGGGGACCCCCACGGCCGTCACATCATCGTCACGTCCAGTGACGGAGACCTCGTCGGCTACGCGCACATCGACGTCACCGACGAAGTCGAGGGACCCAGCGCAGAGCTCGCTGTCGACCCAGCCCACCGTCGACATGGAATCGGTCGCCGCCTGATCGAGAGCCTCCTCGACCTGTCGCCCGAAAGCCGCCTGCGACTGTGGGCGCACGGGGAGCAGGCTGCCGCCTCCGAACTCGCCTCGCAGATGGGGTTCCAACGAACCCGAATCCTCTGGCAGATGCGACGTTCCCTGTACGCACCGCTGCCGCGAACCCTCCTGCCCGAGGGAGTGCGACTCCAACCGTTCCAGGTCGGCACCGACGAGGACGCCTGGCTCGACCTCAATGCCCGGGCCTTCCCCCACCTGCCCGACCAGGGCCAGTGGCAGCGCTCCGACCTCGACCGACGCATGAATGAGCCGTGGTTCTCGGAGCCGGGATTCCTGATGGCCTGGCGCGGCGACCGACTCGTCGGGTTCCACTGGACCAAGGTGCACGGTGCGACCGACCACGCGGGTGACCACCACCATGCCGCCATCGGCGAGGTGTACGTCGTGGCTGTGGATCCCAGTGAACGGGGCGGCGGCCTTGGCCGAGCCCTCACCCTGGCCGGGCTTCATCACCTGAGATCCCTCGACCTTGATCAGGCGATGCTCTACGTCGACGCCACCAACACGGGGGCGATCTCCCTGTACGAGGGGTTGGGCTTCGCCAGATGGGACACCGACGTCCTGTACCGCCGCTGAAACCAGGGCGTCCCCCGTCGTCCTCCGATTGATCGCTCGTCGTTCACCTCCCTGTGGGACGATCCCCACGTGAGCGAGATGACGAAACTGTCCATGGCCCCTTCGGATCCCGGAGCCATGGCAACGGGGGCGGTCACCGCTGAAGACGATCCGGCACCCACAACACCGCTGCCCGAGGACCGGTTCCTTGACCGCGAGCTGTCCTGGCTGGCCTTCAACCAGCGGGTGCTCGAGCTCTCCGAGGATGAGGACCTGCCCGTTCTCGACCGTGCGAAGTTCCTCGCCATCTTCGCGAGCAACCTCGACGAGTTCTTCATGGTCCGAGCCGCCGGACTCAAGCGACGCATCGCCACCGGCATCGCCGTCCGCGCCGCCAGCGGCTACACGCCCCGAGAGGTGCTCGAGAACATCTGGGAGCGCGCCTACGAGCTCCAACGGGAGCAGGCCCGACTGTTTCACCAATCAGTGCTCCCGGACCTCGAGGCCGAGGGCATCCTCCTTCTGCGCTGGGACGACCTGACACCTGCAGAGAAGGCCGAGGTCCAGCTCTTCTTCGACTCCAAGGTCTTCCCGGTTCTGACACCCCTCGCCGTCGACCCCTCGCATCCCTTCCCCTACATCAGTGGGCTCTCGCTCAACCTCGCCGTGGTCGTGCGCAATCCCACCACCGGGAACGAGCTCTTCGCCCGCGTGAAGGTTCCACCGCTGCTTCCTCGCTTCGTCGAGGTAGGACCGGCACGGTTCGTTCCCCTCGAGGACGTCATCGCCGCTCACCTCGATGCACTCTTCCCCGGCATGGAGATCGTGCAGACGCACAACTTCCGCGTGACGCGCAACGAGGACGTGGAGGTCGAGGAGGACGACGCAGAGAACCTGCTTCTCGCACTCGAGCGTGAGCTCATGCGTCGCCGGTTCGGCCCACCGGTGCGGCTCGAGGTCGAGGAGTCCATCGACCCTCATGTGCTTGAACTGCTCGTCGAGGAACTCGGCGTCAACGACGCAGAGGTCTTCCGGCTGCGCGGCCCGCTCGACCTCACCGGGCTGTGGACCCTCTACGGACTCGACCGTGACGATCTCAAGCAGCGCAAGTTCGTGCCGAAGACGTCCAAGCACCTGAGCGAGGTCGAGAGCGCCAACGAGCCCGACATCATGGCGGCAGTACGCGAACGCGACGTCCTCGTCCACCATCCGTACGACTCGTTCTCCACGAGTGTGCAGCTGTTCCTCGAGCAGGCGGCACGCGATCGGCACGTGCTGGCGATCAAGCAGACGCTCTACCGCACCTCCGGCGACTCACCGATCGTCGATGCATTGATCAAGGCGGCGCAGGCAGGCAAGCAGGTGCTCGCCATCGTCGAGATCAAGGCTCGCTTCGACGAGCAGAACAACATCGAGTGGGCGCGCAAGCTCGAAGAGTCCGGAGTGCACGTCGTCTACGGACTCGTCGGCCTGAAGACGCACTCGAAACTGTCCATGGTCGTCCGCAACGACGGAGACCAGCTGCGGCGCTACTGCCACATCGGCACCGGCAACTACCACCCGAAGACTGCCCGCCTGTACGAGGATTTCGGTCTGCTCACCTGCGATCCAGTCGTGGGCGAGGACGTCTCGAACATCTTCAACGTTCTCTCTGGCTATTCGATGAACACCGAGTACCGGCGTTTCATGGTGGCACCGCACTCGGTGCGAACGGGCCTGATCGAACACATCGATCGGGAGATCGAGCATCATGAGGCCGGCCTGCCGTCAGGGATCCGGTTCAAGTGCAACTCCATTGTGGATGAGGGCATCATCGATGCGCTCTACCGGGCGAGCCGGGCGGGTGTTCCCATCGACGTGTGGGTGCGGGGCATCTGCGCTCTGCGGCCGGGCGTTCCCGGGCTCAGCGAGAACATTCGCGTCATCAGCATTCTGGGACGCTTCCTCGAGCACTCGCGAGTGTTCGCCTTCGCCAATGGCGGCAATCCGGAGGCTTGGATCGGCTCGGCTGATCTCATGCACCGCAACCTCGATCGACGGGTCGAGACCCTCGTCAGTCTCGTCGACCCCGAGCAGGTGGCCGACCTCGAGTCACTGTTCGACATGGCCTTCGACCCCGAGACGGCAGCCTGGGACCTCGACTCCGACGGCATCTGGACTCGCCGACTCTATGACTCCGACGGGCGTCATCTGCGCGACTACCAGGAGACCCTGATCGACATCAAGCGCAAGCGGGGATTCGCCCCGTGACAGGACCCACGACCCATCGTGAGGTGGAGCGCAAACTGCGCGTCCACGGGCTGTTCGAGATGCCGGACCTCGTCAAGGCGGGAGTCGCGGCCTCGACGTCGTCGTCTCCCACGTTCTCCATGAAGGCGGTCTATCACGACACCACCGAGCTGACGTTGTTCCGGTGGGGCATCACGCTGCGTCGCCGCGAGGGCGGGGGTGACGCGGGGTGGCATATGAAGCTCCCCGTCGCCGGTGCTGATGGCTCGGCTCGGGACGAGATGCGGATGCCGCTGGACAGCGGTGCGGTGGGCTCCGTGCCGGGGGCGCTCGTGGAGGTCGTCGCACCCCTTCTGCACGAACTGCCCCTTGTCCCCGTCATCGTTCTCCAAACTGAGCGCACTCCCACAGTCGTATTCGATGCCGATGGCCGGGAATCGGTCGAGGTCGTCGACGATGTCGTCACCGTGACGCACGACGGACGGGTCGTCAGTGTCTTCCGTGAAGTGGAGATCGAGTCGATCGACCCCGAGGACCCCCAGGCCGGAATCATGACCGATGCCATCTCCAGGGTCCTTCTGTCCATGGGCGCCGAGCCGAGCTCGGTCAGCAAGGCTGCCAGCGCACTTGGGCCGCGCACTGCCGAGCCGCCGGATGTGCCGGCCGTGCCGTCACCGGGTCCCTCAGGGCTCGCCGTCGATGCCATTCGTGCGGTGCTGTCTGAGCACGTGCGACACCTCCTCATGGCTGACATCGGTGTCCGACGCGACATTCCGGACTCCGTGCATCAGATGCGCGTCGCCTCCCGGCGTCTGCGCAGCGCGCTGGCCACGTTCGGGCCGCTGCTCGACGAGGCGGCCTGCTCTCCCATTCGCGAGGAGCTCCAGTGGCTGGCCAATGAACTCGGCGCCATCCGGGACACCGAGGTCCTCATGGAGCGGCTCGACGACCATGCCGGAGCCCTTCCCGATGCTGACTCAGAGCGATGTCGTGTCGTCATCGACAGTGCTCTGGGCTCCCGAATAGCGGCTGCGAAGTCCAGCGCTCTGGCCGCACTGCGCAGCGATCGCCACCAGCAGCTGATCGACGACCTCATGATCATGGCTGTCGCCCCTCCTGTCGTCGACCGCGCCTACCTCTCCTGTGACGAGACCCTGCTTCCTCTCGTCACACGCACCTGGCGTCACCTTGAGCGGTCCATCGCCGCAGTCCGCATGGATGGACCCAGCGAGCCGTGGCACGCCGCACGCATCAAGGCCAAGCGCGCACGCTACGCAGCCGAGGCCGTCGCGCCTGTGTTCGGCAAGAAGCTGCAGCGCCTGTCGCGTTCGCTGGCCGAGGTCACCGAGGTCCTCGGCGACCATCAGGACGCACACATCGCGAAGACAACTCTGCGCGGGCTCGCCTCGCTGCCTGACACGAGCGGTTCGGCCGGGCTTTCCCTCGGACTTCTGTACGCCTTCGAGTCAGACGTCGAACTCGATGATCGTCTGCGGTTCAGCGAGGTCTGGTCCGATGCACGCCACCGCGCGCGGACCGCGGAGATCACCTGACCATGTCGAGCATGAGCGTGATCAGGGCTGCCGGCGTCGTTCTCCTGCGTGATGGCGAAGACGAACGGGAGTTCGTCGTCGTCCACCGTCCCGGACGCGAGGACTGGTCGCTGCCCAAGGGCAAGATCGATGACGGCGAGCACGTGCTCTCCGCTGCCCTGCGCGAGTGCGATGAGGAGACGGGCTACTGGCCCCTGCTCCAGGCGCCGCTGCCGTTGCAGTCCTACAGCGTCGAATCGCGTCCCAAGGTCGTCCACTACTGGCGCGCGAAGGTGCGTGAGGAGAACGGCTTCGCGCCCGACGACGAAGTGGACGAGGTGCTGTGGCTCCCGGTCTCCAGCGCCCCTGATCGGCTGACCTACCCCTCCGAGGTCGACCTCGTCCGTCGAGCCGCGTCCATACCCGACACCACACCACTGATCCTGTTGCGCCACACTCAGGCACTCAAGCGATCGAAGTACGACGGCAAGCTCGATGCCGAACGGCCGCTGAGCGGCAAGGGTCGCAGCCAGGCCAAGGCACTGATCCCCATACTGGACGCCTACGGCATCACGGACGTGCGGTCGAGTCCGTCCCGACGCTGCCATCAGACCGTCACGAAGTTCGCCAAGAGCATGGGCATGGGGGTCGTCCACGAGGCTCTGCTGACTGAAGAGGCCCACCGGAATGATCCCGGGGCCGCCGATGCGCGGATGGCACTGCTGGCGAAGGATCCGCGACCGATGGTCGTGTGCTCGCACCGACCAGTCCTGGCCACGACTGTGGCGGCTACCGCCCGGGCGCTGGGCGTGGATCCCACCGACACCCAGTGGCAGGACGTCCTCGACCCCCGGTTGCCCCCGGGAGGATTCCTCGTCTTCCACCGGGAGGTCGCCGCGGACGGCACGCTGCGTGCCGCTGCGATCGAACGCCACGCGATCGCAGCCTCCTAGTCGTTCCGCCCGAGCCCCCCCCCTCCCTCCCTTTCCCGGCGAGTGGCGGATCTGTGCACGAGTGGTGAATCTGTGCACGAGTGGTGAATAACGAGGTTGCCGTCCACAGAAATGAATTCGCACTACCCCCGCTTGCCCTTGGACGTGTGTCCTGCCGACATGGAGATCTTGCGCTCACACCAGTCAATCACCGTTGCCGGACGCATTTCCTCATCCGAAAAAGGCTGGACCATGCCCGTGCGTGGAGCGCGGATCGAAGGTGAGGTGGAGGTCAACCACGGCGTCATGACTCGCGCGCTCATCGCCGCTGCGGATAGATTCGCCGTCGCCTGCGACCTAACCGCCGCACACCTGTGGTCCATGGTGGTCCCCAGCGGTTTCGGACTCGATGTTGATGCTCAAGCCTGCGCCGTGGCAACGATTCCCGATGGAAATCGCCTTCAATCACGTGGCGTTCGCGGGCGGCGTCTCGAACTGCCCCACGACCACGTCACTCGACTCGACGGGATTCCCATCACCACGCCCGCTCGCACGTGGCTCGACTGTGCCGCACTCGTGAGATGGACCGACACGGTGGCTATGGGCGATGCGCTCCTTCGATCGGGTCTGACCGACTCCGCTGAGCTTGCCACTGTCATCGCCTGGGGCAAGGGGCGCCGCGGGGTCCGTTCTGCACGGTGGGCGCACCCACTCCTGGACCCCAACGCAGAATCTCCAGCAGAGTCCTGGGCGCGCGCGATCCTCATCCACGGCGGACTGCCCGCGCCCGTGTGCAATCCCCCCATCAGGATCTTCGGAAGAACATTTCGCCTCGATCTGGCATGGATTCGCGAAAAGGTCGCCGTCGAGTACGACGGCGTCGAATTTCATGGCCCAGAGCAGGCGGCGCACGACGAGCGACGCCGAGACCTGTTGAGGCGGGCCGGCTGGGTGATCCTGGTGATTCGTCGGGAAGATCTGGCAAGTCCCGGAGCGACCATTGACACCGTCCACCGGCTCCTTCGAGAACGGCAGGCGTAACGCAGATTCACCGCTCGTGCACAGATTCACCGCTCGCCGAAAAGGGAATGGCGGTCAGAGATCGGCGATGACGCCCTTGCCCAGGCACACCACGCCGCCATCACTCACCGTGTACAGCCCGCGATCACGGTCGAGGTCCACACCGATCTGCGCGCCGTCGGGCACCTCGACGTTCTTGTCGAGGATGGCATGGCGCACCACGGCGTTCTTGCCGATCTTGACACCCGGCATGATCACGCTTCCCTCGACGTACGCCCCAGCATCGACGAAAACATTGCTCGCCAGCACCGACGTGCGCACATGGGCTCCCGACACGATCGTGCCCGCCCCGACCATGGACTCGTGCGCATTCCCGCCCTCCACGAACTTCGCGGGAGGCAGTGACGGCAGATTGGACAGGATCGGCCAGCGACGGTTGTACAGGTTGAAGATCGGATGGACCGAAACGAGGTCCATGTGCGCATCGTGGTAGCTGTCGAGGGTTCCGACATCTCTCCAGTAGCCCCGGTCGCGCTGGGTGGCCCCGGGCACGATGTTGGTGGCAAAGTCATAGACGTTGGCCGCGCCCTGCTCCGTGAGCATGGGAATGATGTTGCCGCCCATGTCATGAACTGAGGCCGGATCAGCAGCATCAGCCCTGAGCGCCTCGAGCAGCACCTCCGTCGTGAAGACGTAGTTGCCCATGGACACATAGGAGTTCAGGTCGTCACCGGGAATGGTCGGCGGATCGACCGGCTTCTCCAGGAACTTCTCAATCTTCTGCCCATCCGGGGACGCCTGGATGACGCCGAACTGATGAGAGATCGACTTGGGCATCCGGATCCCCGCGACCGTGACACCGGCACCACTGTCGATGTGCGCCTGGATCATCTGCATCGGATCCATGCGATAGACGTGATCCGCACCGAAGACGACGACGTACTCCGGCTGCTCGTCGTAGACCAGGTTGAGGCTCTGGTAGATCGCGTCAGCACTTCCGGTGTACCAGCGGGGTCCCAGACGCTGCTGCGCCGGCACCGGCGTCACATAGTCGCCGAGCAGAGTCGGCATGCGCCAGGTCTGGGTGATGTGGCGGTCCAGACTGTGCGACTTGTACTGGGTCAGCACGCACACCCGACGCAGGCCCGCGTTGATGAGATTGGACAGAACGAAGTCCACGAGACGGTAGGACCCGCCAAACGGGACTGCCGGCTTCGCCCGATCCGCGGTCAGCGGCATGAGGCGCTTTCCTTCTCCCCCGGCGAGGACCATTGCCAGCACGTGCGGATCGGTACTCACACACCGCAGACTAACCCTCAACGCCGTCTCGCGTGCAGCCTTGCGACGAACACCCGTAGGCTCCCCTCGTGCGCATAGGAATGCTGACCAAGGAGTGGCCCCCGGACATCTATGGGGGCGCGGGTGTCCACGTGGAGCACCTCGTCGCAGAGCTGCAGCGAAAGATCGAGGTGGACGTCCACTGCTTCGGCGCCCCCCGGTCCGACGCGGATGCGCATGCCGTGCCGCCGTCCCTGTCCGATGCCAACACGGCCATCCAGACGCTCGGTGTCGATCTGGAGATGGTCGCTGCCACCGCTGGCGTGGACCTCCTGCACTCCCACACCTGGTACGCGAACATGGCGGGTCACATCGGAGGGCTGCTCCATGGGGTTCCCCACGTGCTCTCCGCCCACTCTCTGGAGCCATTGCGCCCGTGGAAGGCTGAGCAGCTCGGCGGTGGCTACCGAGTGTCGTCCTGGGTGGAGCGGACCGCCTACGAGGGTGCCACACGCATCATCGCCGTCAGCCATGGCATGCGCTCGGATGTTCTGTCCTCCTACCCCGCTGTGGACCCTGACAAGGTGGCCGTCGTGCACAACGGCATCGATACCTCCGTGTATCGCCCCGATCCGGACGAATCCGCCATCGAGGAGTTCGACATCCGACGCCCGTATGTCCTGTTCGTAGGTCGGATAACCCGCCAGAAGGGCATTGTGCACCTGATCAACGCCGCTCGGAGATTCGACGACGACGTGCAGCTTGTGCTGTGCGCGTCGTCCCCGGACACTCCCGAGATCGGCGAGGAGACCGCAGCTGCCGTTGCGCGGCTGCGAGAAGAGCGCGGGGATTCGAGTGTCGTGTGGATCAAGGAGCAGGTCGACCGGACCCGGCTCATCCAGCTCTTCACCCATGCCCTGGCATTCGTCTGCCCCTCGATCTACGAGCCGCTGGGCATCGTGAACCTCGAGGCCATGGCCTGCGAGACGGCCGTCATCGCCTCCGCCGTAGGCGGGATCCCTGAGGTCGTCGTCGAAGGCGAGACCGGACTGCTCGTTCCCTATGACGTGGCCGAGCCCCGGGCCTTCGAGCATGCCTTCGCCGACGCGGTCAACACGCTGGCCGGCGATCCCATGCGTGCGAAGGCAATGGGCGCTGCCGGACGCGCTCGCGCGGTGAGCAGCTTCGGCTGGGATGCCATCGCGGACCAGACGATCGCCGTATACGAGAGCGCGATGTCTACATGAGCGACGTCGCGGAGCCCATTCCCGGCATCGCGCGAAACCGTCACACCACGCCAATCCTCGGCTACTCGCTCTACCTGATTGCCGCGACCCTCTTCGCCATCAACGGCACGGTCTCCAAGGCACTCCTGCTGACAGGCATCGACTCGTCCTACCTGTCTCAACTCAGAGTGACGCTTGCCTTCCTCATCCTGTTCGTATTCGTCGCGTTGACGCGACCCCAGGCCCTGAAGATCAGCAGGGACGAGATCTGGATCCTGCTGGCCTACGGCGTCCTCGGCGTTGCCATGACCCAGTACCTGTACTTCGTAGCACTGGAGACTCTGCCGGTCGGCATTGCGCTCCTGATCGAGTTCACCGCTCCGATCATGGTCGCTCTGTGGTTCCGTTTCGGTCTCAGGCATCAGACTCCGCGGATCGTCTGGCTCGGACTGGCGATCGCCCTGCTGGGGCTGGCCATGGTCGCCGAGGTCTGGAACGGCTTCACACTGGATCCACTGGGTGTCACTGCCGCCTTCGGCGCCGCCGCGGCTCTCGCGATCTACTTCCTGCTCGGCGACGCCCAGGTTCAACGACCTGAGCCTCGAGACCCGGTGTCGATGACGATGTGGGGCTTCGGGGCGGCCACGTTGTTCTGGGTCATCGTCAAACCATGGTGGACGTTTCCATGGGACGCCCTTCAGGGAAGCGGGAACCCCTTGGGCACAGACGGTCCTGCCGTGCCGATCTGGGGTCTCGTGACGTCGATGGTGGTACTGGGCACCGTCGTCCCGTTCTGGCTCATCGTCATGTCACTGCACCACATCCGGGCATCCCAGGCATCCGTCATCGGCATGACCGAGCCGTTGCTGGCCACCTTCATCGCGTGGGTCGCCCTAGGAGAGGTGCTCGCCCCGGTGCAGATCGTCGGAGCCATCGTTGTGCTCATTGGGGTCTATCTGGCCGAGCGCTACCGCACCTGAGAACAGCGCTACTCTCGCAGTGCCGCATAGATCTGTGAATAGCTGGATGGATCCACAACAACATCGATGAGAGACGGGCCCTGGTACTCCAAGGCAAGAGCCATCGCCTCCTTCAACTCTCCCGAAGACCTGGCTCGCCACGCGCGCATCCCGCACCCTTGCGCGACTTTCGCGAAGTCGGTCGTCGCGTAGTTCACGACCTCCGGCCCGCCCTGATCGTCTGGACGCTGCTTGACCGCTATCAGGCTGAGGAGCGAATCGTTGAAGACGACAACGACGACGGGCAGCCCCAGGCGCGCAAGCGTCTCGAGTTCACCGAGAACCATGCCGGCACCACCGTCGCCCGTGAACGCCACTACACGCCTGTCCGGGCACACCAGCGATGCCGCTATTGCCGCCGGAACAGCAAATCCCATGGTCGCGTAGCCGCTCGAGACGAGCATGTGGTGCGGCTCCTCCACATGGAAGAGTGGGACGGCAACGAGCATGTGCGCCCCGGCGTCGACCGTGGCCATGGAGCCCGAGGGGACCTGATCGGAAACGATCTCCACAACGTCCGAAGGGTGCATCCCCATCTGGGTCTCGCGGTTTCCCGATCGGCAGGCCTCCTGCAGTTGCAGCGAGAAGCGGCGCCCGGTCCCCTCGGACCACTCGGAATGCAGACCTGATGCGATGGCCTCGACGAGCTCCTGCAACGGACCCACCACCGTGGCCGCGAGTCGCTCACCGAAGAAGTCGGAATCCTCGACAACCCACCCACCGGCCAGAATCACAGGCGCCCCATACTCCCAAGGGGTGGGAAGGAGTTCGACCGGATCGAACCCGAGCCCAATGATCAGGTCTGCCTCGTGGAGTGCGTGACGCTCAATCGTGGCTCCCGTGACGACACCAGCGTTGTACTCGGCCCCATCGGGCACCACCCCACGCGCCTTGTAAGTTGTGAGAACAGGCACGTGACTTCGAGCCGCCAGGTCATTGATCATCGAGGTAACCGATGCCACCTGTTTGGGGGGAAGACTGACGACGCCGACCCCAACAACGATCACGGGGCGCCGAGCTTCAGCCAGCAAATCAGCAAGATCCCCCGGAATCACACGGTCACTGGGCGTTCTCGACACTCGCACAGGATGCGTGGCCGAGGGATCGACGTCCAGATGCACCGGCCCAGGGGGCTGAACCAGGGTGGCACCGACAGCCGACTCTGCCAATGAGGAGTCCACGCCGTTCAGAGCAGTGCTGGCGAGTGTCACGGGAGCGAAGAACGCCTGCTGATCGAAGCGTTGATGGGAAATTCGAGGGCGATCCTCCTCAGTGACGCAGTCGGTCACCAGGACCATCGGTGCTCGCTCCAGAAGAGCGTTTGCTACACCATTCGCCGCCGAAGCGGCTCCAGGACCCCGTGTGGCCAGGGCAATACCCGGAGCACCCGTGAGTTCCCCTGCTACACCGGCCATCAAGGCAGCAGCCGTCTCCGTGTGCGTCAAGATGAACCGGATACCGTGACGTCCGCACGCTCCGGCAATGTCCAGATTGGATCCTCCCCCGGGGACGCCGAAGGCCCACGTCGATCCCACCCTCGCTGCGGCCTCCACGATCTGCTCAGCGATCATCTGCCGACTAGCAGGGCTCACGAAATCCTCACATTCTCTGACACGGCTTGGAAATGGCGATTATGCTCCGAACAGGTCTAGCACGGGGACGCTGATCCCGAGCATGGGTTTTCACTCTGAGATTGAGGTGCAAGCGATGGCTATTCAGGTCTCCAACTTTCTCCATGTCGCCGACGGCCTGCAGGCCAACCAGTTCAGCGTGGGTGAGAAGAACGCACTGAACTCCCTCGAGGATCTCGACCCCATCTACAAGCAGTTGGTGGAC
>Ga0181563_10000464_pt1 | contig 38238 bp, 38 predicted proteins | sample 011ome_25_FD_133759 | JGI IMG/M metagenome (GOLD analysis project Ga0181563, IMG submission 133759) | Coastal salt marsh microbial communities from the Groves Creek Marsh, Skidaway Island, Georgia - 011512CT metaG (megahit assembly) | ecosystem: Environmental > Aquatic > Marine > Intertidal...
CCCGCAAGGCCGCAGCCAAGAAGACGACCGCCAAGAAGGCCGTCAAGAAGGCACCGGTCCGCAAGGCCGCAGCCAAGAAGACGACCGCCAAGAAGGCCGCCAAGAAGGCACCGGCCCGCAAGGCCGCAGCCAAGAAGACGACCGCCAAGAAGGCCGTCAAGAAGGCACCGGTCCGCAAGGCCGCAGCCAAGAAGACGACCGCCAAGAAGGCCGTCAAGAAGGCACCGGTCCGCAAGGCCGCAGCCAAGAAGGCCGTCAAGAAGGCACCGGCACGCAAGGCCGCAGCCAAGAAGGCACCGGCACGCAAGGCACCGGCACGCAAGGCACCGGCTCGCAAGACGGCCGCACGCAAGGCACCGGCTCGCAAGCGCTAGTCAGTCGTCCGCACACGGACAATGACTGTGGCCCCGCACCATTCGGTGCGGGGCCACAGTCATTGTTGTTCCGGTCGCGTCAAACAATCATGTTCATCGCGCTTGCGAAGGCTCAGTCCTCGTCAGAGTCGAATGCCTCGTTGCGCTCATGCGCCAGTTCCAGCGCATGCTGCGCCTCCGGCTCGGTCGCATAGGGACCCATGCGCTCGGCATTCGCGCACCCTTCCTCCGGCTCGACCTTCTGGTGAACCAGGCAGTAGTACCAGCTCACAGGTGCTCCCATCGTCGTTCGTCGCGGCGCATCGCACCCACGCGATGCGCGTCATCGTGACTCCAAACATAGCGACCGGCCACTCGCCCTAGACTCATCGCATGCCGACCTCCACTCGCGAGCCCCTGGTGCCCGGGTTCATCGCACCTGAGCGCGCTGTCCCGGCCGTCATTCCACGCCCCGAGTACGTCGGCAGGGAGGCCCCAGAGCCTTACGAAGGGCCGGAGCGCAAGGACGATGAGACGATCGCCGCGATGCGCATCGCTGGGCACATTGCGGCGAACGCCCTTGCTGAGGTGGGGCGAGCCATCACGCCAGGAATCACCACAGATGAGCTCGACCGAATCGGCCACGAGTACTTGTGCGACCACGGCGCCTATCCCTCGACCCTGGGCTATCGGGGATTCCCCAAGTCCCTCTGCACGTCACTCAACGAAGTGATCTGTCACGGCATCCCTGACTCGACGGTTCTTCAGGATGGCGACATCTGCAATATCGACATCACTGCCTTCATCGGTGGCGTGCACGGTGATACCAATGCAACGTTTCTCGTGGGCGATGTCGACGAGGAGGTGCGTCTACTCGTGGAGCGCACCAGGGAGGCAACGCATCGAGCCATCAAGGCTGTGCAGCCCGGCCGGCCGATCAGTGTCATCGGCCGCGTGATCGAAAGCTACGCGCGTCGGTTTGGCTACGGCGTGGTGCGTGACTTCACCGGCCATGGCATCGGCACCTCCTTCCACACGGGGCTGGTCATCCCCCACTACGACGATCCCACTCTCACCACGCTCATAGAGCCCGGCATGACGTTCACGATCGAGCCGATGATCACGCTTGGCACCCACGAGTGGGATATGTGGGATGACGGATGGACGGTCCTCACGCGCGATCGCTCTTGGACCGCACAGTTCGAGCACACGCTCCTCGTGACAGAGTCCGGAAGCGAGATTCTCACCCTTCCGACAGAGCCGACGCAGGAGGCGTAGTAGATGACCAAGGCCCACACCGACACCACGTGGCCTGCAGATGTGCGCACGTTGTCCATCGACATCGGGGGGAGCGGCATCAAGGCATCTGTCGTCAACGCCCAGGCCATGATGGTCTCTGATCGCGTACGCGTGGACACCCCTTACCCCTGCCCCCCGGAACTTCTCGTCGAGACGATCGTCACCCTCGTGCGGCCTCTGCTGGACGTGAATCGGGTGTCAGTGGGCTTTCCTGGTCTCGTTCGCCATGGACATGTGATCGAGGTTCCCTCACTCACACGCCTTGTCTATGGCGGTGAGCGCGACCAGGGAATGATGGATCAGTGGAGCGGCTTCGATCTCGGTCATGCGCTTGCTCAGTCATTCCACCTGCCGACGAAGATCGTGAACGATGCGGACATGCAGGGCTGCGCCGTGGTGCAGGGTCAGGGAATGGAGTTCGTCATGACCCTCGGCACTGGCGTCGGCACGGCGCTGTTCAACGATGGTGCCCTGCTGCCCCATCTAGAGCTGTCCCATGGCCCATTCAAAGGCGGGCAGTCGTTCGACATCGCCCTGGGCAATGCCCAGCGCAAGGACATCGGAAACGAGCGCTGGGCCAAGCGTGTGCGCAAGGCCATCACCGCGTTTGACGACATGTTCTTCTTCGACCGGATCTACGTGGGTGGCGGCAATGCCAAGCACCTCTCCCCTGCTGACATCGGCGGCAAGGGCGAGATCGTTCCCAACACATCTGGCATCCTCGGCGGCGTGCGCGTCTGGGACCTTGACGCATGACGCGCTGGCTCACCGAGAACGAGCAGGCGAACTGGAGGGCCTGGCTGGCTGTCTCCCGGCTTCTCAACGACCGACTCTCTCGTGACCTCCAGGGCCAGCACGACCTGACGATCGCCGACTACGAGATCCTCGTGCAGCTGTCCGAGTCCCCTGACCGTCGAATGCGCATGAGTGATCTCGCCGAAGCGACGCTGTCGTCACGCAGCCGCCTGTCCCACCAGATCGATCGCATGATGGAGCGCGGCCTGGTGGAACGGCAGGCATGTGAGGACGATCGCCGTGGAGCCTTCGCAGTTCTGACCGATCACGGCTGGGACACCCTCGTGAAGGCTGCTCCCGACCACGTCGAGAGTGTCCGCCTGCACCTGCTGGACGTCCTCAGCCCCGATGAGTTCGCTGCTCTGGGTCAGGCCTGCCAGAAGGTGGCGGACCAGCTCGAGGTAGATGGTTCAACCTGATGCAGGCATTCAGTCCGCTACGCGGACTGAATGATGGTGGCCACGATGAGCAGCCCGGACATGAGTCCGATTCCGAGCAGGAACCAGGGCAATCGTGCGTTTGAGGCTGCCGGGAGCTCATCGCGGAACGTAGTCATCAGCAGGCCGCCAGCCAGGAAAGCGGTGGCCACCGCGAGGACGAGGTCGTTGGCCGGCGGCAGGAAATAGGCGCACAGCAGCCCTGCGACAACGGCACCTGTGCCGATCCAACGAGTCTCGTGCCGGAAGAGGTCCGGGTGCGCGCTGGCGAGCCGGCGGTCAGCCAGCAGCGTGTGGGCACCAAGGACAACGGTGAAGAGGACTGCGAAGTCCCACCCGGCGGTGACCAGTGAGGGCATCGTGTACGCGTAGACACCGCTGATCAAGGCGAACGACGCCAGGTGGACGATGAAGTTCGTCTTCGTCGATCCTCGGCCCTCATCGGCACGCACGTCGAGTGAGTAGAACACGACCAGCCCCGTCATGGCCGTCAGGAAGAGGATGGCCTCCACGATGGCGCTCGGGGCGTACCGGGCGATATCCAGGGAGGAGAACTCACGGCCTCCCGAGGCAAGGCTGGGAAGGATGTGCACGAAGATGAAGGCAACTCCGGCGCCACCGCCCGCCGAGGCGAGGTAGTCCTGTGTCCGTGCCGGCAAACCGGCCACGCGCAATGCGAGGAGGTGAGTGCCAGCGAGGACGGCGCCGAGCGCCACCGCGATCAGCCACTGATCCGCTGTCACTGGAACGTATCCCCCTCATCGATGGGACGGAACCTGCATCAGCCCGTGCATTCCCCGCCGCGCTTCAGGTCGTCGCCGAACCTGACAGCGTGCCGTGCGTCCGCGACGCCTATCGACGGACCTCACCGCCCGGTCCCACACTCGTTGAGTGGGAGGGGGGGACGAGCCAGCCTGTAAGCCGGATCCTGTGCCCAGCCGAGGCTGGACGGTGATCATCCATCTAGGGCTGCCGTTGCCGACAGCCTCATGCGGTCTACCCGCAGACATCGAGCGGGCCGCTCGTCTGCGCAGACTGGTTGCCCAGCCCTTTTGACCTTGCTCCGGGTGGGGTTTACCGAGCCACTGCAGTCACCTGCAGTGCTGGTGGTCTCTTACACCACCGTTTCACCCTTACCGTGATTGCTCACGGCGGTCTGTTCTCTGTGGCACTGTCCCGCGGGTCGCCCCGGGTGGGCGTTACCCACCACCTTGCCCTGTGGAGTCCGGACTTTCCTCGACCCGAGTCCTGCGACTCGGACCGCGATCACCCGGCTGACTCGTCCGAGGCAAGAGTAGCGTCCCTTCGTTAGCCTGCGGAGTGTGCTCATCCTTCTGCCCCCCAGCGAGGGGAAGTCCTCCCCTGAACGTGGGCCCGCCCTTGATCCCACCGTCCTCGCGTTTCAGGAGTTGGCACCGGTGCGCCGCAGAGTCCTCGAGGAGCTTGAGCACCTGTGCAGGCGGGACGTTGACGAAGCAGCACGGGTCCTGGGACTCGGCCCGACCCAGCGCGGCGAGGTGGGGGGCAACGCTCACCTGAAGGAGGAGCCCTGCTCTCCAGCCATCGAGGTCTACACGGGGGTGCTCTATGAGGCTCTCGAGGTCGCTTCACTCACCCCTCGTGCCCGTGGACGACTCGACGAGCAGGTGGCCATTGCATCCGCACTGTGGGGGCTCGTGCGCCCCAGCGACCCGATTCCCTCGTACCGCTTGAGCGGCGGTGTCACACTGCCAGGGATCGGCTCCCTTGCAAAGGTGTGGCGGGATTCCATCAGCGCACTGCTGACCGAGCAGGACGGACTGATCCTGGACATGCGGTCAGGTGCCTACGTGGCCCTGGGCCCCATCCCCGAGGACGTCGCACACCGCGCCCTCACCGTCCGTGTGCTCACCGAGCGAAACGGCAAGCGGTCCGTGGTGAGTCATCACAACAAGGCAACCAAGGGACGCCTCGTCCGCTCGCTGATGCAGGGACGCGGGACACCGGGAAATGTGCGGGCATTGGTCACTGCATTGGAGAAGGACGGACATCGGGTCGAAGTCACTGCCGCACCGCGAAGTGCAGTTCCCATCCTTGACGTGATCGTCGAGTCACCCTAGCCGTCAGACTCCACGGGGAGTATTCAAAGACCGCATATGCGAGGCCTCCGCGAAGCTGAACATGGAGGCATTTCCGTCTGGGAACCACGCCAGGGTGCTGAGCGAGCAGGGCGGGAGCTCCATTCGGTACAGGCTGTCCAAGGGTGCACCCACAGCATGCGCGACCATCACCTTGATCGGGGTGACGTGCGCGACGACCAGCACACGCTCCCCCGGGTAGGCCTTGACGACATCGCCTCGGGCGCGGAGGACGCGGGCCTGGCAGGCACTGAAGGACTCTCCGCCCGGGGGAGCGACTTCAGTGGATCCCAGCCATTCGTCGAGCTCAAGGGGCCACCGATCCCGCACCTCGGCGAAAGTGTGTCCATCCCAGTCGCCAAACGCGCATTCGGCGAAGCCGTCCATGATTTCGACGGACAGGCCGAGCCGGTCGGCGATGACCTGAGCGGTCTGCCGGGTTCGCAGCAAGGGTGAGCTGACGATTCGATCGATGCTCTCGCGTTCGAGCAGTTCCTGGGCAAGCGCATCGGCCTGCGCTCGACCCAGATCGGCCAATGGCGCGTCGAAGCCTCCCGTGCCACTGAAGCGCTTCTCAAGGCTGAGCTCAGTCGCTCCATGGCGAGCCATCACCGTGAAGGTGGGAGCTCCGACGTCAGCCCAACCGACCATGACACGAGGCGGACGTGCTATCGCATCCTGAACGACCGCCCGACTGTGCTCGACCTCAATGCTCCCGACAATGTCCTCCGCGAGCACATCCTCTGCCGACATGCCGTCAACACGTCGGATGGGAGTCATGCCGCCACCCAGCGCGGAGTCGATCATCTCGTTCACCAGGGCGTCAGCAAGGGCATTCTGAGCGCGGGGCACCCACGTATAGGTCACCTGACCGGGTGGCATGACCGCCCGGGCTCGCTTGGCCAATTCGCGCATGTCTGGATGCTTGATCTGCCAGCGACCGCTCATCTGCTCGACCACCAGTTTTGAGTCGAGTCGAAGCTCCACTGTCGCCGTCGGATCCAGCTCGCAGGCGTGTTCCAGGCCGGCAATGGCGCCGCGGTACTCCGCGACGTTGTTGCTCACCTCTCCCAGATACTCGGCAAGTTCGGCGAGTACAGCCCCCGTGACAGCGTCACGCACGACAGCCCCATAAGCCGCAGGGCCCGGATTTCCGCGGGAGCCTCCATCCGCCTCAACGATGAACGATCGCGCCACGCGGTCAGAGCCCGGACTCGGACGTGCGAACCAGAATTCGTCGACACTCCTCGCATCGGATGACGGCGTCGGGGGCCGCGGCACGCAAGGCTTCGATCTCGGTGGGAGGCAGGGACAGCCGGCACCCTTGGCAGGCACCACGGTGCAGCGGTGCGGCACCCAGCCCACCATGATCCGCTCGGATCTTGTCGTAGAGCGCGAGGAGGTCAGCAGGAACACCCTCCGCGAGCCGTGCCCGATTTGCGTCGACGATGCCCTTCTCGTCGGCGATATCGGCGAGGAGGTCGGCCACGCGGGAGGCAATGGTGTCCCGTTCGCCGATCAGGGCGTCGCGATCCCCCGTGAGCTGGGCCACGGCCGCTCGTGCACCCTCCACTCGCTCCATGATCTCGAGCTCGACATCCTCGAGATTCGTCTGACGGCGGGCCAGGTTCTCCAGCTCCGACTGGATCGATTGCAGCTGCTTGGGATCGCCGATCGAACCCGAGTCGAGCAGGTCCTGGTCTCGGGCGCGACGCTCGCGCACCTGCTCGACATCGCGATCCGCACGCTTCTGCTCATCCTCCAGATCGCTGGCGATCGTCTCAGCAGCCACGACCTCATCGCGAACGCGCTTCAGACGGGCGTCCAGATCGGCAAGAGTGACCGATTCAGGCAGGTGAGAAGCACGGTGGGCGAGCTGCGTGAGACGGGTGTCGCACTCCTGGACTTCGAGGAGAACCAACTGGATGGCGGGGTCGGCGTTCAGGACGTGCTCCCTCGGTGACGGGTCCACGGATCGGTGACGACCGTGGACACATGGACCTCAACCGTACTGCCGAGCCCGGCACAGTCCTGTGCGAGCGCCTCTGCCGCCACCGGAAGCCATGGCCACTCGCTCGCCCAGTGCGAGACGTCGACGAGAGCACAGCCCCCATCGACGAGGTGGTCCTGGGCCCGATGATGTCGAAGGTCGGAGGTGACGTACACATCGGCACAGACAGCAGCTGCATCAAGAAAGGCATCGCCGGATCCTCCGCAGACAGCCACGGTCTGGACGGGAGCATCGAGATCACCCGCAATACGCACACCATGGTGTGTGGCGGGCAGGCGCTCCGCGACGAGGTCGCCGAAAGACCGCAGAGTCAGGGGCCGGGGAAGAATACCCACCCTCCCGGTCCCCACATTCGGGTTGTCGGAGTCGGGTACCAGTGGCCGTGCATCCGCTAGACCCAGCACATCCGCGAGGGCGTCGGAGACCCCGGGCCGGGCGTGATCTGCATTTGTGTGGGCAGCGAAAAGTGCGATCCCGTGGGTGATGAGCGTGTGTAGGACGGTGCCCTTGTGCGTGACCGGGGCGACAGAGTGCACACCCCTCAGCAGCAGCGGGTGGTGGGTGACGACCATGTCCGCCTGAAGGACGAGCGCTTCATCAACGATGTCGCGCAGCGGATCCACCGCGAAGAGGACGCTGGACACGGTGGCATTGGGATCACCGCAGATGAGGCCAACCGCATCCCAGTCGGCGGCGAGATCGGGCGGATAGCGTTTCTCGAGCAGCCCGACGATCTGGCCAACGGTGGAGGACATGGAGTCAGGCTACCCAGTGCGGCCTTACCGATGTCCGGATCGGTAGCCTCCACCCGGGCCCATAGCTCAGTTGGTTAGAGCGCCTCCCTTACAAGGAGGATGTCGGCGGTTCGAGTCCGTCTGGGCCCACGAGAAGGAGTCGCGGAGCGACGACGCCGAGTGGGCCCCCACAACACGTGCCCACCGCCACGAGAAGGAGTCGCGGAGCGACGACGCCGAGTGGGCCCCCACGCGACACGCGACCTAGCCGACCGGGGCCGCCTTTCCGTACAGCCAGCCTTGTCCCAACTCCCAGCCCTGATCCGCAAGGATGGATGCCTGCTCCTCGGTCTCGACGCCTTCCGCCACGGTCGCCAGATCCAGACCATGAGCCAGCCCGACGAGTCCGAGCGAGATCTTTCGGGCGAGACTGTCCGGTTTCGTCACCGCCTGCGTGAAGGATCGGTCGAGTTTCAGACCCGACAGCGGCAGATCACGAAGGTGGCTGACCGACGAGTATCCCGTTCCGAAGTCGTCGACCCACCACGCGACGCCCATCTCAGCGACTTCAGCCATCGTGGCCAGCACCGACTCAGTCACGTGGAACAGCGACGTCTCAGTCACCTCCAGGTGCAGGCGGGTGTGATCGATGCCGCTGCGCAACAGTTCCTCCCGCACCCACTGGACAAAATTGGGGCTGGCAAGGGTTTGTGCGGAAACGTTGACCGCTACGTACTGGGCACGAGGAAGGTCTCGCAGGAAGTCAACCACCTGACGCAGCATGAGTCGGTCCAAGGTGGTCACCAGACCGCTCCGCTCTGCGACACCCATGAAGTCACCCGGTTCCAGCACGTCTCCGGTGGACCGTCGCCATCGGGCGAGAGCTTCAAAGCCCATCACGGCACGCGACTCCAGACTCACCAGGGGCATCAGCCACGCGTGTATCTCTGCGGCATCGAATGCGGCACGCAGATCGGCCTGCAAGGACATGTCCTCGCGCGCTGCTGTCTGGATGTCACCGTCCAGGAACTGCCACGTATCCCGACCCCCCGAAGAGGCCTTGCGCATCGCAGCAGTGGCGTTCCGGAGCAACTTCTCTGCGTCGCCTTCGCCGCGTGTTCCGTCCACCAATGCAATTCCCACGGACACAGTCACATCCACATGAGTGTTGCCCACCGCGACAGGGCCGCGAACGGCATCGAGAACCTCTTCCGCCGCCTCGGCGGCCTCCGTGGCCGACGTCACCTGCGGCAGGAGCACGATGAACTCGTCCCCCGCGATGCGGGCCACTCGGTCATGATGACCCGTCATGCCGATCAGTCGATCGGCCACAACAGCAAGAACAGTGTCACCGGCCGCATAGGAGTAGCCGTGGTTGATGGCTGTCAGGCCATTGACTCCCACACAGAGGAGCGCCCAGCCGGGCGCTCGACCAGAGTCCAGCATCTTCTGAATCCGTGCGAGGGCCAACGGTCGCTTGGCGAGCCCGGTCAGACCATCGAATGTCGCCTCGCGCTCAAGCGCCTCACGGACCACGACCTCGTCCTGGATGTCGCGGACACCGATCACGCCTCCGATAATCGAGCCCGAGGGGCTACGCAGGGTCCGGGGTGTGACTTCGACCCAATGGTCGACCCCTCCGCTCGTCACCATGCGCACGCGACACATCGTCGGCTCCCCCCGGCGTGCCCGCTCCGAGGTGGTGAGAAGAAGGGGCAGATCGTCCGGGTTGATGAGACTGCCGCTGAACTGCCCGGTCAGCTCATCGGGCTCGTAGCCCAGCATCTTCCTTACCGATGGAGACACCCAGTCGATAACAGCGTGTGTGTCCATCGAGAAGACCAGATCCATGGCGTTCTCGGCGAGGAGTCGGTAGTGGTGCTCGGATTCCCTCAGCTGGGCCTGGGCAACTCGGCTCGCAGTCACGTTTCGGGCCATCACGATGATCTCGTCACCGAAGGGATAGGCGGTGAGCTCGAAGATCTGAGCATCGGGACCGCTCTCGAAGTTGACTTCCTCAATGACCTTCGGCTGACCGGTCGCCAAGGGTTCGAGGTAGAACGCGAGGCGTCCCTGCTCAAGGGCCGTGGGAAATGCCTGAGACAGCCGAGCTCCGAGCATGTCTCCTTCAGGCATCCGCATCAGCCGACGCGCAGCACTGTTGAGATACGTGTAGCGCAGATCGATCACATCACCTGCCTCATCCCTGACCGGGACGAAAGTCAAGAACGGCTCCTGCAATGCATCCAGGGCATCCCTGAAGCGTTGACCCGCCGCCCTTGTCCGGTCGAGGGCGTCATAGAGATCGGTGACCTCGCGCCAGACCTGCGCGACACATCCATCCAACTCAACGGCGCGCACCTCGTAGCGACGAAGGGCTCCCCCCGGAACCTCCGGAGGATACGAGTAGTCATCCGCGAACATCGGCTGCTTCGTGGTGAGGACGTCGATGTAGGCAGCCAGCAGGCCCGTCTCGACGGAGGCGGGATGCAGTTCCAGCAGACTGGCGCCGGTCAGTCCCCCGGGCTCCTTGTTGTGAAGAACACAGGCGGCGACGTTCGCCATGACAAAGCGAAAGTCGTAGACCTCCCCGGAGTCACGGCGCACCGGTTCCAGGAGAATGTAGGGATCGGGAAGCGCATCCACGAGTGACGCAAGCGTCGGTGCTCCCAAGGAAGGGGATACCGATACCGCCGACCTTGGTGTGCCTTGGCGTTCATCTGCATTCATAACACCTCACAGCCCTGACATCACAAGCATGACACATGTCTGGTGCGGCAGGCGCGGCCTACCCGGCAGGGAATAAGTGCCTGCGACGTCGCCGCTCCCGTGGGTGTCCCCAGAGCCAGCGTGTCCGGTGTCGTGGGCGCTGACTGCCCCCGAAGGCCACTGTCGTGCTCAGCCGCCAACCGTCGCAGCAGTGTCATGCCACCGGCCAGGTCACAGGATTCGATCCACCCGGCTCACGAGAACCATGCCAGAACCGGACGTCCCTCGCCTTGGCTACGACAACGAGCCGAGAGCGCTCGCATACTCATCGGCGTCGCGGGCCTCACCGGGACCGTTGATGACCATCCAGCGGATTACGCCTTCCTTGTCGATCACGAACGTGCCCCGTGTGGGGAAGCCCTTGTCATCGAGGAAGACGCCGTAGGCCGTCGAGACAGTCCCGTGCGGCCAGAAGTCACTGAGCAGGGAATGAGTGAGGCCTTCCTGCTCCGTGAAGACCTTCAGAGAGGGAACGCTGTCACACGAGATGCTCAGGGTGACCGTGTCGTCGTTGTCGAACTCCGGTGAGCGATCACGCAGGGTGCACAGCTCGGAGGTGCAGATCCCCGTGAAGGCGAACGGGTAGAACATCACCACCACGTTCTTGCTGCCGCGGAAGTCCGAGAGGGTGACTCGCTCGCCGAACTGATTGCTGAGAGTGAAGTCGGGGGCAACATCGCCCACCTTCAGGACTGGGTCGGACATGCGGCTCCTCAGCGGTCGGTCGGCGCCGGGCGGCGCTGGGCCGAAACTAGCGCTTGGCGCGCGGAGCCACCAGCCGAGTGCCCTGCCAGGCGTCACCCGCGCTGATGGTGCTGGTCTGCTGAAGTCCAGCGGTCGGAGCCGCATCGGAGATGTCCTCCGGCTCCACATGACCGTCACGCCCGGGCTTCGGCGTCAGAAGCCATACGACCCCGTGATCGGCCAGCGGCCCGATGGCATCGACGAGGCCATCGACGAGATCGCCGTCCTCATCCCGCCACCACATGATCACGACATCGACGACGTCGTCGAAGTCCTCGTCGACCATCTCAGCTTCGATGATGTCCTCGATGGCGAGCCGCAGGCCCTCATCGACATCATCGTCGTAGCCAAGTTCCTGAACGGTGTTTCCGGGCTCAAGCCCGAGGCGACCGGCTCGCATGCGAGCCTCGTCGTCCGCAGCGGTGGTCACGTCACTCCTCGTCGTCGGGGCCTGAGGGAGGTTGCCTCCCCGGCCTCTTATTCCTGCCAATGACGACCATCCACCGGACCGTCGACAGCAGTAGTCCACCGGAGGTTGGCCGTCAAAGCAAGCGACCCGGCCGAATTGACACACATTCTTCACGGGCCATTCTTCGCCGAGCGGCCCCCGGACAGGTGGCCGCCGATCCACAATGGCGACAGATGCGCAAGGATGGTGGCACAGCCCAACCATCCGATACACCCGGGCCCGGTGACCCTGGACCCGCTGAGTCGAAGGAATGCCGTGACCCCCGGACGCGACCGAGATCCCCTGCTCTCCAGCGGGCTGCCCACCCAGTACGTCGACGTCGACCCCGACGAGACATCCGAATGGATCGAGTCGTTCGACAAGGTCGTCGAGAACGCGGGCAGCTACCGCGCGCGGTACCTGATGCTGTCGCTCCTGCGTCGGGCAGCCGAGCAGAATGTCGGAGTGCCGAGCCTGCGCAGCACGGACTACATCAACACCATTCCGCCGGAGCGTGAGCCGTCCTTCCCGGGCAACGAGTCTCTGGAGAAGCGCATCCGCCAGATCGTGCGCTGGAACGCAGCGATCATGGTCCATCGCGCCCAGCGCCCTGGCATCTCCGTCGGCGGGCACATCTCCAGCTACGCGTCGTCGGCGACCCTGTACGAAGTCGGCTTCAACCACTTCTTCCGCGGCCCCGACCATCCCGGCGGCGGCGACCAGGTGTTCTTCCAGGGGCACGCATCCCCCGGCGTCTATGCCCGCGCCTTCGTCGAGGGGCGTCTGACCGAGGAGCAGATGGACGGCTTCCGCCAGGAGGTCTCCCATCCGGGCGGAGGTCTGCCCTCGTATCCGCATCCGCGCCTGATGCCGTGGTTCTGGCAGTTCCCGACCGTCTCGATGGGCATCGGTCCGCTCAATGCGATCTATCAGGCGCGTTACAACAAGTACCTGCAGCATCGCGGCATCAAGGACACATCCGACCAGCGCGTGTGGGCCTTTCTCGGTGATGGCGAGACGGACGAGGTCGAGGCGGTGGGTGCACTCACGCTGGCTGCCCGCGAGGAGCTCGACAACCTCACGTTCGTGGTCAACTGCAACCTGCAGCGCCTCGACGGCCCCGTGCGCGGCAACGGCAAGATCATCCAGGAGCTTGAGAGCCTGTTCCGGGGTGCAGGCTGGAACGTCATCAAGGTCGTCTGGGGACGCAAATGGGACGAGCTCCTCGCCCGCGATCGGGACGGCGCCCTTGTCAACCTCATGAACAACACGCCCGACGGTGACTTCCAGACATTCAAGACCGAGGACGGCGCCTTCGTCCGCGAGCACTTCTTCGGCCGCGACCCCCAGACCCGCAAGCTCATCGACGGCTGGTCGGATGAGGAGATCTGGAGCCTGCAGCGCGGTGGTCATGACTACCGCAAGATGTTCGCCGCCTACGACGCAGCTTCACGGGTCAAGGGACAGCCGACCGTCATCCTCGCCAAGACGATCAAGGGCTGGACGCTGGGCTCCCACTTCGAGGGCCGCAACTCCACGCACCAGATGAAGAAGCTCACCCTCGAGGACCTGAAGGCCTTCCGCGACACGATCCACATTCCGATCACCGACAAGCAGCTCGAGGACAACCCCTACCTGCCGCCGTACTACCACCCTGGTCCGCAGGATGAGGCCATCGAGTACATGATGGAGACGCGCAGGAACCTGGGTGGCTCCTACCCCTCGCGGCGCACCACGTCGCGTCCATTGGCCCTGCCTGACGACGACGCCTACGCGGTGATGAAGCGCGGCTCGGGCAAGCAGGAGGTCGCCACCACGATGGCGTTCGTCCGGCTGCTCAAGGACCTGATGAAGGATCCCGAGATCGGCCCGCGGTTCGTGCCGATCATCCCGGATGAGGCTCGGACCTTCGGCATGGATTCGCTCTTCCCCACCGCCAAGATCTACTCCCCCCACGGGCAGCAGTACGTCTCGGTGGACCGGGATCTGATGCTCAGCTACAAGGAGAGCACGAGCGGGCAGATCCTGCACGAGGGCATCAATGAGGCGGGCTCTGTCGCCTCGTTCACCGCGGTCGGCACGTCCTACTCGACGCAGGACGAGCCGATGATCCCGATCTACATCTTCTATTCGATGTTCGGGTTCCAGCGCACCGGAGATGCCTTCTGGGCCGCGATGGACCAGATGGCGCGCGGCTTCGTGATCGGCGCAACGGCGGGTCGGACGACGCTCAACGGCGAGGGCCTTCAGCACGAGGATGGTCACTCGCACCTGCTCACCGCCACCAACCCGGCCGTCATCGCCTACGACCCGGCATTCGGCTACGAGATCGGGCACATCGTCAAGGACGGTCTGCGCCGCATGTACGGCAGCGATCCGGAGAATGTCTACTACTACCTGACGATGTACAACGAGCCCTACGCTCAGCCGGCCGAGCCTGACGACGTCGATGTCGACGGGATCCTGCGCGGCATGCACCTGGTCAGCCCGGCACCCGAGGGTGCCGAGGGCCCACGGGCGCAGCTCCTCGCCAGCGGCGTAGGAGTCAATTGGGCCCTCAAGGCCCAGCAGCTGCTGCGCGACGACTGGGGTGTGCAGGCCGACGTGTGGTCCGTGACGTCCTGGAACGAATTGCGACGTGACGGTCTGGCCACCGACCGGCACAACCTCCTTCATCCCGATGGCGAGACTGCCCGGGCCTACGTCACGGAGCGCCTTGACGGCCGCTCCGGTCCGGTGATCGCCGTGTCCGACTACATGCGCGCAGTGCAGGATCAGATTGGTCCCTGGGTCAGCGGCGACTTCTCCTCGCTCGGCACCGACGGCTGGGGCATGTCCGATACACGCGGCGCCCTTCGTCGACACTTCCTCGTCGACGGTGAGTCGATCACCGTGCAGACGCTGGCTCGTCTGGCGGCTCTCGGGCAGTTCGACCATGGTCGGCTGTCCGAGGCGATCGATCGCTACCAGCTCACCGACCCCGCGGCAGCGGACGCCGGCAACACCGAGGGTGGCGGCTGAGTCATGTCGAACGATCCAAGGCGATTCCTCCGGTACCTCGAGGCTGAGCGAAATGCCTCGCTTCTCTATCGGGCGCTGGCCGATCTCGTGGATGGTGATCGGCGCGAGGCGCTTCTGGAACTGGCCCAGATCGAGGACGAGCACGCAACCCACTGGGTGGCGAAGCTCGAGGAGAACGGCGTCCCCATTCCCCCTGCACCCACGACCCTCGACGTCTCCAATGCGGCTTTGGTGTCGCGCGCCCAGGGTGCTGGCTTCGTCGACGTCCTGCGCCACCTGGAGGAGACCGAGGGTGCCGACGCCGGGATGTACGAGAACGAGCCCGAGGCACCGGAGTCCATGTCCCAGGACGAGCGCGAGCATGTGGAGCGCTTCCAGCAGATGCGGACCTCCCTGGAGGAGCCCGGCGCTGCGCTGACACTGCTGCAGTCCCGGCCAGCCGTCACGGGCGGCGAATCCTGGCATCGCATAGACAAGTCCGGTTCGATCCGTGCTGCTGTCTTCGGGGTCAGCGATGGGCTCGTCTCGAACACGGCGCTCGTCATGGGCTTCGCAGGTGCCGCTCCCAGCAACTCGACGATCCTGTTCGCTGGCCTGGCCGGCCTTCTCGCCGGCGCGTTCAGCATGGCTGCCGGTGAGTACGTGAGCGTGGCGAGCCAGCGGGACCTGTTCCGTCGCGAGATCGAGATGGAGGCCACCGAGCTTCGGGAGAAGCCCGAGGAGGAGATGAAGGAGCTCGAGCTCATCTACCGGGCCAAGGGCCTCGACCGCGAGAGTGCCGCCGAGGTCGCCCGGCAGATCATGAGCGATCCCAAGAGCGCTCTCGACACCCTGGCCCGGGAGGAGCTCGGACTGGATCCGGACGAGTTGGGCTCGCCCGTCAAGGTGGCTGCCTCCAGTTTCCTCTCCTTCGCCATCGGGGCTTCCGTCGTCGTCATTCCTTACCTTTTCTTCACCGGCGACGGCGCCTCGACGACCATCCCGCTGATCCTCGCCATCACTTTCGCCTTGATGGCCATGGTTGTTGTCGGTGGCGTCGTCGGTCGCCTGTCAGGTCGTGGAATCCTGTTCTCGGCAATGCGGCAGCTGCTCTGGGGGTCGGGAGCCGCACTCGTCACATTCGCCATCGGCAGGATCGTCGGCATTCAGATCGGATAGGCGTGCCCTCCTCACGGCCCGACATCGACCTGCTCACTCGTGCGACGGGTGACCTCACCACCGCGGCCACCAAGCGGATGGAGGAGACGCTTCCGTGGTTTCGCGAACTCGGTCCCGAAGAGCGCTCCTGGGTCTCACTGGTCGCTCGCGCAGGCATTACCGCATTCATCGACTGGTACGACTCCCAGAAGGACTCCCCCGGACTCACCTCGGACGTGTTCGGCGCGGCGCCGCCCGAACTGGCCCGGGTGATCTCGCTCGAGCAGACCGTCGACCTCGTGCGCACGACCGTCGCCATCGTCGAGTCGGCCATCGAGGATCTCGCCACCGAGGAGGACCGCCCCCAGTTGAGCATGGCCGTTCTTCGCTACTCGCGCGAGATCGCCTTCTCGGCTGCCGAGGTCTACGCCCGAGCAGCAGAGGCGCGGGGGGCTTGGGATGCCCGAGTGGAGGCACTGGTGGTCGACTCGCTGCTTCGCGATGAGGTCGACGATTCCGTCCTCGGTCGCGTCGCCGCCCTCGGGTGGTCGGCGCATCAGTCGCTCCTGGTGATGGCCGGAGCTGCACCCGTCGGCGATCCCGGCAGCGCCCTCGAGGTCCTCCGGCGGACCGCCGAGCACCATGAACTGGATCTGCTCAGCGGGATCCAGGGCGCGACACTCCTGGCCGTCATCGGATCCGGTGCCGATCCCCTCCGGGCGGCGCGCCTGCTGACTCCGCACTTCGGCCCCGGGCCCGTCGTGATGAGCTCTCCCGCCGACGGCCTGGGCCAGGTGCCCGCCGCCGCACGATCGACTCTCGTGGGTCTGACAGCCGCCTGGGGATGGCCCGATGCCCCTCGACCAGTCGCCGCAGTGGATCTGCTGCCCGAGCGCGCCCTCGCAGGCGACGACGAGGCCGCCCGGGAGCTGATCGACCTCGTGCACGAGGCCCTGCTCGCCGACGTCGCGCTCTATGACACTGCCTGCGCCTTCCTGGAGCGCACGCCGTCCCTGGAAGCCACCGCTCGGGCACTGTTCATCCACCCCAACACGGTGCGCTACCGGCTGCGGCGGATCACCGACATCACCGGCTTCAGCCCCACCAACCCCCGGGGGGCCTTCGCCCTGCGACTGGGACTGACCCTCGGACGACTGCGGCCTGACTCCCTCACTTGATCAGTTGTAGGATTCCTACAACTGATCCCCGGGGAGATTGGTCGCGTCAACAGCGCATCCGCCCCCACCTTCACGGAAGGCTACGACCGTGCTTGTTGTCGTTGCGCCCGGTCAGGGCTCCCAATCTCCCGGTTTCCTCACCCCTTGGCTGGACGTCCCAGGCGTTCGCGAACGCCTGGAGTGGCTTTCCGCCGTAGCCGGAATCGACCTCGTCGAGCACGGCACGACGTCGGATGCCGACACCATCCGCGACACCGCCGTCGCGCAGCCCCTGATCGTCGGCGCCGGCCTCGTGAACCTGTTGAGCCTGTTCCCCCACCCCGGTCACGCATTCCAGCGCATCGGGGCAGGCGCGGGACACTCCGTCGGCGAGATCACGGCCGCCGTCGGTGCCGGCGTCCTTACCGCTGAGCAGGCGATGGTGCTGGTCAGCGCCCGGGGAAAGGGCATGGCCGCGGCTGCCGCGGTCACGCCCACGGGCATGAGCGCCGTCCTGGGTGGCGACCCCGAGGTCGTCGTCGCCAAGGCCACCGAGCACGGCCTGACCCCCGCCAACATGAACGGGGCCGGGCAGATCGTCGTGGCCGGAACCCTGACCCAGCTCGAAGCCTTCGCCGCCGATCCGCCTGAGGGAGCCCGGGTGCGGCCGCTCGAGGTCGCCGGGGCCTTCCACACCGAGCACATGGCTCCCGCTGTCAGCACCCTTGCCGGCTACGCGAAGGCCATCACCACCCACGATCCGCGGATCCCGCTGATCTCCAATGCCGACGGACAGATCGTCCACGACGGTCGCGAGGTGCTGCGGCGACTTGTCACGCAGGTCAGCAGCCCCGTCCGCTGGGACCTGTGCATGGAGACGATGCGCGATGTGGGCGTCACCGCCGTCATCGAGATCCCGCCCGCGGGTGCCCTGACCGGACTCATCAAGCGGGCCCTTCCCGGCGTCGAGACCCTCGCACTGAAGACTCCCGACGACCTGCCCATGGCCTGGCGCCTGATCAACGACCACGGCAAGCCAGCCGGTCTCGACACCCAGCCCACGTGGCGGATGCTGGTGGCACCGGCGAAGGGCTCCTTCCGCATCATGTCTGAGGCGCGGAGCGGCGACGACATCGCCATCGGCGCCACCATCGGCAACGTCGAGACCCTGCGCGAATCCATTCCCGTCATCGCGCCCCATGGCGGCACCGTCGTCGAATGGCTTGTCGAAGAGGGCGATCCCGTCGCCCCTGGCCAGCCGGTCCTGCGTCTGCACCCCCTCGGACAGGACGGAAACGCATGAGCGCCACCATCACGCCCACGACGGGCGCTTCCCACGGACGCATCCTCGCCGTGGGGGCCTACCGACCGGCTCGCGTCGTGACCAACGCCGAGGTCTGCGAGCGCATCGACTCCTCCGACGAGTGGATCAGGGAGCGCTCGGGCATCATCGAGCGCCGATATGCGGCACCGGACGAAAGCGTTGCCGACATGGCGACCGAGGCGGCTCGCACGGCCCTCCTGCAGGCTGGCATCGACCCCGCCGAGGTCGGCATGGTCCTCCTGGCGACCGTCACCCACCCGTATCCGACCCCGTCTGCCGCCGCAGAGGTGGCACATCGTCTCGGTGCCGCGAACGCCGCGGCCCTGGATATCTCCGCAGCCTGCGCGGGGTTCTGCTACGGCGTCGAGCTCGCCAACTCGATGGTGCGCAGCGGTGGCGCCCGCTATGTGGTTCTCGTCGGCGTCGAGAAGCTCTCCGACTGGATCAACCCGGACGACCGAAGCACGGCCTTCCTTTTCGCCGACGGCGCCGGCGCCGTCGTGATCGGACCCTCTGACGAGCCCGCCATCGGTCCCGTCGTCTGGGGATCCGACGGTGGCCAGCTCGACGCCATCACGATGACGCAGTCACTCGTCGACTACAAGATCAACGGCGGCGACATCTTCCCCGCACTGACCATGCAGGGTCAGCAGGTCTTCCGCTGGGCCGTCGGCGAGATCGCCAAGGTCGCCCAGCTGGCTCTCGACGCCGCCGGCATCACCGCCGACGACCTCGACGCCTTCATCCCCCACCAGGCGAACATGCGCATCACCGACGCCATGGTGCGAGCCCTCAAGCTTCCGGCACATGTTCCCGTCGCGCGCGACATAGCCCACACGGGCAACACCTCGGCAGCATCCGTGCCCCTGGCCATGCAGGCCATGCTCGATGCAGGCGAGGCCCCTCATGGCGGGACGGCGCTCCTGATCGGTTTCGGCGCAGGCCTGGTCTTCGCCGCACAGGTCGTGACGCTTCCCTAGCAGTGCCGTAGTTTTCCTACCGAAGTCCGAACACCAACCCTCCGCATAGCCGGAACCGAAAGGAATGCAGATGAGCCAGGAGATTCTCGACGGCCTCGCCGTCATCGTGAACGAGGTCGCCGGTGTCCCTGTCGAGGACGTCCAGTCGGACAAGTCCTTCGTCGATGACCTCGACATCGACTCGCTGTCCATGGTCGAGGTCGTCATGGCCGCCGAGGACAAGTGGGGCGTGAAGATTCCCGACAGCGAGGTCAAGAACCTCAAGACCGTCGGCGACGCCGTCAACTACATCGCGACGAACCAGTAGTCGCCCGCGCGACCTGGTGTCGCGCACTGCAGCAGAGCCAGCCGGTGGCGGGAGAGTCGTCTTCCGCCACCGGTCCGCGGCTCGATGTCGGAACGCACAAGAGGAGTGTCCATGACCCGCGAGGTCGTTGTGACTGGCCTGGGAATGACCACGCCGGTCGGCGGAGATGTTGAGTCCAGCTGGCGGGCCCTGCTCGCCGGAACCTCCGGCATCCGTCAGATCGATGCCCCATGGGTCGCCGAGCAGCCCGCCAAGATCGCCGGCATCATGGCCGTCGATCCTTCCGAGGTGCTCGATCGCGTCGAGGCACGCAGGCTGGACCGAAGCCAGCAGGCAGCCCTCGTCGCAGCCCGTGAGGCATGGGCCCAGGCCGGCCGCCCCGAGATCGACCCCGACCGCCTCGGTGCCGTGATCTCCACCGGCATGGGTGGTCTCACATCCCTGATGGATGCCTACGACACTCTCCTCGATCGCGGACCCTCACGCATCTCGCCCCACATGGTCACCCAGATCATGCCCAACGGTCCCGCTGCCATCGTCGGCCTCGAAGTCGGCGCGCGCGCCGGCGTTCACGGCCAGGTGAGCGCCTGTGCCTCGGGCGCCGAGGCGGTCTCCTACGCCGCACGCATGATCCAGACGGGCCGGGCCGACGTCGTGATCTGCGGAGGCACCGAAGCGGTCATTCACCCGATCACGATGGCCGGTTTCGCCGCGATGCGCGCCCTGTCCACCCGCAATGACGATCCGGCTGCCGCGTCCCGCCCCTACGACCTCGGTCGCGACGGCTTCGTCATGGGCGAGGGTGCCGGTGTCATGGTTCTGGAGTCGGCCGAATTCGCCGCTGCACGCGGCGCCACCATCCTCGGCGTCTACGGCGGCGCCGGCCTCACCTCCGATGGCCACCACATCGCCCAGCCGGACCCGGAGGGTCTCGGCGCGGCCCGAGCCATCGGGTTCGCCATCGAGGATGCCGGTCTGACCACGGCCGACATCGTGCACATCAATGCTCATGCGACGTCGACCCCGCAGGGCGACATCGCCGAGTCCGTCGCCATCCGTGCCGCCCTCGGTGACCACGCCGACAACGTCATCGTCACGGGTACCAAGTCCATGACCGGGCACCTGCTCGGCGGAGCCGGTGCCATCGAGTCGATCTTCACCCTGCTGTCTCTCCGGGACCGTGTGGTGCCTCCGACCGCGAACCTGGTCGACTTGGACCCGGAGATCACTCTGGACGTGGCCGCGGGGGCACCTCGCCCGCTGCCGGCCGGCGACATTGCCGCACTCAACAACTCATTCGGATTCGGCGGCCATGATGTCGCCCTCGTGTTCAGGAGCGCATGACATGTCCCAGGCGGCCGCAGAGACCGAGCTCGATCCCCGGCATCCCCTCGTTCGCCTCGGCAAGTTCTTCGACAACGGCGAGTTCGAGACGATATCCCCCGTTGACGACCGCGGTGTGATCTCTGCTGTCGGCCTGGCCAACGGCACCCACGTGGTGGCCTTCTGCACCGACCCCACCGTCCAGGGCGGGGCAATGGGCTTCGACGGCTGCCGGGCCATCATCACCGCCTACGACCGCGCCTTCGCGGACTCGGCCCCCGTCATCGGTCTGTGGCACTCCGGCGGCGCCCGGCTGCGCGAGGGAGTGGCCAGCCTCGACGGTGTCGGTCGGGTCTTCGCAGCCCAGACCCGCATCTCCGGGAAGGTCCCGCAGATCTCCGTCGTCCTCGGCCCCGCTGCCGGCGGCGCCGCCTACGGCCCGGCCCTGACCGACATCGTGATCCTCGGCCCCGCCGGCCGGATCTTCGTCACCGGTCCCGAGGTGGTGCGCTCGGTCACCGGCGAGGACGTCGACATGGATCGCCTGGGCGGCCCGGAGCCGCACGGCCGGCGCAGCGGCGTCGTCCACATCACCACCGATTCCGAGGACGAGGCCCTGCAGCGGGCTCGCGTGCTCGCCACGCTCCTGGGCTATCAGGGCTCGCTGGACATCGACTCGATCGAGGACATCGACCTGGGAGCCACACTGCCGGAGTCGAGCCGCCGCGCCTACGACGTGCACCCGATGATCGAGGCGTTCTGCGATGAGGGCACCTTCGTCGAACTGCATGCCCGCTGGGCCCCGAACATCGCCGTCGGACTGGGTCGTCTCGGTGGCCGGACAGTCGGCATCGTGGCGAACAACCCACTGCGACTCGGAGGGTGCCTGGACTCCAACAGTGCCGAGAAGGCCGCTCGATTCGTGCGCATGTGCGATGCCTTCGCCGTGCCGCTCGTGGTCCTCGTCGATGTGCCCGGCTACCTCCCGGGCGTCGGCCAGGAGTGGGAAGGCGTCGTTCGACGCGGCGCAAAACTGCTGCATGCCTTCGCCGAATGCGTCGTCCCGCGCGTCACCGTCGTCACCCGCAAGGCGTACGGCGGCGCCTTCGTCGCCATGAACTCCGCTTCTCTCGGCGCTACCAAGGTGTTCGCCTGGCCCGATGCCGAGGTCGCCGTCATGGGTGCCGTCGCCGCCATCCGCGTCCTGCACCGGCGGCGCCTGGCTGAGGTCCCGGAGGAGTCCCGCGCACAGATGGAGCTCGAACTCGCCGCTGAGCACGAGGTGATCTCAGGCGGCATCGCCCGCGCCGTCGAGATGGGCGTCGTCGACGCCGTCGTCGATCCGAGCCTCACCCGCACCACTGTGGCCCGCGTTCTCTGGAACACCCCCGGCCATCGCGGACAGCACGGCAACATCCCGCTGTAGCGATCACGGAGCGGGCGCCTGTCCAGCGGCTCAGGCACCCACGCGGGAGGGTCGCCCTCAGACGACGTGGTGCAGGACGCGTACGGTCGATCCCTCGTGCGCGCACCGGAACGGCTCGAGCTCCTCGTCCCAGGGGGTGCCGATCAGTCGAGCGATCTCGTCGACAAGTGACTCGCCCGTCGTCGCCACCTGGCTCATCGCCGTGCGGAGTCGATCCTCCGGCACCATCACGTCGCCGTGCACACCGATGGCAGCTCGAAACAGCCCCAGGTGCGGAGTGAACGAGAATCGCTCGCCTTCTCGTCCGGGGCTGGGATCCTCAGTGACCTCGTGGCGCACCTGGCGGAAGGCATGCAGTGCGCTCGCGATCTTGGCTCCGGTGCCCTTGGGTCCACCCCAGATGAGCTCAGCTCGAACGGCGCCGGGCTCCACGGGCTGATCGGCCCAGTCGATCTCGACCCGAGAGCCGAACACCCGTGCCATCGCCCACTCAAGGTGTGGGCTCACTGCACGCGGGCAGGAATGCACGAAGATCACGCCTCGCGCCGGCCCCATCGAGGGCCCAGCGTCGGACGCACCCTTCGCGTTCACCACGATCGTCATATCCGCCTCCTGTGAGAGTCGCCTTCCCCAGCGTTCTCGAGCGGACACCACGATCGATGTAGTTGTGTGACGAGGATAACCGCTCCACGGTTCCGAGGAGCAACGACGCCCCGGTGATTTCGATAGTGTTCGCTCATCGATTCCCCGGCACTCGGCCGGTATCACGCCAGGAGGCACCATGGCCATCGCCGCTCCCCAGCCCCGCGTCCTTGCCGACGTCGTTCCCGCATCGTGGGCGCGGAACGTCGTCCTCGTCGCCGGCGGAGCAGCCTTCGTAGGCCTGTCCGCGCAGATCGCCATCCCGCTGCCATTCACACCGGTGCCCCTGACGCTGCAGACCTTCGCTGTCCTGCTGGCTGCCTCGGCACTCGGCTCCGTGCGTGGCGTCCTCTCCATGCTCGTCTATGCGATCGCCGGCATCGTCGGCGTCCCGTGGTTCGCAGAGGGCTCGTCCGGCTTCAGCGCTCCCAGCTTCGGCTACATCCTCGGCTTCATCGCGGCAGCGTTCATCGTCGGTCGTATTGCCGAGGGCGGCGCCACTCGCACCGCCGCTCGCACAGCGGGTCTGATGATCGTCGGCAGCCTCGTCATCTACGCCGTGGGTGTCACCTGGCTGAAGTTCGCCATCGACGCCGACTGGTCCACCGCCATCGCTCTTGGCCTGACTCCCTTCCTGATCGGCGACGCGATCAAGATCGCTGCCGCTGCCGGACTGCTCCCCCTCACCTGGCGTGGCCTGCGCAAGCTTGGCCTCACCCAGTAGCGGGTCCGATCAGAGGTCCTGCACACCCGTGACGATGAGGTAGAGCGAGACAACGGCAGCCATGACGCCGACGATCTGGAACTGATGCCTCATCGTGAAGTGGTAGACGGCAGTGAAGGCCTCGTCAGCCCGGTGCCCGAACGCCAACCGCAGGAGCGGGGGGAGAAGCACCGGAGACAGCGCGAAGGCGTAGAGCACCACCAGCAGGGCCGCCTTCACTCCTATGTCCGTGTTCGCGACTGCGATGTCATGCAGCGCCGGTGCCAGCACCACAAACGATGACAGGTCCTTGATGCTCAGGGCGAAGGCGACGCCCAGGAACACCAGCGTGGACGCCCGGGCGACGTAGCCCTGGATATCCGCCTCCACCCGCTTCTCCATGCCCGGGTGCGGACGAAAGAGCACGACGGCGAAGATCGCAAGGATCAGGCCCCCGATCAGGCGCAGGATGTCTCCCAGCATGCCGTCGGCCTCGGTTCCCGTGGGGAGTTGAGCGAAGCCGAAGAACAGCAGCCCCCCGACCAGCAGGAACGCCGTCATCCCGCCCAAGGCAACGGCCAAGGCACGTCTACGCCAGGGATCGCCGGAGCAGACCAGGATCTGCAGGGCTATCAGGGACGGCGTGAACGCTGCGGCGAGGCCCAGCAGGATGGTCTGGCCGAAGAGACCGAGGATGCTCACTTCGCCATCCAAGCAGAGCCGACCATCCCGGTCAGGAAAGCGCCTCGAGGACCTCGTCGATCATTGCCGTGGTGCTGGCCGGATGCAGGAACACCAGGCGACCCACCGTCTCCCCGCGCCAGCCACTCGACGTGACGAACGCCCGCTGCGACTCCAGCAGCTGGCGAGACCACCGTTCGTAGTCGTCAGGAGACCAGCCGTGGCGTCGGAACAGCACGATGGACAGGTCCGGTTCCCGGAGCAGATCGCAGTCGGGCCGCTCAGCGATCCGCTCGGCCGCGTAGCGAGCAAGCTCAAGGGAGTGAAGGACCGCGTCCCGATAGGCACCGATTCCGTTGACTGCGAGCGAGAACCACAACGGAAGGCCGCGCGCTCGACGGGTGAGGTGGTAGGCGAGGTCACTGGGATTGATGTCGGCCGTATCGCCGTGGATGACATCGAGGTACGACGCATCCTGCGTGTGCACCGACGTCGCCAGGCGGGGATCGCGGTACAACAGCGCAGCGGAGTCGAACGGTGCGAACCACCACTTGTGCGGATCCATCACGATCGAGTCGGCATCCTCGATACCCGCATAGCGCTCCCGCACCTGCGGAGCCAGCAGGCCGGCCCCACCGAAGGCACCATCGACATGAAGCCACCAACCGCGCTCGCGAGCGAGATCCCTCACCCCAGCGATGTCGTCGATGATGCCGGCGTTCGTGGTGCCCGCCGTGGCCACGACAGCACAGATATCCGATGGGTCGGGATCAAGGGCCAGGGTCTCCCGAACCCGGTCGCCTCGCAGCTGACCATCGGTATCCGTGGTCGGCACCACCAGAGCCGTCATCATCGTGATGTTCAACGTGTTGACGATCGAGGAATGGGCCTGATCGCTGACCACCACGCGCAGGGGAACCTCAGGCTTTCCCTCACGCTGACGCCGACGGCGCATGACGTCCCGTGCGACCACCAGTGCAGACAGGTTGCCGGCGGATCCGCCCGAGACGAATACGCCGCCGGCGCTCGGTGGCATGCCCGCGATGTCCGCCATGACCCTGAGGGCCTGGTTCTCTGCGATGACGGCGCCCGCAGCCTCGAACCAGGAGATGCCCTGAAGCGAGGCGGCCGAGACGACCATGTCGAACAGCAGCGAGGCCTTCGTCGGAGCGGAGGGAATGAACGTGAACATCCGAGGACTGTCGGCCGAGAGGACCGTGGGGGCCAGAACGTCGGCGTAGACCTCCAGCACCTCGCGGAAGTCCCTGCCCTCCTCGCCGATGAGACCGGCGATCGCCGTTGCGAGCTGCTCTCGGTCCGCAAGGCCGTCCAGCGGCACCTCCGGGGTCAGCAGGCGCTCGGCCACGTAGCCGAGGATCTCGTCGACCATCTGGGGGTCGGCTCGGTGCATGCGCGCAGAGTCCACGGCAGCAAGGGAGGGAGCGTTCTCGTGCACCATGGAGGATCCTCCAGGTCGCCGGCGAGGCCGGTGAGCGCGCCGTCAGCCGATCTGCCAGCAGGCACTCCGTTCGCTGGATGCTAGCGAGCCCTCACGTGTCGCACCAAGCCAACCGTGCGAATGGCCACCGTGAGCCACACGGCGACGAGGATCACCGTGGCGACGGCCCCGATGGCAGCGATCGCCGTCGAGTCCACAGCCGACCCGACTGCCATGAAGGAGAGAGTCATGGCCGCGATGGGGAAGACGTACCCCCACCACCCAGGATGGAAGGGAATGTCGCCCTCGCGCCGAAGGCGCAGCAGTTCGGTGCCGGCGAAGAGCGACCACCACAGGCCCAGGCCGAGGCCCATCGACGCGACGATCACCCCCGGCGTGGCGGAGTCGAAACCCGGAAGGCCCACCTGCTCGCCCGTCTGCAGGAGGCGCAGCAGGGCGAAGCCCAGCATCCCTGCGGGCGCGAGCGGAATCCACAACGAGGGTGCCATCTGGGCCAGCTGCCGTGGCCTCAGCACCAGCCGAGTGATGATGAGGGTGAACATGGCCAGGAAGAGCACCGTGCCGATGCCGAAGAAGGCGAAGGCGACCACCATCAGCCAACGCGCCTGGTCGGGGTAGTGGAGCATCACGGGCACGAGCGTGAGCGGGACGATGAGGTTCATGACGGGTGGGATGAGCCATCCCCCGTTGACCGAGGCGAGGTCATGGGCGTTCGACGCGATCGCGTTGGCCCAGGTGATGCCCAGGGCAGTCGCCAGCAGGACACCGATGGTTGCCAGCACGATGTCGATCCAGATGGCCACCGAGAGCGGGATGATCTCCGGTCCGACCTTGGCCCAGGCAACCGCCAGCACCAGCAGGCCGGCCGGCAGGGTGGCGAGCATGGCTCCGTGTCCGGGGTCTCCCAGTTCGGCGACGAGATCACCCCTGCTGGCAAGACGCCTGCCGTATCGCGGCCACAGGACCAGGGCGAGAGCCGTGGCGAGAAGGAGAAGGGCGACAGCGATCCAGGTCAGGGGCGGAATGTTCCACAGTCCTGCCTGAGTCGCCATGACGACGGATGTGGCACCGGTGCCCATGACGGCACCGAACCACGCCGGGTGCTGATGAACCGAGTTCAACGACTCCTCCACTCACTCGTGGGCACATACCCCATGGGGTATCTTAGCGAACATGCCTCTGCGTTTGCCGACTCGTGACGTGCAGTCCTCCACGCCGGTCTGGTCCAATCTTCCATACTGGCCGGCCCGCCGCTGGTGGGTCGCCATGGCAGCGGGACTGGTGACGATGCTGCTCGTCGCGTTGCCGACGGCGGTCATTCCCAATCCGGTGTTCGGACGCTCGATCGACGCGACCTGGTGGTCCTATCCGATGGTCCTGGTCACCGGCATTCTCGGCGGCCTGCTGGTGGCCACCTACGTCAAGGAGCCCGCGGCGCCTCCCAGCACCGGCACCGGATCAGACGCCACGGACGCCTTGCACATCGAGGAGGCCGACCGTCCCCTGACTATCGGAGCAGTAGGCGGCCTCGTCTCGTTCTTCGCGATCGGATGCCCGGTGTGCAACAAGGTCGTCCTGATCGCACTTGGCGCCTCCGGCGCCGTGTCCTGGTTCGCCCCGATCCAGCCCGTCCTGGCGCTGGCATCCATCGTTCTCATGACATGGGCACTGCGAGCCCGGCTGCGTGGAGAGGCCTCCTGCTCGATCGGCTGACTGGCGACACATCTGACTGGCGACACATCTGACTGGCGACACATCTGACGGGCGACACAATGGCCCCATGACGGTGACACGACGCATCCTCGCCTCCAGCGGCGGCTTCCTCCCGACCGGACTGTGGGGGGTCGCTCGCCCCGGCGGCATCATGATGCGAGCTCTCGCGCTAGCCGGTGTCCAGCGCCCGAGGGTCTGCTTCGTTCTCACCGCCAGCGGTGATGACCCTGCCTACCTGTCGATGATGTACTCCGCCATGTCCGACGTCGGGTGCGACGTCGATCACCTCGCTCTCTTCCCGCAGCCGAACAGGCGTCCCTCGGACGTGCTCGGAGCCGCCGACGTCATCTGGGTGGGCGGGGGCAGCGTCGCCAACCTGCTGGCACTGTGGCGACTGCACGGCGTCGACGAGGCCATGCATGACGCGTGGGAGCGCGGTGCCGTGCTCGGTGGGGTCAGCGCGGGTTCGATCTGCTGGCATGTCGGAGGTCCGACCGACTCCTTCGGCAGCGATCTCCAGCTAGTCGACGATGCGCTGGGATTCCTGCCCTACGGCAACGGAGTCCACTACGACTCCGAGGAGCAACGTCGACCGCTGCTGAACGGTCTCGTGGCATCAGGGGCCCTGCCCACGTCCTACGCGACGGATGACCGGATTGGACTGCTGTACGAGGGCCTCGACCCCGTCGAGGTCGTGGCCGATCGGGAGAGCAGCGACCCGCAGGCCGCACCTGCCGCCTACCGGGTCGAGGCCGTGGGCGGAGAGCCCACGGAGACACGACTCGAAGCAGGCCGACTGCCGTAGCAGTCAGCAGGTGGGCATGCGGGTCGCCACATCCCCTCGAATGTCAGGAGGCCACGCGAGCTGCGTGCGCCTCCGCGTCCTGCACCAGGCCCTGCAGCTGCGTCGTCGCCGCCGTGAGCTCGCCGTCCCAGTGCTGCGCTCGCACACACCACATCACACGCTCCTGTGCCTCGAGAAGCCCGTCGCGCATCGTCGCCGACGCCGCCGCCCCCAGACGTTCGAGAACGCGATCAGTGGCCGCCACCCAGGTCTCGGCCACCTGCAGGTGCTGCACCTCCTTGGCCATGTCGCGGACGGTTGAGCTGGCCTTCGATTCGTCCGGGCCGATGCTCTGGAGATCCTGCTCCACCCTCGTCACTGCGGTGACGAAATCCGCCACCACCACTTCATGGGCCGACGATGTGCGAAGCAGATGCTGCAGGTCCTCGCAGGCCTTCTTGACGTCAGCTCTGGCCGAGTAGAAGCGCTCATTCGAGCGATGCGGCACTTCCTTGGCTGCAGTCCGGCTCAGGCGATTCTTTCCGGATTCGGTGTTCTTCATCATGCGCTCCTTCACGCGGTAGACGTACGAGCGGCGGAACTTCTCCATTGTGGACCTCCAACGCGGACACGTCCACGGCATTCGCGGAAGCAAGGACCAAAGACATCCGAACCGCGTCCAGAGGGCCCGAATCCACGCAGTCTCCTGGCCGACGCTGGTGCCGCTCTCCATCACGATTGACCGGTCAGATTGACCGGTCATGACTGGTCATGCACACTGGCAATCGGGGGCAGACCCCGATCGACGGAGGTGATGGCCATGCGCAATGCGCTCACCTCACGGGCTGCACGCGCCATCGCTGGCGTCGCCATCGGTGCTGGGGTCCTTGCCAGTGGCCTCGCAGCACCGGCATCCGCATTCGAACCATCGTCTCGCTCCTACACGTCGATCTTCACCGGGCCGGATGCGACCTTCGCCGGCGCCGGGTGGGCCACGTGCCCCACCCCGATCACCTGGGATGCCGACGTATCCACTCTCAGCCGGCAGGAGGCACGGGCGCAGATCGCGAACCTCCGCTGGGCACTCGAGGAGTGGGGTGACGCTTCCGGCCTGAGCTTCACGTACAGCGGCACCTCAGAACTCGTGTTCGATGACGCCTCCTTCGCCCTTCGAGACAACACTGCGGTTCGCTCCTCGGAACGGCACATCTCTTTCGCCTTCATCCCCGCTCAGGAGTCGCGACGCCTCACGCGCACGGTGGTGGGCCTCGGCTCGCCGAGTTCCGTGTGGCCCGGCCGCAACGAGATCACAAGTGGGGCTGCCGTGTTCAGCAGTGACTACATCTCGCGCGCCTCGCGCCGGGAGGCGCGGGCCCTGCTCCTCCACGAGATCGGCCACGTCCTCGGCCTGGGTCACACCGATGACCCCGACCAGGTGATGCACGCACAGGTCCATACCGGTGCGAGCCTCGGTGCTGGTGACGTCGAGGGCGTCCGCAACCTCGTGAAGACGTGCACCGCTGGTGCGTAGGCGTCTTGCCTGACGAACCTCGTGCCGGACGAAGGACTCGCTACTCCGCGATCGGGACCGCCGTCACGATGACGTTGTCCTGGTAGCCGCCGTTGTCGGGGTCGTAGTAGCCACCGCAGCTGATCAGCGTCAGACGCGGCGGTCCGTCGATGGCGAAGAGCTCCTCATATGGCAGACGCTTCTTCAGGATGAGTTCCCGGGAGACCACGGAGTAGCGCAGGCTCTGCCCAGCGTCATCACGCACCACCACCTGGTCACCGACGTCCAGAGCGCCAAGGTCGTAGAACACCCCTCGACCCTGAACCTGCCCGTCCCGGTGAGCCACCAGCACGGCCGAGCCCTGATTCGCTCCCGGAGGGACACCCAGGTCGTACCACCCCACGCGCCGGATGTTCTCCGGGATCTCGATCGCGCCGCCCTTCTCCAACCCCACGGGGACGATGCGAGCATCGACTCCGAGGGTGGGAATGCGCACCCGACGCGGAATCGGGAACTCGAGCACGTCCTCCGGCGAGGGGGTCGCTGACGGAGTATCTCCCGACTCGGGCACCACCGGCGATGCGCTCGCCGTCGGGCGAGCGCCGACGGTCTCGACGCGGGCTTCGTCATATGACTGCCACTGGGTCCACCCGATGACACCCAGGGCGATGACCAGGACTACGACGCTGATGATCAGCATCACCCATGCACCCCGTGACTTACTCACTTCAGCACCTTAACTTCCGTTCGCGGGCATGGGTTGTCGCAGTGAGCTTGGGCCGTGGGAGAGAGTTCGAGTCGCAGTGAGATTGGGGTCCGTCCCGCGCGTGACGCATCGGGACGGACCCCCGAAGGAACCGCGCGAGAGGAGGGGGCTACTCGCGCGGTCCAAGCAGGCGCATGCCGGCAATGCCCGCACCGATCATTCCGACGAGTGCCACGATCAGCACCCACGCCGGCATCGCGGATCCAGAGGAGGAACCCGACGACGCCGCCGACTCCGCCACCAGTCGGGCGCTCGGAAGGAAGACGAGAAGCGCTAACCCCGCGACCAGTGCAACGGCGATACCGCCCGTGGCCATCCGCACACGAGTCACCGTGAGCGAGCGTCGCTGATTCATCTGGACCCCCTGGACGATCGGTTGAACCCTGGGATCAGGGTCGTCCGGGCGCGAGCAGGGGGCAAGGGTCGCAACGGTCACATGTCAGGCAATGACCGTCCATCTGTCGGACAGGCGTCGGCCTCATCCAGGAATCCCCGCAGGCTTGCCAGCCGCACCGCCTCTCGGCGACCGCCCACTCCGAAGAAGCGGTAGATCACCATCGTCTCCTGACGCACGGTCGACTCGCTGAAGCCCACTCGCTTGGCGATCTGCGAATTCGTGAGGCCCTTGGCCATCAGCCCGAGGATCTGAGCCTGACGATCGGTCAGGACGCTCGGCGCGGAACGTCTCGGCGGGACGGGAGCTGAACCGGACTGGAGCGCCGCAAGCTCACCCACGGGGAATCCGCTGCCTTGGTCGGATGCACCGAGCAGCTCGACGGCACGGTCGGGCGAGGCGGAAATCGTCGTCAGCAGCGAGAGATACAGGGCCAGGACCGCAGCGACACCCGCGACGTCAGAACGCAGGCCATCAGCGGACGGCTCACCTGAGAAGGTCACCTGGAGGGCGCCGACCCGCTGGTTCGGCAGGCTCAACGGCCAAACCGCAACGGGCTCGAACGAGCCCTCCGCGGGGATGATCCCCGGGTACTCACTGCTGGCCTGCAGCTCGCTCGCCACGATGATCGGCTCCCCGGTGCGCACGGCGTCCGCCATCGGATCGACATCCCAGAGCGACATCGATGCGAATCTCTCCGCAACCTTGAGGGGAAGTCCGAACGTGCCCACGCTGTGCAGCGACCCGTCTGCGCCGAAGAGTGAGATGACACAGGACCGGGTCGCATGGGAGGGCAGCAGGTTCAGCACGATGTGCTGGCTGATCTGGTCGCACGTGGGCCTCGTCGTCAGGAAGCGGACCATGCCGAGCATGGCCTCCGAGCTCATGACGTCCTCCCGGCGCCGCGCATACGTCCGTGCCTCCGGCTCGGCGAGTTCCTCGCTCATGCCTCCCCCTCCCCTAGAGCAAGCAGTGCGTTCGTGAACGATCATGCCAGCGCTACGAGTGTAGGCCCGGAGCGACTTCGATAGGCGTTGACTGGAGCATTGTGCGCGGCACACCGCGCCGGACGAGCGTGGTCGTGGACACCTTCCCCTCGCTAGGCTCGAACTCCCCAGCGAGAGGAAGCACCATGACTGAGCCCCAGCCCGACGAGTCCCAGGACGCCAGGCGTCACGAAGAGGACATCAAGCACCACCCGCACGAGCGGGAGAGTGAGGAGGACGAGGGCTAGCCTCGTCGAACTCCCCTGCGCCGCCAGCCCATCACGGCCGCAATCGACAGACCGGACATGAGGCTGGCGACGCTGAGGAACGATCCGACGGACAGCAGGCTGCCGAAAGAGCCCACCGACCCGACGGAGAAGGCCGATCCCTGGGATCCGATCGACATGACGGAGTCGCGTGAGGCCACACTCAGCAATGAGTTCGACGAGCCGATGCTCCATCGGGATGAGCTCATGCTGCGACGGTACCCCTCGGGGACGCCCACCAGCCCGTCCTGATCCATGTCAGGATCGGATCTGCGCGAGCCTCGCCTCGGCCATGTCCTGCACGAGCTCGACGTCCACGTCCCAGTCCACCGGCACCCTCACCGTCTTCTTGTTGACGTCGTAGCCAGCGAGCCGGGGGATGAACGCCTCGAGGATCCCCTCTCCGAAGGGGGCGATGAGAATGTGGTTCTTCGCCACCGTGACACCGAAGACGTACTGCCCCTCAGTCTTGAGCATTGGCTGGTTCCAGGCGATGACCAGGTCACACTCCGGATGCGCCTTCTGGATCGCGTCGAAGATGCGGCGGACCGTCGCGCGCTTCGTGTCATCCGCATCAGCCAGGTACTCGTCGATCGTGGAGAAGCGATGCGCACTCGTGTTCCCTCTGGAGTAGAGGACGAGTGCGTTCGCATGAGTCCGACTGAAGCCGTGGTTCTCCTGCAGGTAGGCCATCTGCTCGGGGTACTTGCGATCCGAGATCTCGCTCATGACGTCGAACCAGTAGGCCATCGGCTGCCCATGCTTCTTCTCGATCGCCGGGAAGTAGGACGCTCGGTCCGGATTCGTGGCCATGAGGAAATGCTAGCCGCCGAGCATGCTGTGGCTTCTGTGTGACCTGGACCGTCACGTGCCGCCACGTGGATGCCCCCGCGCACCCGATGCTGCCGCTACCCGTGCCTACCGAGCAGCCGGCGCGCTGCTCGGACCCGAACCCGGGCCCCTCTTGCCGATGTCAGGTCCGGCGTAGGCGGGCAGCAGGGGCAGGCTGTTCGGGTTGAAGCCCGCCGGGCACCTCTGCGTGACCTTCTCCAGGTACACGGACTGCCCCGGGAAGGCGGCCGTGGGCTCGAAGAACTCGGCGTAGCACTGGGAGCTGCAGTAGAAGATCGCTGCCGGACCCGACTTGGAGACAACTGACTGGTTGGTCTGGATGACCATCTGGTTCCTCAGGTTTCCGGACATGACGTAGCAGGTCTGGCCGCCCGTGACCTTGGAGTAGGACTCGGTGATGGTCAGCGCCAGCTTCGCCCCGGTGATCTCATTGCCCGCGGAGTCACGACGTGTGGTGAACGAGTCCTTGGACGTGTTGAACACCTTCCCGGTGAAGCAGTCGAGAATGTCCCACTTGCTCGTCGACTGCACGTTGTAGAAGTACTGGCCCTTGGCGTCTGTCATGCCGCGGCAGGCATCCAGCTTGCTCTCGACACTGTTGGCGGGATCGAACCAGCCCAGGGCCAGAATCGGAGAGGCGTCGTTGGCGATACCGATGGGAGTTCGCTTCACCTCCACCTTGTCGGCGCCCATCTCTTCGATCAAGCACTTGGGAGCGATGTGATAGTGGTAATCGTCGCCACGACCAGCATGACCACCGCATTCGTCCAGTTCGCCGGCATCGAGGGTGTGCTGCAGCACAGCCGCCTGCGTCCAGGGACTGAAGAGCGGCACACCGTCAACGGCCACCCCGATCGCCCCGGAGCCCGGCACGGACGGGGATGCGGCCCGCACGGGTGTGCGGGGGAAGGAGAACAGGTAGTCGTGGGCCGTCGGGTACTGCTGGTTGGTCGCCGTGATGCCCACCATGCTGGGGGTCGACGCACTCGGCAGGCCATTGGAGGTGAACGTGACCGACGACGTCGTGCACCTGAGGTCCTTCACCTGCCCCGTATACGTGGCGTTACGGCAAAGCAGGTCAGTAGCAGAAGAGCTGGCCGCGACAGCGGAGGTGCCCCTGACCCACTTCAGGCGCCCCTTCACCTTCTTGCAGACCAGGTTTCCGCTGATCTGGCCCTTCTGCTTGCAGGCTTTGCCCACCTTGGCCGCCGGCTGAGCGGGAGCACTCTTGTAGTCGATCCCGTCATGGTCGTCATGTGCTGCCTCCGACGCACTCGAGCCCGCAGCTGAACCCAGCCACCCCTCATGCGCCGACGCTGCTGTCGGCAGCCCGAGAGCAAGAGATGCGGCCACCACCGTGGTCGTCAGCACTCGGCGAAACGTGGGGGTCTGGCCATGAATATCCACAGGTGAATCTCCCTACGGTGCATGCTGCGTTGTCGACAGTGCCGACCTTGCGACGGTTGGCCACCTGGCAGCGCCGCCTGACCACGCTATCGGGGGATGTCCGGCCACCGCGCCCGATTCGCCGAGAACCGGCAGACTGGAGCCTCTTACGTCCCGAAAGGAATACCCGTGGCAAACGTCGACTTCACCGTCGTCCGGGAACTCCCGCTCCCCGCCCGAGCCGTGTTCGATGAGCTCGTCGACTGGGTCGGCCATGGCGACTGGGTGCCTGTGACTCGTGTGGAGATTCTCTCCGGCGACGGCGGGGCAGGAACTGAGTTCGTCGCCACGACGGGGGTCCGTCCCATCGCACTCCCCGATCGCATGCGGGTGGAGAGCCTCGACAGTGAGGCCATGACCGTCACGATCACCAAGATCGGCCCCATCCTGACCGGTGACGTTCGATTGACCGTCGCAGCCACAGGCGACACGACGTCTCGACTGGAATGGTTCGAGGCGATTCGGGTGCCCTTCGTTCCGCAGGTCCTCTCCCGGCCGTTGGCCTGGGCAGCAGCGCGCGGTTTCAGCACTTCAATCTCGAAGATGGCGAAAGTCATCAGGACGCGTGACCACTAGCGACGAGCATGGGGTCAGCCTGCGGGGATGCCACACCGGAACATGACCGGCAAACAGCGAGTCCGCCAAGGCTGCGGACAGGTAACCGGGTCGAGGACTGATCTCTCCGAAACAGCGTGATCGCCCCCACATTTCGTCCAAAAGCGTTGAGAATCATTGCCGAACCCCCTACGCTCCCTTGCAAGCTATTCAGGGAGACGCAATGCCTTCACGAATCGTCCGCACGCTGAGCATCGGGGCCAGTACCTCAGCTGTCGCACTCGGTCTAGTCGTTGGCCCTCCCGCTCACGCTGCGGAACAGAGCATGGCGGACCCGAATAACGCTCTGTCGTGGGTCAACCCGCAATTCGTTCACGTGGATCGGTACGGCCGCGGTGACGTACAGACCGACGTCAGACTCAACAACCCTGACAATCCGCCCACAGGCCTTCCAGACGAGCAGGCCTACAACACCGTGCGCCGCACATCATCCGTGTTGACGCCGGCCCTAATCCAGCGGTTGATTCAACGAGGATCGCCTCGTGCAATGCCTGGGAATGCGAACGCCGCGGGCGAGGGAGACGGTCTTCCCTACATAGCGGGCTTCACCTACTTGGATCAGGCATCTCGGCTGGAATTTGCGCAGTCGACCGAGGCTTATCCCCCCAATCGACTGTCCGAGAGGCAGTCCGGCTTCCTCAGCTACACACCAACCACCCGCAAATCTGAGATCCGCATGGAGATGCTGACCTTCGCGCAAGGCGTGCAGGATGGAACAGACGAACTCGCAGCCACGGAGCGTCTTCTTGGACAAGGCCTCGTCCTGGATGACGGAAGCTTGGTCGAAGTGGAAGAGGTACGAGATTCCCGGCGCATTGTGGGTGACTGGCAACGCAAGCAGGTCGCCAGCGGTCGTCCGATCCGGGCATACGTGATGGCTTGCAAGACTCCCTACGCGAAGTTCCGCGAGACAACAGGGTTCGACAACAGGGTTACAGCACAAGACGGCTCCCCGAATTTCACTTCGCTGGACCCGACCTGCATCGGGATCGGGTCGCTGATGACCAAGAAGCAGCCCGCCAACACCGAAGGCGGCGTCTATTCAACGTACGTAACTACCGCCGGACTCCCTCAGTTGATGAACCTCGCCAACACGACATCGCCGAATTTGGCACTGCTCTCGTCGGGCAACTGGATCATCTACACGGAGTTTGTGCCTTTCGGGGACTTCTACGGCACTAACGCGTCCAAGCTCCCACGCGGTCGCGTTGAGACCTTGCCATCGTGGAACTTCCCCCGCGGAGATTTCCAGCCCACTGGAACGGCATATGTCATTCCACAGTCCGATTCGATCGCCGTGAAGTGGCGACTTGCAGGCTGGCGTCCGAGCACTGGCGCCTTTTCCCAAGCCAGAGAGCTGGAGAGTTCGAACATCACGCTTTTCGTGTGCGACGGAGCCAACCTCACCGGTTGGAAGAAGGATGTGCGGGTCCTCACTATGGACGACCACACCATGGCCAAAGCGATTGAACGGGGCGTATGCGAACGCCGCGGAACCAAGGTCATCGACGATCCGCAGGAAGGGACTGTCGACCCAACCCAAACCCATGACTTCCTGACAGTCATTCCCCAGATTGAGCGGATACGACCCGGAATGGTGGTCGTCGCCCGGAACGCCAGTACCTGGAGAGACAGCAAGTGCACACTCCCAGTGGAGTGCACTGGTGGATCCGCGACGACCTTGACTTCACTCTGGCCTGGAACGCAGACCTACTACCGAGTTGGCGACGTTGGTCTCGACGGCGCGCAGCGCATCACTCCTGAGGAGTTATCCGCACTCCAGCGCCGTTTCGGTTAGGTCTGGATGCGAGTGGGGCGGGTCGGGCTCGAACCGACGACGACCAGATTATGAGTTCGAAAGCACTCGGCCCAAGAGGCGCCACTACAGGCCGACCGCAGTTAATTCCCCCGTTGTTCGCGTATTCGTATGGCCCAGAGCAATGCAGGGCAGACCACCAGGTCCCCCGGATCGCCAGAGGGTATCGGTAGCAATACCGGTAGCAATGTGAGCAACGCGCTAGCAGAAAGTCATTGAGAGGGCTGTAGATCTGCCGTTGTTCTGCAGGCACATAGTGAATGGGACATAGCCTGTTGGCGTATTCATGGACTCGAGCTTGCCGCCCGGGCCCCGAACGCCGCGAAGCTCTCACGAATCGCCTACAGAGGCATATCTGTATGGGCCTCAGCGGGCGTCGCGAAGGACGTCGACAAGAGCGTCAGCCGCACCTACCGCATGACTATCAACAACACGGGAGTAGATCGTCGAAGTGAGCATGGCACCTTTGTGACCGAGTCGCGCCGCGACCACGTGTAGCGGAATACCAGCCGCCAGCAGGGGGCGGGTCGGGCTCGCACCGACGACGACCAGATTATGGGGTCGCTGAATCAGCCAGCTCAGTCCCTAATGCATCCGCACCTGACCAATCGGCTTATGAGCACGAGCTCCGGACGGGCGTAGCCTTGGGCCATGACCTTCACGCGGCCCCCTGCCCGGACGGTGCCCGTGGACGATCTTGAGGATTGGCGAGGTGTGGATATCGCTCAGATCCGGCGCCAGTTGGCCATGACCCCCGCCGAGCGACTTCGTCACATGACTCACGTTGCCAACGTCTTGATGCAGATGCGACGAACAGCACGCAGTGGACGCTGACGATTGCCTCGAGGTCGAATTCCAGCCCTGGAAGATCCTGAGGAATCGCACCCCAGTTAGTTGGAGCAGGTCCCTGCTGGCGATAACCGCCACCGCCATTGTTGAAGGGGTGCCCCGTAGGGGGTGCCCCTTCAACAATGGCGGAGACGCGCGGGATTCGGGCGGAAGGCCCGAAGGGCCGGACGGGTCCCACCACCAATCGGTCCTCACGGCAGCAGGGGCCTCAGGACCCACGAGACCCCCCGCAGGCGTTCCTGCAGGGGGTCTCGTGCATCTGGAGGAAGCGAGGAGCACGCGTCGCCGTCACGTGGCGTGGTGCTAAGCAAACGCTAGGCCTTGTCTGGGCGCTTGATCTCCGTGTGCAGTCCACCTTGTGCTGCATTCGAACC
>Ga0181563_10000468_pt1 | contig 38124 bp, 25 predicted proteins | sample 011ome_25_FD_133759 | JGI IMG/M metagenome (GOLD analysis project Ga0181563, IMG submission 133759) | Coastal salt marsh microbial communities from the Groves Creek Marsh, Skidaway Island, Georgia - 011512CT metaG (megahit assembly) | ecosystem: Environmental > Aquatic > Marine > Intertidal...
CATCACAAAGTCAACCGCACTTTGCGTCGCGATGCTTCGCGACGCGGGCGCGCGCGTGCTCGGTGCGATCGCGCATCGCCGCGGTCGCGTCGTCGCCACGTCGACCGCATCGACCGCGTCGCGAGTCGCAGGCGTTGAAAGATGTCGTACGTATGCTTCAGAATCCATAGATGCGTTAACATCGTCCCAACGTGCGACGCGCCGGACGCTCCTCGCCCTCACCACCGCATGCGCGGGGGCGTATATTTCATATTTCACCGTGCCGCTCCTCGTCGACGGCTCGGCGCGGTCGTGCGCGGCGCTGGTGCGGTCGAATGATGGATTCTTGAGCCGCACTGGCGTCGAGCGCGCGCGCGCGTTATGGTGGCTCGGCGACGTCGCGCGCGCGCGCGAGGCGCTCATCGCCGCGGGCGTGATCAGCGCATGCGTGGATGTGTCGACGCGCGGACGCTCGATGGAGCTCGCGGCGAGGGAGCGCGCGAGCGCGTTGCTCGCGACGGCGACGGAGGATGAACGAGGCGTCGACGACGTGCGTTCTCGAGCGCGTGACGTTCAAATGTTGGAGGATGCGCGCGCGCGATGGGCGATTCGGCGGCGTACGTGGCGGAGATTTCGTGGTAGTGACGGCGATGATGCGGAGGAGGAGGCGGATGTAGAGGATGATGACGTGCAGGCGAGGCGATTGGCGGCGACGCGCGCGAACGTCGCCTTGGCGCTCGAGCGCGTTCGGGCGCGGGATGTTTAGGGATGTACACGTACGAAGATCCAAACGCGTTGTAGAATGTTTTTATAGTAGAAAGATGTGCTAGTGCTAGAGAATGGGCGACCGCGGTCGACGATGCGCGCCTCAGGCGACGCCCGTTTTAGGAGTCTAATTTGGCGAATTTAGCCGCCGCGATTTTTGCCACGCGTTCGTCGTACGTATCCTCTGTGGGTCTATTTTTCAGCGGAACGTGCGGCGCTCTAGCGACGCTAATGTTTCCAGCGCAATTCACCGCGGCAAAATCTTTGGCAAGCGCCGCGGCGTCACCACCGCGTTTGCGCCTCGCTTCGACGACGTGCTCCCACGTTTCGTCCCACACCGCCGCGCGAACGCGACATCGGTGCACTTGTTGGGACACGTGCGTCTCGAGCTGCGAGAGCGCGCGCTCAGTGATGAACATGTCGCTCACGTCTAACCGATCAGGGTCGTATCCGCTGCGCCACAGCAGCAGACATGCGTCGGGGGCCATCGGGTATTGAGGCTTTCTCGGCGTCGCGCCGGCGACGTCGAGCATTTCGGCGACGACACTCGGCGACTCGCGCCCGAGCCCAACCATAAATAACACCGATGCCATGCATCGCACTTGATGCCACAAGAACGCGCTTCCGCGCACGCGTATGTAGTGCATGCGTCGCACGCCGTCGAGCTCGATTCGGCATTCGAACACGCCTCGAGTGTAACTCTTGACGTTTTCGGCGTCCATTTTGCAAAAGTTTCTAAAATCGTGCACGCCTTCGAATGCCCGCGCGGCTTCACGCATGGCGTCCAAATCCAACCCGTCGGCGTGGTCGAAAAAGTACTTGTACTCGCGCCATTTGCAGTCGAAACGCGCGCTCAAGCCGTCGTCGACGGGTCGCCATCCCAACGCGCGGATGTCGTCTGGTAAGGCTCGGTTGAGCACGCTCACGTAGTCAATCTCGTGCTCCAAGTTGACGTCATCCACCCCATTCGAACGCACGCGCAGGGTGATAATTTGCCCCAAGCCACTCACGCCCTTGTCCGTGCGACCGCATCGCGCGTAGTCGTGCGTTTTGAAGACGTCTTCGCTGGACGACACGAGCCGCGTGCGCGCCAAGGCGTCAAACACAAACTGCTCCACCGTCGGTTTGCCGCGCGCGCCCTGGCTGGCGAAGCCGTGATATGCCCACCCCGCGTATGCGATATGCAGTGCGATCACGCGCGTGGCGTACTTGGAAAAGTCAAACGCGCTGTCGCTGGAGTCGCTCGCGCAGCCGTCGCGCGACACGGTGAGAGGGATGAGCTTTTCGAGACGCTTGACAAGGTGTCGCGCGCGCGCGAGGTGACGAAATGACGTCGATGCGTCGTCGCTTGATTCGAGACGTTCGTTTTCGTACGCATCGACAGCGGCTTCGAGGGCATCTATCGCTGAAGGCATGAGACTCGCTGTGGAGCGACGGCTCGGGACAAAGACGCTCTTTGAGCGCAAATGCTATATATATATATCGCTACGATTGCGTCTCCGCCGACAACGCGGTGAAGACGTCTACTAAAATCGGTTGTACCTTTTTACGACTCGCCTTGACGTCCGCCATGGCGTACGATGCACGCAACGCGCGCGACGCCGTCGTGGACGCGTTTGAGTCGACGTCAAACGGCGACACGGGCGTGCGCTCATTCACGCGACGCATAACGTCCGCGCAATCGAGCACACCCTCTACTGGGCGCGTGACAGCTATCTGACGCGTGTACGCCCCGCCCGCGTCTGCGTCTTCGAAAGACGTCATCATGAATAACGCGTGCACGCGTCTGGACGCCATGAAGGCGTCGCATTCGGCGTCGATGGACGAAGCGTCTTGCCTCGCCGCCAAATCCTGCAAGCGCACGCCGAACGATGCGACACCGATTTCGTACGCGCCCATGGTCCATTGTTTGTAATCTTTCGCTAAAAGCTGTGCGCACGTGAACGCGCTCTGGTCGTGACGCGCCGCGGAGAGCGTCTCGTACTCTCGTCTGGCGGCGTCTTCGTCCCAATCCAGCGTCGCTCGAAGCGCGTCCGCGGTTTCGAAATCGATCGCCGACGCGCGCGTGGTCGATGCATCTAAAAATCTAGTATCGAGCACGACGGCACCGAGCAGTAGCCTGGCCACGTCGCGCGCGCCCGATGCGTCGAGCGCCTCGCGTTTAGCAGCGACGACGTCGCGATGCACCAAACTCGCGCACGACCCGATGAGCTCAATAACCTTATCACACTCGCCCTGGTCGTGTGCGCGCGCGTCTTCGTGGTGGTCGATAATTCGCCGCACCCGATCGCCCCACGCACGTGGAAATATTCGCGCGCTCAACGCGTTGTGATCGACTAAACATATACTTTTCGGCGTCGCCACATCCGCGCCGACGACGTCGTCCAAGCACAACACATCTTCAATCTCCACGCCAACCTCTCGCAAGGCATACACGACGTCAGGGCGCAAGTATATGTCTTCCCTCGCGCAACTCACGATCGGAACAACCATCGCTGACGACGCCGACGACGCGCTTTCGACGTACGCGTACGCCACGGCGCACGCCACGCTATCCAAATCGCACGCCTCGTTCCCGACAACCACGCGCACATCCCCACGCGCGGCGACGTACGCCTCGCGCGCCTCGCGCACGAACGTCCCGAGCGGCGTGCGCCTCACCGTCGTCGCCGCACGGCGGTGTTCGTCACGATGTCGAGCCGCACGCATGACGATGGCGTCTCGTCTCTGCGACGTTGACGACGACGACGACGACGACGACGACGTTGTCGTTCGTCGCCGCGGCGCGCACGCGACGCGTTCACGCGCCCCCGTCGCGCGCGTCGCGCGCGTCGTCGACGTCGTCGTCGTCGTCGACGTCGGTGCTCGCGAGAGGCGAGTTCTGACGCAACCGTCGTCGCCATTCGTTGACGCCACGCGCGCGGCTCGGCGCGGCTCGACGCAGCGCGGCGCGGATTCAGCGCGCGGATTCAGCGCGCGCGGCGTCCTATAGTCCGCGTCGACCGCGCGCGCGATGTCGGCGCCGCGGAGCTTGGCGCGCGCGAATGGATTATTGCGCGATATCATCCGCGACGAGCTCGATGGCGACGTACGCGCGCGGACGAGCGACGACGAGTCCGAGTCCGACGCCATCGCGTCGAAAGGGTTTGATTTCGGGGATGACGACGCTGTGCCGCGGTCGCCGATCGGTGCGGCGATCGATGCGGCGTCGGATGCGTTGACGAGACGTCGCGCGGAGGCGACGTCGCGCGCGGCAAAGGCTGAGCGTGATGCCGCGCGAGAGATGCGTGAGGCGAAAGATGCGCTCGATCGAGTGGTGTTGGATGCGAAATCTACCGATGCGCGTGTGGAGGCGTACGAGCGCGCGATTGCGGCGAGGGATTTGGAGTTGTTTAAAATGGAGGCGTTGGTGGCGTCGCTGAAGAAATCGTCAGAGGAAGAGAATGCGGCGCGCGCGGTGGACGTTGAGGGTGGTGCCGCGCGCGATGAGGACAACGGCGCTACTCGTTCTATGCATGCGGAATTAGAGCGCGCGCAGGCACGGGCGAGTGCCGCGGAAGATGGTGCGCGCGCGATGCGAGACGCGCTCAAAACATTCGAGACGACGTCGGCTCGAGAAAAAGTAGCGCTCAGAGACGAACTTCGAGAAGCGCGCGCCGCGGTGCAGCGCTACGCCGAAGAACTCGATCGCGCGCGCGCACGCGAGCGCGCGCAATCGCACGGGTCGTCGTCGACAGCTGCGGATTTGATGACAGCGCGCCGCGAATTGGCGACGATGACGAAAAAGCTCGATGTGAGCGCCGCCGTGAACGCCAAGCTTGAATCCCTGGCGACAGAGAGAGCTGAAGAGTTATTTAACATCACGCAAGAGCGCGATGCGTTGAAGAAGAAACTGCGGACAACGAGCGAAACCATCGATGCGCTCGAGAGGGATTGGATTGAATTTAGCCAAAGAGGCGAAGATGCCCAGAGCGCGCTTCGCGCCGAGAACGAAGAGTTACACGCGCTCGTCGACGCGTTGAAGGAATCAGAAAAAAGTGGATTCGCTCATAGTGAGAATGAAATTCTCGCGTTGCGTGAAGAACTAGATGCGCTGCGCGAGAGCGCTCCAGTCGCGGTGGCTTCGGCGCAGGCGAATCGAAGCGTCGATCGTCGACTGGCGAGGGAGTCCATCGCGTCATTACGAGCAACAATTCGCGATCTCAGGGCCGAGCTTGATTCGCGCGATGTCACAATTGAAAATTTGAAGCGAACTTTGGCGCAGCATGCGACGCTCGAAGCCGTGCACGCGGAAAAGGACAGCATAATCCGGGCGCTCCAGGAGCAAATCAACGCCGCGTCCTCGTCCTCATCCGCCGTCGCGCGCGCGTTCGACGGCGCACCCACCACCGCCGCACCGTCACCGACGCACGATGCCATCGCCATTCACAACACATGCGATGTCAACGCCCTAGACGAGCTCCAATCCGTCGCATCGACGTTGCGTCGCGAGAACGCCAAGCTCCGTCGAGAACTCGACGCCGTCGATCCCGAGCTCTTCGAAGAATCCATCACCCTCAAACGTCGCGTCACCGCGCAAGACATGCTTCTCGCATCATACGAGGAACGGCTCGTGCGTTACACCGCCGCGCTCGGGATCCCATTCGATCCTGAACCTAGACCGTAGTCATTTGTATTGTCATCGAGACGCGCCGCCGTGAAATCTCTTTTTGAGCCGCCATCGGCAGACAGTTGGTGTCACTCACCGCCGCAGCGCGCCGTGCGCGACGACGCGCGATGGGCGGGGCGAACGGGAAACCGACGCGCGACGCGCGCGACGCCGCGGCGACGACGATGACGGGCGACGCGATCGACGACCGGGCGCCGGCGTCGGCGCCGTCAGCGCTGGCGGCGGACTGTGCGCCAGCGAAACTTGGGGACAGTGGCGTGGCGACGACGACGACGACGTCAAAGGCGAGCGACGACGCGAACGGCGCGCCGGACCCGATGCCGCGCCCGACGTTCGAGGTGGCGAATAGAAACGATGAGGAGTATGACTTGGACGCCGCCGTTGAGGACGCCGGGGCGTGGCTCCGTGGACAGTTGGCTGAGTTGCCGATATCGCGCGATTATCCGCACATTATCGACGAATGCGTGCGCGTGATGCAAAAGTGGAAGCGCGAGTTTCCTCAAAAAGTGTGGTTACGCGTGGTGAAGGGAGATAGATTGGCGAAAGAACTTAACGAGTCGGCTCCAGTGATTGAAAAGACCATGAAGTACATCTCAGCGATTGAAGTTCAGTCTCCAGCCGAACGTGCGGTGATAATAGATTTGTGCTCGGGATTTGGTTACCTCGCGATGTTCTTGAGCGAGATGCTTCCCGCGGACAAGGTGCGGGAGATTATTTTAGTGGATAAAATGTGGTCGATGTTCGGGAAGCAGCCAAAGCCGCATCACATCAACTGGGAGCACGTGTACGGCGTCGGCGATTGGAAATACGCCTGGCCGATCGAGATGACCACGCGCAAGGTTGATTTGAAAGATCACGCCGCGGTTAATCAGTTGGCGATGCATATTTTTAATCGTTGGAACGGCCCATTCATCGTGCTCGGAATTCATTTGTGCGGCACGTTGAGCATCAAAGCCGTCGAGATGTTTAACAACCATCCGAACACGCAGCACTTGATTCTCAAACCGTGCTGCTTGCCAGACTTTTCATGGACATATCGCACTGATTATTTCCCACCTATTGGCAAGCACAAATATTTGATACCGACCAAAGCTGTGTGCTCGCGAGGCAAGTGGAAAAAGAACAAATGGATCGGTCCGCCGCGTTCGTATCTTCAGCAGAAATTCGTCGCTTGGAACGACCACCTGTGCAAGGCGATTGAGGACGACGATGGGAACATAACGAAATCAATCGAGGAAATCAAAGTCCAAACCAGTCATTTTCAAAACTTATTTATCTTTGGAGAGCGCGCAAGGCTGAGTAAGTGCACGATGGACATCGCCACGGGCCTGCAGTTTCCGACGCCGAGCGGCACTGAAGCGGGCGCGTGGTGCCCGACCGGCTCGGGATTCGGCACGCACTACGGCAAGGACTCAGTTCGCCCCGTCGTCAAGGCGTCATCATAGGGGCATTTTATGTTGTGTCATAGGGGCGTCATAATGTTGTGATATCAGTTTTAAAGAGAAATCAAACAGTCGATGTGAAAAGGTCTTTCGTCGTTAAAAAATTTTCTACTTTTTCTCGGCGCTCGCGGCGATCAACTCCGGTTTCAACACGCCAATGAACGGCAACTCGCGATACCGACCGCCGTAATCCAACCCGTATCCCACTACGAACTCATCAGGGCACATGAATGCGCACGCAATCTTCATATTCTTCTCTTCAAAGTACTTTGTCGCCTCGGCGTCTCGTCTCGCCGACTTATCCATCAAAGCTATGAGCGCGACTTCTTCCGCACCCGCGGCGTACAACGCCTTCGTCAGCGCCATAACCGTACGCCCAGTATCAATGATATCCTCCAAAATACAGACCCGCTTCCCCTTCACATCGCACGACGGCAATCGTACCTCCACCTCCGCGTTCGCGTCGCTCGTCGTCCCAGCCCCGTACGACGCGCACGTCGCGCACGAAATCACCATCCGCTTATACCCCCGCCGCAGCTCCTCGCGCAGCATGCGCTCCATCGTATACACGCTGCGCACGAGATCGCTCGCGAACATCATCGCCCCCGTGGTCACGGGCACGAACACTTCAAAGTCACCCAGGTGCGACACCACGAGCGCCGCGAGCTGCTCGAGCGCGCCTTCAATCATATTCGCGTCGTACAGCACCGAGCTCACGTCCGGGTCGTCCACGGGCACGCCCGCGACTTTAGGCGTGACGTCGTCCGCGTCCGGGATGCGCGACATCGCGGTCGGTGCGCGCGTCGGTGCGATTGGGCGTCGGCGTGTGCGGTGCGTGACCGCAGCCGGCATCGTCATAGTCCCACGCGCACCGACCGCGATGTCGACGGCGCTGATCGAAATCACGTCCGCCGAGGCGTACGATGCATGGATGCGCGCGAATCCGTCGGGGGTGGTGCACTTTTACGCGTCGTGGTGCGAGCCGTGCGCGGCGATGGATGCGCTGATGACTGAGCTGGCCAAGGCGCACGCGGGCTCGGCGTCGTTCGCGCGGTGCGATGCGGAAGCGGTGGAGGACGTGTGCGAGCGAGAGGGGGTGTCAAGCGTGCCGTACTTTGTGTTCACGCGCGATGGAAGGCGGGTGGATGCACACGAGGGCGCGGACGCGGCGGTGGTGACGAATAAGACAAAGCAATTCTTTCCTCGAACGGCGGCTACGGCGACGATGGCGACGACAGTGACGACGACGACGACGACAGCCACGAACGATGCACTCAACGCGCGTTTGAAGAGCCTGATTGAAAGTCAGCCGGTGGTGGTGTTCATGAAAGGTCACCCCGACGAGCCCAAGTGTGGATTTAGCCGTAAAGTCGTCGAAGCGCTCAAGACGGCGGGCGTCAAGTTTGGGTCGTTCAACATTCTAGCCGATAACGACGTTAGAGAAGGGCTCAAGGTGTATAGTTCATGGCCAAGCTACCCGCAGGTGTACGTTGACGGCGAACTCGTCGGTGGTTGCGACATTATTTTAGAGCTCGCCGAAGCGGGCGAACTGAAGGAGGCGTGCTCGTCCAAGGAGTCTAAAGTACAAAACGCGATAAACGATAGAATCAAATCCATGTTAGCCGCGCAGGATGTGATTTTGTTCATGAAAGGCACGCGCACCGAGCCTCGATGCGGGTTCTCCGCCAAGGTTGTGCAAGCCTTGGACGCCATCGGCGTCGAATACGCGACGTTTGATATTCTTCAAGACGAGCCCATACGACAAGGGCTCAAAGAATATTCGCAATGGCCAACGTACCCACAATGCTTTTACAAATCCGAGCTCATCGGTGGGTGCGACATCATTTTGGAAATGGCTGCCGAAGGCTCGCTCGCTGCCGAGCTCGGAATGAAATGAAAACTCACTCTACGGTTTTGATATATGCGTACAACAACAGACTATTTTATTCTCTACTACGTCCCGGCGCCCTCGCCAGGCATCCACCGCATGTACGTCGCCCCCGACTCGTCGTCATCGTAATCCATGCCCTCAAAAAATATCCTCAGCCCCCCCGGAACGCGCGCACCGACGTCATAAATCTCCCTCGCGGCGAGCGCGTCGGCGAGCGCGCGCGCCGTCCGCGTCCCCACGCCTCGCCTCCTCAAATCCTCCCTCACGCACACCCTCTCCACCGTCGCCACCATCGACCCATCACTCGCCGCGTACGCATACGCCACAACTTCCCCAGACCCATCCCTCGCGCACACGAACACGCGTTGCGTCTCGGGCGCCCGCAACGCGCGCTCCAACGCCTTCGCGTCCCACGCGCTCCCCGCCCCTTCGCACGCACTCATCGCCCGCGCTAACGCCTCCGCGCCCTCGCGCGCGTCCTCCGCGGACACCACGTGCGTGGTCACGCGCGCGCGCGTCCGGCGCGCCCACGACGACGACGACGACGACGCCATCGCCATCGAGCACCGTGAACGCGCGCGCACCAATCTCGACGTCGCGCGCGACGCCGATGCGCCGCGTCTGCGCGCGCGCGTCGCGAGCGACGCCGCGGACGACGACGCCGCGGACGACGACGACGACGACGACGACGCCATCGCGCGCGCACGCGCCGCCGGACGCCGGACGTCGCGCGCCAGCCACTGCGCGCGTCGCATCGGGCGATGCGGCGGTCGCGCACCAAAAAGTGCCACGTGGCAACCACCGCCTCGCGGCACACCCAGCATAGATAGGGACACATGGACCAATCATGACTCAGGACAAAGAAAATAAAGAAAATCCGTCATGGTGTTCAATGTACACGTCGTCGTGGGGTCCACCGATCCAGAATATTCCACACAGCGCGACGCCGCAACGCCGCATACGCTCGAGCGCTCGGCGTCGTGGACGCGTGCAGTTGGTTAACCTCGGCACGCGTGTGTGCGTGTCGCGGTGGTTCGCGGTGCGACGCGGTTCGTGGGGGTGATTTGCACGGTTTTGCGATCGGATTGGCGTCGCACGGGTGTGTGCGTCGATTTGATTGACTGGCCAGTGCGCGCGTACGGAGGGTTGTGTGGTTCATATATCGGACGACGAGGACGCGACGGTTGCGATGGGGAGGATAAATGCGGCGACGCTTGAGGCGTATGTCACGGATCGGGATGTGAAGGCGCTCGCGGAGACGTCGACGGAGACGCTCGCGTTGTTTTTGAAAACGGATTTAAAGAAGGGTTTGTGCAACAACGAATGGGCGAGTGAGGAGCGTAAAGCGTTGTATGGTGTGAATGAGTTTGAGTACCCGCCGCCGAAATCTTTCTTGCAATTGTGTAACGATGCGCTCGGGGATTTGACGGTTCGGATTTTGATTGGCGCGTCCATCATTTCTCTCGGAGTGGGGGCGGGGATGCCGTCGCATCGAGCAGAGTATGGATATTTGGAAGGGATTGCGATTATCATTGTCGTGTTCGTCGTGGTTTTCATGCAAGCGTACATTGATTACGTCAAGGAGCTTAAGTTTCGTCAGTTGAACTCGATCAAGGACAATTACACGGTTAAAGTGATTCGCGACGGCGAAAGTAAAGCTGTGTCGGCGGGCGAAATCGTCGTCGGTGACTTGGTGCAGCTTGCGGCTGGAGATAAAGTCCCTGCAGATGCGGTTTTTATCGAAGGGTCAAAGTTCAAGGCGAACGAGGCGGCGATGACGGGAGAACCCTTGGATATTTCAAAGTCGCGTGACAAGGACCCGTTCGTGTTGAGCGGTACGTCCATTTCCGAAGGTTCTGGTACGGTGATGATCATCTGCGTCGGCTCTCGCTCGCAATGGGGGGTGATTCTTAAAACTTTGATCGTCGAACCGAGCGACACGCCTCTTCAAGAGCGTCTCGAACGCTTGGTGTTGCAAATCGGTAACTTCGGCATAGGCGCCGCGGTTCTCACCTTTTTGGCGAGCATGATTCGCTGGTGCATCAACGGCAAATCCAACGGCTGGGACGCGACGCTTATCTTGGACTACTTGATCAACGCCGTGACCATTGTGGTCGTTGCCATTCCTGAAGGTTTGCCGTTGGCCATTACTCTCGGTTTGGCGTTTGCCATGCGTAAAATGATGGGCGATCAAAACCTCGTGCGCCGGCTTGAGGCGTGCGAGACCATGGGTAGCGCCACGCAACTCAACGCCGATAAAACTGGTACCCTCACACAGAACAGAATGACTGTCACTGAAGCTTGGATTGATGGCAAAGAGTACAGCCAAATGCCGCCGCCGGGTTTGAGCGCGGCATACTCTGACATGTTGTGCCAATCCATGGCGTGCAACTCCGACGCCAACTTGAGCCGCAAGGACAATGGCACGGTCGAACACCTCGGGAGCAAGACTGAATGTGCGTTGCTTCAGCTCGTAGAGCAGCTCCAACCGCCTTCAGGGACGCATCAATCATACATTGAGTTGCGCGAGAAGTTTCCAGAAGCGCAGCGATACCATTTCACCTCTGCGCGCAAGCGCATGTCAACCGCCATCGTCAATGGCTCTGGAACGCGTTTACACGTCAAAGGCGCTTCCGAAATCGTCGTTAAACTGTGTACAAAAGTTATGGGTGCCGATGGTAAGGTAAGCACACTGACGCCGCAAAAGCTCAAGGATGCGGAAGCTGCTATCGAGCACTTTGCCCGACGCGGTCTGCGCACGTTGTGCATCGCGTACATGGACACGCCCACTGCCCCTAACAAGCTTGGCGAAACCGCCCCAGAGCGTGACTTGACGCTGCTCGCAATCACTGGCATCAAGGATCCGATTCGCCCCGAGACGGCTGAAGCTGTTGCGCTGCTTCGTGGTGCCGGTGTAACCGTGCGCATGGTGACTGGGGACAACGCCATCACCGCTGAAGCTATCGCACGCGAGGCGGGTATCCTGGTCGATGGCGATGACGGATTAGTGCTAGAGGGTCCAGTCTTCCGTAAGATGTCCGATCACGAGAAGGAAGCCGTCGCGATGCGTATTCGCGTCCTCGCGCGTTCATCCCCTTCGGACAAGCTCGTGCTTTGCAACTTGCAAAGATCTCTCGGCGAAGTCGTCGCGGTCACCGGTGACGGCACCAACGATGCCCCGGCGTTGAAGGATGCCGATGTCGGATTTGCGCTCGGCATTGCCGGTACAGAAATAGCAAAAGAGGCGTGCGACATCGTCATTCTCGATGATAACATCAAGTCCATGGCCAAGGCTGTGCTTTGGGGTCGTAACGTGTATCAGTCGATCCGAAAGTTTTTACAGTTCCAGCTCGTCGTCAACGTCGTCGCAGTGAGCTTGAATTTAATTGCTGCCATTGCCGGGATTAAAGAGCTTCCGCTCGCGGCAGTACCTCTGCTATGGGTCAACATGATCATGGACTCCATGGGAGCGCTCGCGCTCGCCACTGAACCTCCATCGCCAGAGTTGATGAAGCGCAAGCCATTCGGCCGCACTGCACCTCTCATCAACAAGCAAATGTGGCGCAACATCATTGGCGTCTCCGTGTACCAATTGACGGTGTGCTTGGTGTTTATGTTTGCCGGCGCGGATCTGCTTGACATTAAATGCCCCATCGTGGCTGCCACTGCCACAGTTGCCGCGCATGAAGACTGCCACCACAGAGATTTAGAGCTCAACGGGTTCATCTTCAACGCCTTTGTCTTCATGCAGGTGTTTTCCGAACTCAACTCTCGTCGCATCGCCGACGTTAACGTGTTCGCGTCCATCACAAAGTCTCCCATTTTCTGCGGTATCTTGGCCCTCACCGTGGGTGTGCAAGCTCTCTTTATCGAGGCCGTCGGGAGCACGGTTGTCGGTCCAGCGATTGGGTTCGTGTCTCAAAACACAAAGGAGTGGATCACCGCCATCATTCTCGGCGTCATTATCCTTCCGGTGGGTTTCTTTGTCAGACTGTTACCGCTCGAGTGGTTCCCGGGTATGACGGATGAGGAAAGCAACGCGAAAGCTATGGCGGCGTCTAAAGCCGCGGTGATGGCGGCGCAGGCGCGAGTTGACGCCGCGGAGCTAGCGGTTGACATGGGTCCGCCAAGGGGTCCGCCAAGACCGAGCGAAGAACGACGGTCTCTCGGCCTCGGTGCTATTGGTGAAAGCCTCGTCTCCTCGCGACTTCATTCCCGTCAAAGTCGACTTTCCGATGCGTCGTCAAGCACTGTTGAGGTTCCACCAAACAAGTCATTTAAAATTTTCGCGCACGCCGTCATCGCCGCTGGTCGATTGAAGAATTCTGCCACACAAGGTGGCGTTAAATCAGCTGAAGAGGCTTAAACGTCAACTTAGTCTTCTGCCTTTGCACCCGCGCAAATTTTTACCGTCTTTAGTCTTCTATGTTAAATAAAGCTGTCCATTACGTTCCACGTTCCAGAGCTGTGGCGTCCTCGTCTCATTCCATTTAAAGCGCGCCAGATGCGCACCTCCAACCAACGCCCTCACACCATGCCGCACGCCGTGGCCGTCGCCCCAGACGCCCCGGCGCGGCTGGGTAAACGTGCGGTGTCCGTCGCCCTGCTCTTCTTCAGCCTCGCGCTCGTGTTCGGCCTCCTCGCCGAGTCAAAGGATTTTATTCTTCGCATCGAGGCGAAAGACTCCACGTGGACAAAGTGCGCGTCATCGTCGATATCGCCCACGACGAACGTGTTCGGGTACGACTGGGAGGTGTCTTACGTTGATGACGGTCCGCATCACGCGTCTGCGCCCGCGGTGCGCGTGACGGCGAAAAAAGCGGGCGGCGGAACGCTCGCGTTGTTTGGAGGCATGAAAGTCTTCGCCGTCGACGCGTTTCTCGCGAGGGACGGTTCGAGCGCGATGCGGCTCGAACAACGCGTGTTTAGAGGATTTGGGAAGAATTTACCGAACGGCGGAGACACGCGGGAGTCGTTGGTAGAGCTTGCGGCGCCGGCGCGTGCGCTGGTGGCGAAAGTTGGGGAGGCGCCGACGTTGGAGCTCGTCGTGCGCGTGCGCGTATGGAATAATCCGTTGCACGTAGTATTCAAGGATGACGTGCTCGAAGTGCTTAGTATTGTCGGTACGACGTCTTGGTGCCTAGTTTTAGTGTTGCATATTCTCAGGGCGCTTCGAATGGAGGCTTCAAAACATCGAGCGGGACGAAAACGACAGTTGATGAGGCACGAAATCGCGCACGATGCGCACGCCATGGCGCCCGCGTCGACGCCATTTAGTAGTGTATATTTAGCGGCTTCCATCGCATCGGCGCCATGGCGAGCGACGATGGTGATGCTCAACGTCCCTTTGTCTGCGTTGGACTCGGTGTTGGAGACGCTCGTCGATGTCTTGGTGGAGAGTTTTAATTTGTGCTGGATTCTAGCGCTTTTGCTCATGCCCGCGAGGGCGAAAGCTGACACGGAAGAGCAGCAACGCATTGCACCGCATGGAGCTCAACATGGTGCGAAATCAAGGAAACAACGGACAAAACACATGGGGCACGTCAATAGTCCGCCTCGAAAGCCTTCCGTCGTCTCAGTACGGCACGCGCGTAACGAGTCAGAAGACATTACGAGCAAACGTCTCATCGTGCCTGAAGAAACCATCAAAGCAGATCGCCAGCGAGCCGAACGAGAAGCTGCAGAAGCCCGTCAGCACGCAGAGGCGCAGATGCGTTCAAAAGCCAAGTACAAGGGCATCATCGATATGCGTCTACGCGATTCAAGCGTCGACGTACAAACTGACGCCGCGACGCCACGCGGCGACATATTCGCAAACATTCCAGGATTATCGGCGGCGTCACGTCGGCGCAAGCCTTCGTGGACGGCAGCGATCGTTCATGTTGATGACAATGACGCCGAGCGCGTGGTATCTCACTCACGTCAATCGAGTGCAGAACTTCACGCTCGACAAAATTCGCTCGTGCACAACGTACTTCACGCCATCGAGGACCTCGAACTTCCTCCAGATTCAAAAACTCAAGTCGGCGTCCCGGAATCACCCAAGTCACCGCCATCAAAATCAACGCTCGACGCGAGCTTTACCGCACTCTGGGACGCCGCCGCGGGCGTTCTGTAAAACACTTTGTTATTGTACGTAAAAATTCACTTGCTCCAGCCGTGACGCCATTCGCGCACACGCACCAACATGCGCCTTCGCGTCCGAGATCCCGATGGTGGACAACACGCGCTAAACATCGACGATGACGCACCCTTGGCGTCATTGAAAGCGTCCATCGAAGAGTGCACGGGTATCCCGACGTCGACGCAGCAACTGTTGACTGGCTTCCCACCAAAGCAGTTGGACGTTGCCGACGACGCGCCGTGCTCGAGGTGCGTGCAGTCGGGTGAGACTATTCAAGTGCGACGTGGTGCGGTGGCGGTGACGGCGGTGGAACTCGAACCGCACGATACCGCGCCGAGTTCGACGTACGACGCGATGTCCTCGATGGATGAAGATGAGGCGCTTGCGCGCGCACTGGCGTTGAGCATGAACGACGACGAGCACGCGACGGCGTCTACGGCTGACAACTCCAACGGCGATGCAGGCGTCGATCGGGCGTATGTCGTTCGTCGAGTGATCGCGAGCGATAATAGTTGTTTGTTCAACGCCGTGGGATATTGCGTGAAGCGTACCTTGAGCGAGGCGCCAGCGCTCCGTCGCGCCGTTGTCGATGCCGTGAACGCCGAACCTGAGACGTTCAACGAAGCGTTTCTTGGAAAACCGCCTCGGGAGTACACGGAGTGGATTGCAAAGCCCAAATCGTGGGGTGGGCAGGTGGAGTTGTTCATCTTGAGTTCTTTTTACGGCGTAGAAATCGCGGCGTACGATATTCAAACCGAGCGTTGCGATGTATACGGTCAAGACAAAGGATACGATTCTAGAATCATGGTATTGTACGATGGATTGCACTACGACGCGATGGTACTGAATCCATCACCATTGGGCACGGATGATGCCAAGGACATCACGCGCGTGTCCACGTCGGATGCATCGCGTCTCGACGGCGTTGACGCAAAGGCTCGCGCCTTTGTTAAGGGTCAACACGACGCGCGCTCATTCACCGACACCGCCAATTTTAGCCTTCGATGTTTGGTGTGCCAGTGCGGCTTGAAAGGTCAAAAAGAAGCCGTCGAGCACGCGAAATCTACCGGCCACACAAATTTCGGCGAATACTAAACGCCTCATCAGAGCGCCAAGTCGCCGCGCTCGATCGCGTCAACCGTCACCATATCGTTGTAAGCACGCACGCATTGTATTTTCATTTCATTTCATCCCACCCGATTCAGTGTCTCGTCTCGTGTTTTTGCGTTGTGCGATCCAGGCACTCAAAACATCCTTCAGAGCCGCCGCGCGCCCGAGACAGCTCAAAATTCAAAATTTGAAGTCCTGTTTGGGAGATTTGTGCTCAACGTCACTCGCTGACGCGCGCACGAGCACGCATCGCGCACGCATCGCGCGCAAACGCACGTGTGATCACATCTGCATCGCTTGAAGTGCACGGCACGCGCGCGCTCGGTGACGACGCTGGTGCGGCGGGAGATTGGATTTAAATTCAAAATCTGGCGGGAAACACCGCGCGCGAATCGCTCCGCACTCTTTGACGTGTGACGCGCGCAGGGCGCTGGGGTAGACGACGCGCACGATGCACATCAAACAAGTCATCGTCGAAGGGTTCAAGACGTACCGCGAACAAACCGTGGTTGATTTCGATAACGGGTTGAATTGCATCGTCGGGGCGAATGGTTCGGGGAAGAGTAATCTCTTTCACGCGATTCGCTTCGTCTTGAGCGATGTGTTCGGGACAATTCGTGCGGAGGAGCGCCAACGACTTTTGCACGAAGGCGCAGGTCACGCAGTGATGAGCGCGTACGTGGAGATTGTTTTCGATAACGCGGATGGGCGATTACCCGTGGAGCGCGAAGAGGTGCGCTTGCGAAGAAATATTGGTTTGAAAAAGGATGAGTACTACTTGGACAAGAAGCACGTGACGAAGGCGGAGGTGATCAACTTATTGGAGTCGGCGGGTTTCAGCCGCACGAATCCGTACTACGTCGTGCAGCAAGGGAAGATTATGAAAATGGCGACCATGCAAGACGAGGAACGTTTGGACTTGTTGAAGGAGATCGGCGGTACGAGTGTTTACGAAGAAAAGCGCAAGGAGTCGTTGAAAGTCATGGATGAGACTAAAAGTCGCCGCGATCAGATTCAAGAAACAGTTGAGTTTATCGAAAGTCGTTTGTCCGAGTTGGATGCGGAGAAGGAGGAGTTGCAAAAGTACACTGACTTGGACAAGATGCGTCGGTCGTTGGAGTACACCATTTACGAACAAGACTTGAGCGAGACACGTGGCAAATTGGACGCGATTGAACAAGAGCGTAGCGTGGCGAATGATGCAAGCCGCGCTAGTGATGAACAAATGAACATGGTGCAAGAAAATTTACGCACATATGAGAAAGAATCAAAGGATAGCTCGCGAGCTGCGGCTCAATTGAAAAAGGAACTCAACGTCGCTGAAGAAGAATTGCGTGGGCTCGTGGCTAAGCGTACGACCGCGGAATTGGACGTGAAGGACTTGCGAGAGACTATTGCGGCGGGTGAAGATGCGTTGAAGGGCATTGCCGGGCAAAAGACGGACGTTGAAAAGGCCACCAAAGAAACGCAGAAGAAAATCGATGATGTCAAAGCCAAGTACAACGCCGAAGTTGCTATTGAGGAAGAAAAGGATCGCGAGATCGCTGAAGTTGAACGCCGCACGCAGAGTTTGTATCAAAAGCAAGGACGCAGCGATCGCTTCAAGACAAAAGCTGAGCGTGACGCGTGGTTGAACTCTCAAATTAAGGATGCGTCAAAGACGAAGAAGCAAAAAATGAAAGAGATTGAAACGCTCGAAACTGACTTGAAGGAAATTCGCGCGACGCAGTCCAGCGATGACAAGGATCGTTCGACCATGGAAGCTGATTTGATTACTGAGGAGGAAAAGCTTGCGGATTACGAGCAGCAGTACCAAGCTGCAATGCAGGAACGCAATGCCGCGCAAAATGAGCGCAAGGATCTCCAGCGCAAGGACAACGAAATTGATGACTCTTTAGCTTCCGTGGAAGAAGAGGCGAAGAAGCGCGATAAGCAACTTGAATTTTCGATGCCCAGAGATTTGCAACGCGGGATGGCTGCCGTGCAGCGCATCGTTCGAGAGCACAACATCGAAGGCGTGCACGGTCCGCTCATTGAACTCATGGAGACTGACGAACGATTTCACAACGCGATCGAGGCGAGTGCTGGTAACCAATTGTTCCACATCGTCATCGACCACGATGACGTCGGTAGTCGTATCATTGAATACTTGAACAAGGAGAAGGGCGGACGTGTCACGTTTTTACCACTCAACCGCATGATGGCACCGAACGTGACCTATCCGGATGATAACGATTCGTTCCCGTTGCTTTCCAAGCTCAAGTATGATAACAAGTTTGATTTGGCGTTCAAGCAAATTTTCGCTCGAGTTTTGATTTGCCGCAGTATGGATACTGCGGTGAAGATGGCTTCGTCCACGCAACTCAACTGCGTGACGATGGATGGTGACACCGTGAGTAATAAGGGTTCCATGACTGGTGGTTATCAAGACGCCAATCGAAGTCGTATCGCTGCGATGCGTGCGTTGCGTGAGCTCAATGTCAACCGCGATGAGATGAAATCGACCAGTTCAGAGGTGAAGAAGACACTCCAAGCGGCTGAACAAAAGATGTCTGCGGTTCTCGGTGAAATCAGTCGCCTTGAAGCGAACCGACGTCACAGCGCTCAACGAGTCGATCGTTTGAAGAATGAATTGAAGTACTTTGGTGATACTGGTGCGCGCGCGAGCTCTTTGCTTGAGCAAACCGAGAAGAGCATTGCGGCGATGCGTGAACATGTCAAACAACTCGACGCACACATTGAGGACTTGAACGCTGAGGTTGGTTCAAGCTTGGACTCAAAGCTGTCGGATGCTGAAGTTCGTGAACTCGATGAATTGACGACGCGCGCCAACGCACTAGGTCAAGAAAAGGTTGTCATCGCTGCTCGACGCCTTGAAGTGTACACTGAGTTGAAAGCTCTTCAAACGGTGATGGACACCAACTTGGTACGCCGCGCTAAGCACATCGCAGTGACTTCGGGCGAGGTCGACATGAACAGTCTGCGCGCTGAACTTGCCAAACTCGAAGGAGCGTTAAAGTCTGTTCAAAATGACGAAGCTATCGCGCGTAAGGGATATGACTCCATCGCCGACAAGTTCCGCAAGGCGAGTACAAGCTTGGAAACCGCTCGCGCAGAAATTGAAAAGCTTCGCAACGCGCAAGACTCGATGAGATTGTCAGTTTCTGAACGCGAGCAATTGATGGAAAAACTCATGTCAAAGAGTTCGACGTTGTCGCAAAAGCGTGAAGGTTTACAGAAGAAGATTCGCGAGCTTGGTTCTTTGCCGGCAGACGCCTTTGATCGCTTTCGCGGCGAATCGGCGGTGGCGCTCCACAAATCGCTCACGAAGACGAACGCTGCTCTCGCAAAGCTTGGACATGTTAACAAAAAAGCGCTCGATCAGTACCAACAGTTCACCGAGCAACGTGAGGAACTTGAGAAGCGTCGGGCGGAAATTACCAAGGCGTACGAAAAGATTGCTGAACTCATCGATCATTTGGACTACAAGAAGGATGAAGCTATCGAGCGTACGTTCAAGCAAGTGAGCATGAACTTCAAGGATGTGTTCCATCGTCTCGTGCCCAACGGCCGCGGCGAACTCGTCATGCAACGTAAGCGCGCGGCTGATCGAGATCCCGAAGCCGAAGGTGAAGCCGTCGCCGCGGGACCGGTGACGTTTAGCGAAAAGTACAGCGGCGTGAAGATTAAAGTGTCCTTCGGTCAAGGTGAAACGATGCAAATGAAGCAGCTTTCCGGCGGTCAAAAGACAGTCGTCGCTGTTGCTCTCATTTTTGCCATCCAACGTTGCGACCCGATGCCGTTCTATCTCTTCGATGAAATCGACGCCGCGCTCGATCCGCAGTACCGCACCGCCGTCGCCGCCATGGTGAAGACGCAAGCCAACTCTGGTACGCAGTTCATCGCGACGACTTTCCGCCCAGAGATTGTCAAGGAAGCTGGATGCATCCAAGGCGTGTCACACTCGCACAAGGTCAGTACTGTGCAGCGCGTTCCGTTGGAGGAAGCGCTCAACTTTGTTGGCGAAGATATGCCTGAACAAGCGGGCACGCAACCAGGAACGCCCGAACTCCAAACGTAAAAATGACGCGCTTATTCTAGATGACCACATAGTGATGATGTATAAAAAAATGCCTATCTACTACTAATCAACGCATTGAGATCGTCTTTCCATCCCAGGGCGTCAGCTAACGCCACCACGCCTTCGTCGCACTTGCCCAAGTACAACGCGTCTCTATAGTTTGTCTCTGGCTGAAAATTGAACCCAGTCCCTCGCCCAAGGCCGGCTAAACTATACAACCGAGTTATTCTAGAATCGTGCGCCTCGCCGACTTTTTCTAAATTAATCAACAGCCTCGGCACGCGTTCGTGCGGGCGTTCAATCAAGCCGGCGAATGGGTGCACGACGAGAGACGTGCCGATGACGATGAGCAAGTCGCACTTTTCAAAATCTTCCGCCGCGCATCGAGCGAAGCGCTCGGGCAAGTTTTCGCCGAAAAACACAATATCAGGTTTGACGAGCTCACCGCAATGACATCGCATGGGCTCACCCGCGTGACACGCCTGTTCGACTTCTTCAACGTCAGCCGGATGACCACGCAAGCATTTCGCGCTGTCAAAATTCCCATGCGCTGCGACAACTTTATCCGTCGGCAGTCCCGCCGCGCGTTCAAGCGAGTCAATATTTTGCGTGAAGCATCTCAAAAGCACTCCTTTATCGTGTAAAAGCTTGATAAAATGATGCGTCGGCGTCGGACGATAAGTTCCGGGCAACAGTACGCGCGCCAACTTATAAAACGGCTGCGGCTTTGCGCGGAAATAATCAATCTCAAATATCGCCTGCGGATACGGCAAATCGTACTCCCCGAGACGCGCATACAACCCTTGTTCGCTTCTAAAATCCGGGATCCCCGCGCTGACGCTGATGCCTGCACCAGTCATGACGACTATATTCTTCACGCGCTTTTCGCGAATGTACGCCGCCACGCCTTCGACGTCGAAACTCTCAAGCACCTTTGCCACCGGCGCGCGCTCGAGATCGCGAACGCCCGACCGTTCGACCGCGAGACGTTCCATGAGGGCGATAATATCCGCCGATTCCCGCCCGAAGCCGTAGCCCTCGCTGGAGCTGCTGCTTTGGCCGTCACTGCTTTCGCCATCGTCACCTGCGGACGACGACGACGAGGACGAGTCGCGCCGGTCGTCTGCGCCATCGTGCGGCACCGCATCATCTGCGCCATCGTCCTCGTCGCGCCCATCGCCGTCGCCATCGCGCGGTACGGCGTCGTTCACCGCCATCGGCGCGCGCGAGTCGTTGACTGCGGTCGTCACATTCCAGCGCACCACGTCGCCGTTGTCGACCGCCGACCGCCGAGACCCGAGCGCGAGCGATGCCGAAAGACGTAGACATGACCGCCACGGAGGCGCCGATGGATGGCGCGGAGGACGACGGCGTTCCCGACGTCGTGGTACCGCTCGACGAGGATCTGGATTTGGCGCAACGCGTGTTCGATTACGAACGCACGCGCGACGATGCGGTGAAGGAAGGCATCATGGTTGAGTTGAAGCGACGGAATATGTTGAGCATGTACGTTGGATTGTGTGAGAAGTTTTCTTGGGCGCGTGAGGAGGCGGTGGAGAGTGCGATGGGGGCGGCGAACGCGAGCGCCAAGGACGCGATCGAGGCAAAGATCGCAGACGCGATAGAGAATTTGGGTGATGTCGAGGTGAGAGATGCGATGTGGGAACGATCGGGGTTTTATGCATCCATCGGAGAGCGTGAGAAAGCGTTTGTGGGGTACGAAGAGACAGAGGCGAAGACGGCGTCGATCGGGCAAAAGATGGATGGAGTCTTCGCGGTGATGCGCCTGCGATTTGCGAGTTTAGATCTCGCCGCGGTCAAGGTATTGATTGCAAAGATTAAAGATATGTTGGAACAACCTGGCGGGGGCGATTGGGAGCGCAAGAATCGTTTGAAGGTGTATGAAGGGTTGTACTGCGCGGCGACGCGAGACTTTTCCAAGGCGACGACGTTGTTTTTAGAGTCCTTGAGCACGTTCACGACGTACGAGCTGTTGTCCTACGAGAACTACATCTTTTACACCGTGGTGTGCGCCGTCGTTTCGTTGCCGCGCACGGAGTTGAAGGCCAAGGTTATTGACTCGCCAGAGGTGTTGAGCGTGTTGAACCGCTTGCCCGGGCTCGGTGACTTTTTAAACGCCCTTCACAAGTGCGATTACAGAACATTCATGAGCGCCTTCCCGGTCGTGGCCGCGGAAGTGGAAAAGTCAGTATGGTTGAATCCGCATTATCGCTACTTTTTGCGCGAAGTCCGCGTGGTGGCTTATGCACAATACTTGCAAAGCTACAAGAGCGTCACGGTGTCGAGCATGGCGGAAAGCTTCAACGTGAGCGACGATTTCATCGACCGTGAACTCTCGCATTTCATCGTCTCGGGGCGATTAAATTGCAAAATTGACAAAGTTTCCGGCGTTTTGCAAACCAACCGTCCGGACATGAAGAATGCGTTGTACCAATCGCTTATAAAAGACGGCGACGCGTTGTTGAACCGCGTGCAAAAACTCAGCCGCGTCATCGACATGTAGGAGGCGCAATTTTTAGATTCCAGTACGGCAGCACTACTTAGAGCCGCGTAATACAACGCACACGTACACACATTTGCGCACGCACTCGCACACGCGCTCGCTCGCGCGCTCGTACTTCTGAAAATCTCGCTCCATGACGACGCCACAGTTCGCCTCGCGTTGAACATGTCAGACAGCGTCCACCGCCGCGTCATACGTTACCACTATCCCGGCGGCACGCCTAAAGCCGGGCGAGTAATCGATTGCGGCGCGAGCGACGCGCACATCGACGTGCTCGCTGCGTTGCGACGCGATGGCGTCGACCTCGAGCGTTTTACCGCTCGCGTCTACGACGACGGCTTGGAAGGTTGGCGGCTCCTAAACTCGGGCTCGGACGACGTCGCGCGCGACGGATGCTGGTCGACCGTCAACGATATGTGTCGATGTGAGTGCTCGTTAGAGGAGCGTCGCGTGGAGCGCGGCGCAGAGGCGGGGTCGAGCGCGTCGCTCGTCGACGTCCCGCCGCCGGGCGAGCAAGGCGGCTTTTTCGGGATTGGCATCTTCCAGGGCAAGTCGGCGAAGAATTTAGGGACGCTTTGGCGCTCAGCGTACCAGTTAGGCGCATCCTTTGCGTTCATCATCGGGACGCGGTTCAAACGCGAGACGAGCGATACGCCAAAGACGTGGAGAGAAATCCCGTGCTACGACTACGAAACCTGGGACGATTTCGCGCAGCATTCACCATTCGGCGCCGTCTGGGTCGCCGTAGAGATGGGAGGCACGCCGCTCGAAGAGTTTGAACATCCACCGAACTGCGTGTACATTTTGGGGAGCGAAGATAACGGATTGAATACGACTATTTTACGCGCGTGCCGATATCATGTCGCGCTTCCAGTGCAGGGCGACCGTCTCCCAAGCTACAATGTCGCCGTATCCGGCGCCATGCTCATGTACGACCGCGAAGCGAAGCGCAGGACAAAATTGCTCGCGAGCAAAATGCACGAAATGTCCACCAATGGACGCGACGGCGTCGATTCTATCAAAAGATCCGGCGCCCGAGCGATGCGCTAGTCGCACAAGCCACGGCGGGCCCGCATCGCACGCGTATTGAGAATCGCCATAGACACATAGACCATAGGCATAGCTGTGATTATTATAATTTGTTGATTTCATGGCGCGCATTGTCGCTTCGTACGCACCTGTCGCGCAAGCCTTGCTCGCCCGCGCGAAAAGCGCGCGAAAAAGCTCTCCTTTTCTGGATAACCCATCGCATCAATGTTCACTTTTACCTCCTCGCCGCACTCCCTCACGCGCGCGCACTCCCTCACGCGCGACGCTTCGACGCATACTAGTTTTCGAGGCTAACGCTCGCGCTCGTAGGGGTGTGAATCAGGCGCCCGCGCACGAATACGCGCGTACACGCGCGCTTCGCGTGCGCCCAACGCACGCGGGGCGACCGAGCGCCATGTCGTGCCCGTTCGCGCACATTCATAAATCCGCCCCCGCGGCGGTGGAGGAGGAGGAAGAAGACCTCACGAAAGTTATCGTCAGCGAACGGGCGCAAGGCACGAAGAGGTGCGTTGATAGAGATGACCCGGACGTTTGGTGTACCCGCGAGAGGGTGCGGGCGAGGGCGCGAGACCCGCGGCGACCGATATGTGCGAGAGCACGATGCGCGCGATGGAAAATGTGATGTTCAACGATGTGTACTGACAATTTTGTATTCGCTTGTTATTTTATCGACGTGTAGGCGAGCGGTTGATTCGCTAGACGACGAGCGAGAACCTCTGGAAGATAAAACAGCAAGGGCGCTCGAAGAGGCGCTCAAGGAGTTGGAAAGTGAACGTGCGCGTACGGCGCAGTTGCAGAGCGAAATTACATCTCTTAAAGTCATGTACAGGGAACGCAACGACAGCTCGTTGGATTTGGATGAAAAACAGCGAGCAGTGAAGGATTTGGCCATGGATGCGTTGGCGGAGGGTATCACAATTGCGGATTTCACGCACCCGGACCAGCCGCTGATTTACGCCAACGTCGGTTTCGAGCTCATGACTGGGTATAGCATCAAGGAGACCGTGGGAAACAACTGTCGGTTTTTGCAAGGTCCGGGAACTGATCCGAAAGAGCTCGAAAAGCTTCGCGTGGCGATTGCCGCGGGCGACGGATGCCAGGTGGTTTTGAAAAACTACAAAAAGTCGGGCGAATCGTTTATGAATCAGTTGTCTCTCACGCCAATTCGTGATGCCAAAGGACATGTAGTGTATTACGTTGGTATTCAATCCGACGTGACAGAGTTGTTAAAGCGCCGCGACGACGAGCTAAACGCGTTGAAGAAAATGGCTACCGCAGAGGCGGCGACCGAGGCCAAATCCAAGTTTCTAGCGCACATGTCACATGAAATTCGTACGCCTCTCAACGGTTTGATTGCTGTTGGGCAACTGCTGGAAGATACCAATCTCGATCGATTGCAGCGGGAGTACGTATCTACTGTGCGCACGAGTGGTGAGACGTTGCAGGCATTGATAAGCGATATTCTTGATTTTAGTCGAGTCGAAGCGGATAAACTCGTACTTCAAAATGAACCTTTCCACCCCGAAGTGGTCATCAGTAACGTTATGGAAATCACGGCGATGCAATCCGCGACTAAAAAGCTCAACATTGGTTACCACGTTGATCCGGGTGTGCCCAAGGTGGTCATGGGTGACGCCATGCGCGTGCAACAAGTGTTACTCAACTGCATCAGCAACGCCATCAAGTTCACCGACGCCGGTGACATAATGATTCGCTTGTATCTAGGGCGCGCAGACGCGACTGAAGTTGCCCGTCAAGCGTTTCTAGAAGAGGGTGAAGAAGAAGCGCACAAAGCCAAGATGGTGCGAAACTATTCTGCGGGGTCAATGGCAGCGTTACAAAAAGAATGGTTGGCGCCACTGAATTGCTTTTTGCACCTGTGTCCGCACTTTTCAAAGTCCATGGCGAAAAACGGCGGCAAGGATGACTCAGGTGAAGAAGCGGTCGATGATGGGCACTACTTTCTACACTTCTACGTGAAAGACACGGGTATTGGGTTGGATTCGAATACGATAAGTAAAATTTTTCAATCGTTTCGACAGGTGGATACTTCCCCGACGCGCAAGTACGATGGATCTGGCCTAGGTTTGGCCATCTCTCGCCGCCTTTGTGAAGCCATGGGGGGCACTATGTGGGCGGAAAGTAAAGGTATCGGGTGTGGGTCCACATTTCACTTTTGCATCAAGGTGAAGAGTGTACCGGACGATTGGATGACAAAGCAGCACAAGTCACGAATGACGCAGCAGATTGCCAGCGGCACGAGTGCGTTGCTCGAGCTCGAGCGTAACTTGAGCAGCGAATTCGCTGAGCAGTATGGACACAAAGGTCAAGAGCTTAAAGTCGTTCTTTTCGAAGAGTCGGACATGCTTCGAAGCACGTTGTCCGCCATTATGCAACGATGGGGTTTGCACGTCACGATTGTTTCCCGTGCGCGTGACCTCATCAAGATGATGGATGACATGCTTGATGCGGAAGAACCAGTGAAAGAAGTGGCTGTCGTTGCCGAAGTGAGCACCATGCTCGTAGAAGAGATGTACGACTGGGCAACCAATCGTGGTCTGTTCACCACTGGCGTCGAGGGTACGTGTGTGAGCGTGCAATCCAGCGGCGAGAACAAGCATCGTACGACGGATTTGTCCAAATTACCACCGGTGGTGATGTCCACGTGGCCAGCGATAAAAAAGATTCAAACCACGACTTACAGTGATCCCAGATGCGCCTGGGCGCGCGACAGTGTTGAACCTAGTGATTCAGCGACGCTCGATTCTGCCAAGGCTGTGGCTGTGAAAGACTTATTCTCGTTGCTCAACGCGCGCCAAGTCTCTAAGCCTATCCGTCATAACCGATTGCGCAAAGCTCTTGTGAATATTTTCAACGAGCAGGCGCACCACGGCGATACAGCCGATGCAGCTGGTACGACATCTGCACACACGAAATCACCAGCTCCAGTTCCGCTAGTGGAAGATCCGAATCCGCAACACATTCGTATCCTGCTAGCGGAGGATCATCCGGTGAATATGAAGGTTGCGAAGGCTGTGTTGTCCAAGCTTGGTCATCACGATATTACGACCGCCAAAGACGGCACTGATGCCTTGGCCAAGGTGGCGCTCGAGAAAACCGGTCTAGACGCGTTTGACATTGTGCTCATGGATGTTCACATGCCAGTCATGGGTGGCATCGAGTGTGTCAGGCAGCTGAGAGAAAAGTATCCTGACTGCAAGACGCCAATCGTCGCAGTCACCGCGGATGCGATTGAAGAAAGCCGACAAGAGTGCCTTGGCGTCGGATTCACCGGTTATCTCACAAAGCCCTTCCGCATCGAGCAAATAGAACAGGCGATTAAAGAGTTCACTTCGCCGCTGTACAATCATTAATTACAAAAGGATGGATCAAATTGAGACACCATCGACTAGCAAGTACTAATACAAGACACGCATAAATGCTCATACATCGATATCCTCAGAGGACGAATCGCCAAGCAGCGCCTCCTCGTTGCGTGATTCACCGCGTCGCTTTGGCGTAAACAGTCGCACACATGAGCGCCTTACCCAAGCTATAAACGTAATCGTCATGGGCGTTCGCACGCTAGGCGCGGACTCATCTTCGCTATCGGGGGTACCGCTCTGAGCTGGTGCCATGACGGCGGCAAGCGCATGCGCGCCGTCATGCGGCATTTCTTCCAACACGATTTTCATAGCGCACGTGAGCGGCACGCCGAGCACCGCACCGGCAGCGCCCCATACGCTGTACCAAAACACAAGCGCAAGCAACACTGTGACCTCGTTGAGGTCCAGACCTTTACGATACACCACTGGGCCAATGAGGTCGCCGAGTAAAAACGAAACGAACGCGGGAATGATTGCACCCGCAACGCGTTGGTTGTAAGATAAATCCGGCAGCAACACGAGCATGGGCAAAGGCAAAAATGTCGCAATGATCGAGCCTAGAGTCGGTATGAAGAACAACCAAAACGAAACGATGGCCAAAGCTATGGCGAGAGCCCACGGCACGCCACAGAAACCAATCAACACGCCGACAAGAAGCGCACGGACCAACGCAATTTGCACCATGATGCTTATGAACCGCCGAGTCGCCGCATGAATTCGTCGCACCACAAGCGACCGCGTGCGCGACAAATCCCGTCTCGGGGCCAACAAAAACAGCGTGTAGAACAACATCAACATCACATCCTGCATGTAATGAAACAACCCGACTCCAAGGTTCTCCCAAAATGACTCGGTTTTTAACGTCGCCTCCAAGTTACTCAAAAGCCGCCCCCACGCTTGTTCGGCGACGTCATCCTTCTTGAACACTCGCGCCGCCCATGCGCTCAAGCTTTGTCCTATTTGATTTATGCGCTCTAAAAATTTCGCGTTCCAATCGCGGTCGCTCCAGTGCACCCAGACGTATACGCGACCGAGATACAATGCCCAGAGCAACGTGCCAAACACACCCACGACGACGCACAGCGCGAAAACGATGGCTATAATGCGCGGTACAGTGATAGCTCGCGTGCACGACCACCCACACGTACGCGAGCGGCGCAAAACAACGCGCTGATACGCGCCGTCAGAGACGAAATCCACCAGCGGGCGCAACAACAACGCCACGCCAATCGCGGTGACCAACGGACGAAGTAAATACGCCAACACTTGCAAGAGCCAACATGCAGACGCCGCAGCGATGACGGCCACACCGAGCGTGATCACGGTCGCATCGCGACGCGAAGGCACGCTTGGGGACACGGTTGGAAAATTAGATGCAAAATTCACTGGTCGAGACGGCGAAGGCGTCGACGACGACGGTGGCGCCGCGCCATCCGCATCGACGGTGGGAAATGAAAAGCCATCATCATCACGACCGCGCACGTCGTCGCGTTTCGCGCGCGACGAGCCGGATGAATGTCGGTTCCCGCGAGCCATGCTTTGAGGTCGCGTCGGTTAGTCTCTGGCGCTCGACTACAATCCTAACATATATACGCTAATGTCGTCCTCACGGCACGCATCCGACGCGCGTGAGCGTCATGACATGACTGTACAACACGACCGGCTCAAACGCGAGCGAGCTGGCGGCGCCGACTTGTGGAACAGGCGCGGCGTTTGCGTTCGCGCGCGGAGCAGCCTGCGCGGTGAGTTTCAACGCGTCGTTTGGTTGAACGTATCCCGCGGTGGATAATGTCACCTTTACGCGGTTCACCACGCCTTCTCGATCGTCATTTGGGTCTTCAAGAGGCGTGTACGTCCATACGTGTTGATAATCCGTCGGCTGTACGCGCGCAACGCCATATGTAGTGGAGTATCCGAGCGTGACTTGTCGAAACGCCTCTGACGCAAAAAACGTCCCGTCGCTCGCGCGAGTTTCTGATTCCCGTGCATTTGTAAACAATTCAATCCTTTCCGCGTTATTGGTAACTCCAGACTTGTAACGAATGGTTGTTCTATTCGGATCGACGTCGGGGTCGTACTCGACGCCATCCACGGCGTCATCGCGCGCTAAATACGCGCGTTGCACCTCCGTCAAGTTGAACGCTCGGTCCTCGACGACGTCCCCTTTCGCCGTTTGCACGAATCGCATGCGATACCCACGTCGATCGCTCCCGACGTCGGGAATAAACGCCAAACTCAGCTTTTGAAATCCAGGCACCGTAGGCTCGCGCGCTAGCACCTCTTTAGGCACGGCGCTCGGGAACTCGTACCCCGCGAAATCAACCGTCGCGTCCCACTCGCCCGCGAGCCACGCCGGGTAGGTTTGCGCACGAGGTTTACTCGAGTTAAACACGGGCTTGGAGAACGACTTGGCGCGTACGCGCGCGATGAGGTCATTCTGCGCGCCGTCCGCGGCGCGCGGGCGCGACGACGTCGCGAGCGCCGCGGCGGTGAGCCACGTTGCGCATCGTCTCGACACCCGCAGCGACGCGTTCGCGTTCGCACCGTCGTCGTCGCCGTCGGTCGACCGCGCAGCGATCGCGCGTCGCGTCGTCGTCGACGTCGTCGCGCGACGTCCGCTCGCGCACCGCGCCGCGTGCGACGGCGTGAACGCGGCCGACGCAACAGAGGAGCGCGTCATTCTCTGACGTGCTCGCGCTCGTTCGCACTCGTTCACGCGCGCGCGTGCGACGCCATGTCGAGCGAAATATGGAGCACGAAACTTCGCGCGACGCGTCAGCTCGTGAACGAGCTACGCGCCGACGTGGCTGATGCGGCGACGGCGGCGACGGCGGCGTCGACGTCCAACACTAAAGCATCATCATCCGCGGCTGAAGCGGACCGCGCGCGCCGTACGGCGATCAATCGTCGCAAACTCAATCGCCTGGACGACTTACTCGACGTGCTCGAGGACTGCATGGATGACGGCGCGCGCGATGACGATGAGGCGAGAGAGAGACGGGCGTTGGTTGAGGAATTTCAACGCGAGGCGAGACGGTTGCGCGCGGCTGCGACGGACGCGGATCGACGCGCCGCGACAGCAAACGCTGAGATGGCGTCGAGCGGCGTTGCGGGTGGTGCGAGTAGCGTCGCTGCGGCGATTGGGGCGACGGCGAGCCGGGCGGTGGAGGTGGTGGGGAGTGCGGCTGGGGATTTTGTGCGAGCCGCGGAGTCGGTGCCAGGGGTCGAGCGCGCGGCAACGATGATGAAATTAAAGCCGAATGACGGCGAGACGCGCGAAACTCGAGGGCTTGACACGGAAGAATTGATTGAGTATCAAAATCGACAGCTAAAAGGGCAGGATGACGCGCTCGATGGGCTCGATAAGCTCGTGGGGAGTTTGAAATCGACGTCGACGGCGATTCATAAGGAGGTTGAGTTGCAAGCGAAACTCGTGGATGATCTCGAGGCGGATTTCGCGCACACGAGCGAGCGCATGAAGCAGCTTCGAAAGCAAGGGTTTAAGTTAGCTGGGGAGAAGAATGAGGCCGAACGCGAGCGGTTGGATCGCAATGAAGTCATTGCTGAAATGCAAGCCAAGCTCGCGCGCGACAACGGCGAAGACGCGGGCTCTTGCGCAATTCAGTAGAGATTCTCGTGATTGTTTACAATTCATTCTTATTTAATATGCTACAGATTATTGTTCATGTATTACTACGTCATTCTCGTCGACGTTCCAGAGAGCGAGTGGACGATGTTTCCGTACGCTGCATCGCTAATGGCTTCGTCGATGCGGGACACCGTCGTGTCCAAACGTTGCTTCAACGCCTCGTTATCACACATTACCGTCCGCGTGCGGTAATCAATCACGGCTTCGACGCCGTCGATATTCAATGTCAATTGTGCCTTCTTAACATTTACCACGGGCTGGGCGAATTGCGCCGTAAGCATGGCCGCGACAACCTTCAACCGCCACTTCTCCGCCTCATTCGTGTCCTTGTCTTTAATAGCGTCTCGCAAACCCGCTTCGGCTTCCTTCAAGCCTTCTGGTTCACTTTCGAGCTGCAAAATTGCGGATAATGTAGCGTCAACAATCATATCCGTCAAAGGATCGCTGTTCCATTCAATGACGACGTGTTCGGCGCCCGTGACGTCGTCGGCGAAGCGCTTACGCACGGTGACCATGTCGTTGTTGATGGATAAACCATCCGCCTTGCTCACGTCAAACTTGTCTTCACCGCCCTCGATTTCGGTGATTTCCTTCTTTGCTTTTTTGGCACGCGGTTTCTTTTCCGCAACCTTGGCGTCGTCGCCCTTCGTCCCGGCGTCGGCGTCGTCGTCCTCCTCAGCGACAAGCGTCGTGACGGTGTGTAAGCCTTCAAACAACGCCTCGAGCGCAAAACGCAACGTGGCGAGCGGCACCTTTGTAGGCACGAGTTGACGTTGTGTGACGAGTGAAGTGCGTAATTTCGTGTAATTGTTTACGTCTTCAGGCGCCAAGAGCATGGTGCCAAAGTCTTTTTGCACGAGCACGCCTTGCACGTGGTCGCCCTCTTCGACGTCGCGCTCCGCCAACACGCCAGCAATCTTTGCGATACTCTCTCCTTTGTGTATGATTTCAACCGGTTGGCAGTTCTTGGGGGTGTAGACATTCATGGTTTTGTCATCTGCCGCGGCCTTTGCGTCCAACGCGCGCTTCAATCGGCTCATTTCTCCGGCTTCGCCGTGCACGAGGATGACGTGCGGCGGCGCCAACGTGTCGAGGAAATGTTGCGTCTGCGGGTAATCGGCGTGTGCACTAAACGAAATCGCATCAACAGACATGTTCAGCTGTAACTCCTGACCATTTCTTGCAGTGACTTTCTTGACATCGCTCAAAATCTCACGTGCAAGCGTACCTTGTACGGCAAAGTCAGCGATGATGACGCCGTTCTTTGGATCTTCGCACCACGACTCAAAGAGCTCGCGAGACAACCCGGATTGCAACATTGACGGCGTAGCGAGCACCACGCAAGGACCGACGTCGTCGAGTTCACTCGCCTTGGATACGTGCTTTACGTGGTTGAACACGAACGGATTGGCTTCTTCAAACGCCGCCTTCATGTCCGCGTTCAGCACGTTGATGTACGTTTGGTAAATGGTCATCGCCTTGCGCGCGAGCGCGGATGCTTGATAGATTGGCACACGTTGCATCTCAGGGTTCTGCTTCCAGAAGTCCTCTAAAATCAACAACAACTCTTGTGCGCGTCCAAGAGCGACGACGGGTAGCAGCACGCGTCCACCGCGGCGTAAGATTGATTGCACCTTTTCCGTAAATCGAATTTCCCGCTCCTCGCGCGGCGAGTGCGGGGACACCCCGTACGTGCTCTCCACAATCACCACGTGCGGAGGAATCGCCGGGACGTCCGCCGCGGGTAAATGTCTATCCGCCGTTCGACTGTAATCACCAGTGTACAACACGCGCAATCCGCCGATATCGACGTTAAACATACACGCACCCAACACGTGTCCCGCGCGATACGGCGTCACCTTGACCCCGTCGACATCAACCTCCTGATGAAAATCAACCACCTCAATCTTGTCAAGCGACGCTTGCAAGTCTTTATCGTTAAACAACACGTCGTTCGGATCTGCGCCCTTTTGCAAACGCACGAAATCCCCCATGAGCATGCTATATATCGCCTTGGTCGGGTGCGTCATGAAAATCCTCCCTCGAAAATCGGTACGACCAACCAAGAATGGCACCGCCGCGCAGTGATCCAAGTGGAAATGCGTCACCAGCAACGCATCGACTTCGCTTAAATCTATCTCATCAAAGTACGGCAAGCTCGAAATACCCGCGTACCCGGGGTGTACGCCGCAATCGAACATCAACGTTTTACCCTTGTACTTTGCGATCACGCAACTGCGCCCGACTTCGCTTCCGGCGCCGAGCGGGATGATTTCCAGCATTTCCCCGGGCGCGCCGTCGTCCACGACGGTCGGTGCCGTCGGGTACTCGGTGGTTACGGTGAACCCAACCATAGTGTGGTGCGCGCGCGTCGGCGAATGAGGAGCACCAGTCGGGACGCTCGGTCTACGTCCCGAACCGTCGCGCGCGCGTTTCAATGCGCACGACGATATCGCGCGCATGAGCTCACTCACCGTGCACAAACGTACATTCGAGCGCGCTCACCACGGCTCGCAGCGCGTTCGCATCGCGCGCGGCGTGTGCGCGCTCGAGAGCGAGACATTCGCGTTCGGCGCGAAGCGCGTCGTTTTCGCGCTCGAGCCGAGCGTTTTCATCCGCGTACGAGCGCAACAGCGCCTCAGCTTTCGCGACGCGGCGTATGACGTCGGATGTGTGGTAGACGGAATTCGAATGTCTACGCCCACGCGAATGTCGAGCGCCATCACGCGATGACGCACCGTTCGACGCCAGCCGACCGCGAAGCGCTCGATTCTCTGATTCGAGCTCGTCGATGGCGCGCTCATACTCTTCTCGACTCCTCGATGACTCCATCGACGCCACCGACGCGCGCTGCGTATTCAATACTTCTGGCGTGTTCACGATGGACATCGCGCGAGTGGCGTACTGTAACGTCCGTGCGGTCTCTTCTATGTGCGCTTCGAGCGGCGAGCAACACGCCACGAGCAACGTCAGCGCGCCGCCGCCGAGCGAATCCATGAGTAATTTCGTGAGTTTGCTATCCCTATACGGCACGTGCGCGGTCGACCGCGGTCGACCGTCGCGATGTGCGTCGGCTAATGTCGATATGACTTTACCGAGAGCGAACAAAGACTTGTTGATGAGACTCGTTTCCGACGTCCCGTCGGCGTCGCATCCGCTCGCCTTGACGCGTTCGCTGCCGGCTAAATCAACAAACGTCATCTTCCCACTCGACGTCGACGACGCCATGGTGCGTTCGACGTGCACGGTGAGAATGGCATGTGATCGCGAACTCTGTGCGTTGAGTTTGTGCGCGCGGATGTGTCGTTTCGCCGCGCCTTCGAGAACGAGCGCCAACGCGTCCGACGCCGAATGCGCTTCGCGAAGCGTCAAATTTGGAATGTAAAATCCTTCTCGTTTACGCCAGCGCACGCGGAGCTGTTTCGCGTGTGCGTTCGCAGATGATGACTCGGCGAGTAAGTCGATGATTTTCTCCTTGTAAATCTCATAGTACGACACGCGAACGACGATGGAGGGGGATTCTGGGTCGTCGTCGGCTCGGGCGCGCGAGGCGGCTCGATAGACGCGCGACAACGCGCGCGGGATGATTCCATCGTCGTCATCAATCACCATGCCCGCATCATCGACGTCGGCGGCATCGACACTTCGACGTTGCGCGTCACCATAACCACCATCCCCGCGTTTGCCGAGCATCGTAAACGTCTTTCCGCTCCCCGTCTGCCCGTACGCGAAGACGCAACTCGCGCGACCCTCGAGCGTCTTCTCAATCATCCCATCGATTCCCGACGCGTCATAAAACTCCCCCTGCGTCGCTCGTCCTCCCACGCACGGACCACGAAACCCAACGCACTGCACCTCCACCGATCGCTCCCCACCGCCGCTCGCGCGCTCCGTCCCGCGTCGACGCGTGAGCGTCACGCGCGCGCCATCCGCGCGCGCGCGCGCCTCACCCTCCTCCGACGCCTCCACCGCGCGCACGCGCGCCACCACGCGCACGCGACCGCCAACGCCGCGCGCGTCATCACTCGTCCCATCGTCCTCGCGCGCCTGCGACCGCGTCGGAGCGCGCGTCGACGACATATCGACGCCTCGGTGTCGCGCACCAGTCGCGGTCAACGACGACTCTGGCGATATGAACGGTCGCGACCATTCGTATCTTTACATTGGTGGCGTCATCACGTCTGGTGCTTCGGTCGCGAACGACGCGGGCTCCGACGCCGTTCGCCGCCGCGCGCGTATTCGCGCGCCGCGAGCCGCGATGACGCGCGCGACCGATCGCACCGAACGCTTCCGCGCGCTCTGCGCCGCGCACGGCGACAGACGACGCGCCCAGGGCGCGGCGCCGAGCGCCGTCGATGGCGGCGACCGTTCGGTGGGCGCCCCGCTGACGCGCGCGACGTGCGGCGCGGTGCGCGAATACGCGCGCGCGGCGCAGCGCGCGCTCGCGGCGACGGCGGCGTATGTAGATGCGAATCGTGCAGAGTATAAGCGCGCGGATGCGCGGGCGAGGGATGGGTTTGAGGCGGAGTGCGCGGGGGCGATGAAGGAGTGTCAGCGGTGCGTGGGCGCGGCTCGGGACGGCGTGGAACGGGCGCGTGCGCGCGGTGGGGCGCTCGCGCGCGCGCCGCAGTGTGCGGCACATTTGCATGGTATTGGGTTGATTTTAAGTGAGCGGTTGAATGATGTGGCGAGGAAGTTTGATAAGGTGCGGGAGACGAGATTCGCGGCGACGTTGGAGCGGGCGGAGCGCGAGCGCCGACGCAAAGCGGCGGCGAAAAGGGCGACGTATGACGCGTCGGTGGGGCGTCCTGGGGCGAGTGATCCGTCGACATCATCGTCTGCGGTGCGCGTGGAACGCGTCGAGCGCGCGGAGCAAGAGCAAGCGCACGTGGAGCGTCAAGACGCGCTCGAAGAGGAGCTCACGCAGTTGCTCGACCAGGTGCGGCTGGCGGAGAAAAACGTGCTCGAAATGTCGGCATTGAGCTCGTTATTCTCCACGCACGTGCAAGCGCAGGCGGAGCAGATTGAAGCGCTATATCAAGATGCTATAGAAAGCTCGCGGCACTTGGATTGGGGTAATGTCGAGATGAAGAAGACGATAGAACGAAAGGGTGGCGCGCAACGCATCATCGCGTTTATCTTTCTCATCGCCACTCTCGGGTTGCTCTTTTTAGACTGGTATTCGGGTTGATGATATCACTCGTGCTACTGGTAGTAGCGCTACTTGTATAGAATAAAGTTACATGAAGAAATCTATCGATTTTCAGTCGTTACGCGAGAGGTTCGGCGCTCACCGCCTCTTCAAACGATGGAGGTGGTGGGGTCGCAAACGTGAGCGTTTCGTCGTCGAATGGCATTTTTAGTTCGAGCGCGTGAAGAAACATCCTAAACGAGTCCGAATCCTCCGAATACGCCTGATCACCTAAAATAGAATGCCCCGAGTGCATTAAATGCAGACGAATCTGATGTCGCCGGCCAGTCACGGGGCGGCATTCGACGCGAGACACCTTCGCGCCGAAATGACGACCTTCCAATGCGCAATACCCACGTTGTATCACCGTAAACGACGTCTCGCTCGCCTTGCCGTTTTCCTCATCAACGCGTTCTTTAAATCCCTTAACGTCATCTGGATCTTTGCTCAGCTTGGCCTCAACCGTCCATTCATCGTTCTCGGGCCATCCAAACACCACGGCGAGGTACCGTTTTTTCGCTCGACGTTCGCGAAACAACTTAGCCGCCGACCCCGCAGCTTCGCGCGTGTTCGCCGTGAGAACCACACCGCTCGTCGCCGTATCAAGCTGATGACAAAATCTATGATGCATGTCTGGAAATCTAATGTTAAGCCAGTCCTCGCAGCTCGCGTCGCCATCCCAACGCGGAATAAAGCGCACTTTTTCAACCCGCCCGGTCCCGTCTTCAGTCTTTTCAGACCATCCGCGCGGGGTATCTAAACGAACCGCGAATGGCTTGTGTACGGCGATAAAACCCCTTTGAGTGCACTCGAACACGGTTTCGTACTTGCGCTCGAGCACACCGGGTTGTCGCAACGCGCACGCCACGGCGGTTTCGCCCTTGAGCTCGCCGCGCTCCTCTAAAAACGACAAATACGACATTCTCGGCGCAATCTCCGTCGCCACATCGTACGTGCGCACGCGCGGGTGCTTTTCAAGCATGCCGTCGACGTCCTCGGCTCGCGCACCGAGGTTGATGAGGTACGCGCGCGCGTCGTCTTGCTCGTTCGCGTGCGCGGCGGCTATGGACACCCACGCTTGCGGTTGGTGTTTGCCCATATCTCGTCTTCGCGGGCGTCGCGATGCGTCAGAGGCGAGCGTGCGACGAAAGAAAACGCGTGTGATGCGTGCGGTGAGCGATGCCGGCGACGACGAGGTGTGCGCGGTGAGACAGCGCCGCATAGACGCGCGCTCGTGAGTGAGGTCGCCACGCGACCGGCGGCTACTGTACAGTATTACAATTAAAAATGAAACGTCGAGTTAGGAGGATTTTCACGTCATTTTCATAACTTTAGTGAAAAACACTTGCTGTTACCCCCATTTTTCTCATAACTCGGACTTAAAGTTATGAAAATGGCTTGCTGTTAGTCGCCCTGTCACGTCTCTAGTGCACTCGAAACACCGGACATGGTGACATCGGCCGACTCAAGCGGAGTCCACGAAACGGAACCGGAAACTCAGAGCGGTAATGCCTCAACTATGCGCGTATGGGTTTAGTGCCGTTGTAGTGCACTTCACCATAGTGCGTGATCGTGATGACGTCTTCCTGTGAACCTTGGCGCACATGATTGATGACTGAGTTCTGCTCATTATCGCTCAATACACGAACGCCACGGCGGTAGCTTTGCTCAAATGCTCTCAGCGTGACTTCGTCACCCCACTCCCCATCTAGCGATATTCTATTCACGTAATCTGCAAAGACTTCACCCCCTTCCACGAACCCAGCATATCTTTCCGGATTCTCTCGCAAGTGTTGTACGATGTTCGCTCGAACCTCGGCGTGGCGATCTTCGCTCCTGTAAAGTCCCAAACTCAGTGCCCTGAACTGACAGTTCCCATCGCCTTGCGTCGGAACCTCTTCACAGTTATACCTGGCGCAGAGGTCTTGCATACGTTGCCGTTGTGGTTGATTCACGTTCGAAATATCATTCGTCGTCGATTTGAGCCTTCGCGCTCGCTCAGCCAGCGGAACCTGAGATTGGGTTTCGTCTTTGCCGAAAGAGAGACGCCGCGCACGTGTGGGTGATCGATCAAGTGTATCACCATCGTCTCGAAGAGACGCTCGCCTCGCCGAACCAGAGCGAGGCTCTTTGAAGGTTATGGTATTCGTAATGGACTCTTGCATGTCCTCGCACACGCGCGAGCCGTCATAGCAAGATGGACACTTCCATCGGCTAGAACTCTGTTGACGTCTCAGATCACCGAGTTCAAGGGTTTGATTCG